>Ga0105239_10000595_pt1 | contig 51559 bp, 51 predicted proteins | sample KBSC44metaG_FD_92761 | JGI IMG/M metagenome (GOLD analysis project Ga0105239, IMG submission 92761) | Corn rhizosphere microbial communities from Kellogg Biological Station, Michigan, USA - KBS C4-4 metaG | ecosystem: Host-associated > Plants > Roots > Rhizosphere > Soil | place: Michigan, USA...
CAGAGCGCTTGGGACGGCCCGGCGCGCTCACTGGTGCACCCTACGCGCTACGCGCGGTCCCGCCAAGCGGGAGCCAGAGCGCTTGGGACGGCCCGGCGCGCTCACTGGTGCACCCTACGCGCTACGCGCGGTCCCGCCAAGCGGGAGCCAGAGCGCTTGGGACGGCCCGGCGCGCTCATGGCTCATACCTCAGCTCGATGGTGGTACCGCGCCCGCCGCCGGTCGCGCGGGCCAGCAGCCGCGCGCCGATGCCGAAAGCACGTTCGCGCATGCCCACCAGCCCGAGGCGCCCCGGCTTGAGCGACTGCCCGGGGGGGCCGAGGCCCTTGCCGTCGTCTTCGACCGCCAGGTGCAGGCCGAGCGTACCCAGCGCCTCCAGCCGGACCACCAGATGCCGGCAGCCCGAGTGCAGCAGCGCGTTGCCGATGGCCTCGCGCGCCACCATGAACGCCGCGTGTTCGACATCGGCCGCCCAGCGCCGGGTGGACAACTCGCCCACCGTGCGCAACGCGATGCGCACCTCGGGATGCGTCGCCGCCTGGCCCCGCAGCTCGTTGTCCAGCGCCATCGCGAGCCCCTGCTCCTCCAGCAGCGCAGGCCGCAGTTCGACCAGCACGGCCCGCACCTCGTGCATGCCGCGGTCGATCAGCGAGGAGATCTGCGACCAGCCGTTCTGCACCCTCGCATCGGCGCTCGCCGGCAGCCGGGCACGCAAGGCGTCGACGAAGATGCGCAGCGAGGTCAGTGTCTGGCCGAACTGGTCATGCAGCAGCTGGGCCAGGCGGCGGCTGGTCTTCTGCTCGGCCTCCATCAGCTCGCGCGTCAGCGCCGACAGCTGCTCGCGATAGTGCTGCAGCGCGTACTCGGACTCGACGCGCTCGGTGACATCGCGGGCGATCAGCGTGAGCAGGCCCTTGCCGCCCGCGCGGGTCTGCGTCGCCGACACCTCGAGATGCAAGGCACTGCCGTCGTCGCGTTGCCCCGAAAGGGTTTGCCGCGTGTCGATCAGCGACGCCAGCGTCTCGCGCGGCAGGATCTCGGGCAAGGGCCCCGTCTTCAGCTGCTCGGCGCTGCGGCCGAAGATGCGCTCGGCAGCGGGGTTGGACAGCACGACGCGCCCGTCGGCGTCGAGCCCCAGGATGGCATCGCTGGCGGTCGACACGATCGCCGACAGCAGGGCTTCGCTCTCGCGCACCTGCTGCTCGGCCAGCCGGCGCTCGCTCAGGTCGCGCGCCACCATCACCAGGGCGACGGCGGCGCCGTCGTCGGCCTCGAGCTGCGGATAGAGCAGCAGGTTGCCCCAGAACTGCGCGTCCGTCCCCCGCTTCAGCCAGCCTTCGTATTCGGTGCGCGCGCCGGCTCGGGCATTCATCAGCAGCGACCAGGACTGGCCTCGAGTGGCGACCTCCGGCGGGAACAGCTTCTCGAACGGCTGCCCCAGCGCCTGTTCCGTGGGGCAGCCGAACAGCGTGACCGCATTGCGATTCCAGCTCTGGATGCGGCCCGCAGGCGAGAGCTGGACGATCGCGATGTCGACCGCCGCGTCGATCAGCAGCTCGGCCTGGTGCTTGGCCGCGCGCACCTCCTCGCTCAGCTCGGAGTGCGTGCCGAGGTAGCCGACGCAGCGATCCCCGTCGAACAGCGGCGTCGTGTACCACTGCACCCAGGCCAGGCGGCCGTCGCGCCGGAGGTGCCCGCCGCGGCCGTAGAGGGCCACCCGCTCTTCCCGCATGCGGCGCATGTTCTCCATCGAGCTCTCGAGGTTCTCCACCGGTATCCACAGGCCGATCGGGGTTTGCCCGGCGAATTCCGCGGTGGGATAGCCGGTCATCGCCTCGCTCGCGAGATTCTGGTAGACGATCCGGAATTGCTCGTCGTAGAGCACCAGTCCCAGCGGCATGTCGCGCAGCAGGCGCCACACCCGATCGCTGTTGGCCGAAGCCAGCGCCGCGGCCTGCGCCTCGCCGGGGCGATCCGTCGCATCGGCTTCCTGCGGCCCATGCCAGACCTTGGTGAAGCCCCAGGGCTCGGCCGCAGGGTTTGCGCCGGTCGCTGGTTGTCGGATTGCCAAGCGAAGGGTCCTTCATCGGTTGCTGTTGCCCCTCCCCGTTCGCCGCCAGCTTAATCGGCTGGCGATTGCCGGTTGTCAAACTTCCCTGACAGACATGCAGGGCGGTGCTGACTATCCTCCAGGGCAGCGGCGGCCGCACCGGGGGTGACCCTGGGAATCGGCCAGCCCTTCCGTGACAGCCGGGACCCGAACATCAAAGCACCCACGAGATTCAGCCACTCGCAGACCATCGACGCGCTGCTGGACGCGATGACCCTGCCCGAACAGGTCGCCCTGCTGGCCGGCGCCGACTTCTGGACCACCGTGCCGCTACCGCGCCTGGGCGTGCCGGCCTTCAAGGTGACGGACGGCCCGAACGGCGCACGCGGCGGCAGCTTCAAGGGCGGGGTCACCACCGCCTGCTTTCCGGCCGGCATCGGCCTGGCGGCCACCTGGAACATCGCGCTGATCCGGCAAGCCGGCGAAGCGCTCGCCGACGAGGCCCGCCTGAAGGGTGCGAGCGTGCTGCTCGCGCCCACCGTCAACCTGCACCGCTCGACGCTCAACGGCCGCAACTTCGAGTGTTATTCCGAAGACCCGTGGCTGGCCGGCGAGATCGGCGTGGCCTACATCCGCGGCGTGCAGAACCGCGGTGTCGCCGCGACCATCAAGCACTTCGTCGGCAACGAATCCGAACACCAGCGCATGACGATCAGCTCGCGCATCGGGGAGCGGGCCTTGCGCGAGCTCTACCTGCTGCCGTTCGAGAAGGCCGTCAAGCAGGCCGGGGTCTGGGCCGTGATGTCCGCCTACAACCGCATCAACGGCTGCTTTGCCGGCGACCATGCCCCGCTGATCGACGGCGTGCTGCGCGGCGAGTGGGGCTTCGACGGCCTGGTGATGTCCGACTGGATGGCTTCGCTCGACACCGTCAAGGCCGCCCAGGCCGGGCTGGACCTCGAGATGCCCGGCCCCACCCGCTGCCGCGGCGAGCAGCTGGTGCAGGCGGTCGAGGCTGGTCAGGTGGATGCCGCGGCAGTGCGCGCCGCCGCGGGCCGCGTGCTGCGCCTGGCGCAGCGGGTCGGCGCTTTCGACGCCGCGGGCATCCCGGAAGAACGCTCCGCCGACCTGCCCGGGCACCGCCAGCTCATCCGCCGCCTCGGCGCGGAAGGCTGCGTGCTGCTGAAGAACGACCGTGCGCTGCTGCCGCTGGCGCCGGCGAGGATCGCGCAGCCGCGCACCCTGGCCTTGATCGGCCCGAACGCACAGACCGCGCGCATCATGGGCGGCGGCAGCGCCACCGTGAACGCACTGCACCGCATCACCCCCTTCGAGGGCGTGGCCGCGCAGTGCGGCGCCGGGACCCGCTTGCTGCATGCCGTGGGCGCCGACAACCACCGCTGGGTGCCGGTGCTGGCGCAGCCGATGGAGCTGGCGTTCTTCGACGGCACCGAGTTCAGCGGACCCGAAGTGCTGCGCAAGACCTACCCGAGCAGCGAGCAGATGTGGGCGGGCGCCATCGAGCCGGGCGTGAACGCCGACGCCTTCTCGGCCCGCGCGAGCCTGAGCTTCATCCCCGACGAAGACGGCGACTACCGGATCTCGCTGACCAGCGCGGGCCTGTGCCGCTGCCTGCTCGACGGCGAACTGCTGATCGACGGCTGGACGCATTGGCAGCGCGGTGAAACCTACTTCACCTTCGGCTGCGACGAGATCGTCGTCACGCGCCGGCTGAAGGCCGGCCAGCGCTGCGACTTCAGGCTCGAATTCTCCACCGCCACGCCCGAACCGGTGCCGGTGAAGGCGCTGCGCCTCGGCGTCCATTTGCCGCGCGGGCCGGCCGCGCTCGACGAGGCGGTGGCCGTGGCACGCGCCGCCGACGTGGCGCTGGTCTTCGTCGGCCTGAACGCCGAGTTCGACAACGAAGGCCTGGACCGCCGCGACATGAACCTGCCGCACGGCCAGGACGAGCTGATCCGCCGCGTCGCCGAGGCCAACCCGAACACCGTGGTGGTGCTGCAGACCGGGGCGCCGGTGGCGATGCCGTGGCTGGACCAGGTGCCGGCCCTGCTGCAGGCCTGGTACCCGGGGCAGGAATGCGGCCACGCCATCGCCGACGTGCTGTTCGGCGCGGCCGAGCCGGGCGGCCGCCTGCCGCAGACCTTCCCGAAGCGCCTGGCCGACGACCCGACCTTCGGCGACCCGCGGCGCTATCCCGGCGTGGACGGCGAGGTGCGCTACGACGAAGAAGTGTTCATCGGCTACCGCCACTACGAAAGCCACGGCATCGAGCCATTGTTCGCGTTCGGGCATGGCCTGTCGTACACGCGCTTCGACTACAGCGACCTGCGGCTGAGCGCGAGCGTGATGGCGCCCGGCGGGCACCTGGAGCTCGGCGTGGCGGTCACCAACAGCGGCGAGCGCAGCGGGCAGGAGGTGGTGCAGCTGTACGTGGCCGATCTCGCGGCCACGGTCGCGCGGCCGCCGCAGGAGCTGAAAGGCTTCGCCAAGCTCGAACTCGCACCGGGCCAGACCGGCCATGTGCGCTTCAGCCTGGACATGCGCTCGCTGGCCTTCTTCGACGAGCGCCGCGCCGCCTGGGTGGCCGAGGCGGGCGAGTTCGAGATCCGGATCGGCGCATCGTCACAGGAAATCCGGCTGTCCAGGCGCATCGTGCTGGTCGCCGACTGGATCGAACCCGTCAGCGCACGCGCCAGCGCATGAGGATTGCGACGCGGCTGATGCTGGTGTCGCTGGCTCACACGCTGGTGACGACCCTGGGCGTGCTCGCGGCGAGCCTGGCGTTCGGCGGCCGCCGTTTGACCGCGCTGTTCGGGTCGCCGCAGTCCGCCAGCTTGTCGGCAGACCTGGCCGTCTCCGGCGACGAGTTCCACGCCGCGCTGCCGAGCCTGCTCGGCACCCTCGGCATCGTCGAGCTGGCGGCCCTGGCGCTCAACGCGATGGTGTTCGGCCTGTTCGGCCTGTGGCTGATGCGGCGCATCGCCGCCGCCGCGGAGGGCATCGAGCGGATCGGCAACGGCGAACTGACCGCGCGCATCGCTGGCGGCAGATCGACCGACGAAATCGCGCGGCTGCAACGCGGCGTCAACGCGATGGCCGAACGCCTAGCGCAGCGCATGCGCGAAGAGCGGGCGGCGTGGGCGGAGATGGCTGAAGGCAGCGCGATGCTGCGGGCGGTGCTGGACAACGCGCCGGCGCTGATCTCGCTGCGCGACCCCCAGGGCCGCTTCATTCTGGTCAACCGGCGCTACGAAGAAGTCTTGCAGGTGCGCGAAGCCGATCTGCTGGGCCGCACGCTCGAAGACGTGTTCGAGGCCTCGCGTGCCGACGAACTCCGCATCGACGACGGCCCCGTGCTGCGCGAGGGCCGTCCGGTGCGCCGCGAGCTGGCGCTGCCGGTCGACGGCGAGCAGCGCTGGTTCCTGGCACAGCGCTTTCCGCTGATCGGCATCACCGGCCAACGAGGAGGCATCTGCGGCATCGCCAGCGACATCACGGAACTCAAGCTCGCCGCGGCCGACGCGCAGGCGCGGCGCGAGGCCGAGGCAGCGAGCCGCGCGAAATGCGCCTTCCTCGCCTCCATGGGCCACGCTTTGCGCACGCCGCTGAACGGCGTGCTCGGCTACGCGCAGTTGCTGCGCCGTGAACGCGGGCTGACCCAGCGGCAGCAGAAGTCGCTGGCGACGATCCAGGAGAGCGGCGAACAGCTGTTGTCGCTGATCAACGATCTGCTCGACCTGGCGAGGATCGAGACCGGCGAGGCCGAGCTGAACCTGGCCGCGACGGACATCGCGGGCATGCTGGACGCGGTCCGAGACATCGTGCGGGTGAAGGCCGAGGCCAAGTCGCTGCGCTTCGCTGTCGACTCGGCCGGCGATCTGCCGCGATGGGCGATGGCCGACGGGCAGCGTCTGCGCCAGGTGCTGCTCCATCTGCTCGGCCATGCCCTGCAGTTCACCGGCAGCGGCGAGCTGCGCTTGCGCGTGCAGGTGCTGCCCGATGATGCGGGCGGCGACGCATGGCGCTTCGAGATCGACAACTCCGGCGCCGGCAGGCCGGACGGGCCGCTGACACTGCTGGCCCTGCCTTTCGAGCCATGGAGCGGCAAACGTCAACGCGCCGGCGGCGCCGAGCTGGGGCTGGTCATCAGCCAGCGGCTGGTCGACATGATGGGCGGGACGATCCACGCCGAAAACAGATCCGGCAGCGGCAGCCGCTTCCGCTTCGACGTGCGGCTCGCCCGCACCGCCGCGATGCCCGAGGCGATCGCCGCGCCCGAACAGCCGGTGTCCGGCTACGCGGGCCCGCGCCGCAAGCTGCTGGTGGTCGACGACGTGCCGGCGAATCGCGCGAGCCTGGTCGGCCTGCTCGGCGGCCTGGGGTTCATCGTCTTCGAGGCGGTCAACGGTGGCGAGGCGCTGGAGCGCATCGAGGCCGACTGGCCGGATCTGGTGCTGATGGACATCCGCATGCCGGTCATGTCCGGGCTGCTGGCGCTGCAACGGCTGAGCCGCATGCCGCCTCCGCCGGGCAGGCATCGTCCGGTGGTGCTGATGACCTCGGCCAGCACCAGCCGGATGGAGACCGCAAGCGCACTGGCCGCCGGAGCGCACGCGGTGCTGCGCCAGCCGATCGATCACGCCGAGTTGCTGAGCCGCATCGCGACGCTGCTTGGACTGCAATGGGACGCGGCGCAAGGGGTGCCGGCGGCGCGCTGAAGCCGACGCTTGCGGACAGCGGCCCAGCCCCCAGGCCAGCGCTGATCAGGCCGCGGCGGCCACGATCAACTCGCCCTTGCCGTCGGCCGAAAGATCCCCCAGGTGTCGCACGATCGTCCGCCGAGCCAGCCCTTCGAACGGCCCGCCTGTGCGCGCCAGGTCTCGCGCCAGCAACTGCCAGAACACCGCCGGGTCGACCAGGGCCGGAACGAAGGTCGGCGATATCTGCGGCGCCGCACCGGCGAAGACCACCGTGCCGCGCCGCATGCCATAGCCGACGTGCGCCCCGGCCGTGCCGCCGATCGCGATCGTCCCCGCCACCATGCGCGAAGCCAGGAAGTCGCCCGCATCGCCGAACACCAGCGCGCTGCCGCGACGCATCCTGTCGCCGAAGCGGGCGCCCGCAGAGCCCTTGACGACGAAGCGCCCGCCGCGCATCCCGTCCATGCTGCCGGGCAAGGTGCCGGCCGCAAAGTCGCCGACGTTGCCTTCGACGATCAGGCTGCCGCCGCTCATCTCGCAGGCAGCGAGCGCGCCGGCAGCACCCTTCACGATGATCTCGCCGCCGCTCATGCACGCACCGGCATAGTCGCCTGCCGGCCCGTCGACGAGCAGCCGCCCCGAAGCCATCTGCCAGCCGATGCGGTCGAAGCGCGACAGATCGCCTTGGAGCACCAGCTCGTCGCCCTCACCGCCCGTGGACGCGGCCACGGAGAACAACTCGCCGAGCGCCAAGCTGCCCTTGCCGTAGCCGAGCCGCAGCCGTTCGACCTCACCAACCGGCAGCGACGCCAATACCGCCGGCACCACGCCGCGCAGATCGACGCGCAGCGCAGGCCCCTGCTTCAGGCTCAAGCGCCACGCCGTCATTGGGGTACCCCAGGCGCCATGCGCCACCCCGCCGAGCGGGGGTATTCGCCCTTCGGGCGGCCGAGCGGGCTCATGCCCGCGCTCCCAGCAGCTTCTGCAGATGGAAATGGAACGGCCCGAGCTTGCCGCCATAGTTGCCGGCCGAGATGCGCAGCAGTCCGCCGGCGGCACCGATCGCGATGCCCGCCTCCATGCCGACACGCATCGCTTCGCCGACGTCGCGCTCGGTCAAACCGTCGATCACGATCTCCATCACGCACTTGGTCTCGGCCGTCAACTCGGTCTTCGGCGCGAGGCCGACGAGACTCGGGCAGAACGCATCGTTGGTCGACGCGCCGAGCGAGGCGTACTTGCTGCCGACCTTCGAGCCCGAGCGCACCACGCCCCCCGGGAACGGCATGATCACGTTGGGCAGCTTCTTCATCGCCAGCACCGCGGCCTCGGCCACCGCGAGCGCGCTGTCGGTGCCGGTGCACAGCAGCAGCAGGTTGCCGCCGCCGACCGCCTTGGTCACCGCGGTCGTCTCCTGCGCGACGAACTCGCCGTCCATCACCGGCACGCGCCAGTAGCGCACGCCGGCGATGACTTTCGAGATCTGCCAGCCGTCGCCGAAGAAGCGCAGGTTCTTGCCCAACGCTACCGCGTCGCCGTCGCTGATGCCAGCGAACACCGCCGTGGTCGGGCAGGTCAGCACGCACTGGCCGACACGCCGCTCGATCTGCTTGGCCAGCTCCTTGCCGGACATCGAGAAGATCAGCACGCTGATGCCGGGCCGGCCGTCGGGGGTCTCGTCGGTGCTCAGCTCCTTCTCGATGCCCGCTTCGCAGCCGCAGGCGATCACCGAGGTGGCGAAGCCGGTCGCGGAAGCCGCGGCATGGCGCGCCCACTCGATGCTGTGCGCGGTGATCAGGATGCGCGTCGCCTTCATCGGGAAGGCTTCGGCGAAGCCGTCATCGATGCTGACGCCGTTGCGTACGACAGCCTCAGCCATGGGCGTTCTCGAAGCAGGCCACAGGCAGCAGCCGGCCGCCGTTGCAGCAGGAGCAGAGCTCGTCGTGGTCCATCGCCATGTGCTCGAAAGCCATCGAGCCGTGTGTCGCGAAATGCTTGCGCAGCAGGGTCTCGATGGACTTGTCGTACTCCGGCTCGACGAAATGCGTGCCGCCCACCGGCGTCGCGGTCACGCGGCCGGCGCGCGAGACCAGCACGCCGTCCTTGAACACGTACTCCGGCTTGCTGAACATCGTCTCGGGGTTGTCGTGAGCGCGGTAGACCGCGATGTCGGCCGCGGCGCCTTCGCCCAAATGGCCGCGGTCGCTCAGGCCCAGCAGCTTCGCCGGGCCGGCACGCGTCATGATCGCGATCTCGTACAGCGTCAGCTCGCGCTGGATCGACTTCAGCGCCGCCTGCGCCGCGACATCGGGGTGCAGCCTCGCCAGCTGCTCTTCGCGGAAGCTGCGGTCCATCAGCAGGCGGATCAGATGCGGGTAGCTGGTGAACGGGCCGCCGTTCGGATGGTCGGTGGTCAGCACCACGCGCCAAGGGTCGTTGACGAGCAGGAAGATCTCCAGCCCGATCGCCCATTGCAAGGCGTTGACGAAGCTCGCTTCGCGATAGCGGAAGGGCACCACACCGCAGCCGGCCTCGCATTCGATGTCGGCGCCGATCCACTTGCGCGGGTTCGCGAGGCCCGACTGCGCATGCTGGCGCATCGTGTCGCCCGAGGCGGTCACGGTCTGGCCGAACATGATCTGGCCGACGTCGATGCTGACGTTCGGGTTCGCATTCACCGCTTCGGCGAGCTGCAGCGCGGCGGAGGAGAACTTCTTCGGCCCCTCGGTGCCGTAGGCATGGAACTGGATGTGCGTCAGATGCGCCGGCAAGCCTTCGAGCGCGGCGATGGTCTCCAGGGTCGATTCGATGTTGCCGGCAACGCCGAGATTGCTGCCGTGGATGTGCAGCGGGTGCGGCACGCCGAGCTCCTTCACCGCACGCGCCAAGGTTTGCACCACCTGCCGCGGCGTGACGTGCCAGTGCACGTGGTCTTCGTCGACATCCAGCTTGCGCTGATTGAACTTGAAGGCCGAGATGCCGCCCGGGTTGACGACCTTGACGCCCATCGCCTTCGCGGCGTTGATGGTCCAGCCGGCGTAGTCGCGGATGCGCTGGAAGTCCTGGCCTTCGGCGAGCATCTGCAGGAACAGCTCGTCGTTGCCGAGCATCACGTAGGCGCCGTGGTCGAGCACCGGCACGTCGCCCATCTCCATGTGGGCATGGCGCGCATTGCCGCGCAGCATCGCCGGCTCGAAGGCCGCGGTGTAGCCCATCTCGACGTAGCGGTAGCCGATCGCCAGCGTGCCCGGCGCGCAGGTGCCGCAGGAGGCGAGCTCCAGCGGGTTCTCCGGCAAGGCGATCGGGTTGTTGCCGGCGCCGCGATGGTCTTCCGGCAGCAGCAGGCGCGCGAGGTTGACCTTGCCGCCGCCGATGTGGGTATGCATGTCGATGCCGCCGGCCATCACGATGCAGCCGCCGGCGTCGATCTCCTCGTCGACCGCTTGGCGCGGGTCGAGCGCGACGATGCGGCCTTCGCGCATCACGATGTCGCGCACTTCACCGTCGATGCCGTTGATCGGGTCATACACCCTCCCGCCACGGATCCTCACTGTGCTCATGGCGAACCTCCGGCCATCTGCGCTTTCAGGGCCAGCGTGATGCGGCCCAGCACCTCGGCCGCGGTCGGCAGGGTCTCGATGTAGCCGGGGATCGGGAGCAGGGACATCAGCACCACGCCATCGGTTCGGAACAAGTGGCCCGCGGAGCCGACGCCGGGGGTCGACACGGGGATGAAGACGATGTCCTTCCCGCCCGCCGGAGGCGCCATCTCGGGGTGGCCGAGCACGATGCGCGGCAGCGTGGCCGACGGCACCGGAAAGTCCGGCCCGAAGCTCGAGATCCACAGCAGCGCGTCGACGCTGCCGTCGGCCAGCAGGCGCTTGGCGTCGAAGCAGTAAGGCTCGTGTTCGAGGCCCAGCGCGCCGGCGCGCGAGCGCAGCGGCAGGCCCGAGAGCCAGCTGAAGACCTGGTTCACCGTCGCGGCGCTGACGCTGCCGCCGAGCGGGAAGCCGGCCGAACGGGTGCGCTGGTTCAGCGTGGCGACCGCGCGCTGCAGCATCTCGATGATCAGCCCGCCCTGTGCCGGCAGGCCGGCCGCGTCCCACACGATCACCGAGTACGCGGCGGCCTGCAGGCGCGCCGCGAGGGCCGCAAGTTCGGGGGAAGCCTCCCGCACCTTCTTGCCGGCGACCAGCGCGGCCAGCATCGCCGCGCTGGCGAAGGCATCGCCTTGCCACGCGATCGTTTCGCTGCCGGTGTTCGGCAAGCCCGCCAGCGCTGGCGCCGGCTCATGGCCCAGGCACGCCAGGTGGCGCGCGGGCACGAGCCCTTCGCCCAGCCCGGCGCGGCGAATGAAGTCGGCCCCGTTCGGGCCCGGCGCGCCGAAGAAGACGATCAGGTCGGCGCGGTTGCGCAGCTCGGCGAAGGTGCTGGTGAAGCCGCCGCGATCCTGCAGTGCGCGCACCGTCTGCATCAAGGCCTCGCCCGCCGCCGGGTCGCAGATCGCGCCGGTGGCGCAGGCCAGCGGGTACAGCGCACGCGCGCCGGCCACGTCGGTGCCGAGGCCGCCGAAGAGCGGCTGATGGCTCGCGGCGAGCATGCGTGCGGCCGCGGCGATCGCGGCATCGAGCCCGCAGGCCTGGCCGTCGATGCTCGGCGCCACGGCTGGCGGCGTGCGGCTGAAGCGGGCCAGCGCCGGCGCGGCGCGATGGCACTCCGTGCCCTGCAGTTCGAGCGCAGCGCCTGCGCCGCCGAGCCTGATGCCGACGCTGTCGCACAGCAGGGGGCAGAACGGGCAGACCCATCTGCCGGCGGCAGCTGTCGGGGCGGTGGTTGGGGCAAGGCTAGCGCTCATCAGCTTCTCTCGAGGCAAGCGATGTGCCACCGTCCCGCCAGGGCAACGCGGCCCGCGGAAGTGGGCGGCTACCGCCAGAAGTGCAACACTGTGTCGCGTTCCTGGGGCCTGTGAATGCTGGCTTCCCCTGACTGGGATCGGGCCACGATCGATGGCATGAAACGTGAGTCGATACGCCTATGCCCTCCCCCTTTGTCCCTTCATGCAACACCCTGCGGCGCGCGAGCGGGCGGCAGGCGGCCGTCATGCAGGGCGCTCGCCACCAGCCAGGCCTCGGCGCCGGCTGCGGCGGCCGATTGCAGATCGGCCGGATGGCGGATGCCGCCGGCGCCGATGAAACGAGTCTGCGGCGACAGGGCGCGCAGCGCGGCGAGCGTCGCGAGGTCGGGCCCGGCATCGGCACCGACCTGCTCCAAGGTCATCGCGATCACGCGCTGCGGCCAGCGCGCCGGGCTCGTCCAGCAGCCGGCGTCGTCGAGCACGCGGCCATCGCGCCGGTCGAGCGAGAGGATCGCGCCAGCATCGCCGGGCTGCAGGCAGTCGGCCAGGTCGGCCGCGCTGCGCAGCGATTCGCTGCCGAACACCGGCACGATGCGGCGTGCCTCGTCAGGTCCGCTGCCGTCCCTCAACGCACGGCGCAAGGCCTCGGCATCGGCGCGCCGCGCAAAGCCGGCATCGATCCACAGCTCGATGCCCGGCAGGGCTTCGCGCAGGCTCGCGATCAAGGCCGCCTGCGGCACGCCGCCGGTCAGCGCATCGAGATCGGCGATGTACAAGGCCCGCGCGGAAACATGGGCACACAGCATGCGCGCCACGGTCGCCGGATCATGGCTGCGGCACAGCGGCGAGTCGATCGGGCGGTAATGCTGGCGATCACCGCGGACGGCACGCACGACCTGCCCATGCAGCAGGTCGATGACGGGGATGACGGTCATGGAGGGGCGATGAAACTTTGGGTGTACGAGTATCTCAGCGGCGGCGGCATGGTCGGCGGCGATGCCGCGGGCCAGGCCGAGCTGCTGGCGCAAGGCCTGGCGATGCGCGAGGCGCTGATCGCCGACCTGGCACGCATCCCCGGCTGCCGCGCGAGCCATGCACCTGCGCACGGTGATGAAACGCCGGTCGAGCTGGTGCGCCGGCAGGCCGCGCTGCACGACTTCGTCTGGGTCGTCGCGCCCGAGAGCGAAGGCCTGCTCGCACGCCTCTGCGAGGCAGTGCACCCCGCACGCTGGATCGGTTGCAGCGCCGAGGCGATCCGCCTCGCGACAAGCAAGCGTGCCACCGTGGAACACCTGTCACAGGCTGGCCTGCCGACGCCGCTGGCCTTCGTGCAGCGGGCAACGGCCTGGATCGTCAAACCCGATGACGGCGCCGGCACGCTCGATACGCAGCGCCATGCCAGCTTGGCCGCGGCACGCGCCGACGTGGCGCGACGCCGGCAGGCCGGCAGCGACGCCACGCTGGAGGCCTGGGTCGACGGCGAGGCCTTGTCGATGTCGCTGCTGTGCGCCGATGGCTCGGCCGGCTTGCTGGCCGTCAACCGCCAGCACATCGCGGTCGATGGCGACGGCCAGCTGCATTTCGACGGCGTGCAGGCGAACGCGCTGCCGCCTGGCGAGCCGCGCCATCGCGGCCTGCGCGAGCTGGCCAAACGCATCGCACGGGCGCTGCCCGGGCTGCGCGGCTTCGTCGGCGTCGATCTGGTGTGGCATGCCGAGCGCGGGCCGGTGGTGATCGAGGTCAACCCGCGCGTGACCAGCGCCTACGTCGGCCTCTCCGCCGCGCTGGGCCGCAACGTCGCCGCCGAGGTGCTGGCCTTGCAGCGGAGCGCGGCGCATGTCTGAAGCCCCGCTGATCGCCGGCTGGGACATCGGCGGCGCCCACGTCAAGGCCTGTCTGCTGGGAGACGGCGGCTTGCACGACGTGGCGCAATGGGCCTGCCCGCTGTGGCAGGGGCTGGACAAGCTCGCCACCGTGCTCGGCCAGGCACGCGCGCGCTGGCCGATGCTCGACAACGCCTGGCATGCGGTGACGATGAGCGGCGAGATGGTCGATCTCTTCGCGCAGCGCGAAGACGGCGTGCAGGCCATCGCCGCGCTGCTCGCGCAGACTTTCGGCGACGCGGTGGCGGTGTATGCCGGCGATGCAGGCTGGTGCAGCGCCGCCGAAGCCGCCGCCGCATGGCGCAGCATCGCCTCCGCCAACTGGCTTGCCACCGCGCGGCTTGCGGCGCGCCGGTCCGGGCAAGGCGTGCTGGTCGACATCGGCAGCACGACGACCGACCTGATCGCCTTCGCGGATGGACGCGTGCTGGCGCCGGAGCGCAGCGATGCGCAGCGCCTGGCCAGCGGCGCGCTGGTCTACCACGGCGTGGTGCGCACGCCGCTGTGCGCGCTGGCGCCGCGCATCGCTTTCCGCGGGCGCCTGCACAACGTGATGAACGAGTTCTTCGCCACCACCGCCGATGTCTACCGGCTCACCGGCGAGCTGAACCCGGCGCACGACATGCACCCGACCGCAGACGGCGCGACGAAGGGCCTCGCCGCGACCCGCCAGCGCCTGGCGCGCATGATCGGACTCGATGCGCGCGATGCGAGCGACGATGACTGGCTCGCCTTCGCGCAGGCCTGGCGCGGCGCGCAACTGCGCGAGATCGCCGGCCAGCTCGAACACGTGCTCGCGACGCACCGGCTACCCGCCGATGCGCCGTTGATTGCCGCCGGATGCGGGGATTTTCTTGCGCCGACCCTGTCATCGCTTGCGTCCGGCCGACCGTTTTCTTCGTACGCCATCAGCGTGTGCGAGCTGGCATCGCGGCCCGAACAGGCCGCCTGGGTGCAGGTCTGCGCCCCCAGCGTCGCAGTGGCGATGTTGTTCGCGCTGGACAAGGAGTGCTTTTGATGTGGGTCGTGAAAATCGGTGGCAGCCTGACGCAGGCGATGCCGGGTGACAACGCGCCGCTGCAGCGCTGGCTCGAACTACTGACGCAGCTCGGCGGCGGCCGCGTCGCGATCGTGCCGGGGGGCGGCGGCCTGGCCGACAACGTGCGCAAGCTGCAGGCGCGCTGGCACTTCGACGACGTTGCCGCGCACAACATGGCGGTGCTCGCGATGGCGCAGAACGCCTATCTGATGCGCGCGGTGCAGCCCAGCCTGCAGCTGGCGAGCAGCGAGGCCGAGATCCGCCACGTGCTGCGCAAGGGCCTCGCGGCGGTATGGATGCCGACCGAGGCACGTCGCGAAAGGCCGGACGAAACCACCAGCTGGCAGGTCAGCTCCGACAGCTTGGGCCTTGGCCTCGCCAAGCGGCTGAATGCGGAGCGGCTGATCGTGGTGAAGAGCTGCGAGATCGACAAGCGGCTGTCGCTCGAACAGCTCGGCGCCTCGGGCATCGTCGACGCACGTTTCGCTTCGCTGGCCGAGAGCGCCGCGTTTCCGATCGATGTGATGCAGCACGACGAGTTGCCGCGCATGCGCTCGCTGCTGCTCGGCGAGGTGCGGGTGGTGGCTTGATGCCGCCACACGCGTAGCGCCTGGCCCGGCTCTTCAGCGCAGCGCGTCGGCCACGGCACGCAGCTTCACTGCATCGAGCCGGCCGGTGCGCGCGCCATCGCACACCGCGCTGCGAAAGCCGGCGAAATCGGGGGCCAGCTCGCGGATCGCATCGAGCTCCGTGACGCGCAAGGCACCGGCCAATCCGGCGAGCCGCCCCGAGGCCTGCACGGTCGTGACGAAGGCACGCAGCTCGGCGCGCTCGACCCGATCGAACAGGCTGCCGCCGTGTTTATCCGAAGTGTCCAGCATCAGCCCGGGAAAGCCCGCGCCGCACGCCTGCGCCACCTGCGCGGCATCGATGCCCCGATCGGCGATCAGCACCGGCACGATCGCGACGCCGCTGGCCGCCAGCGCGTTCAGCACGGTTGCGCCTTGCGCGCCCTGCTCGATGCCGACCTTCACGTAGTCGACCCCGCAGGCCGCCACCGCATGCACCCGTTCGAGGATGCGTGCCAGCTCATGCATCGGCAGGTCGCCGATGGTCGCGCTCACCGGCAGGCCGACGCCACGGCTGCGCAGCGCGGCGATGATCTCGCGCACGAGCGGCAGCGCCAAGCCGCCGAGCGCGCCATCGCTCGGCTCCTTCAGGTCGATGAAATCGGCACCACCATCGACAGCCGCCAGCGCCTCGTCGACCGAGCGCACGCTCACCAGCACCCGCGTCATGGCTTCTCCTGCTTCGCGCGATGGGCGGCGACGGCTTGCTGCAGCCAACCCCAGGCCTCGTGTTCGACGGCAGACGCGGTCTTGTCGATCGCGATCTGCAGATAGGCCATCTCGCGCTCGATCTTCTCGGGCGGCAGCATGTGCAGCCGGCTCACCAGCACCGCGCCCTCGATCACCGCCGCCTGCGCGCGGTTGAAGCCGATGAAGGGCGCGTGACTGGCCTCGTGCACACGATCGAGCAGCAGCACCGGGCGCTCGCCCTCGGGCACCGGGCCGGCGAGGCGCAGTTCGACATGGCTCAGCGCACACGCCAGCCGCACGCCGGGAATGCGCTCGGCCGCAACGCTGGGCCATTGCTTGCGCCCGGTCACGCTGCCGGCGAAGACGCGGGTGTCGACGACGATGTTCAGCACCGCATGGCCGGTGGCCTGGATGTTGCCCAGGGTGGTCGACGGGCGGAACGGCATCAGCACGACCTGCTCGCCGCGGTAGCGCACGCCCATCGGCGCGACATGCGGCGTGCCGGTGGGCGAGACCGTGGTGATCACGGTTTCATAGATCACGTCGTTCATGTTGCCTCGGGAGCTTGCGGGCCGGCGAGCGCGTTCGCGATGGCCCGCTCGACGATCGTCAGCGGCACGCCGGGCGGCCAGCAGCTCCGGCTCAGGAAGGCATGGATCGCTGCGATGTCGAAGCGAGTCTTGTCGGTGGTGATCGTGTAGTCGTCGGGGGTCATCTTTGACTCGAGGGCCAGCCGGCCTCAGCTCTTCTTCATCGTCGTGCCCGGCGCGCACCATTCGGCCAGGTCCTCGCTCTTGCGTTCCACCGCGACGCCCCAGTCCAGCGGCTGGTCCTGCACATAGCGCTTGCCGAGCCGCCAGGCGATCTCCGCCTTGCCGAGTTCGATGCCCATGTAGAACGCATGGTTCGCATCGGCTTCGAGCTTCAGCTGCGGCCACAGCGTGAACGCGTCCTGCGCCAGGCGCATGCCGTCGCGGTTGTAGACGTGCAGGCCGAGCGGCGAGATCTGCACGCGGAAGTTCGGGTCGCGCACCTGGGCCGCGATGGCGTCGATCTCGGCCGGCGTATCGGGGAACGGGTACTTGTCGTGCACCGTCATCAGCGCGCCGGTCATGCCTTTCGGCGGCACGCCGTGGCGCTTGGCGGCATGCATCACGCGGCGCGCCACGTCCGCCTCGCGCACCGCACGGCGCGCATGCTGGCTCACCTGCGTCGTGAGGATCGCCGCGGCGTCGAGCTCGGCGCACAGGCCCAGCAGCAGCGCATTGACGCCGCTGGTATCGGCCTCGGTCAGCTCGGTCAGGTTGCCGACGCCGACCATGATCGGCGCTTCGGGGAAACGATCGCGCAAGGCCTGGTAGCGCACGATCGAGCGCGTGAAGCCGAACGGGATCGGATCGAGGATCGCATCGGCAAGAAAGGGCTTGCCGCGGCGCGTCATCTCTTCCACCGCAGCGAAAAGCGACTCCTCGTCGGCCGGCTCGCGCGCGATCAGCACCGGCACCGAGCCTACTTCATCGGCGACCCACAAGGTGTCGAGCTTGAGGCTCAGCAGGTAGTCGGCGCCGGCCCGGCCGCCGCGCAGCAGTTCGTCGGCCACCATCGAGTCGACGCTGACCGCGAAGCCTTCGGCCTTCAGGGCACGCACGCTGTCTTCGAGGTGATCGAACGGCGTCGCCGGCAGGCAGCCGAGGTCGATCACGTCGGCCCCATCCGCGGCGAGCGCCCGCGCGCGTGCAACGATGGCGTCGACCGTGAGCCGCGGCGCATCGACGATCTCGGCAAAGATCGCGACCTCGTGCTCGCTCAGGTCGATCGGCTTGGCCGCGCGGTTGAAGAAGCGCGGCAGGTCCTTCAGCTCTTCCGGGCCGCGCTCGACGCGCATGCCGAAGTGCGTGCTCAAGGCCTCGACATCGCCGCGGCAGCGGCCCGGCAGCATGATGCGATCGGCATCGATCGGCAGCTTGACGCGGCGCTGCACCATCTCGGTCGTCATCAGCCCGGCGACCTGCAGGCCGATCTCGCGCACTTCCCAGGCGAACGCCGGCGGCTCGATGCTCGCAAGCACACGCTCCAGCGCCGGCTGCGCGAGGCGGCCGGTCAGGAAGAGGATGCGTTCCATCGATGAAGCGATCGCGCCGCCCTGCCCGTGTCAGGCCGCATGCGAGATCGCGATGTGCAGCTTGTGCAGCTTGCGATACAGCGTGTTGCGGCTGACGTCGAGCGACTTGGCGACGTTGCTGACGTTCCAGCGATGCTGCTCCAGCAGCTGCAGCAGCACCTGGCGCTCGTTGGCCTGGATCGGGTTGAGCTTGGGCAAGGCCGGCGCTGCAACGCTCGCCTGATCCTCGGCCGCCGCTGCCGCAGCCGGCGAAGCGGGCTGCAGCGGTGCGGCCTGCAGCGAAGGCAGGTGTGCCGGCAGGATGGTCGCGCCATCGGCCAGCGCCGCGGCGCTGCGCAGCACGTGGCGCAGCTGCCGCACGTTGCCCGGCCAGGCATGGCTCATCAGCAGCTGCTCGGCCGGCGGCGACAAGGCGGCATCATGGCCGCCCTCCTCCGCCAGCACGCTGCGGATCAGCTCGCGCTTGTCGCTGCGTTCGCGCAGCGGCGGCAGCTGCAGCTCGATGCCGGCGAGGCGGTAGTACAGGTCCTCGCGGAATCGCCCTTCGCGCACCAGCGCCGGCAGGTGGCGGTGGCTGGCGCTGATCAGCTGGAAGTCCACCGCATGGCTCTCTTCGCCGCCGAGCGGCGTGACCTGGCGTTCGTCGAGCACGCGCAGCAGACGCGCCTGCAGGTCGAGCGCCATGTCGCCGATCTCGTCGAGGAACAAGGTGCCGCCATCGGCCTGCAGGATCTTGCCGCGCCGGCCGCTGCGCTGCGCGCCGGTGAAGGCGCCGGCGCGGTAGCCGAAGAGCTCGGATTCGATCAGGCTTTCCGGCAGGCTGGCGCAGTTGATCGCGACCAGCTGGCCGCCGGCATGCGGGCTGCGCTCGTGCACCGCGCGCGCGAAGACTTCCTTGCCCGAGCCGGTCTCGCCGCACAGCAGGATCGGCGTGCGCCGCGCGATCACGCGGCACGCGGTCTCGAGGTGGGCGGCGAGGCGCGCGTCCTTGAAGCCCGCGTGAGCGGCGATGCGCGGCGCGGCGGGCCGCTCGATCGCCGCGGTCCGGTCCACCATCCCCGGCTTGGCAGCTGCCGCTTCCGCCGCCGGCTGCCTCGCCACCGCGAAGAAGCGATGCGCCGCATGCGCGCGATACGTCACCACCGGATGGAACGAGGCCGCGCTGCTGCGGCGGAGCATGTCGTCGAGCGAGGTCTGGAAGATGTCGTCGAGCCGCCGCGTGCGGATCTCTTCCATCGATTGCAGGCCGAGTTGGAACAGCGCGCTGCGGTTCGCCGCGAGGATGCTGCCGTCATCGGCCACCGCGAGCCGGCCTTCGTGCAAGGTGTAGACGAACTCCGGCCGGGTATGGAAATGCAGCGGATGCGCGTTGCGGAAGCGCTGGTCGATCAGGCGGTTCTCGATCATGCGCGCCGTCATGCCGAGCAGCACCAGCAGATGCTGCTGCATCAGCCCGGAGCGGCTGGTCACGTCGAGCACTGCGGCCATCTCGCCCGAAGGGTCGAAGACCGGCACCGCCGAGCAGGTCAGCTGCGTGAACTGGGTGAAGAAGTGCTCGTCGCGGCGCACCGCGATCGGCATCGCCGAGGCCAGGCAGGTGCCCATGCCGTTGGTGCCGGCCTCGGTCTCGCTCCAGACACCGCCGAGGCGCAGGCCGAGGGCCGCCGCATCGTTGGAGAAATCGGGCGACGAGACCATGTGCACGATCACGCCATCGGTATCGGCCAGCACCACCGCCAGCTCGGGATCGGCGAGTTGCTGGTAGAGCGTGGTCATCTCGTAGCGGGCGCCGTCGATCAGGTCGGCGAGGCGTTCGCGCCGCGAGTCCAGCACGTTGCCTGCCACGACCTTGGTCTCGCGCAACTGGTCGGGATGCAGGCGATATTCGTTGAAGCAGCGGCTCCACGAACGAGTCACTGCATCGCTGGTCTCCGCCTGCAGGCCGCCACCGCGGATCACGTCTAGCACACGATGTGCATGCCGCGCCGGCGGCTTTTCCACTTCCAAGCTTGAAACGCTCATTGACACTCCGGGGCGACCACAGGGAAAACCGCATTGTCCCCACGCGCCAGGACGGCGAAAACACAGGGGAAACGGGCAGACCGCCACCGTTGATGCGATGGCGCGCGAATTGCTGGCAGACGGGCGGTTGCCCCAGAATAACGCACCCCCCGGAGACACCCTTTGAACAGCCGCAGAACCCCTTCTTCCCTTTCCGTCGGCGCGCCCTTGCTGCCGAAGGCCGACGAGCCGCCGATGGATCTGATCTTCATCGAAGGCCTGCGCGCCGACACGGTGATCGGCATCCACGACAACGAACTGCATGCGCCGCAGCCGGTGGTCATCGACCTCTACGCCGGCGTGCCGCGCGCAGCGGCCTGCGATACCGATCGCATCGGCGACACCATCGACTACAGCGTCGTGCATGCGCGATTGCATCGTCTGCTGCGCGAACACAAGACGCAGCTGCTCGAAGCCTTCGCCGAAGCGGTGGCCGACATCCTGCTGATCGAATTCGGCGCGCGCTGGGTGCGCGTGAAGGTCGTCAAGCCGCGCAAGTTCGACGACGTCGAAACCGTCGGCGTGATGATCGAACGCGAGGCCGCGCCGCGTCCCCGCGATGAGGGCGAGACACGCACGCGCAGTGCCGCGGTGCTGCAGCTGATCGGCGCGGGCATGGTGCCGGGCGGCAAGTAAAGAAGCGAGTAAAGAACAAAGGCCGCGCGGTGACCCGCGCGGCCTTCTTCATTGCGAGTCCCGATTACTGGTGCGCAGCGAACGGATGCGCCGCCGAGCCCTTCTTGGCCACGACTTCGGCAGCCGTCGGCGAGCCGGAGACGGCGCGCTTGATCGACTCCCTGACCGCCTGGTAGTTGTAGTCCTGGATCTTCTTGTCGTCTTCGGCCAGCCAGTGGATGAAGACACCGACGCAGACGAACAGGTTGTCGGCTTCGTCGGCCGGGATGGTGCCGTCCTCGACACTGTCGGCGACCGCCATCGCGACGCCGCGCTGGGCCGGGCCGAACATCTGCACGGCCTGCTTGGCCCCCTTGATGGTGACCTTGTTGAACATCACGGTCGCCGGCTTGGTCAACAGGTTCGGCGCCACCACTGCGAGCAGCGAGGTGAAGCCATCCTTGTTGTTCGTCAGGGCATTGGCGAATGCGGTTTCGGCGGCACTGCCGCGCGGTCCGATGAGCAGGTCGATGTGGGCTACTTCATTGCCATCACCAACGAGCGATTCACCGACCAACAAACGATCAATTTTTGCCATGGCTTGCTTATCTCCTACTGGGGGTTTTTGAGGGATTGGGGACACTGGTCTATCCACCAGCGGGGAAAACGGTATCACGATCCGTGCCATCGGCGAACCTCATCGGAAGCCCTTAGTCCGCCTGCCGTCGGTCGATCCTGCAGCACCCTGCGCGGGCTTGATCAAAGCCGACAGAAACAGCGTCGCAACCGTCAAATCGGCGCTCGTTCCCGGGTTGATCGCGTCGGATTTGAGAGCATCGTCCCACGCGGCGAAGGCGGGATCGGCGTCCAGCGCTTCGCCGGCCGCGGCACGCCGGCGCCAGGGCCGCGCCTGCTCGATGACAGCCTGTGCCATCGCGGCGCCTCGTTTTCGCACAATGTGTGAATCAGGGACAGTCGCGAGGAAGGCCAGATAGACGCGCTGCACCGCCGCCGCGTCGATGGTCTCGCCCGCGGCCGGCGGCAAGGCCGGCAGGCCGAGCTCGAACAGGTCGGCAAAACCGTCACGGTACTGTTGCGCGATGCGATCGCGCGGCGCGGCCAGTGCCATCGCTTCGCGTAGGTTCAGCGTCGGGGCGGCATGCACGTCCTGATCCTCGACGCGGCCCAGGCCACCCGGGTTGGCGCGGGCAATCGCGCGGAAGGCGTGGCGGGCATCGTCCAGATCGAGCGCGGCGAGCACCGATTCGATCGTGCTGCGCAAGGCGCGCGCGTCCGGCGCCGGGCCGAGGCGCTGCACGGCCACCGCGATCGGCGCGCACAGCAGCAGGATGCCGAGGTTGGTATTGCAGCCGGCCACCGACCAGGTGGCTTCGACCGCCTTGTCGATGCGCTCGCCGACGCCGAGGGCGGACTCGAACAGCGGGCCGCTCGCGGCTTGCGCGCTGGCCAGGAACATCGCCGCGTCCATGCCGTGCCCGGGCGATGCCAGGCTGACGTTGCCGGGCTTGCGCACCTGCACGTCGAGCCGGCAGGCGCGCAGGAAAGCGTCCCGCAGTGTCATGCGCGGCGCGCCGCCGCAGGCCGCGCCGCGGCAAGTTTGCGATCGATCAGGTCGTCGACCAGCACTCGCGCGATGTTGAACGGCGTCACCCGCTGCAATCCCTGCCACGCGGCCACGCCGTTGACCTCGATCACCAGCAGGCCGTCAGCCTCCGGCGACGGCACGATGTCGACGCCGGCATAGTCCATCGCCAGCGTCTCGGTGGCGCGCTCGGCCAGGCGGGCGAGCGCCGGCGTCAGTTCGGTCGCGACGCAGCGCGCCCCTTGCGCCACGTTGTGGATCCAGTGGTCGCTGACGCGGCGCATCGCCGTCAGCGCGCGGCCGCCGACGACGAGCACGCGGAAGTCGTAGCCCGGCTGCTCGGCCGGCGGCACGAAGCGCTGAAGATAGGCGAGCGCGCCATAGGCCGCGTCGGGCGGCGGCAGCGGCCGATGCACGCCGTCGACCAGGCCCACCAGTTGCAGCCCCTTGCCCTGCGAGCCGAACAGCGGCTTCAGCACCAGCGCATGCCCGGCCGCGCTTTCGCGCATCACGATGCGCTGCGCCTCGACGGCCGATTCGGTGGCCCAGGTCGGCGGCGTCGCGACGCCGGCGGCATGCAGCAGCAGGCTGGTCATCGACTTGTCGACGCTGCGCTCGATCGCCCGCGCATCGTTGTAGACCGGCACGCCGAGCTCGCGCAGCGCATGCAGCACGCCGAGGCGCTTGGTCACCTGCTCGAAGGTGCCGCCGGCGATGCCGCGCACCAGCGCCGCGTCGGGCAGTTCGCGGCCGAAGCCGGGGATTGCGAGGCCGTGCCAGCCGGCGGTCGTGTCGATGCGGCAATCAGCCAGGTCGACGCAGCGGCCGATCGCGCCGCGCGCACGCAAGGCAGCCTGCAGCTGGCGTGTGTGCCAGCCGGTTTCGTCGGCGAAGATCGCAACCCGAAGGTTCATGCAGCCTCTTTGAGCCACAACCCCTGCAGCAGCCCCATGTTCAGCGCGCCGGCATGCCATGTGTTGCCGCTGTCGACGTTGCTGACCCAGACCTCGGCCGGCGCGAACAGGGCGCCGTCGATCTTGTAGAAGTCGTATCCCGCGGCCTTGAAGATCTCGGCGAACGAGCGGCCGTAGTCGCGTGAATTGCTCGACGGCAGCTGCTTCGCGAGGGTCCGGGCGGCTTCGTCGTCGCAGCGCACGCTGAGATGGACGCGCCCGCCGTAGAGGATCGCGTCGTTGGTGCGGCCCATCGCTTCGACGCCGTCCGGGCTCGGCGCCGGCAGCGGCGCCGAGGCCGAGCCGTCGACGATGCGACTCAGGTCGAAGCCGAGTTCGTGCGCCTTGTGCAAGGCGGTCTCGAGCCCGCGCGCGACCACCTGCGTGGTGCCGGCGAAGCTCGACGTGGGCGTCAGGATCAGGGTCAGCTCCCCGGGCTTCAGGCCGCAGTCGCGCAGCACCTTGTCGATCACGACGGTGGGCGGCACGCGGTCGGATTCGAGCACCAGCACGCCGGTGTCGGCATGGTCGAGATAGCCGATCTCGGCGAAGAGCTTTTCCTTGGCCGCCAACGCGCGCGCCGGGCCCGAGCCCAGCGAGAAGAATTTCTTGCCGCCGGTCTCTTCCTTGCTCGCGCTCAGGCTCCAGCCGGCGTACTGACTGGCCAGGCAAGCATGCAGCGGCTGCGAGCTGCTGACCTCGAGCCAGGTCGGCCAGCCGTCGCCGCTGCCGGAATTCAGGCCCGCACGGCCAAGCCCGCCGAGGCAGATCTCGGCGATCAGCAGGCCGGCCGCGATGCTGCTGCGCGCCTCGATGCCGGCGTCGACGATGGTCGTGCCGCGTTCGTCGCGGCGTACCTGCACACCGAGGCTGTCGGCCTCGTCGATCAAGCGCCGCACCAGCGGTTGCGCCAGCTTGTTGACGCTCAGCGGTTGGATGGTCGTCGGCGTGCTCATGGGTTCGTCTCCAGGCTCGTGAGCAGCGCATCACGGCGCCGCTTCAGTTGTTCGATCAGGGCATCGGCATCGTCGCCGGCGGCGCTCAGGCTGAAGACCGGATCGCCGGCTTCGAAGCGCGCGCCGGCGCAGGGCTGGTCGTGCACGTCGGGCTCGGCTTGCAGGCGGGCGGCCGCGGCTTCGCCCAGCGCCAGCGGACGGCGTGCGTAGACGATGCGATGCGCCCGCAGCCCCCGGCTTTCGGCCAGCGTCGCCGGCAATTCGCCGGCCAGGCAGGCGCGCAGCTGCGCCGCGATCAACGGCAGGCGGTGGCGGTACAGGGCAAGGCTGGCCGGCGGCCGCGGGTTGACTTCGAGCACCGCGACACGATCGTCGTCGAGCAGGAAATCGAGGCTGCACAGGCCGCGCAGCCCGAACTCGGCGGCCAGCGCATGCACGATGCGGCCGAGCTCGCGCGCCACCGCACCGGAGACCGGCACCGGCCCGATCGCCCCGCAATAGACGTGCGGCCGGCCGCCGAAAGCGCGCACGATCAGCCGGTTGTGGCCGAGCACGATCACACCGCTGCCGTTGGCGAGGAAGGTGGTCGACATCGGCACGCCGGCCGCTTCGCGCTGAAAATAGTGCGACGCGGCGACCGCCTGCGGCGCGACCGCCTCCGCGTGCCGGATGTGCCAGCCGCCGGTGCCCTCGGCATCCTTCAGCAGCCAGCCGAGCGGCTGCTCGGGCGGCGCCAGGCGCGTCAGCGGATAAGCCACGCCGAGCGAATCCAGCTTGGCGAAGAAAAACCGCGGGTCGCGCACCCGGCGCACCGGCAAGGCCTCGCTGCCGATCAAGGGCAGCAGCTGCGCGCCCTGCTCGAGCAGCTCGGGCCGGCCTTCGAAGCCGCTGCCGGGGATCCAGCCGAGCGCGCCTTCTTCCGCCGCCCGCTGCAGCGCCGCCAGCGTGCGCTCGCCATCGATGCGCAGCGAGTGCGGCGCGCCGATGCGCTGCCAGTCCATGCTCGCGCGGCGCGTGTCGGCATCGCCGAACAGGTCGAGCGCGATCACCTGATGGCCTTCGGCATGTGCCAGCTCGGCCAGCAGGCGCGCCGAGTTCGCGGCAATCACCAGCAGGGACATGGGCAAAGGTTCACGGCTTCTCGGCCAGCACCTCGCGCGCGACCGCGAAGGCCTCGGCAAAGCTCAGCACCACCGCCTTCTCGGCCTCGCGCATGCGCACCAGCAGGCGATGCTGCGTCTGGTACTTGACGTTGCCGACCGCGAGCGCGCCGATGCCCAGCGCCTGCGTGCCGGCGACCGGCTTGCCGTCATCCATCACGCCGACGCCGGCAATGCCTTCCGGCGGCACCGCGTTGACGTCGGCCGCGACCTTCAGCCGCTTCGCGAACGTCAGATCCTCGGCCGAGACGACCTGCACGCCGGCCGCGGCCGTCGCCAGCAGCACGTCGGCTTCGGCGAGCGAGGTGCGCACCGCGGCCCGGTCGCCGCCGGAGATGCCGTGGATCTCGACGCCGAAGCGCGCGCCGGTCTCGCGCGCCGCCTGCTCGGCCACATCGATGCCGTTGCGGCTGGAGAGCGAGACCATCGCGCCGGCCTGCGCCGCGAGCACGCCGGCGATGCGCCCGACCGGCCCGGTGCCGCCGAGGATCACCACGCGCTGCCCCTCGAGGCCGGCGGCGCCGCTCTGCTTCAGCGCCGCTTCGACCGAAGCGACCATCGCCGCGGCCGTGGTGTAGGCGCCGCTCGGGTCGGCCATCAGCGAGACGACGAAGGGCTTGACCATCGAGGCCCTGGACTTGTCGACCATGTCCTGCGCCAGCAGCGCATCGCGCCCGCCGATGAAGATGCCGGTGCGCGCCACACCTTTCGGGCCGCGCGAGAAGATCGCGTCCTGCGTCAGGCCGGTGATCGCGTCGGCGCCCACGTCGCTGTACGGCACGACCATCTGGTAGCCGGCATCGGCAGCCATGTTGATGTCGAACGGGCTCATCTGCTTGCCCGGCGTGAACATGTGGAGGATGTAGGGACGTTCCATGGAATGAGGCCTCGGTCTCAGGGCGATTCAGGGGCAGGCGCCCCGGGGGAAGGTTCGTTGACGAGCGCGCCGCGATTGCGGCCGCGCACGATGCGCGTGACGAGTGTTCGATCCAGGACCTCGGCCGCGCGGGCGCTCTCGACCGCAGCTTCGGCCGCGGCTTGCGTCGGCAGCACCGCGAAGCCGGTCGGCCCCCACGAGCTCTGCCCGATCGCCGCGCCGGTCTGCGCGCCGATCCATTCGACCGCGCGGCCCACCGCGGCGCTGGTGAAGGCGCTGCCGCCCTGGGCAGCGGCGAAATGGTCGCCGAGCACGCGCTGCATGTGGCTCAGGCCGGCGGCAAAGGCTGCGAAGTCCGCGCCTGCGGCGCCGGCCAGCACGCGCATCAGCACCTGATGGCAGATGTCGGCGGCGGCGGCACGCGGCAGCGGCGGCAGATCGACCAGCGCGCGCTTCTCCGCCGTGCCCGAGAGCCCGCGATGGCGCGGGTCGAGCACGAGCACGACGCGCCAGTCTTGAGGCCAGTCGAGGCGGGACAGCAGCGGCGCCGGCGAGCCATCCGCACCCGGGCCGCCGTCGAGCAGCAGGCCGCCTTGATCGAAGCCGGCGATGCCGACGCCTGAGCGCAGGCCGCGGGCCAGCCAGCGCGCGAGCTGCAGGCTGCTGATGTCGAGGCCGTGCCAGGCCGCGAAGGCGCGGCCGACCGCCAGCGCGAGTTGCGTGCCGGAGCCGAAGCCGGCATGCGCCGGCGGCAGTTGCTGCAGATGCAGGCGCAGCGGCTCACGGGCACCGGTGCGCTCCCGCAGCTGCGCGAGATGCGCGCTTGCGCGCTCGATCTCGGCCTGTGCGGTTTCGTCCGCTGCCGTCACCGCATCCACGGGCGCGGCGCCGAGCAGCACCTCGGTATCGACGGTCTCGATCGTCAAGCCGAGGCTGCCCCAGGCCCGGCCGAGGCTGGCCGAAGGATCGAGAAAGCCGAGATGCAGACGACCCGGCGCACGCACCCCCAGCCGGCGCGAGCCGGGCGGGAAGATCGTGGAGGCGGGATCGTCGACGGTCATGAGCTTATCCATAGCAAACACCGTTCCGATAGTGCCCACAGCCGGGAGATGCCGTCTGCGGGGTGCTTTCCATAGGCAGGCTGTGCCGGATCGGGAACACTGTGTCATCACGGTACAGCGACCGTCCCGCCCTGCGGGTGCATAGTAAGATTTCAACGCTTATGGACTATCCAGGAAATCTTTTCGTGGTCGCCGCGCCCAGCGGGGCCGGCAAGTCGAGCCTGGTCAAGGCCCTGCTCGAACTCGATTCGCACCTCGTCGTCTCGATCTCCCACACCACGCGCGCGCCGCGCGGCCAGGAGCAGGAAGGCCGCGAATACCACTTCATCGACGAGCAGCGCTTTCACGCGATGGTCGCCGCCGGCCAGTTCTTCGAACACGCCGAAGTGCATGGCCACTGGTACGGCACCTCGAAGGCCGCGATCGAGGAGCGCATCGGCGGCGGCGAAGACGTGGTGCTGGAGATCGACTGGCAAGGCGCCTTGCAGATCAAGCAGCTGTTCCCGAATGCGATCCTGATCTTCATCCTGCCGCCGAGCTTCGAGGAGCTGCTGCAGCGGCTGCATCGCCGCGGCGAAGACCGGCCGGACGTGATCGATCGCCGCATGGAGAACGCGCGCATCGAAGTCGCGCAGGCCAGGCATTTCGACTTCGTTATAATCAACGGTTTGTTCGAAACGGCGCTTTTCGATCTCAAGGCGATCGTTCACTCGCAGCGGCTCAAGTACACCGCGCAGCGTCGAGGCAAACCTGCCGTATTTGCCGCATTGAACCTCGATTGACATCACGAGACGCCAAGAGTTAGACCGCTCGAGCCGGATTCCCGGCTCGGCAACCGGAGTTACCGCATGGCCCGCATCACCGTCGAAGATTGCCTCATCAAGATCCCGAACCGCTTCCAGCTCGTGCTCGCCGCGACCTATCGCGCCCGCATGCTCAGCCAAGGGCACGCGCCCAAGGTCGAGACCAAGAACAAGCCCGGCGTGACCGCGCTGCGCGAGATCGCTGCCGGCGAGATCGGCGTCGAGATGCTGCGCAAGGTGCCGATCTGAGCTGAGCCACGCTCGAACATCCGGCAGCCCGTTCCACGCTGCCGCACCCCGAAGGGCGTCGATCGACGCCCTTTCTTCTTTCCCCTGCGCACATCGCTCTTGCAAATCCCGGCTAAATTCCGGGTATGAGTGATTCTTCGTCGTCTGCCGTGCAGGAGCGCGCCGCGAAACCGCGGCCGCGCAACGCTGCCCCGAAAGACGACCAAAGCATCGCCTCCTTCGCGGCCCTGACGCAGAAGCTCGATTACCTCGACGCGGCCGACCTGAAGCAGGTGCGCGACGCCTATCGCTTCGCCGACGAGGCGCACCTCGGCCAGTTCCGCGCCAGCGGCGAGCCTTACATCACGCACCCGATCGCGGTGGCGGGCCTCTGCGCCGACTGGAAGCTCGACGTGCAGGCCATCATGGCCGCGCTGATGCATGACGCGATGGAGGATTGCGGCATCACCAAGGTCGAGCTGATCGAGCGCTTCGGCGCGGCGACCGCCGACCTCGTCGACGGCCTCACGAAGCTGGACAAGATCCAGTTCTCGACGCGCGAGGAGTCGCAGGCCGAGTCCTTCCGCAAGATGCTGCTGGCGATGGCGCGCGACGTGCGCGTGATCCTGATCAAGCTCGCCGACCGGCTGCACAACATGCGCACGATGGACGCGATGGCGCCTGCGAAGCGCGTGCGCATCGCCCGCGAAACGATCGACATCTACGCGCCGATCGCGAATCGCCTCGGCCTCAACCAGACCTACCGCGAACTGCAGGAACTCTCGTTCGCGAACCTGCGGCCGTGGCGCCATGCGGCCTTGTCGAAGGCCATCCAGAAGGCGCGAGGCTACCGGCGCGACGTGGTCGAGCGCATCCGCTGCGACGTCGAGAAATCCTTCAAGACGCAGAAGCTCGCGGTGCAGGTCTTCGGCCGCGAGAAGACCCTGTTCTCGATCTACTCGAAGATGCGCGAAAAGCACCTGAGCTTCGCCTCGGTGAGCGACATCTTCGGCTTTCGCATCGTGGTCAACACGCTGCCCGAGTGCTACCTCGCGCTCGGCGTGCTGCACCAGCTCTACAAGCCGGTGCCGGGCCGCTTCAAGGACTACATCGCGATCCCGAAGGGCAACGGCTACCAGTCGCTGCACACCACGCTGGTGAGCCCGCTGGGCACCTCGGTCGAGTTCCAGATCCGCACCGAGCACATGCACGCGGTGGCCGAAAAGGGCATCGCCGCGCACTGGATCTACAAGGTCAATGAATCGGGCATCAGCGAGGCGCAGCGGCTCGGTTCGATGTGGCTGCAGTCGCTGATCGACATCCAGGACGAGACACGCGACGCGAGCGAATTCCTCGAGCACGTGAAGATCGACCTGTTCCCGGACGCGGTCTACGTCTTCACGCCGAAGAGCAAGATCCTCGCGCTGCCGAAGGGCGCGACGCCGGTGGACTTCGCCTACACGATCCACTCCGATGTCGGCGACCGGCTGGTCGCGGCCAAGGTCAACGGCGAGCCGGTGGCCTTGCGCACCGAGCTGCGCAGCGGCGACGTGGTCGAGGTCATCACCGCACCCGGCGCGCGGCCGAACCCGGCCTGGCTGAACTACGTGCGCACCGGCCGCGCGCGCTCGAAGATCCGCCACTACCTGAAGAACATGGAGCAGGAAGAGTCGCGCGATCTCGGCGAGAAGCTGCTCTCGCAGGCGCTGCGCGGCGAAGGCCTGACCTTGCCCGAAACCGAGAACCCGGACGCCGCGACGCAGGCCTTGTGGCAGCAGCTGATCCGCTGGAGCGGCAACCGCCATCGCGACGATCTGCTGGTCGACATCGGCCTCGGCCGCAAGATCGCGACCATCGTCGCGAAGCGGCTGGCGCGGCTGATGATCGAGCGCGGCGTGCGGCCCGATGCGCTGACCCTGACGATGGGCCGCTACGGCAATGACGATGCGACGCCGGCGCAGGGCATGGTGGTGATCGACGGCAGCGAAGGCGCCTCGGTGCAGCTCGCGACCTGCTGCCGCCCGATCCCGGGCGACGACATCGTCGGCTACCTCGGCCGCGGCGAAGGCCTGGTCGTGCATACCGCGGAGTGCGGCGTCGGCAAGCGGCTCTTCACGCGCGACAGCGAACGCTGGATGGCGGTCGACTGGGCCGAGGAACTGGCGCGCCCGTTCGAAACCGCAGTGACGGTGCTGGTGCACAACGGCAAGGGCGTGCTGGCGCAGATCGCCGCAGCGGCGAGTGCGGCCGAGGCCGACATCACGCACATCGACATGGGCGACGAGCCGGCCAGCGAGGCGGCCGAGCTGCGCCTGCTGCTCAGCGTGCGCGACCGGCTGCATCTGGCGGACGTGCTGCGCACCTTGCGGCGTTCGCCGGCGGTGATGAAGGTTTCGCGCGTCAAGCCCTGAGCGCCGGCGCCGCTTCGTCCAGCGCATTCCTCTATCCTCGATCTTGCGGATGAGTCATCGACGCAGGGGCGTGTAGACTCGCGCCGCCGCATAACGCACGATTGCAGCGGCTAACCAGGGAGGAAATGATGAAGCGATTGCAACAAGCAAGAGGCCGCGCGATGGCGGCGCTGATCGGCACGGCAGCTGCGCTGAGCGGCTGCGGCAGCGACGGTGGCGAGCCCACTGCCAGCGGACCGATCCAGGTACCCGACATTCCCGCCGGCATCAACGGCGTCGCGGCGACCGGCGCAGCACTCACCGGCGCCACCGTCACTGTCATCGACAGGACGGGCGCTTCCGTCTGCACGGAAGCCGAGATCGTGACGCGGGGCAACGGCTCCTATCACTGCACGCTGGCAAGCGGCAAGAGCGCGCCGTTCCTCGTCATCGTCACCGATCCGACCGGCGCGCACGCACCGCTCGTCGGCATCGCGACGACCACGCCGAAGACAAACGCGCCGGTGGTCGCGAACGCGACGCCGCTGACCACCGCGATCATCTCGCAGCTCGCTCCGGACAAGAGCGCGCTGTCGGTGGCTGCCAATCCGGCGCTGATCGACGTCGCCGCGCTGACCAACGTCAAGAACAACGTGCTCGCGCAGATCGCCGACGTGCTCGCCGCCATCGGCGCACCCGCCGGCTTCGATCCGTTCACCACCGGCATCGTCGCATCGACCGCCAGCGTGAGCGGCAATACCGCGGACCAGATCATCGAGCTGCTGCGCTTCTCCGCTCCGAACGGCGTGCCGACCGTGGGAACCGTGGATCGCCCGGATGCCGCTGTCGCCCTGGCCGATGCCAGCGCCACCGCGCCCGCGAAGCTGGCTGCACCGTCGGAGTCCGCGATCGGCCTGGCCGACGCGCTGAAGTCCACCAGCGCCTCGCTGGAGGCCTGCTTCGCGGTGGAAAAGAAGGAACGCGTGACCAGCACCGACAACACGATCCCGCTGAGCGCCGGCGGCCCGGAAGTCACCGGCACCGCGAAGGACTGCGATGGCATCTTCGACGACGCCTACCTGCACAACGGCTACCGCGCTGGACAGGCGTTATACGGGTTGCTGACGGATGACGCGATGACGGGAGCGAGCTTCAGCCTGCCCGAGGTCGTCCAGTTCATCGACGACACCAGCACTGCGGACGAGGACCGCGCGATCGTCAACATCCGCTACGTCGACGCCAACGGCATCGCCGGCAACCTGATCACGGTGGCGCGCAAGACCACGGACAAGACGACGACTCCGGCCACCGCCCAATGGACGCTGTACGGCAACCAGCAGCCGGTCGACACCTCGATCGCGGCCTTCGTGCGGCGCAACGAGCAGCGCAACCCGACTCCGCCCGCCAGCGCATCGATCAGCCGCTACGAAACCGGCCTCGACATCTTCATCAACAAGGACGGCCCCGGCAGCCAGGGGATTCGCGCCGCGCGAGTGAAAGGACCGGGCCTTCCGCCGGCCGGCATCGTGCTGACTCCCGCCAGCGCATCGCTCTGCTCTGCGCAGAACTGGATGAACATCCTGCGCAAGGACGGCGCCACCGAGCCTGCCTCGACGCCCCCGTCGGGCGGTACGACGAACCTGTTCCGGCTGCAGCGAACCGCCGGCCTGACGGGCGCGGATGCGACGACCGTGCGGCCCAATCCGAATGCGACGAACAGCAACAGGGCGCAGTACCCGTACTGGGCGCACCCGCTCGACTACGGTGCTCCGCTCGGCTCGACCGGCTACATCGACTTCGCCGCGCTGAAGCCTCTCAGCACCTACAGCTTCGAGCTGTACTACGGCCAGGATACGGCGCCGAAATACACGCTGACAAAAACGCTACTGACCGCCGTGCTGCCATCCACGACCGCCGGGTCGGTGCAATGGGTCTCGCTGACCAGCGCGACGCTCGGCTATCTCGATGCGACGAACGCACTGGCGGTGGCGGCTTCGAGCTTCAATCTCGCCTGGAATGCCAATCCCTATGCCGAGACGATTCGTTCGGCAGGCGTCTACACCTTCGATGCGACCGGCCAGGTGAACCAAGGGCAGGTCGCCGTCGCGAAAGGCGCTCTGATGGCGACGGCGAATGCACCGACCGGCAGTGGCTGTGACGCCGGCACGCAGTTCAAGGCGCTGACAGCCGACGGCACTTCCGGCCGCACGATCCAGCTGCGCTATCGCATGCTCGACGGCAGCTACAAGGACAGCACTTCGAGCTACGACTGAGTGGATGGAGCACCCGGCGCCGGAGTACCCGCACCACCCGCCGAGCGGGTCGCCGGGCGCTTCGGTACGGCCGGGCGCTGGCCGGCGCAGCGATTCGCTCTCGCGTTAAGAGCGCGCGCGCTCACGGCGCCGGGTAGCGCACAGCGATCACCTCGATCGTCTCCGGCCCGCCCGGCGTCACGACCTGCACCTCATCTCCCTCGCGCGCCTTCAGCAGCGCGCGGGCGATCGGCGAGATCCAGCTGACCTCGCCGTGCAGGTTGTCGACCTCGTCGATGCCCTTGATCGTGACCGTCCGCTCGTCGCCCTTCGCGTTCGCGTAGGTCACGGTCGCGCCGAAGAAGACCTGGTCGTTGCCGTGATGCAGGCTCGGGTCGGCGACCTCGGCGATGTCCAGCCGCTTCGTCAGGAAGCGGATGCGCCGATCGATCTCGCGCAATCGCTTCTTGCCGTAGAGGTAGTCGCCGTTCTCGGAGCGGTCGCCGTTCTTCGCCGCCCACGAGACGACCTCGACGATCTTAGGCCGCTCGCTGTCGAGCAGATCCATCAGCTCCTCGCGCAGGCGCTTGTAGCCGGCCGGGGTGATGTAGTTCTTGCCGCCCGACGGCAGCGCAGGCAGGCCGACGTCGCCGTCGTCGTCATCGGCGTCGTTGTCGGGTTCCTTGGTGAAGGCTTTGTTCATCGTCCGAATTGTTCCAGTGTGCAGCCGCCGTCAAGCTGCCCGCAAGGCCCGCCGCGTCTGCTGCACCCGCTTCTCCTGTTCCTGGCAGGCCGGCCCGGAGAACTGCGCCTGCAGCACATCGATGAAGGCGCGCGTGCGCGCCGGCATCAACCGCCGGCTGGGGAAGACCGCCCAGGCCTCGGCCACCGGCAGGTTCCAATCCGACAGCACCAGCGCGAGTTCACCGTCTCTGACGGCAGGCTCGGCGAAGTGATCCGCCAGCGCGGTGATGCCGGCGCCGGATCGTGCCAGCCGCATCAGCAGCTCGGGCGAATTGGCGGTCGCTCGCACCGGAGGCCCGCCCTCCCAGCGCTCTTCGCCACGCGACAGCAGCCAGGGTTCGTAATCACCGCTGCGGCGCAGCAGACGCAAGGTGTCGTGCTCCATCAAGGCCTCGGGCTCGGGCGGCATGCCGCGCCGCTCGAGATACTTCGGCGAGGCGTACAGGCTGGCCGTGAACACCGCCAGCCGCCGCGCCGCCAGCGAGCTGTCGTCGCCGAGCGTGCCCATGCGGATCGCCAGGTCGAAGTTCTCGCCGACGAGGTCGACCCGGCGCGGCGACAGATCCACTTCGAGCGAAATCGCCGGATGGTCCTCGATGAACTTCGCCATCAGCGGGCCGAGCACGATGGTCGCAAAATCGCTCGGCATCGACACGCGCAAGCGCCCGCTCGGCTCGATCTGCCGATGCTGCGCCAGCGAAGTTGCGGCCTCGACTTCGGACACCACCTGGCGCGCGTGATCGAGCACGCTGTGGCCGAAATCGGTGAGCGTCAGCTTGCGCGTCGTGCGCTGCAGCAGGCGCTCGCCGAGCTGGCTTTCGAGCGCCGCGAGGCGCCGCGAGACGGTCGATTTCGGCAGGCCGAGCCGCTCGCCGGCGCGTGTGAAGCTGCCGGTATCGGCCACGCGGGCAAAAAGGAAAAGGTCGTTCGGTTCGAGCGTCATGGCGGCATTGTCCTTCCAGGGGAACAATGTTATCCATTTCAGTGTCTTTCATGTTGACCATGAGACAACTAGAGTCTGTTCATCCGCAACCCAACCCCGAAGGACAGATCATGAACATCCTCCAAGTCAACTCCAGCGCCCGCAGCCAAGGCTCTCATTCCAGCCGCCTGGCCAACGCGATGGTCGAGCGCCTGCGTGCCGCCAATCCGCAAGCAAAGCTCGTCGTGCGCGACCTCGCGGTCACGCCGCACCCGGTGCTGGACGAGGCCGCACTGGGCGCCCTCTTCACTCCTGCCGAACAGCGCAGTGCCGAGCAGAACGCCCGCGTCGCGCTCGACGACGCGCTGATCGCCGAGATCCAGGCGGCCGACACCATCGTGCTCGGCGTGCCGATGTACAACTTCGGCGTGCCCGCGCAGCTGAAGAACTGGATCGACGCGATCGCCCGCGTCAAGGTCACCTTCCAGTACACCGCCAACGGCCCGGAAGGCCTGCTGAAGGGCAAGAAGGTCTATGTCGTGCTGACGCGCGGCGGCATGTACCGCAACACGCCTGGGGACACGCAAGTGCCCTACCTGACGACGCTGCTGGGCTTCCTCGGCATGAGCGACGTGCAGTTCGTCTACGCCGAAGGCTTGGCGATGGGCCCGGAAGCGGAACAGAAGGCGCTCGCTTCGGCGCAGTCGCAGATCGACGAAGCCGTGCTGGCCTGATCGCCATGACCACCACCAGCCTTTCATCAATCCTGCGGCCCGAGGCCGTCGCGCGACCGCGCCAGGTCGAGCGGCTGGTGGCGGGCACGGCGACCTCCGACGGCGCCGGCGTCAAGCTGACGCGGGTGCTGACGCAGCCGCTGCAGCAGCGCCTCGACCCGTTCCTGATGCTGGACGCCTTCGCCACCGACAACCCCGACGATTACATCGGCGGCTTTCCCGATCATCCGCACCGCGGCTTCGAGACGGTGACCTACATGATCGCCGGCCGCATGCGCCACCGCGACAGCGCCGGCCATGAAGGCCTGCTGCAGAACGGCGGCGTGCAATGGATGACGGCCGGCCGCGGCGTGATCCATTCGGAGTTGCCGGAGCAGGAGGACGGCCGCATGGAAGGCTTCCAGCTGTGGCTCAACCTGCCCGCGAAGGACAAGATGAGCGCGCCCTGGTATCGCGACATCCAGAGCGAGAGCATCCCCGAGTTCCGCACCGAGGACGGCGTGACCGCACGCGTGATCGCCGGTGCGAGCCACGGCATCGGCGGCGCGGTGACACGCGACGGCACCGAACCGCTGTACCTCGACCTGCATTTCGAGGCCGGCGCGAATTTCTCGCAGTCGCTGCCGCCCGGGCACAACGCCTTCGTCTACGTCTATCGCGGTGCGTTGCGGGTCGGCGAGACCGAGGTGCCGGCGCAGCGCATGGCGATACTGAAGAACAGTGCCGACAGCGACGGCGTGCGCTTGCATGCCGAAGGCCCGAGCCGCGCGCTGCTGATCGCCGGCCGGCCGCTGAAGGAGCCGATCGCGCAATACGGCCCGTTCGTGATGAACACGAACCAGGAGATCTTTCAGGCGGTGGAGGATTTTCGGGCCGGGCGATTCGCCAACGCAGGCTGAATCCGAAGCCTCAGCCGAACTCTTCGTGCTGCGGCAAGTCGTCGGTGATCGTGTACCACGGGGCTTTCGAGCCGACGAAGATATGCGCCGTCGGGCGGATCGAAGGATCGTCGACCAGCGTGCCCAGCGCGACATGCACGAACGCACCGTCGCGTACCACCGAATACAGCAACGATCCGCAGGTCTTGCAGTGGGCGTCGTGGCCGGCCGGGTCGCCATAGACCAGCAGATTGCCTTCGCCCGACGAGAGGCTCAGCTTGGCGCGCTCGATGCCGGCAAACGGCTTGAAGGCCGAACCGGTGGTGCGGCGGCAATTGGAGCAGTGGCAGTTCGCGGCATAGGCGAACTCGTCCGCCACCGTGTACTGCACGGCGCCGCAGAAGCACCTGCCGGAGAGACGGGCCGTCATCGGGGCGTCCCCGGATCGGTGCTCTCGCGGTCGTCGTACTCGACCATGACGGGCTTCACCATGTTGCACTCCGATGTCCTGGCTGGCCGATGATGCGGCAAGAGTCCGGCGCGAGGTTACAGGATGTCCGCCGCCACCCGCCGGGGCATCAAGGCCGCGTCCGAGCGCCATTCGCCCCGGCGGCGTAGGATGCCGCTCGCTCATGAAACCCATCATCTCGATTTCCAATCTCTCGAAGACCTATGCCTCGGGCTTCCAGGCCCTGAAGCAGATCAACCTGGAGATCCGCGCCGGCGAGATCTTCGCGCTGCTCGGCCCGAACGGCGCCGGCAAGACGACCTTGATCGGCACGGTCTGCGGCATCGTCAATGCGAGCGAAGGCCGCATCACGGTCGACGGCAACGACATCGTCGCCGACTACCGCGCCGCGCGCTCGCTGATCGGCCTGGTGCCGCAGGAGCTGACCACCGACGCCTTCGAATCCGTCTGGGGCACGGTGACGTTCAGCCGCGGCCTCTTCGGCAAGCCGCCGAACCCGGCCTACATCGAGAAGATCCTGAAAGAGCTCTCGCTGTGGCCGAAGAAGGACAGCAAGATCATCACGCTGTCGGGCGGCATGAAGCGGCGGCTGCTGATCGCCAAGGCCTTGTCGCACGAGCCGCGCGTGCTCTTCCTCGACGAGCCGACCGCGGGGGTCGACGTCGAGCTGCGCAAGGACATGTGGGCCCTCGTGCGCTCGCTGCGCGATACCGGCGTGACCATCATCCTGACCACGCATTACATCGACGAAGCCGAGGAGATGGCCGACCGCGTCGGCGTGATCAGCAAGGGCTCGATCATCCTGGTCGAGGACAAGGCGGTGCTGATGAAGAAGCTCGGCAAGAAGCAGCTGATGCTGCAGCTGCAGACGCCGCTGGCCGAAGTGCCTACGGCCCTGAACGGCTACGCGCTCGCGCTCTCGGCCGGCGGCAGCGAGCTGACCTACAGCTACGACACGAGCAGCGACCGGACCGGCATCCCGGCCCTGCTGAAAGACCTGAACGATGCCGGCATCGTGCCCAAGGATTTGCAGACGACGCAGAGTTCGCTCGAGGACATCTTCGTCAGCCTGGTGAAGGACGAAGCGTGAACCTGCATGCAGTCAAGGCCATCTACCGCTTCGAGATGGCGCGCACCCGGCGCACCCTGATGCAGAGCATCATCTCGCCGGTGATCTCGACGGCGCTCTACTTCGTCGTCTTCGGCTCGGCGATCGGCTCGCGCATCCAGCAGATCGACGGCGTCAGCTACGGCGCCTTCATCGTGCCGGGCCTGGTGATGCTGTCGCTGCTGACGCAGAGCATCTCGAACGCCTCGTTCGGCATCTATTTTCCGAAGTTCAGCGGCACGATCTACGAGCTGCTCTCGGCGCCGATCTCGCACATCGAGATCGTGCTCAGCTACGTCGGCGCGGCGGCGAGCAAGTCGATCGTGCTCGGGCTGATCATCCTCGCGACCGCGAGCTTCTTCGTGCCGCTGCGCATCGAGCATCCGGTCTGGATGCTCGTCTTCCTGGTGCTGACCGCGGTGACCTTCAGCCTGTTCGGATTCATCATCGGCATCTGGGCCGACGGCTTCGAGAAGCTGCAGCTGATCCCGCTGCTGATCATCACGCCGCTGACTTTCCTCGGCGGCACCTTCTATTCGATCAACATGCTGCCGCCGATCTGGCAATCGATCTCGCTGTTCAACCCGGTGGTCTATCTGATCAGCGGGTTCCGCTGGAGCTTCTTCGAGCTCGGCGACGTGAGCATCGGCCTGAGTCTGGCGATGACGCTGGTGTTCTTCGGCGTCTCGCTGGCGGTCGCGACGTGGATCCTGCGGACCGGGTATCGGTTGAAAGCATAGCTGCACGTCACGCTTGACAGCGTCCATTCGCTCTGTATAAAATTTTATACAGGGAGGCAGTGTGGACGACGACAAGGAGATCCGCTGGATGGGTTCCTCGTATGCCGACTTGCTGGCGTTTCCTCAGGAGTCCCGCCGAGAAGCCGGCTTCGAGTTGCGCAAGGTACAGGCCGGCCTGGATCCGACGGACTGGAAACCATTCAACGATATCGGCGCAGGCACGCGGGAGATTCGCCTGAGAGACGCAGCCGGCATCTATCGTGTGATGTACGTCGCCCGCTTCGAAGAAGCGGTGTACGTCCTGCACTGCTTCCAGAAGAAAACCCAGGCCACCAGCAAGCAGGACAAGGGGATCGCCGAGGCGCGCTACCGTGCCTTGATCCGTGCAAGAAGGGCAGACAGATGACGATCGATACCGCCATTCGACACGTGACCCGACCGGGAGCCAACCTGTTCCTGGAACTCGGCTTCTCGCCTGCCGAGGCCAAACGCCTGCAGGCAGCCTCCCGCAAGCAGATCAACGATACGCGACTGCTCAAGCAGCAGTTGATGCTCGAGCTCTCCAACTGGATCGAAGAGCATCAACTGAAACAAGCGGAAGCGGCCGAGATCCTGATGGTGTCGCGCCCACGGGTCTCGGACGTGGTGAACCAGAAGACCGCCAAGTTCACGATCGATACGCTGGTGGAAATGCTGAGCCGCATCGGAAAACCGGTCAGGCTGGCGATTGGCTGAAGCAGTCGGAGGCCTTCGGGTCCGGCCTCCGGCTGATTCACCGCAACAAGGTTCGCGAGTCATCGACCGGCCGGAGCGGCCGGGACTTGTATCGCCAGACCAGCACCAGCCCGCCGAGCAGGGCCAGCACCATCGTTGAAGGCTCGGGCACGGCCGCGACCGGCTTCAGTTCGAAGCTGACCGCCAGCTCGTCGGTCGTATGCAGCGCGGGGATCGACGAGAACTCGAAATCACCTGCCGGCGTCGCCCAGTCCGCGAAGAACACGTTGGCGTAGGTTCCCGACTGGGTCCCGTAGCCGAAGCCTTCGCCCGTCAGGTCGCCGTTCGCCTTGACCAGGTTGTCGACCGCGAAGGGCTCGTTGCCGGGGATCGGCGTGTGGTTGGGCTGCAGGCTGGTGATCAGGTCGCCGTTGCGCGTGCCGGTGATCGCCGTGATCTGCAGGAAGCCATTGGCATCGGCCGTATCGTTCGTGGTCAGCGTGCCGAAGGCATTGACGCCGCTACCGCTGTAGTGCCAGTCCCACAGCTGATCGGCTCGCGCAGCACTCGCGAGGGACAGTCCGGCGACCGCAGCGGCGAACGAGCAAACGGCGCGGTGGGTTCTGGATGAATGGCGCAACGACATCGGGGCTCTCCTTGGAAGCGGTTCTTCGAGCGGGCGGGGAAGAGGTCGGCGGCGCTGCCAGCGTCCCCGGCCTCGCGTCACATTCTGCAGCAAGGCAGGAAGACTTCGCGGCGCCGGCAAGCTTCAGCCGTTGCTGATCCGGCTCACCAGCGCCTTCGTGAACTCGGCGGTACTCGCCGTCCCCTTCAAGTCCCCGGTCCGCACCTTGTCGATGTTCAAGGTCTTGTCGATCGCCTCGCGCAAACGAGTCGCCTTGTCCTGCAGCTTGCAGTGATCGAGCATCATCGCCGCGGCCAGCAGCAGCGCGGTCGGGTTGGCGATTCCCTTGCCGGCGATGTCCGGCGCCGAACCGTGCACCGCTTCGAAGATCGCCGCATCGGCGCCGATGTTCGCGCCCGGCGCCATGCCGAGGCCGCCGACCAGCCCGGCCACCAGGTCGGACACGATGTCGCCGAACAGGTTGGTCGTGACGATCACGTCGAACTGCCAGGGGTCGAGCACCAGCTTCATCGCACAGGCGTCGATGATCACGGTGTTCAGCTCGAATAGGCCCTTGTACTGGCGCTCGTACAGTTCGAGCCCGGTCTCGAGGAAGATGCCGGTCAAGGCCTTCATGATGTTGGCCTTGTGCACGATCGTCACCTTCTTGCGGCCGGTCGCGATCGCGTGCTCGAAGGCGTACTGCAGCAGCCGGCGGCTGCCCTGGCGGGTGTTCACGCCGGTCGCCATCGCGACCGCATGCGGATCGCCGTCGATCGGGATGTAGTGCTCGTGGCCGATGTAGAGGCCTTCGAGGTTCTCGCGCACGACGACCAGGTCGATGTTGTCGAAGCGCCCGCCCGGGATGATGGTGCGCGCCGGGCGCAGGTTGGCATAGAGCTGGAACTCTTCGCGCAGCCGCACGTTGGACGAGCGGTAGCCGCCGCCCGAGGGCGTTTCCAGCGGGCCTTTCAGCGCGAGACGGGTGCGGCGGATGCTCTCCAGCGTGGCCGGCGGCAGCGGATCGCCGGCCGCGGTGACGCCGCCGAGGCCTGCGATCTGGCGGTCCCACTCGAAGGGCGCCTCCAGCGCCTCCAGCGCGGCGAGGGTGGCGTCGACGATCTCGGGGCCGATGCCGTCTCCGGGGATCAGCGTGGCGGGGATGGGCTGGGTCATGGGGAAAAGCCTTCGCTCGGAGTCCAAGATGGGGCAGGATACCTTCGATGACCGGCGCCCAGCGCGCTCACTCCGGCTTGCGGCTCGACAGCCACCAGCCCTTGCCGACGCACCAGGCGCTGCCGTCCGGTTTCTCGTCGCGCACGAACGAGCGCACCTCGCGTGCCGGCCGCGTGCGCAGGGCCGATGCCAGCGCCGCGGCGTTGTCGTCGTCGCGCGCGCCGACGCAGTCGATGAAGACCGCGCCGAACAGCAGGCGCGCCGCATACACGCCGGGCCGCCGCAGGCTGATCAGCAGCATCGCGCCCTCGCCGTCGCCCGTGGTCAACGGGAACAGCAGGCGGCCGCCGGGCTTCAGCGCATCGAGCCAGGCATCCACCGGATGGGTCGCGCCGGCGCTGGCGTAGACGATGTCGGCCTCGGGCAGCGGCAGGTCGACGCCCGAGCGGGCATGCAGTTGCACCGCGGGCCAGGGCCGCAGGTTCGCGCGCGCGGCGGCGGCCAGGCCGGGATCGATCTCGTAGGCATGGACGCGACCGGCCGGCCCGACCAGTTCGGCGAGCAGCGCGCTGTAATAGCCCGTCCCGGCGCCGACGTGCACGACGGTCTCGCCCGCCGCGGGCCGCAGCGCATCGAAGCAGGCGGCATGCAGGCTCGGCAGGCCGTTGTTGATCGAGCGCTCGCGCACCAGGCTGACCAGCCTGTCGTGGTACAGATCGACAGGGTCGTCGCTGACCATCGGCCGCGACAGGGAGTGGACATGGATGGTCCACGGCGGCGGCCCCATGAAGCGCTCGCGCGGCACCGCGGCGAAGACGGCACGCAGGCGCGGATCGTCGGCTCCTGCCAGCGCCACGACCTGCCGCGCATAGGCTTCACGGCAGGCTTGCATTGCGTCCATGCCGTTCGTTCGATCAGGCATCGAAGGCCTGCAGGTCGCGGCGGATCCAGTCGATCAAGGCCCGCGTGCGGGCCGGCAGCAGCCGCGCATGTGGATAGACCAGATGGATCGGCCGCGGCGGCGGCGCGAAGCCCGCGAGCACCACCTTCAAGGCCTTGCGTTCGAGCTGCGGCGCGACCTGGTACGAGATGAAGAGGCCGAAGCCCAGGCCGGCGGCGCAGGCCTCGATCGCCGGCGCGACGTGGTTGCATTCCAGGTTGCCGCTGACCGCCACCTTGAACGGCCGCCCGGCCTCATGGAAGGTCCAGGCCGAGCCTGTCGTGCTCGCCGACAGCACGCAGTTCGCCTGCATCAGCTCGCGCGGATGGCGCGGCGTGCCGTGGCGGCGCAGGTAGCCCGGGCTCGCGACCACCTCGCGGCGGATGCGGCCGAGCGGCAGCGCGACCAGCGACGAATCCTCCAGCATGCCGATGCGCACGCCGAGATCGATGCCCTCCTCCAGCAGGTTGACCACGCGGTCGAGCAGCACGAGGTTGACCCGGACCTTGTCGTGGCGCTGCACGAAGCGGGTGATCGCCGGCGCCACGTGCATCTGGCCGAAGAGCACCGGCGCGGTCACGGTGATCAGGCCGTTCGGCTCGGTAGCCTCGGCGCTCAGTGCCGTCTCTGCCTCCTCCACGGCCTGCAGCACCTGACGGCAGCGCGCCAGGTAGTGTTTGCCTTCTTCGGTCAGCGAGATGCGGCGTGTCGTGCGGTTGAAGAGCCGCGCGCCGAGATGCGCTTCGAGCGCTGCGAGCGAACGCACTACCGCCGGCAGCGAACTGCCGAGCTCGCGCGATGCCGCGGTCAGGCTGCCGGCATCGGCGATGCGCACGAAGGTGTGCATGGCCTTGAGCTTGTCCATCGCTGAATATTAGTTCGATTGCCGGAGTAGTCCACTGCAATCGGGGCCATTTATTGATGCCCGCGGATGGCGAAGAATCGCTCATCCCTTCCACCACCGGAGCAAGCCATGACGACCACCCCTCCCAGCCAGCCGATCCGCCTGCACCGCTTCGCGCTCTCGGGTCACAGCCACCGGGTCGAGCTGTTTCTGTCGCTGCTCGGCTTGCCGTTCGAGCTGATCGATGTCGACCTGCCCGGCGGCGCGCACAAGCAGCCGGCCTTCCTCGCGATGAACCCTTTTGGCCAGGTGCCGGTGATCGAGGACGGCGACGTGATCCTGGCGGATTCGAACGCGATCCTCGTCTACCTCGCGAGCCGCTACGCCGAAGGTGCAGCGTGGTGGCCGCGCGACCCGGTGCATGCCGCGCGGGTGCAGCGCTGGCTCTCGATCGCGGCCGGCCCGTTGGCCTTCGGCCCGGCCGCGGCGCGCTTGATCAAGGTCTTCGGCGGCCGTTTCGACGAGGCCGAGGTGATGGCCCGCGCGCATGCACTGCTTGCGGTGATGGAGGGCGTTTTGGGCCGCAGCCGCTTCCTTGCCGGCGATCGGCCGACCATCGCCGACATCGCGAACTACAGCTATATCGCGCACGCGCCGGAAGGCGGCGTGTCGCTGGAGAAGTATCCGGCGGTGCGCGGCTGGCTGGCGAGCATCGAGGCCTTGCCGGGCTTCATCGGCATGGCGAAGACCCCGCGGGAGACGGACAAATGAATGCTGCATTCCACCCCGGGGAGCGCGCGGTGCAGCGGCGCATGGGCGTGGATCAACGGCTGGCCGAGATCGGCCCGCGCGTGATCCGCGACCACCTGCCCGAGCAGCACCGCGAGTTCTTCGCGCAGCTGCCCTTCCTGATCGCCGGCACGGTGGACGAGGCCGGCCAGCCCTGGGCCTCGGTGCTGGCCAATCCGCCCGGCTTCGTGCAGTCGCCCGATGCGCAGACCTTGAGCGTGCAGGCACGGCCGCTGCCTTTCGATCCGCTGCAGCAGACGCTGCGGCCGGGCGCAGCGATCGGCCTGCTCGGCATCGAGCCGCACACGCGCCGGCGCAACCGGCTCAACGGCCGGGTCCGGACGGTGAACGACGAGGGCTTCAGCGTCGATGTGCAGCAGAGCTTCGGCAACTGCCCGAAGTACATCCACCCACGCCGGGCGACGACGGCACCCGGCCACGGCGAAGCACGCGTGCATCGTGCAGACAGGCTCGATGCCGCGGCACGACGCCTGATCCACGCAGCCGACACGTTTTTCATCGCGACGGCCTTCACCCGCACCGACGACGGCGAGCGCTCGCACGGCGTCGACGTCTCGCATCGCGGCGGCCCGGCGGGCTTCGTCCGGATCGACGACGACCGCAGCCTGACCGTGCCCGACTACCTCGGCAACTTCTTCTTCAACACGCTCGGCAATCTGGTCGTGAACCCGCGCGCCGGCCTGCTGTTCATCGACTTCGCGCGCGGCGAGCTGCTCTACCTCGCGGTCGATGCGCGCCTGACCTGGGACGGCCCCGAGGTCGATGCGGTCGACGGCGCCGAGCGGCTGATGCGCTTCAGCGTGCGCGAGCTATCGCGCGTCGAAGGCTCGCTGCCGCTCGCCTGGCGCGAAGCCTGAGGCCCGGGCTCACCGCAGCGCCAGCTTGCTGCGCGCCTGCAGCGCCTGCTCGCGCGCGCCGCACTGCTCGATGTGATCGTTGACCAGCCCCATCGCCTGCATGAAGGCATACACCGTGGTCGGGCCGACGAAGGTCCAGCCGCGGCGCTTCAGGTCCTTGGACATCGCGACCGATTCGGGCGAGGTGGTGATCGCCTTCAGCGCCGCGAGCGTGATTCGCTTCGGGCGCGAGGCGGCAGCGGGCTCGAAGCGCCAGGCATAGGCCGCGAGCGAGCCGAACTCGGCGCGCAGCTCGAGCACACGGTGTGCGTTGTTGATCGTCGATTCGATCTTGCCGCGGTGGCGCACGATGCCGGCATCGGCCAGCAGGCGCGCCACGTCGGCCTCGCCGAAGCGCGCGATGCGCTTGGCATCGAAATCGGCAAATGCGCGGCGGAAGGCCTCGCGCTTGTTGAGGATCGTGAGCCAGCTCAGGCCGGCCTGGAAGCCCTCGAGGCAGAGCTTTTCGAAGAGGCGCCGGTCGTCGGTGACCGGGAAGCCCCATTCCTCGTCGTGATAGCGCTGGTAGGCGGCGCTCGCCCGGCACCAGGCACAGCGCAAGCTGCCGTCGGCATCGGCAAAGAGACCTGGAGGTGTGGTCATCGGTAAAAGGCAGAGATCGATGCGGCCATGCCGGCCGGCTGGTCTATTCTGCAGCGGCGCCCAGGGGCTTGCGCAACTGGCACGATGTGAATCGCAGCCAGCGCGGCTGTGCGCTGCTCGTCCGGAGATCGCCTCATGAAGTTCATCCCTCGGCTGCTGGCGCTGGGCGCCGGCATCGGCATCGGCCTCGCCAGCCCGGGCGCCATCGCGGCGCTCGCGATCGGCGAGCGCGCCCCCGACTTCAGCGCGCAGGCCGCGCTCGGCGGCAACGAGTTCAGGTTCTCGCTCGCCGAGGCCTTGAAGAAGGGGCCGGTGGTGCTGTACTTCTTCCCGAAGGCCTTCACCACCGGCTGCACGATCGAAGCGCACGACTTCGCCGAGGCCACGCCGCGCTTCGAGGCGCTCGGCGCATCGGTGATCGGCATGTCGAGCGACGACATCGAGACCTTGAAGAAGTTCTCGGTCGAAGCCTGCCGCAACAAGTTCCCGGTCGCGGCGGACGCGGGCGCCGCGGTGACCAAGCAGTACGACGCCGCGCTGTGGAAGCGCGACATCTCCGACCGCATCTCCTACCTGATCGCCCCGGACGGCACGGTCAACTACGTCTACGCCAGCATGAGCCCGGACAAACACGTGCAGTACCTGATCAAGGCGCTGGAGGCCTTGAAGAGCAAGGGCGCGCCAGCGCCGCAGTGAGCCTTGCGCGCCGTCCGGCGGGCTCCCTCACTCCGCCGGCGATTCGCCGAGCACGCCCTCCTGCGCCGCCGCGCTGCGCTTCGCCGCTTGGCGGCGGCCGAGGGCGGAATCCACCGCCCGCTCGAGCTTGCCCGAGGCCCCGCTGATCGCCTGGTGCACCGTCGGTGCATGCTCGGTCACCGAGACCGGCGGCAAGCCGTTCAGCCGGGCCTCGAGCATGCAGCGCACGCTGCCGGGGCTGGACTTGGCATGGCCTTCGCGGTCGCCCAGGTGCGCCTCGACGCGGGTCACGTGATCGACGAAGCGCGCCAGCGACGCCTTCACGACCTGGTCGAGATGAAAGGCAATGGCTTCGTGGCCGTCGAGATGGTGATCGGTGTGCAGATTGACTTGCATCGTTATCCTTCGCAGTAGCGCCCCAACTGGCGGGCGCCTTCACCATACGCCCCCTCGTGCATGCACTGTAAAACCCGTTGGCTGGAACGGCTGTTCATGACGATGCTGCCGCTCGCCGCCGCCATCGGCCTGGCCGCGGCCGAGACCTCGCGCGGCGCACCCGCAGCCGTCACCACCGGGCACAGTCCGCTGGCGCAGATCACGCCCGCCAACGTCGAACGCCTGGTGCAGGCCTGGGTCTTCCACACCGGCGATCTCGGGCGCCGCGATGCGCTGACCTTGCGGCGCAGCAAGTTCGAGGTGACGCCGCTGCTCGCCGGCGACAAGCTGCTGGCCTGCACGCCGTACAACGAAGTCATCGCGCTCGACCCCGGCAGCGGCGCGCAGCGCTGGCGCTTCGACCCCGGCATCCGCACCGATTACCCGCCCGCCAACCTCTTCAACTGCCGCGGCGTCGCCGTCTGGCGCGACCCGGCCGCAGCGCCCGATGCGGCCTGCGCGTCGCGCGTCTTCAGCGCCACCAACGACGGCCGGCTGATCGCGCTCGACCTCGCCAGCGGCCTCCCTTGCGAAGGCTTCGGCGAACACGGCCAGGTGCCGGTGCCGGCCGGCATGCCACTGCTCGGCCCGGGCGAATGGCAGATCACCTCGGCGCCGGTGGTGCTGCGCGGCAAGGTGATCGTCGGCTCGGCGATCAGCGACAACCAGCGCGTCGAGGCGCCGCACGGCAGCGTGCGCGCCTTCGACGCGCGCAACGGCCGGCTGTCGTGGCAATGGGATCCGGTGCCGCGCGATGCGGCCGATCCGGCCGCCGCGACCTGGGGCGAAGGCTGGCGCAGCGTCGGCGCGGCGAACGTCTGGGCACCGATGTCGATCGACGAAGCCCGCGGCATGGTGCTGCTGCCGACCTCCAGCCCGAGCCCGGACTTCTTCGGCGGGCTGCGCCCCGGCGACAACCTCGATGCCGACTCGGTGGTCGCGCTCGACGCCGAGACCGGCCATCGCGCCTGGCGCTTCCAGACCGTGCACCACGACGTCTGGGACTACGACCTCGCCTCGGCGCCCGCGCTCGCCACGATCGCCATCGAAGGGCAGCAGCGCGACGCGGTGATCCAGGGTACCAAGACCGGCCTCGTCTTCGTGCTCGACCGCGCCACCGGCCGGCCGCTGCTGCCGGTCGAGGAACGCCCGGTGCCGCAGCACGGCGTGCCCGGCGAGGCCTTGTCGCCGACGCAGCCCTTCCCCCGCGAGCTGCCGTCGCTCGGCCCGCTGCAGCTGAGCGCCGACGACGCCTTCGGCCTGACTTCGGGCGAGCGCGATGGCTGCCGGCAGCGCATCGCGGCCGCTCGCCACGAGGGTGTCTTCACCCCGCCGAGCTTGCAGGGCACGATCATCTATCCCTTCACCGGCGGCGGCGTCAACTGGGGCGGCCTCGCGATCGATCCGGCGCGCGACGTGGTCTTCGTCAACACCAACCGCCTGGTGCACGTCGTGAACCTGTTCCCCGCGGCCGAGTTCGATGCGATGAAGGCACGCTTCCCCGAGCGCGAAGTGTCGCGGCAGCGCGGCACGGCCTTCGGCATGAAGCGCGAAGTGATGCTGTCGGGCTGGGGCCTGCCCTGCAACAAGCCGCCCTGGGGCGTGCTGAGCGCGCTGGACCTGCGCTCGCACAAGATGCTGTGGCAGGTGCCGCTGGGCTCGACCGAGTCGCTGGCGCCGCTCGGCATCGCGATGCCCTGGGGTTCGCCGAACTACGGCGGCCCGCTGCACACCGCCGGCGGCCTGATCTTCATCGGCGCGGCGACCGACCACTACCTGCGTGCCTTCGACGCGGCGACCGGCGCCGAGCGCTGGTTCGGCCGCTTGCCGGCCGCAGGGATGTCGACACCGGCGACCTATCTGTGGCAAGGCCGCCAGTACGTGGCGATCGCCGCCGGCGGCCATGGCGAAGTGGGCGCCCAGGCGGGCGATGCGATCCTCGCCTTCGTGCTGCCGCGCGAGGGCGAAGCCGGCCCCGGGCTCTGGACACGATGGATCGATCGCCCCGGCCGGCGCCTGATCACCGGCGCGGCGGCGGTGGCCGTCGTGCTGCTGCTGATCGTCGTCGCAGTATCGAAGCGATGGAGACGACGATCAGGCTGAAAGGCAGTGCAATGCCGCGTAACTCAAGCTGTTGGACTGACACATTGAAGTAGCGGAACATGCGCGCGCCTCTGGACGACGCAAGCCATCGGCCCGGAGCCCCAGTTGTTTCAACCAAGGACCCCTCCCATGAGCACAACCCGTCGGCGTGCATTCCTGATCTCCACCCTCGCGAGCGCTTCCGTGCTCGCAGCCTCCCGGGCCTCGGCGCAAGCCGCCGCGGCGAAGCTCGAAGAAACCGATCCGCAGGCCACCGCCCTCGGCTACAAGCAGGACAGCGGCAAGGTCGATCAGGCGAAGTTCCCGAACCATGCCGCGAGCCAGGTCTGCAGCGGCTGCCAGTTCTTCCAGGGCAAGCCCACCGATGCGATGGCGCCGTGCCTGTTGTTTGCCGGCAAGCAGGTTGCGGCGGGCGGCTGGTGCAGCGGCTACAACAAGAAGGCCTGAATCACACGTCGCCGTTGCCGGTGGCTTCGAACTCGAAGCCGCCGATCCAGCGGAACATGAAGTTGTAGACCGCGCAGCTGATCGCGACCGAGGCGTAGCCGAAGATCAGATAGAAAACCGGCATCACCAGCATCGTCAACATCGGCGGGCGCGACGCGGCCGGTGCCAGCGCCAGCGCGATCAATCCGAACGGGACCAGAAAGACCAGCGAACCGAGGGCCATCAGCACCGCGAAGACCTTGCCGTTCTGGTGCGGGGACAGGCGGGCGACTTGTTGCTTCATGCGATGGCGCCTCCGAACGCCGGTCTGGACGAGTCATGAAACGGCCACTGTACCCGGCAGCCTCTCAGGGCTTCGGCGCCCCGGCAGAGATCTTTGCGCGGCACTTCGCGCGCGCCTGTTCGTCCGTCTGCGCCCGGCAGCGCGCCTCGGCATCGTCGACGCCACCGGGCGCCTTAGCAGCCAGCCGTGCGGCCGCATCGGACTCCGACTTCGGCGGCGCCGGCGGCTTCTTGCCGAAGGGAATGCTGATCTGGCGCGTCACCGGCTGGGCGCGCAGTTCGCCGGTGGTCGAAGTGCTCTCGCGCACCTCGGCCGGGCTCATCACCCGCGGCCCCGGCTTGACCGAGCGTGGCGGCGCGGTGCGCAGCGGCGCCGAAGCCGAGACCTCCGGCGCGGGTGTGCTCTGGGCGGACGCCGCGCCGCAGGCAGCGGCCAGCAAGAGTGCGGTAACCCATGGACGGCATGACGTCTTCATCGCGATTCCCCTGGCAACGGGCATCATGATGCCGCGATTCGAAGCGGACCGCAGCGGGGTGATTCACCGAGGTCCGCTCTACCGACAGGAGCACCACATGACTCTGATGATCCGACACCTGCTCTGCGGCGCCGCGCTGGCACTGGCCGCGGGCCCCGGCTTCAGTGCCGACTACAGCGACAACAAACCCGCCACGGCCGACCCGCTGGCCGCGGCGCGCACGCAGATCGCAGCGAAGAACTGGCCGGCCGCGATCGAGGAGTTGAAGCGCGTCGACGACAAGGGCAGCGCCGACTGGAACAACCTGATGGGCTACAGCCTGCGCAAAGGCCCGACATCCGACTACGCCGCGGCCGGAAGCTACTACGACGAAGCCCTGCGCATCGATCCGAAGCACCGCGGCGCGCTCGAATACTCCGGCGAGCTGTACCTGATGACCGGCGATCTGCCGAAGGCCGAAGAGCGGCTCGCGACGCTGGACAAGCTCTGCAGCTTCGGCTGCGCCGAGTACACCGCGCTGAAGAAGGCGGTGCAGAGCTACAAGGCCAACGGCAACAAGTACGTCGCCGCGCCGTAGCGGCAATACCGCAACCATTCGTCGCACGGCCCGCTGCGTCTTCGGGCGGTCCGCTGCTTCGACCCTTCGGGCGGTCCGGGTTCGAGCCTGACCGCCCGGCGCGGCGGGAGGCCCCGGCGTATCGTCCTGCCCTTCGATCGCCACCGATCCTCCTCGCGACAGCGCCGCCATGCCCCCGTTTTCCATCCTCGATCTCGTGCCCGTTCCGCAAGGCGCCGGGCCGGCCGATGCATTGCGCCACAGCCTCGAGCTGGCGCGTGCGGCCGAGCGCCTCGGCTACACCCGCTACTGGGTCGCCGAGCACCACAACATGACCGGCATCGCCAGTGCCGCGACCTCGGTCGTCATCGGCTACCTCGCCGCCGGCACGTCCACTCTGCGCCTGGGTTCGGGCGGCGTGATGCTGCCGAATCATTCGCCGCTGGTGATCGCCGAACAGTTCGGCACGCTCGAAGCGCTCTACCCCGGGCGCATCGATCTCGGCCTGGGCCGCGCGCCGGGCACCGACCAGCTGACCCTGCGCTCGCTGCGGCGCGACCCGCGCGCGGCAGACGGCTTCGCCGACGACGTGCAGGAGCTGCAGATGCTGCTCGGCCCGGTGCGGCCGGGGCAGGCGGTACAGGCCGTGCCGGGCGGCGGGACGAACGTGCCCTTGTGGATCCTCGGCTCGAGCCTGTATGGGGCGCAACTCGCGGCGGCGCTCGGCCTGCCCTACGCGTTCGCCTCGCATTTCGCGCCGGACGCGCTGGACGATGCGCTGGCCGTCTATCGCCGCCAGTTCAAGCCCTCGGCGCAGCTGGCCCGGCCGCATGCGATGGTCGGCCTGAACGTGGTCGCGGCCGAGAGCGACGAGGCCGCGCGGCGGCTCTTCACGTCGCAGCAGCAGGCCTTTGCCAACCTGCTGCGCGGGCGGCCCGGGCCCTTCCAGCCACCGATCGACGACATCGAGCGCTACTGGTCTCCGGCCGAGAAGCATCAGGCTTCGCGCATGCTGGCCTGCTCGATCGTCGGCTCGGGCGAGACGGTGCGGCGCGGGCTGGCGCGCTTCGTGGAGCACACCGGGGCGGACGAGCTGATGGTGGTTTCGGCGATCTTCGATCCTGCGGCGCGGATTCGCTCGTACGAGATCCTGGCCGAGGTGGGCGGCGTGTGAGCTAAGGTCACGGCCCCGAGGCCGCCCTCCCCGGCCCAGCGCCATGGCGTCAACAGGGTCTCAGCAGGTGGAGGATTCTTCGGCCTGCAGTTCTTCCCATCCAGCCAGGAGTTTTGTATGACGACATTGCAGATCAACGGCAAGCCGACCACGGTCGACGCGCCGGAGGACACGCCGCTGCTGTGGGTCCTGCGCGACCATGTCGGCCTGACCGGCACCAAGTTCGGCTGCGGCCTGGC
>Ga0105239_10000596_pt1 | contig 51547 bp, 44 predicted proteins | sample KBSC44metaG_FD_92761 | JGI IMG/M metagenome (GOLD analysis project Ga0105239, IMG submission 92761) | Corn rhizosphere microbial communities from Kellogg Biological Station, Michigan, USA - KBS C4-4 metaG | ecosystem: Host-associated > Plants > Roots > Rhizosphere > Soil | place: Michigan, USA...
CATCTTCATGATTAATTTTCGCATAACTAATTGAGTTGTTCCACAAAAATAGGTCGTTCCTTCCGGGTTCGCGGGAGGCTAATTCGACAATTCAAGGGGGCGATCACGCCTTATTCTGCTCACGACGTACAGATGATAAGTCGCAAGGCACAGGCAAACTCGGGCTGCTCACGATAGTGACCATATTTTCGGTCCCACTCCCCCGATGCAAGATCATCGGCGAGCCTTTTGACAATCGTCCGCTGTTGCTCATCGGAGATGAATCCCCAGGCAGACTGCGCCTTGCGAACTTTCTCGTCAAGGAACGCCTCCGGCCTGCCGTAGAAAGCTTCCTGGAATCCATCGACACAATTCAGCGGTACCGGTATCTCCCAAACCTCGCAACGATCCCCCAATGAATCGACAATAAAGGAGATCATGGGATAACGCTGCCGTTCTACATCGATGATTTCGGGAAAATATTCCGCATTCCAGAATCGATCAAGGGCCTCCGGGTCGAAGGTCATGATGATCACTTTTTCCCTGGCTACCCGCTTCAGTTCCAACAGACCCTTTTTCATATCCGGCCAGTGGTGCAGGGTCAGAAAAGCCGTAACCGCGTCAAAAGCATTGTCATCAAAAGGCAGTTGATCGCCGAAAGCATTTACGGCAGGGCTCTTACCATTGGCAAGACGCTGACTTCTCATGACGGCAGACGGTTCTACCGCGACGACATAACGGTCGTCGGGCTCGTACGAACCCGCACCCGCTCCGACATTGAGCACGGTTTTGGCACCTCCCAACGCCCGGTAAATAAAACTGGCGATCTTCGGTTCTGTTTGGCGTTGACCGGAATATTGCTGCCCCTTGTTGTCGTAATCGAACGCCGGATGGTCTATTTTCATAAGAAAGAAAAATGAATAACAATAAAATTACAGTAAATTCCAGTTATGAATAAGTCCCTATTATTGTGGATCGGGTTGATCTTTCTTTTTGCCCTCGAGATACTGCGGGTTTATTTTATCATGCCTTTTCCCGGCAGCCAACAGCGCGATACTGTGGGCTTCGCCTATTTTCTGGATAGGAATATCATCTGGTTGCGGATCATCGGGCTGGCGCTGATCATTTGGCCGCTGCTGTATTATTTCCGCGCCGGAAGAACCTGGCTGAAGATCACGATGAGCCTGATACTGCTGCTTTATGGCGGGGTCTTCTATTTGTTCAATTTTAGATTTCTTGCTGATAAAATGTTCTATCAACCCGGCATAAAGCAATTTGCTATGGATAGCACGGGCGGAAACTGGCTGGTCATCGGCGTTGCGCTACAAGGAGCAGCCAGGGCATATCCCATCGAAATTATTGGTTATCATCACCAGGTAAAGGATACGGTGGGCGGTCAGGCGATCCTGGTCACTTATTGCACCGTCTGCCGGACCGGGCGGATATATAGCCCCTTTGTGCAGGGCAGGTATGCAGCTTTCCGACTGGTGGGTATGGACCATTTCAACGCTATGTTCGAAGATGCGGATACCCGTAGCTGGTGGCAGCAGGCCACGGGAAAGGCCATCACTGGCCCCTTGAAAGGACAGCAGCTGGCAGAGGTACCTTCTGCCCAGATGACGCTCAGCAATTGGCAGACGTTACATCCCAATAGCCTGACCCTGCAACCCGATCCGAACTTTAAAAACAAGTATGACAGTCTGAAGGGCTATGACGAAGGCACGATCAAAAGCAGCCTGGAGAAAAGGGATTCCAGCTCCTGGCAATTTAAATCCTGGGTGGTCGGCATCGAAGCAGGGGGCAGAAGCAAGGTTTATGATTGGAACAACCTGATAAGAGACAGAGTTATCCCGGACACCATCGGCAAGCTGCACGTTTTACTGACCATTGAGCCTGATAATAAGACCTTTTATGCTTTGTCCTATAACGACAGCCTGAGCTTCCAATATGATCTTAATACCAGGACGATCCGGGATAAGAACACCCAAAGCACCTGGCGGCCGAACGGCAGCTGCGCTGACGGGCCGCTGAAGGGCGCTCAGCTACAACCAATGCAGGTTTACCAGGAATTCTGGCATTCCTGGCGGACCTTTCACCCGGGCACCGTCGCCGTAAAATAGTTGCGACCCTTCACTTTTTACTAAAAATCTTCTCATTTTCAAGAAGAAGTTAAGAATAGTTAGCGCGTGATTTAATTTCCAAGCAACAATTTCCGCAACTCCGCGACTTTCACTCATCTCCGGCGCAGCTCCGGCGAATTAGTATTTTCTAAAAGCAAATAAAGATGAAAAGAGTAATAGCAATATATTGGGCACTTCTGTCTATCACCGGCTTGCATGCGCAAACTGCCGTTACCACATTATTGGACAGCCTGACGAATTGCTACAACCGGGAGGATTACCTGGCTTTCTACAATTTTGGCAGCGACATGTGGAAAAAGAATCATGACACAGCAGGCATTAAAGGCTGGCTTGGCTGGATGCGCGGGCAAACCGGTATAATAACACACGCCGCACATATTCGTCCTGAGGGAAACTACCAACTCGTGCGATGGGATGGGACGCTGAAAACAACGGCATTTATGTTGCAATTGGCAAGCAACGGCAGGTTTGACGACTTCGGGTTTAACGCATATAAAGAACCCGCGACACCAGAACAGTTAAAAAGTATCGCTACAGATAACCCGCTGAAAACAACATTAGATTCTGCTGTACAGCGAATCGCCGGGGCTTTTGTCACCTATAACCGCCCTGTGGGTCTATCTATTGGGCTTGTAAGCAAAGGCAAAACTTACACATATAACTACGGCAGCATATCAAAAGATAAACAGCAACTGCCTACCTCTTCCACTCCTTATGAAATAGGATCCATCTTTAAAACATTTACTAGCCTTTTGCTGGCCAAAGCGGTAGCAGAACATAGAGTATCGATGGACGATGATGTACGCAAATATGTCGGCGCCGGTTATGATAACCTGCAATATGATGGCCATCCTCTGAGGCTGGTAGACCTGGCGGATTATACGTCCGGTCTTCCGCCAGTGCAGATCCTTAGGCCCTTCGATGAATCTACGCCGGAAGCTGCCGGGAACTTTTTTAAACAGTATAGCATTGCCGATTTCCTGGAAGATATACGCAAGGTGAAACTCGATACTGTGCCCGGTGTCCGTTATAGCTATTCGACCGCAGGCTTTAATCTACTAGCTTATATCCTGAGCACTACTTACAGGAAACCTTTTCCTGAATTGTTGCAAACCAAAGTTTTACAGCCCTTGGGCATGTATCATTCCGCGCTGTATCTGCCTCCTTTGCAAGATGCCTTGCGACCGGATGGGTACAATGCAAAACGAGAACGTCAGCCAGATATATATGGCCCGGTTGACAGCCTTGACCTGCTTCATTCCACCACAGCTGATATGTTGCGGTACTTGCAGTATCAAATTGCGGAGCGCGATACGGCCGTCCGGCTTACACACCGGCAGTTCAGCGATGCCCCGCATAACGAAGCCGGCCTGGGCTGGTTCCTATATCAAACTCCCGACGGCAAGGCCATTGGCAAAGGTGGCAACTCAGTCCACATGAGTTGCCGTGCATGGGCGACACCGGCCAGGGGCACAGCTGTCATTGTGCTTGCTAACTGTAACCAGATGGACTGGGGGAGCCTTGTAGAAGATCTTTCCGGATTGCTGAACAAACAATGAAAGGAAATGACTATCTGATGATTACATGATTCCAACCATTTCGTCACTGATCAACAGGATGGTAGTCATGACCGGGTGTTTTTGGCTGAACGGATCTGTGAGAGCAGTTCTTCGAGCTCGCGGAGACTGAGCTGTTTGTCATCGACGAACTGGGAGACCAGTTTGGCGGCAGAGCCTTCGAAATAGCCCTTCAGAAGCTTGTTGGCACTGCCTATCCCATATTCCGTCTTGGAGATCGTCGGGCTGTAACAATTGTTACGTCCCTGCACCGTATAGGTAACATAGCCTTTGTCGACGAGTATCTTCAACAGCGTTGCGATGGTATTGGAGTGCGGACGGGGCCCGGGCGTGTGATCGACGATGTCTTTCAGGAATCCTTTACCCAGTTCCCATAGGACCAGCATGACCTGTTCTTCGGCCTTTGTCAATGGTTTCATTAACTAGGTTTTTAGTTATATCAAATGTATAACTGTGTTTTTAGTTATAAAAACTTTTTGTTTGTTTTTTTTTGGGAGGGCGCTGAGAAGCCTTAACTTGACCGTTATGCAGCCATTTTACCTTATCCTCTTTATCTCAACGACTGCCTGTACGCTGACATTCCGCGGAAATGCCCAGTCTTCTTTACCGGCAGACCATATAGCCGATACGACGTATCAGACAGCGATCAACCTTTATCATGCTTTTCTTACTCCCGAGCAGGCGCTTTACCGGGGCTGCGAGTATATCGAATATACGCCTATGCTCAATGAGGGGCAGCCCTACTTCAATAACTGGCCGCTGACGCCGGGCGATCTCGTTTACAATGGGATGCGGTATGAGCATGTTCTTCTCCAGTATGATGTGGTAAAGGATCTGCTGATCACCAATGAGCCGTACAATTTTTTCAGGATCGCGTTGTACAGTAACCAAGTGGAGCGATTCTCCATCGGGGAGCATCATTTTATCCGGTTGGTGGGCAGCGCGGCACCGGCGGGGACGGGATTCTATCAGCAGTTGTATACAGGACGGCTACAATTATTAAAGAAGGAGAAGCGGACGATCGAGGAGGACATTGCCGATGGGAGTGTCCATAGGAAGCTTGTTCCTTCCACTAGCTATTTTCTTCGAAAAGACAATAGATTCTATCCCGTTAACAACAAAGGGACTCTTTTGGCGGCATTGTCCGACAAGCGAAAGCAGGTTCGTCAATACATCCGGTCCGGCGGTATCCAGATGAAGAGTGACAAAGAGAATAGCCTGTTAAAGATAATCGCCTGGTATGACAGCCTTTAATCGCCAACGTAGAAAGCCCTGGAAGCTCCTGACATGGCTGCCTTTCCTTTGTTCTCTTTTTTTCGGTACGGTCGTGCTTGCGCAGGAAGGCCCTGTTACTATACATCTGACCCGGGTGTCGCCGGTTCGGGTGTTGGAAGAGCTGGAGCGGCAGACGGGATATCGGTTCTATTATGATACGGTGGAGCTGGATACGGCCCTGACCACTATCGATGTGGACAGGACCCCATTCACGACGGTATTGGACAAGCTATTTTCGGGATCGGGTATCGGTTATTGGATGGATGCGCGGCATCGTGTCTTTATCACCAGGGGGGATCCCATCTATGCGAGCCGGTCTTCGGACGCCGACAGCGGTCGTTCGAAGGGGCGGTCGCCAGGAAACCCGGACAAGGAGCGGGATTACCTGGAAGAGGTTGGACGGCAGCCGGCTGCGACCCTGGAAAATAAGCTATATGCGATCGGGGACAAAGCGACTGCTCAGCAGCCGGGGCTGCTGCACCTGGCGGGGTATACGCGGGATGCGAAGACGGGGGAGCCGATCGGAGGCGCTTATATTGCCGTAGATCATTCGAAGGTCGCTGTAACTTCGGATCAGTATGGCTATTATTCTGTCTCGCTGCCCCGGGGCCGGCATATCCTCAATATCCAGAGTATCGGGATGAGCGATACGCGGAGGCTGCTGGTGGTATATGGGGACGGGAAGCTCAACATCGATCTCCAGACCCGTGTGATGACGCTGAAGAAGGTGATCGTATCGGCGGAGAAGGTGAGCAATGTAAAGAAGACGGAGATGGGGGTCGAGAAGCTCGACATCAAGACGATCAAGCAGGTGCCGGTCGTTTTTGGAGAGGCGGATGTCCTGCGGGTGGTGACGACGCTGCCGGGTGTAAAGACGGTGGGTGAGGCGAGCACGGGGTTGAATGTGCGGGGCGGCTCTGCCGATCAGAACCTGATCCTGTTCAATGACGCGACGATCTACAATGCTTCGCATTTCTTTGGTCTGTTCTCGGCCTTCAACCCGGAGGTGGTCAAGAATGTGGAACTTTACAAGAGCAGTATACCGGCGAAGTATGGCGGGCGGTTGTCGTCGGTACTGGACATCACGAGCCGCGAGGGTAACAAAAAAGACTTTACGGGTTCTGCGGGGATTGGTCTGCTGACCAGCCGGCTGAATATCGAGGGGCCGATCGTCAAGGACAAAACCTCGTTTATACTGGGGGGCAGGACGACCTATGCCGACTGGCTGTTGAATGACTTACCGGATCAGTACAAGAATAGCAGGGCCTCTTTTTATGACGTGAATCTGAATATCAGTCATGAGATCAACAAGAAGAACAACCTGTATCTGACCGGCTATCTGAGCCAGGACCATTTCAATCTTAACAATGATACGATCTATGGGTATGGGAACCGGAGTGTTTCGTTGAAGTGGAAGCATATCTATGGCAACAAGCTGAATAGTATTATCTCGAGCGGATATGACCGCTACTGCTATTCTATATCCAGCACGGCCAATCCGGTCAATGCGTATGATCTGAAGTTCGACATTAACCAGGCCTATTTCAAGACGGATTTCAATTATTATCTCAATACGGATCATACGCTGAACTTCGGATTGAACACGCTGCATTACCAGCTGCATCCGGGTTCTTATGAGCCGGTAGGGGGGAAGTCGCTGGTGGTGCCGGATGTGCTGGCGACAGAGCAGGCGCTCGAGAGCGCGGTCTATCTCAGCGATCATTTCCGGCTTTCGAATGCATTGTCGGTCGAAGGCGGGGTCCGTTATTCCCTGTACAACTACCTGGGGCCTTCGACGGTCCATAATTATGCGCCCGGTGTGCCGTTGTCTCCGCAGACACTGGTCGACTCGACGACATATGGAAAGAATGCGGTGATCAAGACCTATGGCGGTCCCGAGTTCCGGCTGTCGGCACGGTATATCCTGACTGAGAACCTGTCGTTCAAGGCGGGGTATAATTCGCAGCGGCAGTATATCCATGCCTTGTCCAATACAACCAGTATGGCGCCGACAGATATCTGGAAGCTGAGTGATCCGAACATCCGGCCGCAGCATGGCGACCAGGTCTCGCTGGGCGTATACCGGAACTTCAAGGATAATACGATAGAGACCTCGCTGGAGGTCTATTATAAACGGATCCAGGACTACCTGGATTATAAGAGCGGGGCGGAGTTGATCATGAATCACCATATCGAGACCGATGTCCTGGAGACCAGGGGGAAGGCGTACGGTGTCGAGCTGTTGATCAAGAAGCAGACGGGTAAGTTCAACGGGTGGCTGAGCTATACGTATTCGCGGATATTGTTGAAACAGGATGATCCCCGGGCGGGTGAGCTGGTGAATGGCGGCCATTACTATCCTGCCAATTATGACAAGCCCAATGATGCCACTTTGGTCGGCAACTACCGGTTCAATCACCGGTTCAGCATTTCGATGAATGCGACCTATAGTACGGGGCGGCCGATCACGCTGCCGATCGGGCTGTTCATGTATTCCGGTTCCCTGCGGACCCTGTATTCGGACCGGAATGCGTATCGGATACCGGATTATTTCCGGGCCGATCTTTCGATGAATATCGATGGTAATCATAAGGTGCACCAGAAGTTTCATAATTCGTGGACGATCGGGGTTTATAATCTGACGGGCAGGAAGAATCCTTATTCGGTGTATTATGTTTCCGAGAACGGGCGGGTGAATGGGTACAAACTATCCATTTTCGGAAGCGCCATTCCTTTTGTCAATTACAACATCCGGTTCAACTAACCAGGTCATGAAAAAGACACTAAAATTGCTGTTTCTGCTCACCGTCCTTTTATTATGGCGGTGCAGGGAAGTCTATATTAATCCGAATGTACCGGCTTCGGTGAACTATCTGACGGTCGAGGGGTATATCTCTGCCAATGGGCCGACGAAGTATTCGCTTAGTCATACGATCCCTTTGCCGGGTGATTCGACGATCCAGATGGAAGCGAATGCGGAGGTGCAGGTGGAAGGGGATGACAACTCCGTGAATCCGCTGCTCCAGCAGACGCCGGGGGTTTATGCCGCCGATTCGCTGCCGCTGAGTTCTACGGTGAAATATCGGTTGCGGATCACGACGCAGGCAGGGAAGGTCTATCTGTCGGACTATGTACCTTACCGGCAAACGCCGCCGATCGACAGCATCAGCTGGGTGTACGATGGATCGAAAGTAACCATCTATGTCAATACGCATGATCCGGCCAATGCGACGCGGTACTACCAATGGCAGGACGTAGAGACCTGGCAGTATAATTCGGCGGAACAATCGAGCCTGATGTATCAGGCTTCAAATAATACCGTGGTGCTGCGTCCGATCGAGCAGCAGATATACACCTGTTGGGAGAATGTGCCGTCGACGGAGATCCTGCTGGGCAATACGACCAGGCTGTCGCAGGATGTCGTGGCTAAGTTTCCGCTGTTGAACATTCCGAACGGCAGCCCCAAGATCAGTGTTCTCTATTCCATTATTGTGCAGCAGACGGCACTGACCGAGGATGGGTACAATTACCTGAGCATTCTGAAAAAGAATACCGAGTCGCTGGGGTCGATCTTCGATGCGCAGCCATCGGAATTGCATGGGAATATCCATTGTATAAACAACCCCGGTGAATTGGTGCTGGGTAATATTTCGGCAGGGGATGTCCGTCAGCAGCGTATCTATATATCGCCGGACCAGGTGTATCTCGGCTATTTTCCGGTCTGCCAGGATACGGATGTTTTTGTGGCGAACAATCCGGACCGGCTGCGGGCTTTTTTTAGCGGCGGCGCGTCCATTCCATTGTATAATAAGATACAGCAGGGTGTGGCCGGATTTGGCGCGAATGCAGCGGGATGTGTGGATTGCCGACTGAAAGGAGGTACGACGCAGAAGCCGTCATTCTGGCCTTAGATGACCGTTTATTTTATCGAATTATGAAAAGGGATCATTCTTTATTGTTTCTTTTTATCGCTCTGTCGTTGTGCCGGTGTAAAGAAGCCTATATCAATCCGAAGGTACCGGCTTCGGTGAATTACCTGACGGTGGAGGGGTATATTTCCGCCAATGGGCCGACGCGGTTCACGCTAAGTCATACGATCCCCTTGCCGGGAGATTCGACGATCCAGATGGAGGGGAATGCAGTGGTCCAGGTCGAGGGGGAAGACAATTCGGTTCATCCGCTGGTGCAGCAGACGACCGGGGTATATGGTGCCGATGCGTTGCCGCTCACGGCTGCCAAAAAATACAGGCTGCGGGTGACGACGCAAGCGGGTAAGGTCTATTTGTCGGACTATGTGCCCTACCGGAATACGCCCCCGATAGACAGCATCAATTGGGTGTATGACGGATCGAAGGTGACTATTTGTGTGAATACGCATGATGCGGCCAATGAGACGCGATACTATCAGTGGCAGGATACCGAGACGTGGGAGTATCATTCGGCGGAGCAGTCCAGTCTCCAGTACCAGGCTTCGACGAATACGGTGGCGCTGCGTCCGATCGGGCAGCAGATATATACGTGCTGGCAGAATGTGACGTCGAGTGCGATCCTGTTGGGCAATACGACTAAACTGGCGCAGGATGTGGTGTACCGGTTTCCGCTGGCGGTCATTCCGAAAGGCAGTCCAAAGATCAGCGTGTTGTATTCTATCCTCGTGCAGCAATATGCGGTGACCGAGGATGGGTATAACTATCTAAGCATTATGAAAAAGAATACGGAGTCGCTGGGATCGATCTTCGATGCGCAGCCGTCGGCGTTGCATGGGAATATCCATTGTGTGAGCGATCCAGGGGAACTGGTATTGGGGTATGTTTCTGCGGGAGACATCCAGCAGCAGCGAATTTATATTTCATCGGACCAGGTCGATCTCGGCTATTTCCCGCAATGTCAGGAGCCGGACAAGTTCGTGCAAGATGTCCCGGACAGCTTGAAGATCTATTTTGGCGGCGGGGCATACCTACCCTTAAACCAGAGGAAGAACGGGGTTTTGGTGGGATTTTCCGGCAACCGGGCGGGGTGTGTGGATTGCCGTCTGATGGGCGGGACGACGGTGAAGCCGTATTTCTGGCCGTAGTTGACCCATTATAAATCGTTACTCATGTGTTCTATGTATAAAGCGATCGGTTCTTTTCTTCTTTGGTTGTTCCTGACGACGGCGGGGAGCCGGGTGCTGGCACAGGAGAAATTGTTCCTGCATACGGATAAGGAGGTCTACCTGGCGGGTGAGCTCTGCTGGTTCAAACTGTATGTGATCGATGCGGATACGCATCGTCCGCTTGACCTCAGCAAGGTGGGATATGTCGAGTGGCTGGACAGTGCCAACCGCCCCGTGTTACAAGCGAAGGTTGGGCTGCAGAAAGGGCGCGGGAGTGGGTCGGTGTATCTGCCGATGACGCTGCGTTCGGGGAATTATACTCTTCGGGCGTACACCAGCTGGATGAAAAATGACGGCGCCGACTGGTGTTTTTCGAAGACGATAGCGGTCGTCGGCGACCGGTCGACCTCGGATACGGTTGTAGCTGCGGCTCCGGTACGTTACCAGACCAGTTTCTTCCCCGAAGGGGGCAACCTGGTAGAAGGAATAGAGAGTCGGGTGGCGTTTTGTATAAAAGATGGATATGGACGGGGTGTCAATGGCAGCGGGGTGGTGGAAGAGGATGACAAGGATACGGTAGCCCGGTTCTATACGACGCGGTTGGGCATCGGTCATTTTTCGCTGACGCCAAGGCCGGGTCACCGGTACCGCTCGACGGTACGGCTGGCAGATGGGACGGCGATCAGCTCATTGTTACCCGCAGCGTATAAGGAAGGTGTAGTGATGCGGGTTTCCGGGGCCGGCGATGGACGGTTGAAAGTGGTGTTGACGTCGAATGGGGATGGTAAGGGACTTTATCTTATTGCGCATACGCGCCGGTCGGTGAAGGTGACGGAAGCTGTCGCGCTGAACGGCGGCGGTGCTGTCCTGTATATAGACAGCAGCCGGCTGGGGGAGGGAATCTCGCAGTTGACGGTATTCGATGCGGCTCGTCAGCCCGTCTGCGAGCGGCTGGTGTTCCGGATGCCGGATCATCCGCTGGGCCTGCGGGTACGATCGGACAAGGCGGGATATGGGCTGCGGGACAGGATCACGCTGAAAGTGGATAGCGACGCGGCGGTATCCGCGTCGGATTACTCGTTGTCCGTATTTCGTGTCGATTCGCTGGAGTCGTCGGCCCCGATGCATATCGGTCCTTATTTCTGGCTGGCGTCGGATCTGCGGGGCCGGATAGAATCCCCCAATTATTACTTTGAACATTCGGAAGATACGACGGCGCTGGATGATCTGCTGCTTTCGCAGGGGTGGCGGCGATTTCGCTGGGAACAGGGCGGGCACCGGGAGTCGCCTTCGTTCCGGTATGTTCCCGAGTACGATGGGGCGATCCTGTCGGGGAAGGTGGTGGATGCGGGTAAGGGAACGGCGGGGAAGCATGTCAATGTCTATCTATCGGTGCCGGGGACACGTACCCAGTTCGCTACGGCGGTGAGTGACGACGAAGGGAGGGTTAATTTCGGACTGAGGGACTTCTATGGCGGGCAGGAGGTCATCGTACAGACTGATCCCGGGGTAGACAGTCAGTACCGCGTGGACCTGATATCTCCCTTCCTGGATATGTATGCGGAGACTGCTCCGCCATTGCTGCTGTCTGCGGCGGCGGCTGCGGCGGTACCGGACAGGGAGCTGGCGGTCCGGGTCCTTAACCGGTATGGGGGAATGAGGCTGAAGCAATTCTCCTTCCCGCCGGGTGTCGATACGGTCCCGTTCTACAATAAGGCCGATTATACCTATCTGTTGGATAACTACACGCGGTTCACCACCATGGAAGAGGTCCTTCGGGAATATGTCACCAACATTCAGGTGCGCCGGCGGGGCGGTCATTTCGAAATAGGGGTATTCAATATGCCGGCGAGCCAGCCGATCGATCCCGGGCCGATTGCGCTGCAGGTCTTTGATAAGAACCCGCTGGTATTACTGGATGGGGTACCTGTTTTCAATATGGACACGCTGATGACGCTGGACCCGTTGAAGATCCGACGGCTGGAGACGCTGCAGCGGCGGTGTTTCCTGGGAGCAGCGACATTCGACGGGATCTTGAACTGGACGACGTACAAAGGTGATCTGGCGGGGTATGTCCTCGATCCGCGGGCTACCGTCGTAGACTATGAGGGCTTGCAGCTTCAGCGGGAGTTCTATTCGCCGGTCTATGGGACGGAGGAAGAACGGAAGAGTCATCTGCCCGATTTTCGGAATGTGCTATACTGGTCACCGTCGCTGGACGGTGAGACACACGGAGCAACCTTCTATTCATCGGATATCCCGGGCAGGTACCGGGTAGTGGTGGAGGGGCTAAGTCCGGAGGGAAGGATGGGAACGGCTACGACGGAATTCGAAGTAAAATAAAAAAACTGCAGGTATCATGAAAGGATGAACCGGCAGTTTTGTTTAGCGAATGTTTATCTCCGAGGTAGTCAATTGTGGTCAATGCTGCTGGCCAAAACTTCCACCTTCTGTTCTGGCAATTTTAGCTCCTGGAATTCGGCGCGTTGCTGATCGTCCTGGTAGACGAATGTCAGTCCTACCCAATACTCTCCGGTTGACCGGCTATCGATCATATCCACCCCAGCGATTTTAAGCAGCACGTCTTTAGATCCAGTATTGAAGGGCAGGAAGTTTCCCACTTTTATCCTTCCTTCCAGGAGATCGCCGCGAGCAACCAACCCGCGTCCCGTGATTTTAAAACTATCGATGATGTGGAATTTGGCTACTTTTTCTATATTTGAAATGTCAATGCCTTTAAAAAACCGTCCGACAGAAATTCGTTTCGCCTCGATCTGGATATGCTAGGTGCCTGGTTAGCGAGGGTACCTTTTTAATGATTTGCTCATACCCCGTGGAAGTGAAATATATATTTCCGTTGCCTAGCTCGATATGCCATTTCCAGTAGGGCTCTCTGTTTGCTTGCTGAAAGGCTTCCAATCGGTAAATATCCAATATTTCAAAATCAAAGGTGTTGGGTGGCTCGGGGTCCATTTGTATGTTCAGATCGGCAATATTTTTGAACACCAACGTAGAAGGAGCAATCCAAAATGAAAAATGACGGTCCGGCGGAATGGGATTTATCCATTGGAATATATAGTCCAGGTCGAAAACCAGCTCGGTGGAAAATGTTGTTGAATCACTGAATAATGCCATCCCATATACGGGTGAGTCGTGCCAACCCATTATATCAAAGTCAACTTCCGTCCAAATGGTTTTCTCTAGTTCGTACTTAGGGGTCATGCAGTAAGGATATTAAAGCAATGCTAAAAATGGTATTAGTGCTGAATCACACGCAAATTTAAATTTATCCAAGGTGAGGGGATACCTCTTTGATTATTCAAAGGTGGTGCTTAAGAACATTTAAGTTTTGTTTTTAATTCCGTAAAATGTTGATAATCAAATATAAAATTAATAATTCAAGAATTTGTAAAGGTATTGGGATGAAGTTGGGCAATTGGCTTTTGTTCATTATATTTGCATGTTCATTTTAAATGAACACATTGAATTATTGAACAAAATAATGACCAGGCCAGTTAAAATAGCAGATCAAGCCATCGAAAAGCTTAAAAGCTATTCGGGTCTTACGATTGAAAAAAAAAAGGGAGATTCCGGGACAGATTTTTTCGTCAACATAGACAATTGCCGTTTCCAGGCGATGGTCAAATCTACCATTTCTAATGGCAATAAGGCATCGGCTTATTCCCGAATACCGTCGGATGTAGCGAAAGCGCGATATCCTCTACTCGTCATTTCTGGTTATATACCGTCGGACATAGCAAAGGAGTACGCCGATGCTGGGATCAACTACCTGGATATTGCTGGTAATTGCCATATAAGGCATAAGCATTTGGCGATCATTATCGAGGGGAAAAAAAGGGAACGGATCCCAAAAGTCAATCAGTCGAGGGCCTTTCAGGAAACTGGGGTTAAGCTTATATTTCAATTGCTGAACGAGCCCTCCAATTTAAACTTGCCGTACCGAAAACTGGCGGAAATTACGAACGTGTCCCTGGGTTCTGTTGGTAGCGTTATGCAAGAACTAACCGATCTCGGTTTTATCCTGGAGACGGGGAAGGGCAGGAAACTGAGAAATATGTCGTTGCTGCTTGACCGGTGGGTCGCCGCCTATCATGACGCGGTGAGACCGCGACTTCTTTTAAAGAGAATGAGATTTTTAAGCCCCGATCAATATCGCGAATGGAATAAGCTGCCTATACAAGCTGCTGACGGAGATGTTCTTTGGGGTGGAGAGCCAGCCGCCTCATTGTTGACCAACTATCTTACACCTGAGAAATTTGTTGTCTATACAAATGGGTCATGGCAGGGGCTGGTGCGGGATCTAAAAGTGGTACCCGATGACAACGGAGACATTGACGTCCTTGAAATGTTTTGGAATAATATTAACAGATTTGGAGATAAAAATATAGTTCCGCCATTGTTAATTTATGCAGACTTGATGGGTAGTCGAATAGGGAGGAACGTAGATACTGCAAAACTGATTCTGCAGAATGAACTATCAAATATCATCGGCACAATTTGACGATCCGGACATGCCGGGGCTCTTGAGGACACTAGCCAGCTTTTTCCAAAGCCGGGAAATAGACTTTTACGTTGTTGGGGCAGTAGCAAGGGACATCGTCCTGGGCATGATCAATAATAAAAGAGTGCGACGGAAGACAGATGACCTGGATATAGCGATAATGATCCGCGACTGGGACACCTTTGAGAGGGTTAATTCGGCGTTGTCCGGATTGCCGGAATTCACAAAGTCTTCCAGACAAAAGCAACGGTTTCATTATAAGAATCATCTCATATTAGACATCATACCTTTCGGAGAGATACCCGGGTCGACAGGACTATTCATTGGCCTCCCGACGAATCGCCTGTTATGTCTGTCGCCGGCTTTATAGAAATGGCAAAGAAAGCCTTGTTTGTAATGAATTCACGATTGGCGTGGCTTCCTTACCAGGGATATTTATTTTGAAATTGGTAGCCTGGCAGGACCGGTGCCGGGAAACAGATAAGGATGCGCAAGATTTGGCTTTACTTATTAATGAATATTTTGATGTCAATTTTACAAGGATTGTTGAAGGGCATCCGGATATTTTTAAGGCTGACGATTTCACTACTTTCACAGCTGGCGCCGTCGTATTGGGACGGGATGTCCGAACGATATTGTCTGAAAATCGCGAGCTTTTAAATGAGTTGGCAAGGATTGTTGACCAGGAAGTCATAAGAGGTGCAGATAGTCTACTCATCGGTCAAATTCTGGAAACTCATCGATCCCTAAAATATGTAGAAGTCTATCGGGAGTTGGATTTATTTGGACAGGAAATAAGGAAATGAGACTTCCTTGAAATTGGAACGGTGTGGCACATTGCACCTTCTGATACTTCCGTTATTTTCGTTATTTCGGCAGGAATGAGGAATACTTTATCCCCAGAATTGTTGGCTTTTTTTTCTTAATCCAAGTTGTCAATTCAAACGAAATTATTCTGTATTGTGGCACCCTTCATTTACTTCCTACTGCTTACCTGAAGTTGTGCTAACTGTATAGTCGTACGGCAATGACGGTGACAAATGGTAGTTTGAAGGTGGGAGTGGTTGATAACCTGCTTTTTCCTGCTACTTTTTGATATTCCCCAAAAGAAAAAAGTTTGTCAATACTGAGTATTTACAGGCTTTGATCGATTTTGATCTGACTTTTGGTCGGGACGACTGGATTCGAAACGGTCCCGTAGTATTCAGATACCATAGAAATTATCGCCAGCTTGGCGCACTCTTTATGCGATTTAATGTTTCGCCAGAGCTCTTTTCTTTTTTCCACGAAGAGTTTATATCCATCAAAAACAGGGCCTCTTTCTCGAATTCGCTGCGGCAAATACTTTGGACCAATGCTTGATTTCCCCGCTCCATTGGAGCCGGTGATAATAAAAAGTTCGGGCATAATGCTAACGACTATTGAAGGCTGGAAAAACCGTACCTCTTTCTAAGAGCTTCTGCTTCTGCTAAAGAAAGCGTGCGGATTACCGTAAATTCCAGGGCGGCGTTTTTTAGAAAAACAAGCAGGATCTTGCCATCTGGATATTCAAGATAGCATTGGTTGGACTCGAGTTCCTTGGAATTGATCATGAAGGGATGACCGCCGTGCAATTTCTGCAGGCGGAGCTCTTAAACGGCCTCGTTACCGATTTTCTCTATAGTTTGGAGCGCTGTCATCGTGAATATAGGTACGAATAAAATGTGAGTTGGACAAACTATATAGCTGAATTCCAATCGAGTATTGGCCTCCTTGTGTTTAAACAGCGCTATTATCTTTAGACCTAACGGAAATGTAAATGAACTCAGTGGATGGAGTGCCTGTGCGAATTGAAAGGTCAGGCATATGTTCTTTCAAATCCTTTCCATTGGTATAACTTGCCCGTTTCTGCCGCTACAAGTTTTGCCAAACCTTGCCCGATCTCATATTCGTCGGTCTCTAATTCCTTTATAGAGGTAGTTATTATCCGGGTGGGGTTGACGGTTAAGAGAGGGAGATGCCGACCGTCCCTGGTCATGATTTGGATGGTCATATAAATTTGGTATCTGGTGGAATATTTTACCCTCGTAGCAATGTTCTGTCCTTTTAGAATGATGGCTGATATATCTTCAAAATCGACCTGCACAGTCTTCCAAAACTTAGATCTAGCGGATAGCTCCTTTTTATCCCTTGAGATAACGACAACGGATTTAGAAGATTGTACCAGTCGGAAAAAACCATCCGCTAGTTTCACCAATCCCAAAAATGCAAAACAGATACCGACGATCCAGAATATAGGTTTGTTAAAGTGGGTATGGACATATGTTAACCAAACAAAACCACTGGCGGTGAAACCGAGGATCAACGTAAGGAAAAGATCGAACCAGTCTTTACTATTCCTTTGATAGTCTATACGGGTTTCATTGGGCAGCTGGTTTATAATAAAATTACCAATGTTCAATAGAGGGCCTTGAAAGGGTTGAGAGTTTGTCGCTAACCATAACAAGATAAGTTCATGCCAATTAACAGGCAAATATTTTTAAAACAAATGCCTTTTTATACGGCCTGATTTGCGATGGATTGATTGACAATTCAGGGCATCCGTGATGGCCATCCTTCTTACCCAAGAGGCCGCGTTCCGACCAGGTCGGAACGGTTTTGCTTCCTCGTCCGCTTATGCGAACAAGTTCGCACCGCGTCCGAAAAAGCAAAACCCGCAGCTATCGCTGCGGGCTTCTTATTCGTCGGGACGACAAGATTCGAACTTGCGACCCCTTGCACCCCATGCAAGTGCGCTACCGGGCTGCGCTACGTCCCGAAACTCTGTCCGGAAGGAAGGAGGGAAGGAGATAAGTCCATGATCCTCTTTCCAGTGGGGTGCAAAGGTAAGGGAAAAAGATCGTAAAAACTTGGAAATCTCGGGGAAATTCATTAACTTTTTTTTGGCATGATTTTTTAAATAAATGACCCAATATCTCGTTAAACCAACGCTAACCGGACGGTGTCCGGTTGACTTTAAATCTCATCTATAGTAAAAACTTCTACCTACGCGTTTCCTGCCCAGCCGTAGAATCCCTTTTAAATCCACCCTACAGTCAAACCAGCCATTTCTAATTAATCTAACCAAGAATGAAAAAACTCTTGCTAGTAGGGGTTTTATTCCCGCTATTTACCCAAGCCCAGTGGAATCTGAACTTATTTGGAGGCTTCTCCAACTACATCGGCGACATGCAGCACCGACCCTATACCACCAAAGAGGCCAATGGCTCTTTTGGCCTGGGGCTCCAGTACGACCTGACCGCCCATTTTTCCTTACTCACCAACTTCACTTATGGCAAGGTCTCCGCGTCGGACGCCCAGGACAACAAGACCAACAACCGAGCCCGGAACCTGAGCTTTGAAACCAAGATCACCGAATGGAACGTCCTGGCGGAATACAACCTGTTCGACCTCAACGAACACCGGCTGACCCCCTATGTCTTCGCAGGAGTGGCCCTCTTTCATTTCGACCCCTATGCCTTCGATAGCCTGGGCCATAAGGTATACCTGCACATCCTCAGCACGGAAGGAGAGGGGCTGCCGCAGTACCCCAACCGGAAGCCCTATTCCCTGACGCAATTCGCCATACCGTTTGGCGGCGGGATAAAATTCAGGATATCGCAGGGCGTGACGCTGGCCTATGAGATCGGCCTGCGCAAGACGTTCACCGACCACCTCGACGACCTCAGCACGACCTATGTCGACCAGGCCATATTGCTGCAGGACAGAGGGCCAAAAGCGGTTGAAATGGCTTATCGTGGCGGCGAACTGAAGGGCGGAGCGCCCTATCCGAACGCCGGCGCTTACCGGGGCAGCCCCAATCACAAGGACTTTTATTATATGTCCGGCATACGGGTGACCATAGCGCTGCCCTCCAATACATTCCAGATACATGGAAGGCGCAACGGCGTTATCGACTGTCCCAAAAAAGTTTACTGACGGCGCCCCAGGTGTTTTACTTTTGTGGTAAAATACCGAATGGCATACAGAAACCAGCAGGAATTTATCCAGGCTCTGGAAAAAGCGGGGGAATTAGTCCGTATTCGCAGCTTTGTCGATCCGAGGCTGGAAATAGCCGAGATCACCGACCGGGTCAGCAAAAGCGGCAACGGGGGTAAGGCATTGCTGTTCGAGAACACCGGCACCGAATTTCCGGTGCTGATGAATGCCTATGGCAGCGAAAAGCGGATGTGTATGGCGCTGGGGGTACAGCAGCTCGACGACGTGACCCGGGAGATCGAAAGGCTGTTTAAATTACTGTCCGCTCCCAAAGAAGGACTGCTGGACAAACTAAAATTGCTTCCCAAATTAGGACAGTTTGCCAGCTGGATGCCCACGGTCCGTAGCGGCCGGGGTGAATGCCAGGAGGTCGTCATGACCAGTCCTGATATCGGTCGCCTTCCAGTGATCACTTGCTGGCCTAAAGATGGCGGCCCCTTCGTCACCTTACCCATCATTCACACCAAGGACCCGAATACGGGATCGCGCAATGTGGGCATGTACCGGATGCAGGTCTTCGGACCTACGCTGACCGGAATGCACTGGCACAAACACAAGGTCAGCGCAAAACATTTTTCCGAATACAAAAAGACCGGCAGGCGAATGCCCGTCGCTGTCGCCCTCGGCGGTGACCCGGCCTATGCCTATAGCGCTACTGCGCCCCTGCCGGAGAACGTCGACGAATATATGCTGGCGGGCTTCCTGCGCAAGAAGAAGGTCGAGCTGGTCAGATGTATCACCCAGCCCGAGATCGAAGTGCCGGCAGACGCAGATTTTGTCATCGAAGGATACGTCGACCCCACCGAAGAGCTTATCTGGGAAGGGCCATTTGGCGACCATACCGGCTACTATTCGCTGCCCGACTGGTATCCCCGCTTTCATATTACGGCCATCACCCATCGAAAACAGGCCGTCTATCCCGCCACCATCGTAGGCATCCCTCCTCAAGAGGATGCCTGGCTCGGAAAGGCCACGGAACGCATCTTCCTCGCGCCGATCAAGATGACCCTGGTGCCGGAGATCGTCGATATGGACATGCCGGTAGAAGGCGTGTTCCACAACCTCGTCATCGCCCAGATACACAAGGAATACGCCGGGCAGGGGCAGAAGGTGATGAACGCCATGTGGGGCGCCGGCCAGATGATGTTCAATAAGATCCTGGTCCTCGCCGATGAAAAGGCGCAGATCCGCGACTACAAAAAACTGGCGCAATACGTCTTCAAACACCTGAACCCTGCCACCGATGTCTATTTCTCGCAGGGGCCAATGGACGTACTGGACCATAGCTGCAGTAAATTAGGTTTTGGCGGGAAGATGTGTATCGACGGGACAGCAAAGGCCGAAGAGGAGATCGACGCAGACCAGTACCAGCTAACGGCAAAGTCCTACGACACCCTTACGGAACCAACCCTGACCGATAGATTCCCAGAGATCACCGGCACGAACCTGAGCCTGCTGAAGCAGAACATCCCCTGCATCGTACTTGCCGTCAAAAAACAGCGGCCAGGACATATCCGGGAGCTGCACGACCAAATAATTAGATCGCTGCCTGAGATGGAAGGCGTCCGTATGATCCTCTATGTCGAACATACCGTGGACGCAGGCGACCTGCCGGTGGCTTTATGGCGATTCTGCAATAACCTGGACCCCCGCCGTGACCATTTCCTGACAACAACGGCTTCGGGCATCGAACAAGAAAAAGTTTTCGCTTGTTTAGGTCTGGACGGCACCCGTAAAACGAAGGAGCTGGATAATTTCCAGCGGGACTGGCCCAATATCATCGTGGCGGATGACGCGACGATACGGGCGGTGGACGAAAAATGGAAGGACCTGGGATTGGGCGCCTTTCTTCCTTCCCCGTCACTGAAATTCAAGGATCAACTCTACGGCGAGGAGGCCGTGGTATCATGAGAAGAAAATATATAGCCTGGCTAACAGGATTTTTGACGGCCGCGATAGGCATTGGCTGTCACGCCCAAAAGCAACCGCAAACCACCGCCCAGGGACAGTCGCCGATAGCGCATACCCTGCTGTGGCGCATCTCCGGCAAGGGTATTACCCGGCCGTCTTATCTGTATGGGACCATGCACGTCCTCTGTGCGGATGACGCCGCCCTCAGCGACAGCCTCAAGGCGGTGATCGCGCACTGTGACGAGCTCTATTTCGAGATCAACCTGGGCGATATGGCGGGCATGCTCAGCTCGATGAAGTATATGCGGATGAACGACAGCAAACGACTCTCCGATCTGCTGAAGCCCGACGACTACGCGAAGGTGAAGGACTATTTCTCGAAACATGCGTCCATGCTGCCTTTTGGAATGCTCGAACGCTTCAAGCCGATGCTGATCAGCGGGCTGATCGAACAGCAGGGCATGGAATGCCAGACGTCCGACGGCATGGAGCTGATGATCATGAAGGAAGGCCGGCCCTATCACAAGCCTATCCGGGGCCTTGAGACGGCGGAGTTTCAGGCGGGACTGTTCGACAGCATCCCCTATGAGCTGCAGGCCAGGGAGCTGGTCAACTATATTGACAGCGCAGACGAGAACAGCAGGATGATGCGCGACCTGGTGCAGCTGTACAAGAACCAGGACCTGGAGGGTATCGACAAGCTGAGCCAGAAGGACGACAACGGCATCAGCGGTTATATGGATATGCTACTGTACAACCGCAATCGGAAATGGGCCAAAGAGCTGGATAGCCTGCTGACGAAGAAATCGCTGCTGATAGCAGTAGGGGCGGCGCACCTGCCGGGCACCAACGGCGTGATCGAGCTGTTGCGAAGAGAAGGGTATACCGTGGAACCTGTAAAAAATGAGGCTCCAAACGGATCGCAATCCATTTGAAGCCTGCACAAATTATTGTGAACTTCGTCAACCAAACTCATTGGTTGACGAAGTTCGGGGACTTCGCTATGCCCGTCCCCAGACGAGGCCCTTCCAGGGCCTGCCTGAAATATGCTGATGGCCCCTGCGAACATGATTGCCGTCTTCGCCGAACCTGGCCACAGATAACTTAGAATTGCTCGAGACCGCTGAAGAAGAAGTCTCCTTCGATCTTTGCATTCTCGTCGCTGTCGCTACCGTGGATAGCGTTCTCGCCGACAGAGGCTGCATAGAGCTTGCGGATCGTTCCCGCGTCTGCCTTGGCGGGATCGGTTGCGCCGATGAGCTTGCGAAAATCAGCTACGGCGTTGTCCTTTTCAAGAATGGCCGCAATAATGGGACCGCTGCTCATGAAATCGACCAGCTCTCCGTAGAAGCCTCTTTCCTTATGAACGGCATAAAATTCACCGGCCCTGTCTTTGGAGAGGCGGGTAAGCTTCAGGGCTACGACGCGAAAGCCGCTGCTGATGATCTTGTCGATGATGGCGCCGGAATGACCTTTGGAAAAAGCGTCCGGTTTGATCATGGTAAATGTTCGATTGCTCATAATTTCCTTTCTTTTTTGGCTCGCAAATGTAGGATTTTCTTGGGATTTGGAATTAATTCCGCACCTTTGCAAGCATTTTCTAATGTTACGAATAGAAGAAATATATACATTATTGTCGAGCCAGCCCCGCCGTGTGGTCATCATCATGCATCAAAAGCCGGATGCGGATGCCATGGGGTCTTCCCTCGGACTGTTCCATTTTCTCCGGCAGCTGGGACACCAGCCTACGGTCATCTCGCCGACCAACTGGGCAGAATGGCTGAGGTGGATGCCGGGCTGTGATGACGTTATCGACTATGAGTTCAATACCGAGAAGGCGATAGCCGTGCTCGAGAATGCTGAATGGGTGTTTTGCCTGGATTTCAACACAATGAGCCGCACCCGGCATATGGCGGCGCGTCTGCGCAAGCTGCCCGTAACCCGGATACTCATCGACCATCACCAGCAGCCAGAGGTAGAATGTTTTGCCTATGGCGTCAGCAATACCGCCAAAAGCTCGACCAGCGAGATGGTCTATGACCTTATCGTCGGCTCGGGGCACGCGGACAGGATCAACCGGGATATAGCAGAATGCCTCTATGCGGGAGTCATGACCGATACGGGCTCTTTCCGTTTTCCCGGCGCGTCGGCAGACGTCCACCGCATGGTAGCGGTCCTGAAAGATACCGGTATCAATCATACCCAGATACACGAGAACCTGTTCGATAACTTCCTCGAGAACCGGCTCCGTTTTACCGGATATGTATTGCAGAACCGGATGGAGATATTTTACGAGTACAATGCGGCGCTGATCGCTATCCCCTGGAAGGACCTGGTCCGGTATGAGATCAAGACGGGGGACACGGAAGGCCTGGTCAACTACCCCCTGAGCATACAGGGTATAAAGATGGCGGCCCTGATCATTGACCGTGACGAGGAGGTCAAATGTTCCTTCCGCAGCAAGGGCAATTTTGACGTCAACGTCTTTGCCCGTACTTATTTTGAAGGTGGCGGCCACGTCAATGCCGCCGGAGGGCGTAGCACCGACACCCTGGATCACACAGTACAACGCTTCATACAAGCACTGAAAGAGAATTCATCACAATTACAATAAGTCAAACGAATGAAAACGATCGCATCTTATTTACTGGGTGGTCTGGTGTTGCTGTCGGCAGCGTCCTGCACTCACTCAGAGTTTAAGAAGACCAAAAGCGGCCTGCTCTATAAGATCTATTCCGATGGAAAGGGAGAAACTGCCAAGCCGAAACAGTTCCTGAAAGCCAGTGTAACAGAGAAAGTACGGGATTCTATGCTATTCTCGACAGAAGGCCAGATGCCCATGTATGTGCCCGTTGATTCTCCCAGGCCCATATACAGCCCAATCGAGATCTTCCCCATGCTTCGCAAGGGAGACAGCGCCGTTGTCATACAGCTGGCAGATACCCTGTCGCGCAAGATGCAGGGACAGCTGCCCCCGTGGTTAAAGAAGAAGGACAAGATCCTGGTCACCTTTAAAGTACTGGACGTCTTTGCCTCCGAAGACGCGCTCAACAATGACCGCAACCAGGAAATGGCCAAACAAAAGGATCGTGAGGTAAAAGAGGTCGAAGACTATCTGACCAAAAACAATATCCACGCTCAGAAACAGCCACAGGGCACCTATGTTGTTGTTGCATCTGAAGGCTCCGGCCCGAAGGCCGACAGCGGCAAGCAGGTGTCTGTCCGCTACACCGGCAAGCTGATCCCCTCCGGCAAAGTGTTCCAGTCGAACATGGACGACACCTCCGCAAACTCTGCGTACAAGTTCGTGATCGGGACGCATACCAGCATCCCCGGCTTTGACGAAGGTCTCCGCAGCTTCAGAAAAGGTGGCACCGGTACCCTCTACCTGCCTGCCTTCGTAGCTTATGACGCGCAGCGTGGACCCGGCGGAAGCCAGTTCGAGAACCTGATCTTCGAAGTGAAAGTGGTCGACGTTACGGATGCTCCGCCGCCTTCTCCCATGCAGATGCCCATGCCTCCGCAGGGACAGCAGCAGCCCGCCCAGGCCCAGCCGCGAAGATAGTGGTCCAGTCAAAAAATACTAAAGCCCCGGTCAGTGATCGGGGCTTTGCCTGTTATAGGCACTGACGAGTGTTATCGCCTCCCTGGCCTCGCGCACGTCGTGAACGCGGAGGAAGCTTGCCCCGTTGAGCAGGGCGATCGTATTCATGACGGTCGTCCCGTTGAGCGCCTCTTCGGGGGTGATGCCAAGCGTCCTGTAGATGGTCGATTTGCGTGAGATCCCGACCAACAAAGGCCGGCCCGTCATCGCAAAGACGCCGAGGTGACGCAGCAGGGTAAAGTTATGCGCCGATGTCTTGGCGAAGCCAAGTCCGGGATCGAGAATGACGTCGTGGATGCCAGCCTGCCGGCAGTCCTCTATCCGGCGTATAAAATAATCGAGCACCTCCTTTGTGACGTTTTCGTATAGGGCCTCCCGGTTCATTGTCGCCGGCGTCCCTTTCATATGCATACAGACATAGGGAACGCCCAGACCGCCCACCGTCCCCAGCATGTCCGGGTCGAGCCGTCCGCCGCTGATGTCATTGACCATGGAGGCGCCTGCGGCAACGGCTTCACGGGCGATGCGCGCATACCAGGTATCCACGGAGAGCAGGAGCCCGGGCCAGCGCCCATGTATAAGGTCGATCGTGTCCACCACCCGTCTCATCTCTTCCTCGGCTCCGATATCCGGGGCGCCGGGGCGGGTGCTCTGGCCGCCGATATCCAGCCAGTCGACGCCTTCCTCCACCATTTCCGCGACCTCCTGTAGCAGCGGTTCGCTTTCGGTGAAACGGCTACCGCTGTAGAACGAGTCCGTAGTCCTGTTGATGATGCCCATCACCTGGGGCCGGTCGATCGTCAACATTTTACCTCTGCCATTCAGCGTAAACATAGTTATCATTACATTTGTGATGCTCGCGTGAGCAGATTACAAAGATAATGGAGAAAATACCGGTCATGACTAATACCAATAAGCAATATGACGAAGCCGTTCGGGGATGCAGGGATATCTTTATCAAGAAAACCCGGGACTACGGCACTTCCTGGCGGGTATTGCGGACCATCTCCATTGCCGACCAGCTGTATATCAAGGCGCGCCGGATCCGCACCCTCCAGGAAGCGTCTGAGCAGAAAGTGGGGGAGGACAAAGCCGGGGAGTTCAGGGCGATGGTCAACTATGGCATTATCGGACTCATCCAGCTGTCACTGGGCGCGTCGGCTCCTGAAGACCTGGACGAAACAGAGGCCGGAAAGCTTTATGACTCCAAAGTGGTCGAAGCCAGGGCGACGATGCTGGACAAGAACCACGACTACGGGGAGGCCTGGCGGGATATGAGCCAGGAAAGCTTTGTCGACCTGATCCTGATGAAGATACTTAGGATCAGGCAGATCGTGTCCAATGACGGAAAGACCCTGATCAGCGAAGGAATAGATTCCAACTATATCGATATCATCAACTATTCGCTTTTTGCCCTTATCCTTGTCGCCGAGGGTAAGCATACTGCCTGACGGTGTCCCGTCGGTCATGTACCCGAGCGAACGCGAAGTTCTATGGCTTTATATCAACAACCCTTTCTTCATGAAGATACTTATTTCGGTTTGCCGTTGCCTTGTCGGAGTCCTGTTCATCTTTTCCGGGCTGGTAAAAGCCAATGACCCGCTGGGGTTGAGCTATAAGATGCAGGAGTTCTTCGAGGTCTGGAACTTCCACTGGCTGGATCATTTTACGCTCGCCTTCTCTGTCCTGATGATTGTCTTCGAGATCGTCGCGGGAGTGGCCATCCTGCTGGGCTGGCGAATGCGGCTGTTCAGCTGGCTCCTGCTCCTGCTCATCATCTTTTTCACCTTCCTCACCGGCTATGCCTACCTGTCCGGAAAGGTGAGGGAATGCGGATGTTTTGGGGACTGTATCCCGCTGACCGCGGGCCAGTCGTTTACGAAGGATCTCATCCTCCTCGTGCTGATCGTCTTTCTTTTCCTGGTAAGGGACTGCATCCGTCCGATACTGCCCAGGGTCGGCAGCGTGGCTGTGCTCGTCCTGGCGACTGTCGTCTCATTCGCTTTTCAGTGGTACGTGCTGATCCATTTGCCGGTGGTAGACTGTCTGTCGTACAAGGCCGGCAACAATATCCCGGAGAAAATGAAGATACCGCCGGGCGCTATCCCCGACAGCACAGTCATCACGATGGTATATGAAAAAGGCGGTAAGAAGACCGAGTTCGGCGCCAGCCAGTTCCCGGCGGACTTCGACGACTCTTATCATTTCGTGAGCCGCTATGACAAGCTGGTCCGGAAGGGGAATGCCGAGGCGGCGATCAAGGACTTCAACCTGATCACCGGCGCAGGCGTCGATACTACACAGGCGGTGCTGGAGGCAAAAGGCTTCAAGCTGTTCCTGTTCGAAAAAGAAGTGCTGGACGAGCATCCCGACTGGAACAAGGCATTCAGCGTCGTGTTGACCATGGCCAGATCCAAGCATATACCGGTGTTCTTTATAACGGGGGACTACGATCATCTGAGCGCCCTGCTACAGCAGCAGGGCATCGCGGCGGACGTCACCGTGCTGAAGTGCGATGCGACGGCCATCAAGACGGCGGCGAGGGCTAACCCCACGCTGTACCTGATCAAGGGTGGAACGGTTCTGAACAAGTGGAGCTACGCCGACTTTGAGCGGGCGCTTCCGGCGGTCAACGAATTGCCGGATCAGGTGGCCGCTGCCCCCGATCAGGGAACCGCGCCAACCGCCGCCCCGTCGGACAGTACGATGCCGGCGAAATGATAAAAGATGATTATCCGCTATTTCATACGGAAACTTTTTTATGGCCTGCTCGTCCTGCTGGGCGTGGTAGTGACCGTCTTTTTCCTGTTCCAGGGATTTGGAGACCCGTCCCGGCTGGTGATGGGACAGCGGGCCGACGCTGCCACGCAGGAGAATATCCGTAAAGAGCTTAACCTGGACCAGCCGCGCTGGCGCCAGTTCGTGCTCTATCTCAACGACGTTTCTCCAATAGCTGTTCACACCCGGGAAGAGATCCGGCGAAAGGGATTGAAGGGCATTTTTATCGGCGGAGGAAATACAAAGCTGGCGATCAAGTGGCCGTATCTCCGCCGCTCATACCAGACCAAAAGAGAGGTCTGGGATATCCTGATGGAGGCCCTGCCGCGAACCATCCTGCTGGCGCTGGCGGCTATGCTTTTCGCGACGGTGCTGGGCATCGCGCTGGGCGTGCTGGCAGCCGTAAAGAAAGACACCTGGATGGACACCTCCGCGATCTTTGTCAGCGTCCTGGGTATATCTGCACCTTCTTTCTTTATGGGGATCGTGATCGCCTACCTGTTCGGTTTTGTATTGAGCTCGTATACGGGTCTGCATATGACAGGAAACCTCTTCGATACCGATCCGTTCTCCGGCCGTCATATGGAACTGCAGAACCTGATATTGCCGGCGCTGACGCTGGGCATCCGGCCGCTGGCGATCATCGCTCAGCTGACCCGCGGCGCCTTGCTGGACGTACTGGACCAGGACTATATCCGGACGGCCTATGCCAAGGGGCTGTCCCCGCGAATGGTGGTCTGGAAACACGCGCTGCGCAACGCCCTGAACCCGGTGATCACGGCGATTACCGGTTGGTTCGCCGAGCTGCTCGCCGGGGCCTTTTTTGTCGAAAAGATATTCTACTGGAAAGGCATCGGGAAGGTGACCGTCGACGCCCTCGAAGAGCTGGACTTCCCGGTGGTGATGGGCTCGGTGCTGATCTCTTCCTTCTTCTTTATCGTGATAGGACTGCTCTCCGACTTGTTGTATGGCATGGTGGATCCGCGGGTGCGGGTGACTGCATGATGCTGATCTACCTGATGACGACCTCTTTGATCGCCCTTTCGCCGAGGGCTTCGTTTACGCGTTGCACTATCTTGTCTTTCTGATACAGCAGCTCCTGCCGGAGAGGAGCAATGGTGGTATTGACGTAGAGGGTCTGGCCGTGGATCTGGATCTTGTCTGTATAGCGGGCTACTGTCTTCCCCATGATCTGCTCCCAGACCTCTTCGATCTGCAGAGCCTGTATAGACCCCTTCAGGTGACTCTGGTTAAGGAACTTTCGTAACGCGTCTCCCAGTGAATATTCGCCCATAGATGCAAGGTAGGCATTTTGCTGCAATGTGGCTAATGTGGTCGAACCAGACTGCTCCCGATCAGAGGCTGATGATCTGGCATGCCACGCCTAATTTGTCCATTTCGCGCCGGATGCGGTCGGCGTGGGTGTCCGTGATGAATATCTGTCCTTCGTCCTTCAGGCAGACCTGGTCGAGGAGGTTGTGCATCCGGTCGGCGTCTAATTTCTCGAAGACGTCGTCCAGCAGCAGGATGGGGGGAAAGCCCTTGTCCTTTCGAAGCGTCTCGTATTCGGCCAGCTTCAGGGCAAAGAGGAGACTTTTCCGCTGGCCCTGGGAAGCGATCGATTTAAATGGCAGGTCCGAGAAGGTGATGTCGATATCGTCCTTGTGTATCCCCGCGCCGGTGCGCTGGAGGTAGAGGTCTTTTTCCAGTCCCCGGTGGAGAAGGTCTGAAAAGGAAGTATGCAGGAGCTGACTTTCGTAGGTCAGCACTATTGGCTCGTCGCTGCCGGCGATCGTAGTATAATACCGGCCGGCGAGAGGAAGCAGCTCCTGAAGAAAGCTGCGCCTCCGGTCGAAGAGCCAGTTGCCCGGTCGGACGAGCTGGGAGTTGTAGACCTCAAGCAGGTGCTTGTCGGTAAGCCTTCTTTCGGAAAGGGATTTCAGGAAACTGTTGCGTTGTTGCAGTACCCGGTTGTATTCGATCAGGTTTTGCAGGTAGTCGGGGTCCAGCTGGGAGAGAAGGGCGTCCAGGAAGCGTCGGCGCTCTTCGCTGCCGCCCGTAATGATCTGCACGTCGTCGGGCGCGATGATCACGCAGGGAAAACGGCCGATGTGGTGGGAGAATTTTTCGTACGGTTCGCCTCCCGAAATGAATTCCTTCTTGCCCGTCTCCCGGAGGATGCACACGATATCGGTCAGCTGTCCCTGTTTTTCGAAATGGCCTTCTATCCGGAAGCCTGCGGCCCCTTTCTGCACGTTCTGCTGGTCGCTGCGGGTAAAATAACTCTTGGTGAAACAGAGATAGTAGATGGCGTCCAGCAGATTGGTCTTTCCGACGCCGTTGTTGCCGCAGAAGCCTACGATCCGCTGGTCAAGGCGGAAAAAGGCCTGGTTGTAATTTTTGAACTGGGTGAGCGATATATCTTTTAGCGCAAACAAAACAGCCTGCAATATAGCGACGGATCAGGTATTTGGACGCTTCTTCCTGACAGAATGTTTTGTGGGCCGGATGTCTCCGAACGCATATCCGAATTTGACCGACAGCAGGTTGGAGACCTTATATGCGTTGTACTGGTATTTGTCGGTCTTGTTCACGACCGCATTGACGGGGCGAAACTCTCCGCTGAGCGCGATGTGCCGGAAGAGCTCGGCCCCTCCTTTGATAGACAGGCTGAGGGTGTTGCAGGTCCCGCCCATTTCCCATCCATGGAAGTTCTGGACGTCCATCGACAGGTGGGTAAACGCCATTCCCGCACCGCCAAACAGGCGCACATGCCGGGACGAATAGCTATAGACAATGTGTACGGGTATCGCAGTATAGGTAAAATCCCGCCTGTCCGAGACAACATGGGTTGGGTAGCCCGGGGCCGGCGAAAAAGGCATGAATTGGTAGGTTGTATGTCCTCCGGCAAAGTCCAACGACATGTCCAGTCCGAGATTATGTGCAAAAGGGGCGTACAGGAAAGCGCTTCCGCCTACTGCTGAACCGGAGCCAAGATTTTCATAAACCGGCGCATGTATATGCTCGTAATCCAGGGCAAGGCCGACGTGTGCCTGGGCGCGGGTGGAAAGGGATAGCATAAGAGCTACGGCTGGAAGGATAAGGTATTTTAGCATAGCAGTAAAATCGGGGTTGTAGTAAAATAATACTATTTACTGGAAAATGTAATATCTTTTCAAAAACTTACTGTCATGAGAAAACTGTATGATTGGATTTCCCTCAGGAACGCTGCATGCCTGGCTTTGATCTTGTCGCCGGCCCTGGTGTTCGCCCAGGTAGATGCGGCGATGACCGCAAAGATCAGGGAGGAAGGACTCAACCATTCGCAGATACCGCAGATCGCTCACCAGCTGACAGACGTCAGCGGCCCCCGGCTGACCAATTCTCCCGGGTACCATCAGGCGGCCGCCTGGATCATAAAGACACTACAGGCTTGGGGGCTGGCGAACGCCCAGGCCGAGCCCTGGGGACAGTTCGGTTATGGGTGGTCGGCAGAGAAGACCTATCTGGCGATGCGCAGCCCTTATTATAGCCCGCTGATCGCCTACTCGGCTCCATGGAGCGGCAGTACCAACGGACCGGTCAGCGCCCAGGCCTTCCTGGTAGAAAAGCTGGATTCCGGCTGGATCGCCTCCCATGCCGCAGAAATTAAGGGACGGATCCTCCTCGTCCGGATGGCCGACAGCGTGCTGGATTCCGATTTCAAGCCTGATGCGACCCGCTATTCAGACAGCGGTCTGGCCAATATCCAGGACACCTATATGCTCACATCACAACAGCTGAAAAACCATATGCCGGTCTTCCGGCAGATAATGAATATAAGGAAGATGCTTGCCACCAGTGGCGCGGCCGCCGTCCTGCAGATGAGCCGGGGCGCCAGGGACGGTACCGTCGAAGTGCAGAGCCTGATCGGTTACCGCAAACAGGACCAGCCCGCTGTGCCCGAGATGGTGGTCGCAAAGGAAGACTACCTGCGCGTGGTGCGGCTGCTGGAAGAGGGCCGGCCCGTTCAGCTCGAGCTGCAGAACGATACCCGGCTGCAGAACGATGACCTGACGGGGCATAATATCGTGGGAGAGATACCGGGTACCGACCCCACCCTAAAGTCAGAGGTCGTAATGCTGGGTGGTCATCTGGATTCCTGGCCTGCGGGTACCGGCGCTACGGACAATGGGGCAGGCTGTATAGCGGCGCTGGAAGCCATCCGGATATTGAAGAGCCTTGGGATACAACCCAAAAGGACGATCAGGATCGCATTTTGGGATGGGGAAGAGCAGGGGCTGCTCGGTTCGTTCCACTATGTGAAGAACCATTTTGGCGATCCTATGGACATGAAGCTCAAGCCCGAACAGGAAAAAGTATCCGCCTATTACAACCTGGATAACGGTTCCGGTAAAATAAGGGGCGTTTTTGCGCAGGGGAATGACAAGGTCGTTCCGATCTTTAAAGAGTGGCTGCAGCCCTTTGCCGACCTGGGCGCGTCGACGGTCACCATGCACAACACGGGTTCTACAGACCATCTGTCCTTTGACGCGGTGGGCATACCCGGTTTCCAGTTCATCCAGGACCCGCTGGACTATGAGTCGCGCACCCACCATACCAATATGGATAATTATGATCACCTGCTGATGGACGACCTGAAGCAGGCGGCTACCATCCTGGCGGCTTTTGTTTATAATACGGCGATGCGGCCGGAGAAAATGCCCCGCAAGCCCTTGCCAAAGCCGGAGAAGTTCCTTTTTGACGATTTTTTGCCCTAAGAGGGTAAGGGACCGGCTGATTTAGAATGGGATAAATGCTTTTTCCCCCGTATATTTGCCCCCGCTTGTTAGGCTATAGGCTAACAAACAGGCATTTGCGTCTTTGGTCAGCGGACCTATGGTTTGCTATTCCGGGCGTCGGCAGCAGAAGGTACAAGAACTTCAAATATTCTATATAGTGGCTACCAAGTTTTCAAAAGAGACCTACCTGTATTGGTACGAATTAATGCAGCTCATTCGTCAGTTTGAGCTGATGGCTGAAGAAAAATATAAGATGGAAGGGAAGATCCGCGGCTTTTTCCATGCCTATATCGGGCAGGAGGCAATCGCCGCTGGCTGTATGACTGCCACCCAACAGGATGACCCGTTCATCACGGCTTATCGTGACCACGGTCTGGCCCTGGCCAAGGGTGTGAGCGCCAATGCGTGTATGGCCGAGCTGTACGGCAAGGCTACGGGCGCCGCAAAAGGAAAGGGTGGAAGCATGCACTTCTTCGGGGTAGCGGAGAAATTCTTTGGCGGACATGGCATCGTCGGTGCGCAGATCGGCACGGGCGCGGGTCTGGCTTTTGCTGAAAAATACAAGGGTACCGAAAATACGGTGCTGACCTTCTTCGGAGACGGCGCCGCCCGCCAGGGTATGCTGCACGAGACCTTCAACCTGGCGATGCTTTGGAAGCTGCCGGTGGTTTTTATCTGTGAGAACAACAACTACGCAATGGGTACCTCTGTCGAACGTACCTCGAACGTACACGATATCTATAAATTGGCGGATGCCTATGAGATGCCGGCGGATTCCATCGATGGCATGAGCCCCGAAGCCGTTCACGAGGCGGTAGCCCGCGCCGTGAAAAGAGCCCGTCAGGGAGACGGCCCGACCCTGCTCGAGATCAAGACCTACCGCTATAAAGGTCACTCCATCTCCGACCCGCAGAAGTACCGTACCAAGGAAGAGGTCGAAGAGTACAAGGCGAAGGACCCGATACAGCAGGTGCTCCAGACCATCATCACCAAGAAATACGCGACCCAGGAAGAGATCGACGAGATCAACAAGAGGGTGAACGATACCGTAACAGCCTGCGTAAAGTTTGCCGAAGAGTCTCCCTGGCCGGATGATTCAGAGGTGCTGAAAGATATCTATATGGATAAGAACTATCCGTTCATTGTCGACTAACAACTAACCTGATAATTAACGATTGCGAGTTAACAATTGATGATTGCGCACCGGGGGGATCCGGTTCAACCAAACAAATAAAAGCCAAACACAATACAAAAATGCCAGAGATAAAAAACCCTGCACATTTAGAAGAAGAAAAGAATCCGGTGGCCGAATTACAGGGCGCCTGGGAGAAATATGGAAAACAGGTCTCCTATACGCTGATAGGGATCCTTGTGGTCGTAGGCGGCTTTTTTGCTTACCGTAACATGGTCAGCGAACCCAAGGAGAAACAGGCTTCCGAGGCGATGTTCCGCGCGGAGGAATACTATCGTATGGACTCCGTCAGGCTGGCCCTCAATGGTGACCAGGTCAACGCGGGCTTTCTGAAGATCATCTCCCGTTTTGGCGGCACCAAGGCCGGCAAACTGGCTAATTTCTATGCCGGAGACTGCTATCTCCGAATGGGTGATTTCAACAACGCCGTAAAATACCTGAAGGATTTCTCTACGCCGGTGCAGCAGCTGCAGGAGCGCTCCTATGGCCTGCTTGGGGATGCATATTCCGAGCTGAACAGGAAGGACGATGCAGTAGAGCAATACAAGAAAGCGGGCACCTATTACGAGAAGGATGAGCTTTTTTCTCCCGAATACCTGTTCCGCGCCGGCTATCTCTACGAGAGCATGGGTAAGACCCAGGACGCGATAGCGATGTACAAGGTCATCAAGGACAAGTACCCCAACACACAGCGGGGGGCGGAGATCGACAAATACCTGGCAAGGCTGGGTGTCACCCAATAAAGATTTATCGCCAATGGCAGAAGTTAGTAATAGTAATTTGTTTCAGACGACAGGCATCCCCAGTATGGCGGGTGCCTGTGTTGTTATTGTGCGTACCGAATGGAACGATGCCATCGTAGGTGCGCTGGAGAAAGGATGCAAGGCCGAGCTGGAAAAAGCCGGCATTCAGCATTGCGTCATCACGGTTCCCGGCGCATTCGAGATACCCTTTGGCGTCCGTGCCTACTGGGACGTTCACAAATACAAGGACGACAGGCCCCAGGCTTTTGTGGCGCTGGGTTGCGTCCTGCGCGGCGACACGCCTCATTTCGAATATGTCTGCAAGGCCGTTACCGACGGCGTGCTACAGCTGAATATGACCCTTCCGGTGCCTACGATCTTTGGAGTGCTGACGGTCGACAACCAGCAGCAGGCCGACGAACGCATCGGTGGCAAGCACGGCCACAAGGGAGAAGAGGCGGCTTTTACGGCGATAAAGATGATCGCCCTGCAGAAGTCGCTTCGTAGCAACAACCCCGGGATCACGGGATGAACGGGATAATCAACCGATAAGTGTACTGCAATGACCGTCCAGCTCTTCATACCTTGTTTTGTAGACCAGCTCTATCCGCAGACTGCCTTTAATATGGTAAAGGTGCTGGAAAAAGCTGGCGTGGAAGTGGCGTACAACACCGAACAGACCTGTTGCGGCCAGCCGGCCTTCAACGCCGGGTTCAGGGATGAAGCACGGGACGTCTGCACCAAGTTCCTGAAGGATTTTTCCGGTCACGACTATGTGGTGGCGCCCAGCGCCAGCTGTGTGGGCTTTGTCCGCAACTACTATTCGACGATGTTCGACAACTCCTCGCTCCACAACGAAGTCAGGGACCTCCAAAAACGAATTTTCGAATTCTCCTCCTTTCTCGTGAACGTGCTCGGTGTAGAAGACCTGGGAGCGACCCTGCACGGAAAGGCTACCTATCATGACTCCTGCGCGGGTCTGAGGGAGTGCCGCATAAAAGAAGAGCCGAGAAAGCTGCTGTCCCGGGTAAAGGGACTCGAGCTGCTGGAGATGAACGACGTAGAGACCTGCTGCGGCTTTGGAGGAAGCTTTGCGGTCAAGTTCGAATCCATTTCGATCGCCATGGCCGACCAGAAAGTGAACAACGCCCTCGCAACGGGCGCCGACTATATCATCTCCACCGATCTTTCCTGCCTGATGCACCTGGATGGCTATATCCGCCACAAGGGCCACTCTATCCGTACAATGCATATTGCTGATGTTCTCGCGAATAGCTAGAGGCTGCTGCGCGAAGATGCGGTTACGCCGCCGGGTATGGGTATGGGCAAAAAAATAAGACCACCCATATAACCTTAGTTATCGGATGGTCTTGACCCTTAAAACAACCTGTCGCAAGCGTTAAATAGGGTTAAAACCAGGCCTCAAGAAAATATACGTAAGCCGGTAACTTTTGGATTTGAAAAGGAGAGAATTTCCGGAAAATTTTTGCCGTAGGCTTTCTCTTTGATTATCAGACATTTATTAGGCATTACCACGTGGTCGATGACGTGGATGACCCCGTTGCCCTGGTAAACATCCCTGATAGTGACCTCTTGGACGCCCAAATTTTTTTAAAAAGAGAAATTGTACCTTGGGTGCATTATTGCTGCACTGACCGGACGGGGGGTCCGGTTCGCACGATTCTCCCACATTTAACTGATAAATAGTTTACTAAATGGCTTATTGGCTCGTCAAATCAGAACCCTCCGTGTATAGCTGGGAACAGTTCGAAAAGGACAAACAGACCTGCTGGAGCGGCGTCCGCAACTATGCGGCGCGTCTTCATCTGCGCGGGATGAAGAAGGGGGACCAGGTATTGTATTATCATAGCAACGAAGGATTGGAGATCGTAGGCATCGCCAAGGTGATCAAAGAGGCCTACCAGGATCCTACCACGGACGACGACAAATGGGTAGCGGTCGACCTGAAACCTTTTCGGCGGTTAAAGCACCCCGTTAGTATGGACCGGATAAAGGAGGACCCGCGTCTGAAACAGATGGCGCTGGTGCGGATAAGCAGGCTGTCGGTGCAGCCGGTGTCGGATGAGGAGTGGAAGGTGGTGATGGAGATGGCCGGAGAGAAATAACCGGTAACCCCCGCCGGTAAACGATCTCTGGCGAGCGAGGACATTTTTTTCCTTTAACATTTTATTGGGAATCTTTTGAGAGGTTCCGGGAATCAACTGGCGTTCCCGGGATCATTCTTATTTTATGTAAAATCCGACTTCCCGCATCTTAGATTCATCCATTCTTAAAATAATTTTTATGCGACTTAAGGTATTGACAATGCCGGCAGCATTGCTGCTACTCCTTTGTATTGCCTGTAACAACAATGCGCGCAAGGCCGAAAAGAACAGAGACATTGCCGAAAGCGTAGGCATGGCAGCCGCCGACTCGGTAGCGTATAAGCCGGAAGAGAACGTTCCGGTCCCACAGCAGCAAGGGCAATTTCATGGAAAGAAGGCGGCGCCTCCGCCGGTGGCCAATCCGGACTGGGACAAAAAGATCATCAGGACGGCAGACCTGAACCTGGAGGTAAAGAATTTCCGGACTTTCACGGACAGGCTGCGGCAGATGGTGCAGCGGGCGGGCGGATATATGGCGCAGGAGCAGCAGACACAGTCGCCTTCCGCCATAGAGAACACCGTCACGATCAGGGTGCCGGTAGACAGGTTCGATGACTTTTTGTCCCGGCTGCCTTCGGATAGCGACAGGCTGGTTGAGAGGAAGATCAACTCGGAAGACGTCACGGGTGAGGTGGTGGACACACGGTCCCGGCTGGATACCAGACGGGCTGCGCGCGAGCGCTACCTCGAGCTGCTAAAGCAGGCGAAGAAAATGGACGATGTGATCGCCATCCAGGGCGTCATCGACAATATTCAGGAAGAGATGGATGCGGCGGCGGGAAGGATCGCCTATCTCGGCCATTCCGCAGCGTTCAGCGTTGTCAACCTGAAGTTCTACCAGGTGCTGGACGAGTCGGGCAGGGATACACCCAACCCTTCGCTGTGGCGCAGGATAAGGGATTCGATCAGCGAAGGTTGGCAGGGACTCGGGTCTGCGCTGGTCGGGCTTTTGAGCGTATGGCCGCTGCTGTTGCTGGGAGGATTGATCTGGATGGGAGTACGCCGGCAGGCGAAGAAGACTGCCGCCGCCCGCAAGGTATTGCCGGTTAGATGACCAGAATGATGCTGGCGACAAAACTCTCCACAAACTTGTTGGGAGTTTTGCCTATTTTGCAAGAATGAAAACCACGAATGGAAAGAAGAGGCTTGTCGTTCTGACCGGCGCCGGTATCAGCGCAGAGAGCGGGCTGAAAACCTTCCGGGATTCCGACGGTCTTTGGGAAGGTTACCAGGTGACCGAGGTGGCTACGCCACGCGCATGGGACAAAGACCCTGCGCTTGTGCTGGAGTTCTATAATATGCGACGGCGCGACGTGGCGAAGGCCGAACCTAATGCGGCCCACCTGGGGCTTGCAGAGCTGGAAAAAGATTTCGACGTTCATATCATCACCCAGAATATCGACGACCTGCACGAACGCGCGGGCAGCACCAGCATCCTGCACCTCCACGGAGAGATATTCAAGATGCGGAGCGAGAAAAACCCCTCGCTGGTCTATCCGATCCGCGAGGACATGGTGCTTGGACAAACAGCCAAGGACGGCGGAAGGCTTCGGCCACATATCGTCTGGTTTGAAGAGCCGGTACCCATGATCGAGAAGGCCGTACCGCTGGTACACTCGGCCGATATCTTCGTGGTGGTCGGGACCTCGCTGGTGGTCTATCCCGCCGCAGGGCTCGTAGACTTTGCAAGGCAGGAAATACCCAAGTTCATCGTGGACAAAAGGATACCCCAAACCTCCCACGTCCCCAACCTGACAGCCATCGAACATCCGGCCTCGGTCGGTGTGCGGATGTTGCAGGAAAAGCTGAAAATATTGGCATAATTTATTATTTTCCTGCCATGGATGCAAATGCGATTGGATCGGTTGTCGGCCGGCTGATAGTCTATTTGATTTTTATCCTGCCAGCATTACTATTTTTGTTTACTCAGCAACGGACGCTGAGCGCGATCCGTCCGGAATACAGAGAGCTGAAGGCGGGAATGGTATGGCTGCAGCTAATCCCGGTTTTTAATCTCTACTGGATGTTCGTCGTCGTCACAAGAATAGCCGATTCCATCAGCAAAGAATTGGTGGCGCTCCAGGATGATTCAATACTGGGCCTGCCGGACTTCGATGCCGTAACGGCTGTCAGCCATCGGCCGACTTATAAGATCGGAATGGCTTATTGCTCAATTTTCCTGATCTTCCCCGTCACCGTCATTCTCGGAAATATCATCGGGCATTGGGCCCCGGAAATAGTGGAGCGGGTATGGCCTGCTGTCTGGAGAATTGCCGCATTGGCTGCCATCACCTGCTGGATCGTTTACTGGGTACAGCTGGCGCAGTACAAACGAAAATTGCAAGGGCTCCAATTTTAACCCCCTAATACAATAACTATGGATCAAAACACCGCCAACTCCGGTGCTGCCTATCTGCAAATCCTGCTCCTGCTGGGCTTTCTGGTTCCTGCTATCCTCTTTCTTCTGACACAACAAAACACACTCAAATTGATCCAGCCGCTGAACAGGACCATAAGACCTGGCCAGGTCTGGCTGCAGCTGATCCCCGTATTCAACCTGTACTATCAGTTCGTCGTAGTGACCGGGATATCCAATTCCTTACAGCGGGAATTCAACTCCTACTTCAACGATTCGGACAGCATACTGCCCGACGAGACAGTCACGGGCGCAACCGGCGGGAAACGACCGGTCTATTCATCCGGAATGGCCTACTGCTGGCTCTTTGTTATTTCTACTGTGATCAACTTGCTTCCGTCCTACTTTTCTATCGTGAGTGGGCTGGTGTCGATAGCCGGAATAGTCTACTGGATCGTTTACTGGGTCCAGCTGGCAGGCTACAAGAAAAAACTGGCTGCTCTGCGGCCCGCCTAGATTTATCGTTTTCCTAACAAGAATATCCCCATTTTTGCAGCCAAATGGATCAATTCAGAAAATTGTTTCTTTTCCTTGCTGTAATAGTGGCTGTACTGACCGCTGGCGCCCAGGATCTTTCGCAGCCGGTGCAGCAGCTTCAGGACTACTGCAAACGATCGATCCCTACGGGCTATAGCCCCCGTCTCGGGATCCTCACGCTGACGCCGAAGAGCAATCTGCACTACCTCTTCCCGTTGTATCACGCCTTCAAGGACGAGGAGAAATTCAAAAAGATCTACACGGACAAGGGCTACTATGACGAGCTGAGCCAGTACTTTGCTTTTGCCGGGGACTATCGCACCGCCCTGCAGTACCTGGTAAAGAGCTATGACAGCGTCGATGACAGAACGCGCAAGAGAGTCTACCGGACGGCCGAAGGCCTGAAGGAGATCCAGCACGTCAACGCGCGTCATTATATCAACTATGCGGCAAAGAACAGGCGCGTGGTCATGATCAATGAAGCCTTCGCCAAGCCGCTGCACCGGGCCTTTACGCTGTCTCTGCTGGCCGATTTTTATCGCGAGGGCTTTCGTTATCTGGCCATGGAGATGCTGAATAATTTTTCCAACCATAGCCTGACCCGGGAGAGCATGCATACCGGTTATTATGCTTCCGAGCCGGTGGCGGGTGAGCTGATACGGTCGGCGCTGGAAATGGGCTTTACGCTGGTGTCCTACGAAGATACGGCGGCGGCCGTGCATACGGCCAACCAGCGGGACTCTGTGCAGGCGGCGAATATTTACGAAGTATTGCGAAAGGATACGGCTGCAAAGATGCTGGTACAGGCTTCCTTTGCGCATATCAGCAAGAAAGCGGCAGCGGACGGGCATATTCCCATGGCTTTGGCATTCTGGCGCCTGTCGGGTATCGAGCCCCTGACGATCGACCAGACGGATATGACGGAGGAGAGCAATTTCGGCTATGGCCGGGTCATCTATCAGGCCTATACGCAGAAATTTACCCTGACCGAACCATCCATTGCGCTCAGCAACAATTTCCCGGTGAATGTGATGGACAGCGGCCTGTACGACCTTTGCGTGATCCATCCGCCCACGGTGTTCCAGGACGGGCGCCCCACCTGGCTAAGCCTGGGAGGGCGGCGACAGCCAATGTATATCAAGCCGCCGGCGCCGGCCGTATTCCTGGTGCAGGCCTACTATCAGAATGAGATCGACAACAACGACAATACACCCTGGCAACTGGTGCCCGCCGATCAGACCTATACTACCGGGAGTAAGAAAAGCTATCTGCTTTACCTGAAGAAAGGGAAATACAAGATCTTTTTCAGGGATATCAATTATCATATCCTGAGCACGCTGCCCGTTGAGGTGAATTGAGGTGGCCCACGGCGGATCGTACAACCCCGAGCAGCCCCTCTATCCGGTCGTATGCGTAAACCGGATGCCCAGCTGTTCGAGCTCGTGCAGTACCGGGTCATATATCTCCGGCAGGATGGGAATATGCAGACCGGTAAGGTTGATCTTTCCTTCGAGTATCAGCCTGGCTGTTATGCCCAGCGGAAGCCCGACTGTACGGGCCATCGCCGTATGGCTGCTGTCCTCACCCTTTACGATCAGGGTGCTTTTTTCCGTGTAGGTTCTCTCCTCTCTTTTATAGACGATCTCGTGCTGCATGACGATCATGTCCTTGTCCTGCGGATCCATGGCCAGACGGGTTTCCAGCAGGTATTGCAGGACGTCGGCGGAACTGCGCGCTGAGGGAGGAACGGGAGTCTTGTCAAAAAGGCCGAGCCAGTCGAACAAGGGGCGGTTGACGGCATCGACATAGGGCAGGAGAGGGGCTGACCATTCAGCAAACGAGAGGCGACCGGCTCCGGGCCCGGCAAAAGGATCTGCGGGACTCATTGTCAACGGCTGATGGTCATTGGTCAGGCCCGCACTGACGATCGCCTTCCAGGCCTGACAGTAGATGGGATAGCGAAGCGTCGTCCGGATAAAGGTATGTGCCTCCTGTAACCCATAGATGGGTATATAGGATAGCGAATCCCGATTGGGATACCACGCGAGAGGACCCGTCTCCGGCAGGACTATTTCGCCGGTAGAAGCAAAAAGCCGGTAATAAGGAATGGTGACGACCTCCCCGTTCTCCTTATACATAGCGCCCGCAGCACCCGCGAGGACGACATTGCGCGGGTTCCAGCTGATCTTGTAGTGCCAGGGGTTGTTGTCGCTCTCCGGCGCGACCAGGCCGCCGGTATGCGAGTGAAAGGACTGTATCTGTCCGCCATTGGCTTTTATAGCCGAGATCATCAGCATCGCGCTCATATGGTCGATCCCCGGATCGAGCCCGATCTCGCCGAGAAAAAGCAGCCCGCTGTCGCGTATTTGTTTTTCGAGGGCGCGGAGTGCCGGGTCGACATAGGATGCCGTCAGCAGGTGCTTGCCCGCCGCGAGACAGGACAGGGCTACCTGGTAGTGAAGGGCAGGCGGCAGCAGCGATATTACGATGTCTGCCTGTCGTACGAGCGCAGTTCTGGCTTCCTCGTCTTCCACCCAGAGCTCCACGGCGCGCGCGTGGGGTGCGTTCCCTAATTTGGCTTCGGCCAGCGCGAGGCTGCTTTCGGCCACGACCAGCTGCCACTGACGTGCGGCGGTCAGTTCGACCAGGTAGCGGATCAGGCTGGTTGCGGATTTGCCGGCGCCAAACAGGAGTATCTGCTTCATATGCTAAAAGTAATTTTTTTCATCAACATTAGGCCCACCGCCCCAACCTTTGTCCGCTCCACCGGAGTGGCTCTTCGATAGGACGGGACCGGTCTCCGTCCAATTGGGTTGTTTTGTTAACCGACTGCTAATCGCCGGTGCGTTATTAAACTTTTTTGGTATAATTGTTTCTAAATTGTGCCGGAGATGCGCTTTCCCAAAAAATGGCGCATCTCCGGCAAAGCGCTAATGTCTGTCCTTCGGACGAGGCCCTTCCAGGGCCTCAACACAAGTAAAGCACTAATTCCTATGTCTATTCCTGTCCTATCCGGTCTCCGACGCTACAAAGGCAAATGGGAACAGGCCCAGGCGGCACATCTGCTGCGGCGCACGATGTTCGGAGCAAAGCCGGCGGACGTAGCCTATTTTTCCAGGCGTTCGCTAAAGAAGACCATACGCGACCTGATCGAAAAGGACTATCCTCTTCCACCCCCTCCAATAAACGCCTACAACGACGACAAATATACCGACGGCGAGATCGCTGCCGGCGCGGACTGGACCGTATCGGCAAAATACGACGGGATGAACAACTACCGCCGGAAGAACTCATTCAAGTCCTGGTGGTTTGGTCTGATGGTCAACCAGGACAGAAGCATCCGGGAAAAGATGGTCCTTTTCTGGCACAATCATTTTGTGACGGAGACCAATACGGTCGACAATGCCCTTTTCTGCTACCGCTATAACGTCCTGCTCCGCCAGCATGCCCTCGGCAATTTTAAAGAGCTGGTACGAGCGATGACCGTCGAGCCGGCCATGCTGCGCTATCTTAACGGGTATGCCAATACGAAGAAAGCCCCGGACGAGAACTATGGGCGGGAGCTGCAGGAGCTGTTTACGGTCGGCAAGGGACCAGATTCCCACTATACCGAAACGGATGTGAAAGCCGCCGCGCGGGTGCTGACGGGCTATACGCTGAACTATAAGACCTATACGTCATCTTTTGACCCCAAACGGCACGACGAGGGCGACAAGCAGTTCTCTGCCTTTTACGGGAATAAGGTCATAAAGGGGATGAAAGGGGCGGATGCCACCGCCGAAGTAGACCAGCTGATCGACATGATCTTCGCCCGGGAAGAGGTGTCTAAATTCATTTGTCGCAAACTTTACCGCTTCTTCGTCTACCACGAGATCGACGCCGATACGGAGAAAAATATCATCGTCCCCCTTGCCGGGCTGTTCCGGAAGAAGGACTATGCGATACAACCAGTGCTCGTAGCCCTGCTGTCGAGCCGTCATTTCTTCGACCTGGCCAACTACGGCGCAATGATCAAGAGCCCGGTAGACCTGGCCGTCGGCTGCTGCCGGGAGTTCAGCGTGGAGTTGCCCGGCGCTGAGGAATACTCCGATCAGTATGGCTTTTGGGAGCAGCTGCGCAATTATGTCGCAGGGCTGCAGCAGAACATCGGCGATCCGCCTAACGTCGCGGGCTGGCAGGCCTACTACCAGGAGCCGGAGTACGACAAGCTGTGGATCAGTTCGGATACTCTTCCCCGACGCAACCAGTTCACTGACCGGATGGTCAACTATGGTGGTTTTGCCCGCAACGGAAAGAAGATCGGTATCGACGTGGTCGCCTTTGCCCGGCAGCTGCCGCATCCTGAAGATCCTGACCTGCTGATCGCGGATGCTGTCTCCACCCTTTATAGCGTACAGCTGCCGGCCGAGGAGCTGCAGCTGATAAAGACGAGCATCCTCCTTTCGGGGCTGACGGGAATGGCCTCGGACCATTACTGGACGAATGCCTGGACGAACCTTCAGCAGAAGCCGGACGACAAGGCTAACCAGAACCTGGTGACGAACAAGCTGAAGGCCCTGTTCCGGCACCTGATGGATAAACCAGAGTACCAACTAATGTAACCCGTCATGAAGAGAAGAACCTTTTTTAAGACTACGCTACCAGTCGTTCTGCCGGCGCTGGTCAATGGCTTTTCCCTGCGGGCCTGGGCGCATTCACCCTTGCTGCAGGCCACTCCCCGGGGATTGGGGGAGGACAGGGTATTGGTGCTGATACAGCTGAGCGGCGGCAATGACGGGCTCAATACGGTGATACCGCTGGAATACTATCCTGCCTATCAGAAAGCCCGTCCGAACATAGCCATTCCGGAAGAAAAGATATTGCGGCTGGCAGGATACGATCAGACCGGTCTGAATCCTGCGATGCCCGGGCTGCAGCAGCTGTTCGGGGAAGGGAAGCTGGCTATTCTGCAGGGCGTCAGCTATCCGCAGCCCAATTTCTCTCATTTCCGGGCCACGGATATCTGGCTGACGGGTGCGGATGCGGGTCAGATCCTCCCGACCGGATGGGCCGGGCGCTATCTGAATGATACCTACCCTCACTGGCCGCAGGACTATCCCAATGCATCGATGCCGGACCCGCTCGCCATCCAGATAGGAGGCATCGTATCCCCGGCCCTGCAGGGACCGACGCTGACCATGGGCATGGCGATCAGCAACCCCAATAGCTTTTACAATCTTTTGAATGACCGGCCGGCCGGGGCGCCCGATACACGGGCCGGTGAGCAGCTCGCCTTTATCCGGGAGATGGCGGTCAAGACGGATCAATATGCCGGCGTGATCAGGAAGGCGGCGCAGAAGATCACCAAACAGTCCGACCTCTACCCGGCTGCGGGCAGGAATCCGCTGGCTGACCAGCTGAAGATCGTGGCCCGTCTCATAGCCGGTGGGCTGAAAACACGGTTTTACCTGGTGAGCATGGGCGGCTTTGATACGCACGCCCGACAGGTGGAAACGACCGATACCACGACCGGGACCCACGCCAAACTACTGGCAAAGCTGTCAGAGGCCGTCCATGCCTTTCAGGATGATCTGCAATTTCTGAAGGTGGATGACAGGGTAGTGGGAATGACCTTTTCAGAATTTGGCCGGCGGATACAGTCGAACGCCAGCGGCGGCACGGATCATGGCGCCGCGGCGCCGGTATTTGTCTTTGGAAGCCCCGTTCAGGGCGGGATCCTTGGCGTGAACCCCGTCTGGCCAGATCGGCTGACCGTGAATGACAATATCGCAATGCAGCATGACTTCAGGGCCGTTTACGGAAGCCTGCTGGAGAAATGGTTTCTTACGGATGCGTCGGAAACCGCGTCAATCTTATTAAAGGATTATCAGGTGCTGCCCCTGGTGCGCAGCTGAGGAAAGAGTGGGGTGAAGCTTTACCTTTGAAGGCGTATCTCTCCAAGGTCTTTGTCAAAACCGGGCTGGATGTCTCCGGAGTTGAACTGGACGTTTCGGAAAGGGCGACTGGACTCTACGGATATCTGCCAGTATCCCGGGTTGATCGTACGAAGAAAGTACTCTCCGTTGATATTTATCATTTCCATGGAATCTTTGCCCTGTATGGCCCAAACGCGGTCGGCGCCGTTGGCGGGATACATCCGGACATGGAAGGAGGAGGTTTGCAGCAACCTGACTGCATGAATACTGGAGACTCCCATAATGACCAAACATAATTGCACCATTGCGTTTCTCATACCGTTTCCAATTTTTTTGCAATCCAATTAAGAATTAAATGCATACATCAAAGGCAAACGACAGGCAGTTGCTTTGCTACAGGCTTTTAATTTGGATTTTACCGGAGGCCAGGGATTAGGTATTTTTCAACTACTGTGCCAAACGAGAAGAAAATGGGAAAAAAACAGCTTTATCCTTTTGTTAATGAGTCCGTTATATTCCAGAGTAAGACAGTCCGAGCTCTTTCGAGCTGATCATCGTTATCTTGTACTGGACCCTTATGCCGCGCGAACTTTTCGGCGCTTCCTGCATGAGGGCCGATCCTGCACCTATACCGCGAAAGTAGAGGTTCTCGGTTTTGTAGATCTTCTTGTTGGACTGGACATACTGCACTTCGACCACTACCAGGTCCAGCGGATAGGCGCTATGGTTGCTAACGGTCACCTGTAACCCGCTGATTCCGCCGAATGTCCCTACATTATATCCATTGGCGCTTGCGGATACCTGGCTGGCGATGGTCGTCCGGGCGGTGGCTGCCTGATCGGTATTACCGGGGCCATCTGTGTCCGTTCTGTGCGCGGCCTCCCGGCGAGAGGTTAAGCCGCCTGCCGATGAATCTTTTACTGCTGAAGCAGCAGCAACAGAAGCCTTCGGTGCAGTAGCTCGTTCCCTGGTCTGAGTCGTCGCCTTTTGGGGCCGCGAGGCCGGCTGACTGGCCGGTTTTTCTGTTGCGGCTGGTCGCTGTGCCAGAGCTGACTGGTCAGTGCTTGTTGAAGGCGTCGTGGGTTGCGGTTGGGTGATGACTGGTGTGGCAGCGTGTTGAACCGTGGGCGCCTGTACCTGCGGAACCGCTTGTGAAGGCTGCGAGCTCACCGGCGTCTGCGAATGGAGGTTGGAGACGGCGATCTTGTGTTTAAAACCAAGACTGTCCTTGTTGATGGACAACCCTATAAAAATACCTGCCGCCAGGACGGCGAGTACCGTCAGACCCACGACCAGCGGCCTGACCAGGTGGGAAGACGAACGCCGCTGACGCCGGGGCCGAAATTCCTCAATGGGCGCGTCTTCAGGCGACGGCTGTGCATAATTATTCTCGGGGAAATATGCGGGAGCCGTGGCCGGAGCTATGGACTGGTAGGGAATAGCTGCCGGTATCTCGCGGGAGGGCATCTCACGGTTCTCCCGGGCCGGAGTAGAGACCGGCGCCCTGCCCGCGGGCATAGTGACATATATGATCCTTTTGCCGGCGATCGTAGAGGGCTCGCCGCTATAGACGGGTGTTGACGGGGAGGATGTAACGGGCGTTTCCAGCGATTTGACGGGTTCTGCTATCGATCTGACGGGCTCCGTCACGACAGCCGAAGAATTGGCATTCGCTTTGACAGGAGAAGATGTCTTTTTGTAAAAACGGTCAAAGGGTTGTTCCTCGACAGCTGGGGCATATGCACTCAGCTCATCGATCTCACAGGGATATCTCCAGGCCGCACTTTTACCTTCGATCCAAACCAGGTCATAGGCCTTTAAACCCATTGTCTTTAGTTCCTCCAGGGAATAAGGGCCAGTTTGCTTGTTATTACGTAATAGCAAATACATAAATGATCCGTGTGTATGCGATTTTGTTCAAACGGTACAGAGAACATGTGTCCGGTTAAAGGACAGCAAAAATTTCACCTGATATTGGATGGAGATAATAAATAAATGCTAAAAATTATCCTTATGCGCGTGGGCTTTCAAGGGAAAAAGACATAACAAATGTAGTATTTCTCTTATTAATATTATAGTGGTAAGGAATCTTTTTGGCGAGATTTGTTAATCCACATAATCTTACCGAACTTGTCAGCGTAACAATTTATATATCATTTTCAAACAGAAAAATCAACGAAATGGAGGCTGCTATACAGGAAAAAGTGGATTCATGGCTAAAAGGGAATTATGACCAGGCAACCAAAGAGGAAATTGCCCGGCTGCAGAAAGAGAACCCTAATGAATTGATTGAGAGCTTTTACCGTAACCTGGAATTTGGTACCGGCGGGCTCAGGGGGATCATGGGTGTCGGCACCAATCGGATGAACAAGTATACGGTGGGAATGGCCACCCAGGGATTTGCCAACTATCTGAAAGCTTCTTTTCCCGGTCAGGAAGTCAGGGTCGCCATCGCACACGACAGCCGCAACAACAGCCGCTTTTTCGCTGAAACGACAGCTAACGTATTTGCAGCCAATGGAATAAAGGTTTTTCTGTTTCAGTCTCTCCGGCCTACTCCTGAACTCAGCTTCGCCATCCGCAACCTGCGTTGCCAGGGTGGGGTGGTTTGTACCGCCTCCCACAACCCCAAAGAATACAACGGCTATAAGGCCTACTGGGACGACGGCGGACAGCTGGTGCCTCCGCACGACAAGAACGTCATCCGGGAGGTGGAGAAGATCGCCGGCGTCGACGAAGTGAAATGGGGAGGTGGCGAGTCCAATATCAGCATGATCGGCGCCGCCATTGACGAGGCCTACATCGGCATGGTACGCGGGCTCTCGGTCTATCCTGAGGTCATCGAAAAGCAGCACAATCTGCGCATCGTCTATACGCCTATACACGGCACCGGTATCAAGCTGGTACCCGAGGTCTTACAGCGTTTTGGCTTTACCAACGTACACGTCGTCGACGAACAGGCTACCCCGGACGGGAATTTCCCGACGGTGGTCTATCCCAACCCGGAAGAAAGCGAGGCGATGAGCATCGGCTTGCGGAAGGCGCAGCAGATCGACGCGGATATCTTGCTCGGTACCGATCCCGACGCCGATCGGGTAGGCATCGGGGTAAAAGACAGGAAAGGCAGCTGGGTGCTGATGAACGGCAACCAGACGGCCGTCCTCGCCTTCAACTATATGATCGAAGCGCGGAAAGCAAAGGGTATCGCCGGGCCGACTGACATGGTGGTAAAGACGATCGTGACGACCGAGCTCATCGACGAGATCGCCCGTCGCAGCGGCATCAAATGCTATAACGTACTCACCGGTTTCAAATACATCGCCGAACTGATCAAGGAGAAGGAAGGAAGCGAGAACTATGTCATCGGCGGAGAAGAAAGCTATGGGCTGATGATCGGCAGCCAGATCAGGGACAAGGATGCGGTGAGCGCCGTGGCCCTGCTCTGCGAGATGGCGGCCTATGAGAAAGACAAAGGACGCAGCCTCTACGACAAGCTGATCGACCTTTATGTCGAATACGGATTTTATAAAGAGTCCCTGATCTCCATCACGAAGAAGGGGATGAACGGCCAGAAAGAGATCGCCGACATGATGAGCGCCTACAGGAGCCAGCCCCCGGCCACTATCAACGGCTCGCCGGTGGTGCAGCTGCTGGACTACGAACTGCGCACAGGCAAGAACCTTCAAACAGGCGAGTCCTGGCCGATATCGTTGCCCAAGTCCAATGTGTTGCAGTTCATCCTGGCCGACGGCAGCAAGATATCCGCACGGCCTTCCGGCACCGAGCCGAAGATCAAATTCTACTTCAGCGTACATACAACGCTGGCTTCGGCCGCGGAGTTCGATGCGAAGAATGCCGCGCTCGGGTCGAGGATCGACGGGATAATAAAGGATATGAAGTTGAAATAAGAATTTCAAAAAAAAGGGCGCCCCTCACTCACGGCGCCCTTTTTACTTTTATAGCTTAAGCTTGAATGTCCCGTTCGTAACTAGCAGATAGCTGGTCGATGCCACACCTCCCGATGCACAGTGTATGTTTCCGTTAAAAGTACCCGTAATGGTGGTCCCGTCATTAGTGGCGATGTTCGCGTAGATATAGGTGCCCTGGGTCCAGTCGGTCATGTAATCCCATAGTGTTTGCCCGTCCTGGGCGGTGAAATACGAAGTCCGTCCTGTCGATGTCGTATCCGCATAGATCCCCATAAATTTGCCGTATGCGATCATGTTGCGGTCGTTGAACTGTAGGGTGATACCAAGCGTGTCATGCGTCGCCGGTATGACGGCCCTGGCCATTGCAAGGATGAACGGGTAGCCAAGGACACCGGACTCGCTCACCCCGATATGGTCGACGGTCACGGCCTGACCATTGGCCGTAAATGACATCGTATTGCTGGTCGGATCGGAGGAGATCCTTGTCGAAACAGAAGTGGAATCGTTGCCGTTCGGCAAAGTAACAGATGCTTTTTTACAAGCCGTAAATGTTGCAAGCAGAAAACTAACACATACAGCGCATAGGATTGCAGATCTCATGTTCAAAGGGTATTGGGTTTATAAATAGAATTCACCCGCAAGTATAGACGAGGAAACCGCATTTTTCTATCGCCGCAGTAGTATCTGCCTACTCAAAAGGACAATGTCGGACCGATCCTGTAGGGATTCAGGGGTTAATCCTGAAGAAAATACGCATTACGGATTGCTCTTCACGGCCATTTTGACGGGACCTTAAAAAACAAGAAGCCGTCCCGGCGATGCTGGAACGGCTTTTTGTATATGTTTTTACGGAGAACACTATGCGGAGCAGGTCATACAACCATCCTGCATGCTGCAGGTCGGTCCGATCACATCCTCTCCGGCTTCCGCCTGGGCGACCTGGACGGCGCTGGGGTTGACCAGCGGCTCGATCATCTTACCACCCTGGCGTTCTACCGTGAACTGTACCGCCTGTGAAGCGGCCTGCGTGCGCAAGTAGTACATGCCGGTCTTCAGTCCCTTTTTCCAGGCGTGGAAGTGCATGGACGTCAGCTTGCCTGCCGAAGGCGTGTCCACGAAGAGGTTCAGCGACTGCGACTGACAGATGTAGGCACCGCGGTCGGCCGCCATGTCGATGATATTCCGCTGCTTGATCTCCCAAACGGTCTTGTATATGTCTTTGATATTGGCCGGTATCTCGTCGATGGCCTGGATAGAGCCGTTGTGGAAGATGATCTTGTTCTTCATATCGTCGTTCCAGAGGTTGAGGTCAACCAGGTCCTTCAGCAGGTGCTTGTTTACGACGACGAATTCGCCGCTGAGCACCCTTCTGACATAGATGTTCGAAGTATAAGGCTCGAAGCATTCGTTGTTGCCGAGGATCTGCGACGTAGAAGCCGTCGGCATGGGCGCAACGAGGAGGGAGTTGCGGACGCCATATTTTACTACTTCGTCCTTGAGCCGGTACCAGTCCCAGCGGAGCGTAGGTTCGACACCCCAGAGGTCGAACTGGAACTGTCCCTTGCTCGCCGGTGAACCCTGGAAGGTAGCATAGGCGCCGTCCACCTTGGCGAGGTCTTTTGAGGCCGTCATCGCGGCGAAATAGATCGTCTCGAATATCTCCTTATTGAGCTGCTTGGCTGCATCGCTCTCAAAGGGCAGGCGTAGCAGGATGAATGCGTCGGCGAGACCCTGGACGCCAAGGCCGATCGGGCGATGGCGGAGGTTCGAGTTGCGGGCCTCTTCTACCGGGTAATAGTTGAAGTCGATGATCTTGTTGAGGTTCTTCGTCACCTCATAGGTGATCTCATACAGCTTCTGGTGGTCGAACTGTCCGTTGATGACAAAACGGGGCAGGGCCAAAGAAGCCAGGTTACAGACCGCTACCTCGTCCGTAGCAGTATATTCGATGATCTCCGTGCACAGGTTCGAGCTCTTGATCGTTCCCAAGTTCTGCTGGTTGCTCTTGCGGTTGGCGGCGTCCTTATAGAGCAGGTAGGGGTTGCCGGTCTCGATCTGTGCGTCGAGGATGGCAAACCAGAGGTCCTGCGCCTTGACGGTGCGGCGGGCGCGGCCTTCCGACTCGTATTGCGTATAGAGCGTTTCGAACCCGGCACCCCAGGTCTCGTGCAGACCGGGAGCTTCGTGCGGACAGAAAAGGCTCCAGTTGCCACCGTTTTCCACGCGCTGCATGAAGAGGTCGGGTATCCAGAGGGCATAGAAGAGATCGCGGGCGCGCATCTCGTCCTTCCCATGGTTCTTGCGCAGGTCGAGGAACTCGAATACGTCGGCGTGCCAGGGCTCGAGATAGATGGCAAAAGCGCCTTTGCGCTTGCCGCCACCCTGGTCTACATAGCGGGCCGTATCGTTGAAGACGCGCAGCATGGGGATGATGCCGTTGCTGGTGCCGTTGGTGCCGCCGATGTACGAGCCGGTGGCGCGGATATTATGGATGGACAGGCCGATGCCGCCCGCGCTCTGGGAGATCTTCGCCGTCTGCTTGAGCGTATCGTAGATGCCGTCGATGCTGTCGTCCTTCATCGTGAGGAGGAAGCAGCTGCTCATCTGCGGCTTGGGAGTGCCGGCGTTGAACAGGGTAGGGGTCGCATGCGTAAACCAACGCTCGCTCATCAGGTGGTAGGTCTTGATGGCGCTGTCGATGTCATCGTGGTGGATGCCGATGGCCACGCGCATGTACATGTGCTGCGGTCTTTCCACGACCTTCCCGTCGACCTTCAGCAAATACGATTTTTCCAGGGTCTTGAAGCCGAAATAATCAAAGCCGTAGTCACGGTCATAGATGATCGTGGAGTCCAGCAGCTCGGCGTTTTGCTGGATGATCTCCCATATCTCGTCAGCCAGCAGCGGAACGTGCTTGCCCGTCTTGCTGTCCTTACATTCGTAGAGCAGCTTCATCGTGTCGGAAAAGCTCTTGATCGTATTCTTATGGAGATTGCTCACCGCGATGCGGCTGGCGAGCAGGGCATAGTC
>Ga0105239_10000598_pt1 | contig 51483 bp, 45 predicted proteins | sample KBSC44metaG_FD_92761 | JGI IMG/M metagenome (GOLD analysis project Ga0105239, IMG submission 92761) | Corn rhizosphere microbial communities from Kellogg Biological Station, Michigan, USA - KBS C4-4 metaG | ecosystem: Host-associated > Plants > Roots > Rhizosphere > Soil | place: Michigan, USA...
ACGCCGAAGGAACTGCAGACGGACACGCGGGCCTTCAAGGGCAAGGAAGAGATCCTGGTCGTGGTCGGCATCTGCACCCACCTCGGCTGCTCGCCGAGCGACAAGTTCGCACCCGGAGCCCAGCCCTCGCTGCCGGCCGACTGGCCGGGCGGCTTCCTGTGCCCTTGCCATGGCTCGACCTTCGACATGTCCGGCCGTGTCTACAAGAACAAGCCCGCGCCCGACAACCTCGAGGTGCCGCCCTACACGTTCGTGACCGACAGCAAGCTGCTGATCGGCGTGGACAAGAGCGCCTGATCCAGGCCGAGACGGCAACCCCGGAGAAAAAGACGACATGGCTGAATTCAAGCAAGCGCCCGCCGGTGCCCCGCTGGGCGTCAAGTTCATGACCTGGGTGGACAACCGGTTCCCGGCCACGCAGCTCTACAAGGAACATCTCTCCGAGTACTACGCGCCCAAGAATTTCAACTTCTGGTACTTCTTCGGCTCGCTGGCGATGCTGGTCCTGGTGATCCAGATCGTCACCGGCATCTTCCTGGTGATGAACTACAAGCCGGACGCGAACCTCGCGTTCGCTTCGGTCGAGTACATCATGCGCGACGTGCCGGGCGGCTGGATCATCCGCTACATGCACTCGACGGGCGCGAGCGCGTTCTTCATCGTCGTCTACCTGCACATGTTCCGCGGCCTGCTCTACGGCTCCTACCGCAAGCCGCGCGAGCTGGTCTGGATCTTCGGCTGCGCGATCTTCCTGTGCCTGATGGCCGAGGCCTTCATGGGCTACCTGCTGCCCTGGGGCCAGATGAGCTACTGGGGCGCGCAGGTGATCGTCAACCTGTTCGCCGCCGTGCCCTTCGTCGGCCCGGATCTGGCGCTGCTGATCCGCGGCGACTACGTCGTCAGCGACGCGACCCTGAACCGCTTCTTCAGCTTCCACGTGATCGCGGTGCCGCTGGTGCTGCTCGGCCTGGTCGCGGCCCACATCATCGCGCTGCACGAAGTCGGCTCGAACAATCCGGACGGCGTCGAGATCAAGGCCAAGAAGGACGCCAAGGGCATCCCGCTCGACGGCATCCCCTTCCACCCGTACTACACGGTGCACGACATCTTCGGCGTCGCCGTCTTCCTGTTCATCTTCAGCGCGATCATCTTCTTCGCGCCGGAGGCGGGCGGCTATTTCCTCGAGTACAACAACTTCATCCCGGCCGATTCGCTGAAGACGCCGCTGCACATCGCGCCGGTCTGGTACTTCACGCCGTTCTATTCGATGCTGCGCGCGACCACCGACGACATGGTCAACGTGTTGTCGTTCATCCTGGTGCTCGGCGCGATCGGCGCCGTCGTGAAGGGCAAGTTCAACGGCCTCGCGAAGATCGGCGCGGTGATCGCCGCCGCGGTCGCGATCTTCCTGCTGAAGACTTTCGACGCGAAGTTCTGGGGCGTGGTCGTGATGGGCGGCGCCGTGATCATCCTGTTCTTCCTGCCCTGGCTGGATCACAGCCCGGTCAAGTCGATCCGCTACCGCCCGAGCTGGCACAAGTACGTCTACGGCGTCTTCGTCTTCTTCTTCCTGATCCTCGGCTACCTCGGCGTCGAGCCTCCGGGCGTGTGGGGCAGCATGAACATGATGGGGATGATGACGCTGGACATCGCCCAGACCGTCTCCCAGATCGGCACCCTGGTGTACTTCGGCTTCTTCCTGCTGATGCCTTGGTGGAGCCAGCAGGGCACGCCGAAGCCGGTGCCCGAGCGCGTGACCTTCGCCGCCCACTGACGAACGAGCGCCCGGAGCCCCACCACCATGAAAAAAATCCTCCTCTCCCTGCTGGCCGCGCTCGCCCTGATCGGCGCGGCGGGCGGCGCCCGCGCCAGCGAAGGCGGCTATGCCTGGGACAAGTTCCCGGAACAGAAGACCATCGACGTCGCCTCGCTGCAGAACGGCGCCAAGCTCTTCGTCAACTACTGCATCGGCTGCCATTCCGCCGCCTTCATGCGCTACAACCGCATGAACGACATCGGCCTGTCCGATGAGGTGATCAAGAAGAACCTGCTGTTCACGACCGACAAGGTCGGCGAGACGATGAAGGCGGCCATCGACCCGCGCCAGGCCAAGGCCTGGTTCGGCACCAACCCGCCGGACCTGAGCGTGATCGCCCGTTCACGTGCCGGCAGCGGCGGCAGTGGCGCCGACTATCTCTACACCTACCTGCGCAACTACTATCGCGACGACACCAAGCCCACCGGCTGGAACAACATGGTCTACCCGAACGTGGCCATGCCGAATCCCTTGTGGGAACTGCAGGGCCAGCGCATCGCGAAGTTCGTCGAAGAGAAGAACCCGCACGAAGAAGGCCAGGTCACGCACCGCTTCGAAGGTTTCGAGACGACCTCCAAGGGCACGCTGTCCGAGCACGACTTCGACGAAGCCGTCGCCGACATCGTGGCGTACATGCAGTGGATGGGCGAGCCGGCGCAGCACACGCGCACGCGCATCGGCGTCTGGGTGCTGCTCTTTCTCGCGGTCTTCACCGTGATCGCCTGGCGCTTGAATGCCGCGTTCTGGAAGGACGTGAAGTAGCCAGCCAACGATTGCCCGGCCCGGCCGCCGGACTTGATTTGCGCCGTGGGAGCCGCACATCGGCTTGTCCCACGGCGTCCGTGTTTCATTCCTGAACTTTCGATGAGGAGCCGCCACCATGATGGTGCTTTACTCCGGTACGACTTGCCCCTACTCCCACCGCTGCCGTTTCGTGCTGTTCGAAAAAGGCATGGACTTCGAGATCCGCGACGTCGATCTTTTCGCCAAGCCCGAAGACATCGCCTTGATGAACCCGTACAACGAAGTGCCGATCCTGGTCGAACGCGACCTGATCCTGTACGAGTCGCACATCATCAACGAGTACATCGACGAGCGCTTCCCGCACCCGCAGCTGATGCCGGGCGACCCGGTGGCGCGTGCGCGCGTGCGCCTCTTCCTGCTGAATTTCGAGAAGGAGCTGTTCGCGCACGTCAACGTGCTCGAATCGCGCGGCCAGAAGCCGTCGGACAAGCAGCTCGAGAAGGCACGTTCGCAGATCCGCGACCGCTTGACCCAGCTCGCACCGATCTTCATGAAGAACAAGTACATGCTGGGCGATGATTTCTCGATGCTCGACGTGGCCATCGCGCCGCTGCTGTGGCGGCTGGACTACTACGGCATCGACATGTCGAAGAACGCCTTGCCTTTGCTGAAGTACGCCGAGCGCATCTTCTCGCGCCCGGCCTACATCGAGGCGCTGACGCCGTCGGAAAAGGTCATGCGCAAGTAAGCCCACGAATCAGCGCCCGAGCCAGCCGCAACCCCCGATGAGCCCAACCTCCGCACCGCCTCCGAACCAGCCCGGCAACCAGGGCACGTCCACCCGGCCATACCTGATCCGGGCGCTGCACGACTGGTGCACCGACAACGGTTTCACGCCGTACGTGGCCGTCTTCGTCGACGACACGGTGCAGGTGCCGACCGAGTACGTGAAGAACGGCGAGATCGTGCTCAACGTCGGCTTCGAGGCCACCAGCGCGCTGAAGCTCGGCAACGAGTTCATCGAGTTCAAGGCGCGCTTCGGCGGCTCGGCGCGCGAGATCATCGTGCCGATCACGCATGTGATCGCGATCTACGCGCGCGAGAACGGCCAGGGCATGGCCTTCCCGGTGCCGACCGACGCGCCGGCCGGCATCGAGCCGGTCGAAGCAGGCGCCAAGCCGGCGGCCGATGCGCGTGGCCTGCGCCTGGCGAGCGTCGACGAGCCCGGGGACTCCGCCGACGGCGAGGGCGGTGACGACGAACCGCCGCCGGAAGCGCCGACACCGGGCACCTCCCGCCCGTCGCTGAAGCGGGTCAAGTGACGCCGCGCCGAGGCTGATCCGCGCGCGCCGCCGCGCCTACAATTCGCAGCGTTTTGCCGTTGCCGGCTTAGCTCAGTTGGTAGAGCACCCGCCTTGTAAGCGGAAGGTCCCCAGTTCGAAACCGGGAGCCGGCACCATCTTCCCCCCGCGCCCCCGATCCTGTCAGACCTGCTGCGGGATCAACTGCTGCAGCCCGGCCATCACCGGCGCCAGCGCTCGGGCCACATCCGCTGCCGCCGCCTGCCTCGAAGCCGCATCGCCAGGCGATTCGCCATGGCCGCCGCAGGCCTTTTCCAGCGTTTCGGCGGCTTGCTGCACCGCGCTTGCACCCAGGCTGCCCGCCACCGATTTCAAGGTGTGCGCCAGCCGCAACGCCGCGGCCTCGTCGCCGGCGGCCTGCGCCGCCTCGAACTGGGCGGCGAAGTCGTGCTGCGACGCGTGGAACTTGCGCAGCAGCCGCAGGTACAGCCCGTCGTTGCCGTTTGTGCTGGCGCGGCCGATCGCGAGATCGATGCCGGGCAGATCGGGCAGGCCGCCCACGGGTTGCGCGCCGCTGCCGGATGGTGGTGCCGCCTGTGCCGCGGCCCGACGTACCCAGCGCGCCAGCGTCTGGAACATCACCGTCACGTCCAGCGGCTTGGCGATGTGGTCGTTCATGCCCGCGGCCAGCGCCTTGTCGCGGTCGCCGGACATGGTGTTCGCGGTCATCGCGATGACCGGCAGGTGCTGCCAGCGCGGTTGCATGCGGATGGCGCGTGTCGCTTCGTAGCCGTCCATCACCGGCATCTGGATGTCCATCAGCACCGCGTCGAAAGAGTGCGACATAAGCAGGTCGAGCGCGCTGCGGCCGTCGTCGGCCACCGTGACGACGACCCCGGCTTCGCTCAGCAGTTCGACGGCGAGTTCCTGGTTGATCAGGTTGTCCTCGACCAGCAGCACGCGCAGGCCGTTCAGGATCTCGCGGTGCGCCGCGGCCGGGTCGACGCGCGGCGCGATCTGGGCGGATGCGGCCGGGCTGCCGCCGAGCGCGAGCAGGCAGGCTTCCTCCAGCCGCGACGGCACGACCGGCTTGATCAGCACGTCGTGCACGCGCAACTCGCGCGCCGCGATGCGCCGCAGCGCGTCGTCGCGGATCAGCGGCGTGGCCATCAGCACCACCGGGCAGTGCGGGTGCTGGCCGTGCATGCCGTGGAGCAGCTGCCACGCGCATTCGATGCCGTCCATGCCGGGCATCTTCCAGTCGATCAGCAGCAGATCGAAGGGGCGGCGGCCATCGATGGCGAGCGTGGCCGCGCGCATCGCGGCCCAGCCGTCCTCTGCCGTCTCGGCCACGAGGCCCAGGCCGCGCGCCATGGCTGCGAGCGCGTCGCGCGCGGCGCGGTTGTCGTCGACCACCAGCACGCGCCGGCCGGCGAGCCGGCGCCGCTCCGGCGAGGGCCAGGTGGCGCCGTGCAGGCCGAAGCGCGCACTGAAGCCGAATTCGCTGCCCCGGCCGGGTTCGCTGGAGACGCTGACTTCGCCGTCCATCAGCTCGACCAGGTGCCGGCTGATCGCAAGGCCGAGGCCGGTGCCGCCGAAGCGGCGGGTCATCGTGGCGTCGACCTGCGTGAAGGGCTTGAACAGGCGGTGCATCTGTTCGTCGTCCATGCCCGGGCCGGTGTCGCGCACGCTGAAGTGCAGCACCGCCGAGCTGCTGCTCCGCTCGGGTGTCGAGACGGTGACGACGACCTCGCCGCGCTCGGTGAACTTGATGGCGTTGTTGCACAGGTTGATCAGCACCTGGCCAAGGCGCAGCGGATCGCCGACGAGGCCGCCGGGCAGATCCGGCGGCAGGTCGAACACCAGTTCCAAGCCCTTGCCTTCGGCCTGCTGGCCGACCAGGTTGGCGAGGTTGTCGAGCACGTCGCCAAGGCGGAATTCGAGGCGCTCCATGTCGAGCTTGCCGGCTTCGATCTTCGAGAAGTCGAGGATATCGTTGATCAGTCCGAGCAATGATTGTGCCGAGCGCTCGACCCTTTGCACGTAGCTGTGCTGCTGCGGATTGAGCCCGCTCTTCAGCGCCAGGTGTGACATGCCGAGGATCGCGTTCATCGGCGTGCGGATCTCGTGGCTCATGTTCGCGAGGAACTGGCTCTTGGTGCGCGTCGCGTCCTCGGCAGCGAGCTGGGCGGTCTTCAGCTCGGTCACGTCCATCGCGATCGCGCCGACCGCATACATGCGGCCTTCGGCATCGTGCACCGGAAACTTGTGGACCTGGAAGGTGCGCGTGCCGCCGTCGGGCACCGGCAGGTCTTCTTCGTTGCGCAGGCCGGCATCGGTCTCGATCACCTGGCGGTCCTGCGCGCGTGAGCGCGCGGCGGTCGCCTCGTCGGTCAGGTCGTTGATGCGCAGGCCGATCAGGGATTGCCCGCTGCTTGCGAACTGGGCCGCGTACTGGCGGTTGTAGAGCAGGTAGCGGCCGTCGAGATCCTTCAGCGAGATCACCGCGGGGGCGCTGTCGAGGATGGTCTGCAGCACATTGCGGCTGTCCTGCAGCTCGGCGGTGCGCGCATCGACCGTCGCCTCCAGCGCTTGCCGGTGCTGCTCCAGCGCGCCGTAGAGCTGGGTATTTTCGAGCGAGATCGCGGCCTGCGCGGCGACCAGGTCCAACACCTCGAGCTGGGTCGGCGTGAAGGCCTGCGTCTGCCCGCCGTGCTCGACGTAGAGCACGCCGACCAGCGTGCCGCGGCGCAGGATCGGCATCGCGAATGCCGAGCCCGTTCGGGCCGCGAAGTACGGATCGGCAACGTGGCGATGCGGCTGGCGCAGGTCGTCGAGCAACAGCGCTTCGCCGCTGTGCCGGACATGGGCGATGAAAGAGGTGGGCAAGGGCAGGGCGGCGCCGCTGGCGTGCGTCAGCGCATCGGGGCCGAGTCGCACGTCGATCTGCTGCGCGTCCGCGGCGGCCGTGGCGGCGAGCGCCAGCGCGTCGTCCTCGACCAGCATCAGCCCCGCGAATCGACCGCCCGACTGCGCCAGCACGACCTGCATCAAGGTCTCCAGCAGCTTGTCGCGGTCGATCTGGCCCGAAATGGCTTGCGATGCGCGGGCGATCGCAAACGCATCCAGCCGCGACAGGTCGGCGGCGGCAGCCTGGCCGTCGGCGCCGGGCTGGCCGGCCGGCTGGCGCAGCGCGGCATGCTTCTGGTCGAGCTGCTGCAGCTTGGCTGCCGCGCCCCAGCGCAGGTAGGCGTTGCGCGCGCTGCGCAGGTGGTGCAGGGCGGTATCGGCCGCGCCGTGCCGCTGATAGAAGCGCGCGGCGCTTTCATGTGCCAGCGCTTCGCGCTGCGGCTGGTGCTGGCGTCGCGCGCCGGCGGCTGCGTCGTCGTAGAGCCGCATCGCGTCGAGCGGCCGGCCTTGCAGGCGCGCCGATTCTGCTGCGACCAGGTGGTGCGCCGGGCCGAAGTTCTCCGGCTGTCGCCGGGCCCAGTCGGCCAGCTGCGCTTCATGCTCGCGCATCTCCTCGAGCACTGCGGGCGTCGCCGCATCCGCCCCGTCGTGCAGGCCGGCCAGCGCCAGCGCGGCGTAGTAGCGATAGTCATGCAGCAGCAAGCCGGTGGCGGGCCCGAGCGTGCGGTGCAGCGCGAGCGTGGCCTGGCGGGCGAGCGCGAACTCGCCGGCGACGCAGTGCGTCATCTGGTCGGCCAGCCGGTCGCAGCACTCGACCAGCGGCGTCGAGGTGTCCGGGCGGTGCTCGATCGCGAGCGGCGGGACGGCGATGTCGCCGGCCAATTGGCGCAGCGCCCGGTGTGTCACCGTCAGCAGGTCGACGACCAGCGGGCAGTGCGATTCGAGCGCGAGATCGAGCCCGCGCTGCAGTTCGTCGTTCACGTCGCCGAGCGGTTGGCCGTCGAAGAAGCCGGTCGCCACGACGTGGTGTCGTGACAGGCAGGCCGTCACCAGGTCGCCATGGGCGAGCGCTGCAGGCACTGCCGCGCGGAAGATCTCGATCATGCCGGCCAGCGGGCGCACCCAGATGCCGGTCAGGGCCTGGTGCATCAGCAGCTCGCCGCGCTCGGGCCGGTCCGCCGCGCGTTCCAGCAGCGTGCGCGCGGCCGTGGCGTAGCGCCAGCCCTCCTCGTACTCGTGCAGGTAGGCGGCGAGCATGAGGCCGAAGCGGGCGTAGGCCATTGCCGAGCCGTCGTCGTTGCCGTGGCGCAGGCTCAGTGCCGCCATTTCGGTCACCTGCAGTGCCCACGAGTCCGGGTCGACGCTGCGGCTCGTGCCGCACACCGCAGCGAGCAGGCGCTGCGCCGCTTGGGCGGCGGCATCGTCGACGCGCGGCAGGTCGAGCAGGCTTTCGATCGGCCGGCCGCCGAGCAAGGCGCGGGTGCGGGCATGGGCCGCCTGCACCTCGGCACGAGTCGGCCGGGCCGGCAAATCGATGCCCAGCGCCTGCAGGCCGATGCGCACGATCTCCCAGGCAGCGGCGTTGTCCTCGCGGCTCATCGCCAATCGGGCCTGCAGCGTGCGGGCGGCGGCCCGGTCCAGCGGGGTGGCGGAGCGTTCGATCAGCGCATCGATGAGCGGGCCGGCGGCTTGCACGTTGCCCGCCTGGAGCTCGGCCTCGGCCTGCGCCAGGTGCAACGCGCAGGTCAGCGTGTACTCGCTGTGCCACGGCCTCTCGTCGCCGGCCCCGGCCTGCAGCATCCGCAGACCGGCCGCGAAGTAGCCCGCCGCCGCGCCGTGCAGGCTGGCGGCCTGAGCGCGCAGCCCGGCGCGCTGATCGAGCGCTGCGACGCGCCGCCGCTCGGCCGCGCCCTCGATCGCCGAGGCGCCGGCGTTGAGCTGCGAGACGATGGCAAAAACCTGTTCGTCCAGCGCCTCGTCCGGCGTGGACTCGAGCAGCAGCCAGCCGATGCGCGCGTGCAGGGCTGCGCGATGCGCCTCGGGGGTGAGCAGGTACGCCGCGCGCTGCACCTGGTCATGCAGGAAGCGGCAGTGCCCGTCTTGGTTCAGCAGCAGGCCCGCCTCCAGCGCGGGTTGCAGGCGCTCGAACATCGCCGCCTCGTTGCAGCCTTCGATCCGTGCCAGCTGCGCCGATTCGAAAGCACGGCCGAGGAAGCTGGCGCAGGCGAGCGCCTGCTGCGTCGCGTGCGGCAGGCGCCGCAGTTCGGCGAGCACCAGTGCGACCACGTCGTCGCCGAAGGCGCGCGCCTGGATGTCGCCCAGGCTCCATCGCCAGCGGCTCGAGCCGGTGTCGAAGGCGAGCAGGCCTTCCTGATGCAGCGTGGAGAGAAAGCGCCCGCAGAAGAGCGGGTTGCCGCCCGTCGTGCCGTGCACCAGCCGCGCCAGCGGCGTCGCCTCGGCCTCGCTGCAGTGCAAGGTGGCGGCGACGATGCTGCGCACGGCGCCGGCGCCCAGCGCCGGGAGCGCGATCGTCTGCGCTTCGACGCCGGCGCGCTGCAAGGCCTCCAGCATCAGGCTCAGCGGGTGTGCCGGGGCGAGCTCGTCGTCGCGGTAGGCGCCGAGCAGCAGCAGGCAGCGGGTGTCCGGATGGGTCGCGATGTGGCGCAGCAGGTCCAGGCTGGCGGGGTCGGCCCATTGCAGATCGTCGAGGAACAGCACCAGCGGCTGGCCAGGCCGCGCGACAGCCGCGATGAAGCTGCGCACCACCCGCAGCAGCCGCTGGCGCGCCGGCTCGGGCGGCAACGCGATGGGCGGCGGCTGGGCGCCGATGATCAGCCGCATCTGCGGCGCCATCTCGATGAGCAATTGCCCGAGGTCGCCGACGGCCTCGCCGATGCGCTGCCGCCAGAGCTGGAGGCGCTCGGCGCTCTCGGCGAGCAGTTGCCGGGCCAGCGACTGGAACGCCTGCGACCAGTTGGCGTACGGCACGCCGCACCGCTGCCGCTCGGATGGGCCGGCGACGAAGTAGGCGTGGTGCGCGGTCGCCGGCTTGTGCAGCTCCGCGGCCAACGCCGACTTGCCGCTGCCGGAATCGCCGGCGATCAGCATCAGCTCGGGCTGGCCGCCCGCCGCCACGCGGGCGTAGGCGCCCAGCAGCGCGGCGATCTCGCCGTCGCGGCCGTACAGGCGCTGCGGCAGCTCGAAGCGGTCGCAAGGGTCGGCGGCGCCGAGCCGGAACGGGGTGATCTGGCCGCTCGTGCGCCACTGGCATTCGCATTCGCGCAGGTCGGCGAGCAGGCCGGTCGCGCTTTGGTAGCGATCCTCGGCCAGCTTCGCCAGCAGTTTCAGCACGATGTCGCTGAGGGCCTGCGGGATGTTCGGCTGCAGCAGGTTCGGTGGCCGGGGCGCGCGCGTGAGATGGCAATGCAGCAGCTCCAGCGCATCCTCTGCGGCGAAGGGCGCCTGGCCGGTCAGCAGCTCGTAAAAGGTGGCGCCGAGCGAATAGAGGTCGGCGCGGCAGTCGACCGCGCGGTTCATGCGCCCGGTCTGTTCCGGCGCCAGGTAGGGGAGCGTGCCTTCGAGGCGTTCCGGCGGCTGCAGCCGGGCCTCGACGCGCGCATGGCGGCAAGCGAGGCCGAAGTCGATCAGCTGCACCTGGCCGGTCGCCACGTTGACCACGATGTTCTGCGGCTTGATGTCGCGGTGGATGATGCGCAGGCGGTGGATGCACTCCAGCGTTTCCGCGAGCGAGCGCGCGATGGGGAAGAATGCCGCCGGCGCCAGCGGCGCGTCGCGGATCAGCGTGTCGAGCAGTTCGCCGCCGATGTCCTCGTGCACCAGCACCAGCGAACCGTCATGGGCGTGCAGGCCGTGCACGCTCGGCACGCCGGGGCAGCCGATATCGGCGAGCACGGCGTATTCATGGCGCAAGCGCAGCAGCGATGGCGCGTCCGGCGAAGGATCGGCCGGTGTCTTCAGGATCACGCGCGCGTCGTCATGGCGGTCGAAGCCGCGGTACACGACGGTCTGCGGGCTCTCGTGCAGCAGACGGGTGACCACGTGATTCGGCAATGTGAGCAAGCGCTTTTCCCTGCGACGCGACGTTCCTTCCGGCGTGATCCGGATCCGCGGAGGGCCGTCTGCATTTTTTGCACTCTCCCCACCCGAGACGCTTTCAATAACCAGGCCTTTGCCTGCGACCAGCCGCCTGACTGTAGTCCTGATTCGATGGCGCGCCAGTGGGCAAGTCGGCGCTTGCGCGATAGGCGATATGCGGGCGCCGCCTGGGGCGACGCCGCTTCAGCGCGCCGGCTGTGCCGTGCCGGGCAGGATCTTCACGCGCACTTCGACAACGCTCCAGCCGCCCTCGCGCAGCCGGTCCTCGATGCGCGGCTTGAGCTGGCGCAGCTTCGCCGCGACCGCGGCGTTGGCGACCAGCAGCGACCAGCCCTGATCGTCGACCGGCCCCGGCGTGATGTGCGCCACCAGCGCCTCGGGCAGCACCGCGCGCACCGCGGCGAAGCGCGCCGCCGAATCGCGCAGGCGCTCCGACAGGCGCGCCAGCGGCGCGCTGCGGACCAGCGCCTGGTCGAGCGAAACCCCGTCCCGGCTGCGCGGCTCGTGATACGGCAGGCCGAGGCTCGCGGCGGGCTTGGACTTCATCGGGCCGAGTCTAGCGTCCTGTCCCCAAGGTCCGCGGGATGAGTCCGGGCGAGAAACGACCGGAGGCGCCCGCCGCTGCCGGGCGAGGTGGCCTTGCGCCGGCGCCACGAGATCGCGGCGGAGTAAAATCGAGGACTTTTTGTGGCGACAGCCTTGGCCTGCTGAATGACTTCCCGAGCCGGGCGCAGCCCGGCGGGACTTCCCAAGCCCGGCCGGGCCCGGCGGCGGCTTGCAAAGCGAGCGTCGCAGCCTCAATTGAATTTTCCCGCCGCTCGGCGCGCTGCTCCTCCGACGATGTGTCGCGCCCCGCGGGTTTCCCTTCGTTCACATCCTGACGCCGCATGTTGCCCAAGCTTCTTACCCAGATTTTCGGCAGTCGCAACGACCGATTGCTGAAGACGTACCGGCAGGTCGTGCAGAAAATCAACGCGCTGGAGCCGCAGTTCGAGTCGCTGGATGACGCGGCGCTGCAGGCCAAGACGGCGGAATTCAGGCAGCGCGTGGCGAGCGGCACCAGCCTCGACGCGCTGCTGCCGGAAGCCTTCGCGGTGGTGCGCGAAGCCAGCAAGCGGACGCTGAAGATGCGCCACTTCGACGTGCAGCTGGTCGGCGGCATGGCGCTGCACGACGGCAAGATCGGCGAAATGCGCACCGGCGAAGGCAAGACCCTGATGGCGACCCTGCCGGTCTACCTGAATGCGCTCGCCGGCAAGGGCGTGCACCTGGTGACGGTGAACGACTACCTCGCGCGGCGCGACGCCGAGTGGATGGGCCGGCTCTACAACTTCCTCGGGCTGACGGTCGGCATCAACCTGCCGCAGATGGCGCGCGAGGAGAAGCAGGCGGCCTACAACGCCGACGTCACCTACGGCACGAACAACGAGTTCGGCTTCGACTACCTGCGCGACAACATGGTCTACGAAAGCGGCGAGCGCGTTCAGCGCACGCTGAATTACGCCATCGTCGACGAGGTCGATTCGATCCTGATCGACGAGGCGCGCACGCCGCTGATCATCAGCGGCCAGGCGGAGGACCACACCGAGCTGTACGTGCGCATCAACGCGGTCGTGCCGCAGCTGAAGAAGCAGATCGGCGAGGAAGACCCGCGCACCGGCGAGGGGGTGATCGAGCCGGGCGACTTCACCGTCGACGAGAAGTCGCACCAGGTCTTCCTGACCGAGGACGGCCACGAAAACGCCGAGCGCATCCTTGCCCAGGCCGGCTTGCTGACCGAAGGCGCGAGCCTGTACGACCCGGCCAACATCACCTTGATGCACCACGTCTATGCGGCGCTGCGGGCCCATCACCTGTACAACCGCGACCAGCACTACGTGGTGCAGGCCGGCCAGAACGGCCCCGAGGTCGTGATCGTCGACGAGTTCACCGGCCGCCTGATGAGCGGCCGCCGCTGGAGCGACGGCCTGCACCAGGCGGTGGAGGCGAAGGAGCGGGTGCCGATCCAGAGCGAGAACCAGACGCTCGCGTCTATCACCTTCCAGAACTACTTCCGCATGTACGGCAAGCTCGCCGGCATGACCGGCACCGCCGACACCGAGGCCTACGAATTCCAGGAGATCTACGGCCTCGAGACGGTGGTGATCCCGCCGAACAAGCCGACCGCGCGCAAGGACGAGCTCGACCTGGTCTACAAGACCTCCAAGGAGCGCTACGACGCGGTCATCCAGGACATCTTGGACTGCTACGAACGCGGCCAGCCGGTGCTGGTCGGCACCACCTCGATCGAGAACTCGGAGCTGATCTCCGGCCTGCTCGACAAGGTCAAGCTGCCGCACCAGGTGCTCAACGCCAAGCAGCACGCCAAGGAGGCCGAGATCATCGCCCAGGCCGGCCGGCCGAAGATGGTGACGATCGCCACCAACATGGCCGGCCGCGGCACCGACATCGTGCTCGGCGGCAACGTCGAGAACCAGATCAAGGTGATCGATGCCGACGAGAGCATCGAGGAGGCCGAGAAGGCGCGCCGTGCCAGGCAGCTGCAGGACGAATGGCAGGGCCTGCACGAGAAGGTGAAGGGGCAGGGCGGCCTGCGCATCATCGCGACCGAGCGCCATGAATCGCGCCGCATCGACAACCAGCTGCGCGGCCGCTCCGGCCGCCAGGGCGATCCGGGCTCGTCGCGCTTCTACCTCTCGCTCGACGATTCGCTGATGCGCATCTTCGCCGGCGACAAGGTGCGTGCGATCATGGACCGGCTGAAGATGCCCGAAGGCGAGGCGATCGAGGCCGGCATCGTCACGCGCTCGATCGAGAGCGCGCAGCGCAAGGTCGAGGCGCGCAACTTCGACGTGCGCAAACAATTGCTGGAGTACGACGACGTCTCCAACGACCAGCGCAAGGTCATCTACCAGCAGCGCAACGACATCCTCGAGGCCGAGAGCCTCAGCGCGCAGATCGGCAACCTGCGCGAAAGCGCGCTGAGCGACGTGGTGCGCGATTTCGTGCCACGCGACAGCGTCGAGGAGCAATGGGACATTCCCGGGCTCGAGAAGGTGCTGCGCGAGGAATGGCAGCTCGAGCTGCCGCTGAAGGAGCAGATCGAGAAGAGCGACGCGATCACCGACGAGGACATCGTCGAGAAGGTCGTCGCCGCGGCCAACGTCGCCTTCGACGCCAAGGTGCAGGCGGTCGGACTCGAACAATTCACGCCGTTCATGCGCATGGTGCTGCTGCAGGCGATCGACAGCCACTGGCGCGAGCACCTGGCCGCGCTCGACTATCTGCGCCAGGGTATTCACCTGCGCGGCTACGCCCAAAAGAACCCGAAACAGGAATACAAACGCGAGGCCTTCGAACTCTTCGCGCAATTGCTCGACGTGGTGAAGATGGAAGTCACGCGAGTGCTGATGACGGTGCGCATCCAGTCCCAGGAAGAAGTCGCGCAGGCGGCCGAGGCGATCGAAGAGCGCGGCCAGACCTTGCAGAACATCACCTACACCCACCCGCTCGAAGACGGCAGCGTGGTGCAGGAAGCGGACCCTGCGACCCTGGTTGCCGAAGTGCCCAAGGTCGGCCGCAACGACCCCTGCCCGTGCGGCAGCGGCAAGAAATACAAGCAGTGCCACGGCAGACTGGCGTGACACTCGGTATTTCATTTATTAATATCCAATTTCAATAATGAATCGGGAGCCTTTGGGCTCCCTTTTTTTATGCCTGCTCGCCGGGCTAGGGGCTGGTCCAAGAGGGAAAACACCAGTATTGATTCGAAGCGTATTGAATAGGATTCGACCCGCTTTTCAACAGATTAGAAAGCACCGCCGGCTTGTTTTCTCGCCGGTCGGTCAATCCCGCACGCATGCTTCGGAGACCAGTCATGACATTCCCACTTACCAAGTTCGCGGCCGGCGTTGCGCTGGCCCTCGGCGCCGTCGGCGCCTACGCGGCCGGCGTCACCGTGACGATTTCCTGCGGCTCCGTCGGCCAGGACTTCGAGCTGTGCAAGAAGCAGACTGACGACTGGTCGAAGAAGACCGGCAACACGGTCAAACTCTTCACCGCGCCGAACTCGACCACCGACATCCTGGCGCTCTTCCGCCAGATGTTCGCCGCCCACTCGACCGACCTCGACGTGGTGATGGTCGACGTGGTCTGGCCCGGCGTGATCAAGGATCACCTGCTCGACCTGAGCAAGTACAGCAAGGGGGCCGAGAAGGAGCACTTCCCGCGCATCGTGGCCAACAACACGCTCGACGGCAAGCTGCTCGCGATGCCGTTCTTCACCGATGCCGGCCTGATGTTCTATCGCAAGGACCTGATCGAGAAATACAAGCTGAAGGCGCCGACCACCTGGTCCGAGATGGCTGCTGCCGCGAAGACGATCACTGAAGGCGAGCGCAAGGGCGGCGCGGGCGACTTCCAGGGCTTCGTGTTCCAGGGCAAGGCCTATGAAGGCCTGACCTGCAACAGCCTCGAATGGATCTACAGCTACGGCGGCGGCGAAATCGTCGACTCGACCGGCAAGGTCACGATCAACAACCCGAATGCCGTGGCCGCCTTGAAGGAAGCCAAGAGCTGGATCGGCACGATCTCGCCCACCGGCGTGCTGAACTACCAGGAAGAAGACGCGCGCGGCGTGTTCCAGAACGGCAAGGCCGCGTTCATGCGCAACTGGCCGTACGCCTGGTCCCTGAGCCAGGGCGCGGACAGCCCGATCAAGGGCAAGGTCGGCGTGATGCCGCTGCCCAAGGGCGGCGCGAACGGCAAGAACGCAGCCACGCTCGGCGGCTGGCAGCTGGCCGTCAGCAAGTATTCGAAGAACCCCGATGCCGCGGCCGACCTGGTGATGTTCCTGACGAGCACGGAAGCGCAGAAGGAGGGCGCGATCAAGGCTTCGCACAACCCGACCATCATGTCGCTCTACAAGGACAAGGACGTGCTCGCCGCGAACCCGTTCTTCGGCGACCTGTACGACGTGTTCACGAATGCGGTGGCGCGCCCGGCCACCGCGACCGGCGCGAAGTACACCGAAGTCTCCAGCTCGTACTGGAACGCGGTGTCGGACGTGCTGGCCGGCAAGGCCGAAGCGGAAGACGCGCTGAAGAAGCTCGAAGGCAAGCTGAACCAGATCAAGCGCGGCCCGAAGTGGTAAGCCGCGCCGGTTGATCCGCTGATTGATCCGATTACCCGGCGGCGGCTCCGAAAAGGGGCATCCGCCGGGCTCTCAGGAGCCCCTGGAGGCCGCATCGCGTCGGACAAGCACATGCAGAACAAGACTCGCACCGCCTGGACGTTCCTGGCACCCATGATCATCGTGCTGCTGTTCGTCGCAGCCTGGCCGCTCGGCCGAACGATCTGGTTCAGCTTCACGGACGCCAACATCAATGACCCGACGATCGCCAAGTTCGTCGGCTTCGACAATTACTTCGGCCAGTACGGGCTCTTCTTCAACCCGAACAACACCGATGGCTTCTGGGCCAGCGACTGGGGTGCGGCGATCCGCAACACGCTGACCTTCTCGCTCGTCTCGGTGACGATCGAGACCATCCTCGGCCTCGGCGTCGCGATGCTGATGAACCAGGAGTTCAAGGGCCGCACGATCGTGCGCGCCTGCGTGCTGATCCCCTGGGCGATCCCGACCATCGTCTCGGCCAAGATCTGGGGCTGGATGCTGCATGACCAGTTCGGCATCATCAACGACATGTTCATGTCGATCGGCCTGATCGACCACAAGATCGCCTGGACGGCCGAGAGCAAGTATGCGCTGTGGACGGTCGTTGCGGTCGACGTGTGGAAGACGACGCCGTTCATGGCGCTGCTGATCCTGGCCGGACTGCAGACCCTGCCGCGGGACTGCTACGAGGCGGCGAAGGTCGATGGCGTGCACCCGCTGCGCGTCTTCTTCAAGGTCACCGTGCCGCTGATCTGGCCCGCGCTGATGGTGGCGGTGATCTTCCGCCTGCTCGATGCCTTGCGCATCTTCGACCTGATCTACGTGTTGACATCGAACAGCAGCAGCACGATCAGCATGTCCGGCTTCGTGCGACGAGAGATGATCGACAACGGCTACATGGGCTTCGGTTCGGCGGCGTCGACGGCGCTGTTCCTGATCATCGCGGTGTCGGTATTGCTCTACATCAAGCTCGGCCGCGTGAAGATGGGCGAGGACTAACTTTATGAAGCAGAACCCCTGGTACCTGGCGATGCTGTATGTCGCCGCCGTCGTCGTCAGCCTGTTCTCGATCTTCCCGTTCGTCTACGCGATCTCGACGTCGCTGAAGACCGGCAGCGAGCTGTTCAATCCCAGCCTGTGGCCGAACAACGCCAGCGTCGCGAACTACATCTCGCTGTTCACGGTCGCCGAGCAGCCGTTCGGCCGCCACCTGCTGAACTCGATCATGGTCTCGACCGCGGTCGTGGTGCTGTCGGTGTTCCTCGGCGTGACGGCGGCCTACGCGCTCGGCCGCATCCACTTCAAGGGCAAGGCGCTGCTGCTGATCACGGTGCTCGCGGTGTCGATGTTCCCGCAGGTCGCGGTGCTCGCGGGCATGTTCGAGATGGTGCGTGCGCTCGGCCTCTACAACCGGGCGTTCGGCCTGGTGCTGCCGTACATGATCTTCACCTTGCCGTTCACCGTCTGGGTGCTGACCACCTTCATGAAGCAGCTGCCGAAGGAGCTCGAAGAGGCGGCGATCATGGATGGCTGCGGCCCGTGGCGCATCATCGGCGAGGTCTTCATGCCGCTCCTGTGGCCGGCGCTGGTCTCGACCGGGCTGCTCGCCTTCATCGCGGCCTGGAACGAGTTCCTCTTCGCGCTCACCTTCGTGACCGACAACGACCAGCGCACGGTGCCGGTCTCGATCTCTCTGATCAGCGGCGCGAGCGCCTTCGAGATCCCGTGGGGCAAGATCATGGCCGCCTCGGTGGTGGTCACGGTGCCGCTGATCATTCTGGTGCTGGTGTTCCAGCGCAAGATCGTCTCGGGCCTGACGGCCGGTGCGGTCAAGGGCTGATCGCAGTCCTTGCCTTGTCCTGAACCTGTTAACACCAAGAGCACGCCATGTCCCGCATCGATTTCAAGCAGATCAACAAGCGTTACGCCCCCGGCCTGCCGCTGACCATCTCCAATGCCAACCTGACGATCGACCACGGCGATTTCTGCGTCTTCGTCGGCCCGTCGGGCTGCGGCAAATCGACCTTGCTGCGCATGGTGGCCGGGCTCGAGGACATCACCTCCGGCGAGCTGCAAATCGAAGGCAAGCGCATGAACGAGCTCGCGCCGGCGCAGCGCGGCGTGGCGATGGTGTTCCAGAGCTACGCGCTCTATCCGCACATGACCGTGGCCGAGAACATGGCCTTCGGGCTGCGCGTGATGGGCTCGAACAAGGCCGAGATCGACAAGAAGGTGCAGGAGGCGGCGAAGATCCTTCAGCTCGGCCCCTTGATGGACCGTCTGCCGAAGGCGCTCTCCGGCGGCCAGCGCCAGCGTGTCGCGATCGGCCGCGCGATCGTCAAGCAGCCGAAGGTCTTCTTGTTCGACGAGCCGCTGTCCAACCTCGATGCCGCGCTGCGCGTGCAGACGCGCCTCGAGATCGCGAAGCTGCATCACGACATCGGCAGCGCCAGCATGATCTACGTGACGCACGACCAGGTCGAGGCGATGACCTTGGCCGACAAGATCGTGCTGCTGCACACCGGCAAGCTGATCGAGGAGCGCGGCTCGGTGGCGCAGTTCGGCACGCCGATGGACCTGTACCACCGCCCGGCCAGCCTCTTCGTCGCCGGCTTCATCGGCTCGCCGAAGATGAACACGCTGCCGGCCAAGCTGCTCAGCGCCGAGGCCAGCTACGCCGAGGTCGAGGTCGCCGGCCAGCGCGTGAAGGCGGCGGTCGACGCACGCGGCATCGCTGCGGGCTCGGCGGTGCATGTCGGCATCCGGCCGGAACACGTCTTCATCGGCGATACCGGTGAAGGTTCGAGCGTCAAGGTCAAGCTGCAGCACATCGAGCGCCTGGGCGACGCCTCGCTGCTCTACGTGGACACCGGCGTCGGCGGCACCGAGACCTTCACCGTGCGGGTCGAAGGCTCGGTCGTCAAGTCGCCCGGCGAAGCGATGACCTTGCGCTGGCTGCCGGAGCACATGCACTTGTTCGATGGCCAGGGCCTGGCGCGTCCGCGCACGGTGCAGCTGCCGACTTGATGGATGGGGCACCCGGCACCGGAGTACCGGCGCCACCCGCCGGGCGGGTCGCCGGCCGCTTCGGAGCGGCCGGGCGCTGGCCGGCGCAGAGATTCGGTCGATTCAGTCTTGAATCCCGATCGCGGCCGGGGTCATCCATCGCGTGGAACCATCGTGGCCGAGCCAACCGCCGCGAGGACCGCATGTGCCGAAACATCAAGACTCTCTTCAACTTCGAGCCGCCGGCGACCGAGCTCGAGATCCGCGACGCTTCGCTGCAATTCGTGCGCAAGCTGAGCGGCTTCACGCTGCCCTCCAAGGCCAATGAAGCGGCGTTCGACAAGGCGGTCGATGAGGTCGCGGCCGCGGCGCGCGTGCTGATCCATTCGCTGGTGACGAACGCGCCGCCGCGTGACCGCGAGGTCGAGGCCGCGAAAGCGCAGGCCCGGGCTGCCGAGCGGTTCGGCACACGCGGCTGAGAAGGCTTGCCGCCAGCCATGGCTGCCGTCGTGCCTCATCTGACGGTGCATGAGGTCACCGCCGAGCGCTGGCCCGATTTCGAACGGCTGTTCGAGACGCGCGGCGGGCCGAAGTCCTGCTGGTGCATGGTCTGGCGCCCCTCCGCAGGCAAGAGCGGCGCGGCGCGCAAGGCGGAGATGAAACGGCGGATCGACGAAGGCACGCCGATCGGCCTGCTCGGCTATCTGAAGGGCGAGCCGGTCGCCTGGTGCTCGGTGGCGCCGCGCGCGAGCTATCGGCGGCTCGTCAGCAATGGTTCGCCGGATGACGGCATCTGGTCGATGGCCTGCTTCTTCATCGTGCGGCCGCTGCGCGGCATGGGCCTGAGCGAGCAGCTGATCGCCGCAGCAAAAAAGAGCGCACGGCGGCATGGCGCCAAAGCGCTCGAAGCCTATCCGGTGGATGCCGATTCGCCGAGCTACCGTTTCATGGGGCAGCTGCCGTTGTTCGAGCGCGCCGGCTTCGAGGCGATCGGCCGCGAAGGCAAGCGCCGCCACGTCGTGCAACTGAAGCTGTCGAACCGGAAGACCTGACGCCAGCCCGGGCCGGCCGCGCCGACCTACACTCGAATCGAACCTCTTGAGGACTTCCCGATGAACCAGCCGATCCCCGCCACCGCGCTTCAACTCCGTTCGCTGATCAAGGCGAGCGGCGAGCTGGAGCTGTCCCTCGCGCTGATCGACGTGCCGCGGCCGGCGGCGAACGAAGTGCTGGTGCGCATCGAGGCCGCGCCGCTGAATCCCTCGGATATCGGCCTGCTGTTCGGCCCTGCCGACATGAGCGGCGCAACCGCCGGCGGCAATGCCGAACGGCCGGTCGTGACCGCACCGATTCCCGAGGCGGCGATGAAGGCCGTGGCCGGCCGTCTCGGTGTCTCGATGCCGGTCGGCAACGAAGGCGCCGGCGTGGTGGTCGCCGCGGGCTCGTCCGAGGCGGCGCAGGCCTTGGTGGGCAAGACGGTCGCAGTGCTCGGCGGCGCGATGTATTCGCAATACCGCGCGCTGCCGCTCGAACAATGCCTGCTGCTGCCCGAGGGCGCGACGCCGGCCGACGGCGCTTCGTCCTTCGTCAATCCGCTGACCGCGCTCGGCATGGTCGAGACGATGCGGCGCGAAGGGCACCACGCGCTGGTGCACACGGCCGCGGCCTCGAACCTCGGCCAGATGCTGAACCGCATTTGCCTGAAGGATGGCATCGCGCTCGTCAACATCGTGCGCAAGCCTGAGCAGGCCGAGCTGCTGCGCTCGATCGGCGCGGTGCATGTCTGCAATACGGAGTCGCCGAGCTTCCTGCAGGAGCTGACGGAAGCGCTGGTCGCCACCGGCGCGACGATCGCCTTCGACGCAACCGGCGGCGGCCGGCTCGCCGGCCAGATCCTCGGCTGCATGGAGCAGGCGCTGAACCGCACGGCGAAGGAATACAGCCGCTACGGCTCGACCACGCACAAGCAGGTCTATCTCTACGGCAGGCTGGATACACGGCCGACCGAGTTCGTGCGCAACTTCGGCATGGCCTGGGGCATGGGCGGCTGGCTGCTGTTCCCGTTCCTGCAGAAGATCGGGCCGGCCGCGGCGGAGGCGCTGAAGCAGCGCATCGCCGCGGAACTGAAGACCACTTTCGCGAGCCGCTATGCGCAGTCCGTCTCGCTGACCGGGATGCTGCAACTCGACTCGATCGCGGCCTACAACAAGCGCGCGACCGGCGAGAAGTTCCTGGTCACGCCGAATTAAGTGGGGCACCCGGCACCGGGGATACCGACGCCACCCGCCGAGCGGGCTGAGTGCCGCGGCTCCAAGCCGGCCGGCGCCGCGGCGTTCAATACGCCAGCCCGTACCCGAACGGGTACAGCGGATGCGCGGAGTCGTGCGGCAGGTCCGAAAGCTGTGCCTCGACCTCGGCCATCGATGACGGCAGCTCGAACGGCAGCTTGCCCTGCGGGCTGGCCTTGCCGGTCAGCACATCGAACAGCGCCGCGTCGCTGAGGCCGAAGTTGGCGAGCAGCGCGGTCGCCTTGTCCTGCACGTTGCCGAGGATGGCCGGGCGGTCCATGTAGACGGTGACGATGGACTTCGGCGCCTTGGCCGCCGCCTTGATCGCTTCGTAGTCCGCATTGCCGTCCTCGAACGCCAGGCTGCCTTCATGCTGGAACGAACCGAAGATGTAGTTCGGGTGCAGCGTCTGGTAGGGCGTGCTGACGCGCAGGATCGCCAGGTCGGCGGCCTCCGGCGTATCCACCACGGTGTAGCCGTAGCTCTGCGCCGCTGCCGCATCGATGCCGTACAGCCAGACCTTCTGCCCGCCGCCGGCCGCCAGCGGCAGCAGCTTGCCGGTGTTCTGCAGCAGCACCGTGGCGCGGCGCTGGGCGTCGAGCGCCTCGGCCTGGAACTGCGCGCTGCCGACCACCGTCTTCGCCTTCGCGGCATCGACGTAGGGATGGTCGAACAGCCCTTGCTGGAACTTCTGCAGCAGGATGCGGTAGGCCGATTCGTCCAGCCGCGCCTCTGTTAGCAAGCCCTGCTGCACGGCCTGGATCAGATACTGCGGCTCGGTGACGCCGCCGAACTGGTCCATGCCGGCGTTCACCGCCTTCACGTAGCGCTGTAGCTTGGTCGCGGTCTCCATGCCCCAGGGCGTGCCGAAGCCGGCAAAGCCCGGCGTTGCGCCCGCGGGCCAGCCGTTGACGCAGTTGCTGTCGCAGTCGGAAGTGATGGCCCAGTCGGACAGGATCACGCCCTGGAAGCCGTATTTGCCGCGCAGCACGTCCGTCAGCAGAGCCTTGTCGTAGCCGGCGCCGACCTGTTCCAGCGTGATGCCGTCGATCGTCACCACCCCGTCGGGCATCGAATAGGTCGGCATCACGGAGGCGACCTTGGCGGCGAAGGCGCCTTCGAAGGGCTTCAGGTGATAGGCGAAGTTGCCGCCCGGGTAGCTGGCATAGCGGCCGTAGTGGTTGTGCGAGTCGAAGCCGTCCTTGGCCGCGCCGTAGCCGGCCCAGTGCTTGACGACCGCCACCACGCTGTCCGGCGTGACGCCGGACGTGCCGCCCTGGAATCCCTCGATGTAGGCCTGCACCTGGGCCCTCGCGAGATCGGCGTCTTCGCCGAAGGTGCCGTTGATGCGCGCCCAGCGCGGCTCGGTCGCCAGGTCGGCCTGCGGCGACAGCGCCTGCGTGATGCCCACTGCCAGATACTCCTGGCGCGCGATATCGCCATGGCGACGTGTCAGCGCAGCGTCGCCGATCGCGGCCAGGCCCAGCGTTTCCGGCCATTTCGAGAAGCCGCCGCTGGCGACGCTCGCCCCCTGCACGTACTGGAAGCTGTTGCGCGGGTCCGAACTGATCGAGACCGGAATGCCGAGCCGGGATTTTTCGGCCAGCGCCTGGATCTGGTTGTAGGCCTGCGCCATCAGGTCCGCGTCGCCGCTGGCGCGCGTGATGAAGGTGTTGATGGACCGGGTCTGGATGAATGTGCTCAGCGCAGCGAGGTCATAGCTGGTGCTGCTGCCGGCCGCCTGTGGCGCGGTGCCGTGCATCATCAGGCCGGCCTTTTCGGCCAGCGTCAGGCGGGCCTGCAGATCCTTGGCACGCTCTTGCGCGCTCAGGCGCCAGTCCTCATAGGGTTCGAGCTGGCCGTTCTTGTTCATGTCCTTGAACTGCAGCCCGTCCTGGTTCAGCAGACTCAGCGTGGTCTGGCCGAAATCCATCTGGGCCGGGCGCTTGTCATCGTCATCGTCGCCGCCGCAGGCGGCCAGCACCAGCGCCAGTGCCGTACCACCCAGGATGGGCGCGTACCTTCTCGCTGCTCGGTCGAGCGGGATGTTCATCGAGTCTCCTCTGCCGAATGATCGTCGTGGGTCGGCCCGGTGATGGGCCGGCCGCACTGTACGAAGCGGCAACGGGGCGCTCTTGACCTGCGGGAGCAGCTTTTTGCCCTTCGGGGGCAGCAGGCACGCCCGCACGGGAAAACACCGATCCTAAAAAATCGCACCGAAATAAAATCACCGTATGACAGGTCGCACCGTTTCCAACCGCATTGCCTGCCGCGTGATGCAGACCTTCGAGCAGGCAGGCCTGTCGCCGCAGGCGTTCGCTCAGCGCACCGGCATCAGCGCCGACGATCTGCTTGACCCGCGTGGCCGCATCGACGGTCTTCGCCATGCCCGCATGATCGAGCTGGCCTGCGCCATGGCGCTGGATCGGGCGATGCTGGCGAGGATCTCGCCGGAGCATCTGTTCCAGGACTTCCCGGTGCTGGGCAACCTGTGCCTCAACGCGCCGACCTTGCGCGGCGCGATCACGCATTTCCTGAGCTACCGGGCCCTGATCGGGGAGTTCGATTTGCTGCATTGCCGGCCGCTGCCCGGCGGCATCGAATTCGAGTACGTGGCCGAACTCGAGCCGCGGCGCGGGCTGCACGCGCTGAGCAATTTCAAGGCGCTGGCCACGCTGATTCGCGCTTACGACCCGGCCGGGCCGACGCTGTTCCAGGCGCATTTCGTGATGCCCACGCCGCTCTTTGCGCAGGACGTCAGCGAGTTCTTCGGCGCCGGCGCACGCTTTGGCCAGCCGACCAATCGCCTGCTGTTCCACGCCGACCATCTGGATGTGCCGGCCGCCCAGTACAACGGCATGCTGGCGCCCCATCTGCTGCTGCAGGCGCGAGCGGAGCTGGAGCGCATCCGCGGGCCGCATTCGCTATCGGCCAGCGTGGAAAACCTGATCCGCGAACTGCTGGCCGATGCGGACAACGACCTGAGCAGCGAATCGCTGCTGCGGCTGCTGTGCGAGCGCATCCATACCACCCGCTGGACGCTGCGCCGCAAGCTGCAGCAGGAGGGCACGCATTTCCGCGAGCTGGAGCTCAAGGTCAAGACCAGCGAATCCCGGCGCCTGCTGCGCGATACCTCGATGAGCCTGGCGCAGATCAGCGATCAGCTGGGCTTCTCGTCGCAGAGCGCGTTCACGCGTTTCTTCAAGGCCAGCCATGGCATGCCGCCCTTGTCGTTCCGGCAGCGTATGCCGGCGGCGCGGGGGATGTGAGGCTATTCGTCGGGCAAGGCGAACACCATCAGTTCGCCGCGCGATGGTGGCATGGCGGCCGCCGACTTGCGCAGTGCGCCGATGCCTTCCGGGTCGTCCGCGAGTCCGCCGACGCCGGTGAGCACGCCGACGAATTGCCTCCCTTGCCAGGCCCATGTCGTCACGTTGCCGACCACGCCCGACGGCAGCTCGGGCGAGACCCAGAGCACCTGGCCGGTCTTCGCGTCGAGGGCCTTCAAGCGGCCGTCGAGCGTGCCGTAGAAGACCAGTCCGGAGGCGGTCGAGAGCGCGCCGCTCCACACCGGCGCCGCCTCGGGCTGCGACCAGACGAGCTTGCCATGCACCGCATCCCAGGCGATGAAGCGGCCGAGCACGTCTTCGTCGCCCGGTACCGGATGCATGCTGATCGATGCGCCGACGAAGGGCTGGCCGGCGGTGTAGTCGATATGGAAAGGCTCGATGTCCATGCACAAATGATTGCCCGGCACGAAGAACAGGCCGAGCGCCGGGTCATAGGCGGCCGGCGCCTGGTTCTTGCCGCCGATCGCCGGCGGGCAGACACCCTGGGTCGTCTCGTCCTCGCCCTGATGGGCGGGCGAAAACTCGGGCACGACAACAGGCCGGCCGCTGGCGATGTCGATCCTCGAAGCCCAGTTGACGCTGGGGTCGAACTTCTCGGCCGAGAGCAATTCGCCGGATTCGCGATCCAGCGCATAGGCAAAGCCGTTGCGGTCGAAGTGGGCGAGCATCCGGCGCTGTCGGCCGCTTGCATCGTGCGCGTCGAAGAGGATCGACTCATTGACACCGTCGTAGTCCCACTCGTCATGCGGCGTCATCTGCACGACCCAGCGGACTCGGCCGCTGTCGATATCGCGGGCCCACAGCGACGTCGCCCATTTGTTGTCGCCCGGTCTTTGCAGCGGATTCCAGGTGCCGGGGTTGCCGCTGCCGTAGTACATCAGCCGCAAGTCGGGGTCGTACGAATACCAGCCCCAGGTCGTACCGCCGCCGGTCTTCCACTGGTCGCCTTGCCAGGTCTTCAACGATGAATCCGCACCGACCGGCGCCATCTTGCCGTCACGCCACGTCATCGATCGGGCCGGGTCGACCAGCAGATCGCTGTCCGGCCCGACGCTGTAGCCGCGCCATGCCGGCTGTCCGGTCTCGGCGTCGAATGCGCTGATGTAGCCGCGCACGCCGTACTCGCCGCCCGAAATGCCGGTGATCACGTATCGATCGAAAAGCTGCGGCGCATTGGTCGCGGTGGCGCCGCTGCGCGGGCTGCCGTTGCGGGCCTCCCAGAGGCGCGCACCGGTCTTCGCGTCGAGGGCGACCAGCGTGGCATCAGCCTGCTGCAGGAAGACCTTGCCGCGGCCATAGGCCAGCCCTCGGCTGACCACGTCGCAGCACATCAGCGGTGCGACCTTGGCCGATTGCCGGGGCTCGTAAGTCCAGCGCACGCTGTGGTCCGAGAGCGCGATGGCGATGACCTTGTTCGGAAACGGCGTGTGAAGGTAGAGCAACCCGTCGGCCACCAGCGGGCCGCCTTCCTGGCCGCGCGGGGCGCCGGTGGCGAAGTGCCAGGCGGGCTGCAGGCGGGCGACGTTGGCGGGCGTGATCTGGGTCAGAGCACTGTGACGGGTGTTGGCGAGGTCACCGGTCGGGATCGGCCAGTCTTGCGCGTCGTGGGAAGGGTTGGCCAGCGGGGCGGCACAGGCGGCGAGCAGCAGGGTCGCGGCAAGGAGCGAGGTCAGTTTCACCGGCTCATCGTAAACGCGCAGCGTTTGAACGCCGCGAAGCGGGCGACGGCCCTCCGGTAGAGTTGCGGGATGGCCGAAGCCCTCGTGATCCAGATGCCCTCCGGCCCGGCGCCGCAGCTCGTGCTGCTGTTCCACGGCGTCGGCGCGGCACCCGAAGACATGCTGCCGATCGGCGAGCGGCTCGCGCACGAGTTCCCGCAGGCCGCGATCGTCAGCGTGCCGGGCCGGCATGCGTCGGACTTCGGCCGCGGCTACCAATGGTTCTCGGTCAGCGGCATCAGCGAAGCGGACCGGCCGCGGCGTGTCGCCGAGGCGATGCCGGAATTCATCGCGGCGGTCCGGCATTGGCAGGCGAAGGCCGGCGCCGGTGTCGACGAGACCGCGCTGATCGGCTTTTCGCAGGGCGCGATCATGGCGCTCGAGGCGACGCAGCGGCCCGAACCGCTGGCCGGGCGCGTGGTCGCGCTGTCGGGCCGGTTCGCCGCCGAGCCGGCCCTCGCGCCGCCTGCCACCACTTTGCACTTCCTGCATGGCAAGGCCGACGAGGTGATCCACTACGGCCATGCGGTGCGGGCTGCCGAGCGGCTGGTGGCGCTCGGCGCCGACGTGACCGCGGACGTCATCCCCTTCCTCGGCCACGCGGTCAACGGCGAAGTGCTGGCGCTGATGGTCGAGCGCTTGAAGGGCTATCTGCCGCAGCGCAAGTGGCGGGAAGCGATCCGCAGCGTGCCACCGGCTTGATGACCGGCCGGCTCAACCGGCTGCCGGCACGACGGTCAGCAGATCCTTCAGCCCGGCCCGCTCCAGCAACTGTGCACGCATGCGATCCGCGACGCCGCTGACGATGCCCGATCCGTCGTCGCTCGGATCGACGTGCACCCGATACGGCCGTCGGCCTTCCGGCGCATCCACCGCCGCGACGATCGCGCGTGCGACTTCAGCCACGTCCGCATCCGCCGGCTCCAGCTTCGAGAGGGCCTGGCTCACCTGCTGCGGCAAGCCGGCATAGAGACGCTCGTAATCGGCTTCGGTCTGCTTGTCCGCCGGGTGGCCGGCGTTGGCGAAGTGGTTCGTGCCGGAGGTGAAGGCGCCGGGCACGACGATCGTCGTTTCCACGCCCCAGCGCGCCAGCTCGCCGGCATAGCTGACGGCCAATGAATCCATCGCCGCCTTGGCCGCGAAGTACGGGCCGAGGTAGGGCGGCGTGCCGCCCTTGACGCTCGAACTCGAGACCCACACCACGAGGCCGCGGCCTTGCTTGCGCAGCTGCGGCAACGCGGCGCGGTTCAGGCGCTGCGTGCTCAGCACGTTGACGTCGAAGATCTCCTCGACCTGCTCCGGCGTGAAGGCCTCGCTCGGGCCGAGCACCATGTGCCCGGCGTTGTGCACCAGCACGTCGAGCCGGCCGTGCTGCTCGATGATCCGGGCGACCGCCGCATCCACGGAGTCCTGCGATGCGACGTCGAGTTCGACGCTGCGCAGGTCGACGCCGTGCTGCTGCGCGTAGTCGGCCGCCGCGGCGGCTGCCGGCGCATTGCGGCTCTCGATCGCCCGCATGCCGGCATAGACGGTGTGGCCGGCATCGGCCAGGGCGCGTGCGGTGAGGGCGCCGAAGCCGCTCGAGGCGCCGGTGATGACGATGATCTTGTTCATGTTCGCTGCTCCGTGTTCGATGGATGAAAGGCGGTGGCTCAGACCAGCCCGCCGTTGACGCGCAAGGTCTGCCCGTTGATCCACGCGGCGTCCGGGCTGACCAGCATCGCCACCGCGTTGGCGATGTCTTCCGGCGTGCCGAGCCGCTCCAGCGGCGCCATCTTCGACATGCGCTCGATCACCTCGGGTGTCTTGCCGTTCAGGAACAACTCGGTCGCGGTCGGGCCCGGGGCCACGGCGTTGACGGTGATCGCCTTGCCGCGCAGTTCCTTCGCGAGGATGTTGGTCATCGTCTCGACCGCGGCCTTGGTCGCCGCGTAGCTGGCATAGCCGGGCAGGGCCAGGCCGATCACGCTGGTCGAGAAGTTGACGATGCGGCCGCCGTGCTGCAGCCGGTTCGCGGCTTCGCGCAGCGTGTTGAACGTGCCCTTGACGTTGATCGAGAACAGCCGATCGAAGGTCGCATCGTCGGTCTCGGCGAGCGGCGGCAGGCTCGGCGGCATCACGCCGGCGTTGTTCACCAGCACGTCCACCCGGCCGTAGCGGGCGATGGCCTCGTCGAAGAGGCGGCGCGCCGCGGCAGGATCGGCCACGTCGGCCTGCACCGCCACGGCCTGGCCGCCAGCCGCGGTGATGGACTGCACCACCTCGGCGGCCGGGCCGGCGCTGCCGGCGTAGTTGACGATCACCGCGTAACCATCGCGTGCCAGGCGGCGGGCGATGGTGGCGCCGATGCCGCGCGACGCGCCGGTGACGATCGCGACTTGGGGGGTGATGGTGTTCATGGCCGGGGCTCCTTGTGTGATGGCGTGAGGTCATTGTTGGCCGTCCGGCTGAAACAATAAATACCCTAGGATCGACATCACTGTTCAACCAGAACCAACAATCCATGGACCGCTTCCAGACCATGCGGCTGTTCGTGCGCATCGTCGAGCTCGGCAGCTTCAGCAAGGGCGCGCAAGACCTGGAGCTGCCGCGCGCCACCGCGACGCACGCGATCCAGCAGCTCGAAAAGCGCCTCGGCACGCGGCTCTTGCAGCGCACGACGCGCCAGGTGCAGCCGACACCCGACGGCGCGGCCTACTACGAGCGCTGCGTGCGCCTGCTCTCCGACCTGGAAGAGACCGAAGCCGCCTTCGGCCAGTCGCTGGTGGCGCCAAAAGGCAAGCTGCGTGTCGAACTGCAGGAGACCTTGGCCCGGCACTTCCTGCTGCCGCACCTCGGCGAGTTCTGCACGCGCTATCCGGAGATCGAACTCGAGATCGGCATGGGCGACCGGCTCGTCGATCTGGTGCGCGAAGGCATCGATTGCGTGCTGCGTGCGGGCACGCCGCGCGATTCGAGCATGGTGGCGCGCAAGCTCGCGGACAACGAGCAACTGACCTGCGCCAGCCCGGCGTATCTGCAGCGCTTCGGCGTGCCGACGAGCCTGGCCGAGCTGACGAATCATCGCGCGGTCAACTTCCTGTCGAGCGCGAGCGGCAAGCGCCTGCCCTTCGACTTCATCGTCGACGGCAAGGCGCACAGCGTGACGATGCGCGGCCCACTGTCGGTGCGCCACGCCGATGCCTACTTGGCAGGCTGCATCGCCGGGCTCGGCCTGATCCAGGTGCCGCGCTACGGCATCGTCTCGCAGCTCGCGGCGGGCACGCTGTGCGAGGTGCTGGCCGACTGCCGGCCGCCGCCGATGGCGGTCTCGCTGCTGTACCCGCACAGCCGGCAGCTCTCGCCGCGGGTGCGGGTCTTCGTCGACTGGGTGGTGCAGCGGATGCGGCCTCCGCCCGTCAGCGCTTCGGGGTGAATGCGCGAGTCAGACTTGGCGCAACTCCACCTCGCCTTCGATCTCGACCGGAATATTGAAAGGCAATTCCGCCAGTCCGACGGCGCTGCGCGCATGCGCGCCCACGTCAGGCCCGAAGACATCCAGGATCAATTCCGTGAATCCGTTGATCACGGCCGGTTGCCGCTTGAACCCCGGCGCGGAGTTCACCATGCCGAACACCCGGGTCCAGGCAACGATCCGGTCGAGATCGCCGAGCTGGCGCTGCAGGCTTCCCAGTATCGCCAGGCCGGTGAGGCGAGCCGCTTCGTGGGCTTGCTGCTCCGATACCTCGAGACCGACCTTGCCGAGCGGCACGGCGAGCGTTCCGTCCGCATTGGTCGGTCCATGGCCGGATATCAGCGCCCTGGAACCGACGATCCTGATCCACGGGAAGGGGAGAACGGCGCCCGGTGGCAGCTGAAGCGGCAGCGGCAGCTCGATCCGAAGCGAAGCGAGGCGGTCGGCGATACGGGACATGGCATATCTCCAGCTCGAATGCCGGCGAGTATCGCGGCTAGGTCATTGTCTCTTGCCAGCGGTTCTTCTTCGGCGTGAGCGGTGCGAACCACTTGTCCAGATGGCGGCGCGGCCCGGCAAAAAGGAAACCCTGCATCGCGTCGCAGCCGGCCGCGGCGAGCAGCTCGGCCTGGCGCTGCGTCTCCACGCCTTCGGCGACCACCTTGATCCTCAGGCGCTTCGCGAGCTGCAGGATGCAGTCGGTGAGCGCCAGTGCCCGGTCGTCGAGCGCGATGTCGGCGATCAGGCTGCGATCGAGTTTCAGGATCGCCAGCGGCAGTTTCCGCAGCATCGAAAAATGCGTTTGCGCGACGCCAAAATCGTCGATCGCGATGCGCATGCCGATGTCGGCCAGCGCAGCGAGCATGCTGTGCGTGCCGTCGACGTCCTGCAGCAGCGCGGCCTCCTTGATCTCGATGACCACGGCGTGGCTCGGGAAGCCCGATTCGGCCAGCAGCGCCGGCAGGCGGTGCAAGACCCAGCCCTGGTTGAACTGCGAGGAGGAGACGTTGATCGACAGGTATTCGAGCAGGCCATCCCGCACCGCCGGCCGTGCCTCCCACAGCGCGCGACGCAGCACGTTCTCCATCATCGTGTCGAGCAGCGAGAGCGCCTCGACCGATTCGAGAAAGGCATTCGCCGGCACCACCGTGCCGTCGTTCTTGTGCCAGCGCACCATCATCTCGGCCGCGATGTAGCGGCCGCTCGCGTAGCGGTGGATCGGCTGATACCAGGGCTCGATCCGATCCTCGGTGACTGCCTTGCGCACCTGCGCATCGAGGGTCGCCCGGCGTTCGACGGCGGCACGCAACCCGGCTTCGAAGGGGGTCACGCGGCCGCGGCCGCCCCGTTTCGAGGCGTAGAGCGCGAGGTCCGCATCGCGCAGCAGCGCATCGGCGTCGCCGCCGCCCGGCTGGGCCACGGCCAGCCCGATCGAGCAGCTGCAGGGGAGGTGGCGCCCTTCGATCACGGCCGGCCGGCAGAGCAGCCGGTGCAGGCGGATCGCCATGCGTGGCGCGCCTTCATGGCGGTTCACCGCCTTGGCGATGACGGCGAACTCGTCGCCGCCGAGCCGCGCCACCACGTCGCCCGGGCGCACCGCATCCACCAGCCGGCGTGCGAACTCGACCAGCAGCGCGTCGCCTGCGGCATGGCCTTGTGTGTCATTGACCGACTTGAAGTCGTCGAGATCGATCAGCAAGGTCGCGACGCCATCGACGGTGGCTTGCGGGTCGGCCAGCGCCTCGCCGAGCTGGCGTGCGAACGAGGCCCGGTTCGCGATGCCGGTGAGCATGTCGATCTCGGCCAGTTGCAGCGCCCGCTGGCGCGCGAGGCTCAGCTCGCGCGTGCGCTGCTCGACGCGCCGCTCCAGGTCGGCGGCGAGCGCGCTCAGGGCGACGTTGGCTTCATAGAGCGCGAACGACTTGGTTTCGAGCAGGCGTTCGGCTTCGCCGCGCGCGCGGCGCTCGCGCGACAGCCGGGCTTCGAGGCGCCGCAACTGGTCGAGCAGGGCGTCGAGGTCGGGCGCCGGGTCGGGCGGCGGCGTCATCCTAGAGCAGGTCGACGACGAAGCGCATCGCGTCGCCGTCGCTGCCGTCGATCGGTGTCGCCGCCACCCGGGCCTCGACGCCGAACTTTTGCGCCGCACCGCGGATCAGTCCCTCCGCCAGAGCGCCCAGGCGGCGCGGGCTGCGGTAATCCAGCACCAGGCGACGGTCATCGCGCTGCTGCACCTTGAAGCTCGGCAATTCGGCATCCGGATAGAGCTTGCGCACTTCGACGTGGATGTGGCCTTCGATGCTGGAGAGAAAGTCGAACAGGCTGGCACTGCGCGAGAAGAAGCCCGGATAGCCGCGTGCGAAGGAATCGTTCAGGTGCGCACCGAATTCGCGCACCAGCTCGGGAACGGCCTCGCCGGTGCGGGCGGCCAGCGCACTGCACAGGGCGACCATTTCGGCGTGGCTGTAGGTGCCGACCGCGGTGTAGGCGCCGCCGCTCGGCAATGCGCTCGCATCGATGATGTCGTCGACCGTGTCCTCGCCATAGCGCTCGGCGACGAACTGCAGGAACTCCGTGAACACGACGCCTTTCATGGCGCGTCCCTCTTGCTTCGATGGGCATGGCAAAAGGGCATGGATGGATCCGCCGATGGAAGTGGTTGCGGTCCGGATATCGACAGCTTCGGCTCCTCACTTGAGTTGGCGGAAATGCCACCCGGTCGCCTGATGAAGGTGGCGAAAGTGATAGCCCTGGGCGGCGTCAGGACAGCAGATCCGCCTCCTCGACCTCGCCGCTGCGCGCCGCGCCCTGCGTCGCTTCGCGATGCGCCTCGATGCGCTCGGCCAGGTAGAGCGCATCGCGCGCGACGCCCGAGAAGCGCCCCGAGCCCCAGGTGTGCAGCCAGGGCAGGCCGAGGAAGTACAGGCCTTCGTGCGCGGTCACGCCGCGCTGGTGCGAGGGCTGCCCGCGCCCGTTGAACACCGGCACGTCGAGCCAGGCGAAATCGGGTGAGAAGCCGATGCACCAGATCACCGCGGCGATGCCGGACTTCGCGAGGCTCAGTTCGGTCCGCTCTGCATCGGGCTCCCACACCGGGACATAAGGCTCGCCCGGCGGTGCATCGATACCGGCCTGGGCGATGTACTTGTCGATGCTCGCATTGATGCCGTTGTAGGTCTTGTCCGCATGGTCGAGCGCGGCCTTCAGCCCCGGCTTGAAGCTGAGGACGGCGCCGTGCGCATCGACGTCCTGCAGCGTGCCGTACAACTGCATGCCTTCGAGCGCGAAGCGGCGCAGGTCGATGTCGCGCCCGCCGTCGCGGCCGGTGACGTAGTGGTTGGTGTTGTCGCGCACGCCTTCGCGCAGCGGGTGGTCGCGCACCGACATGTCGTAGTAGCCCATGTCGGCCAGCCAGTCGACCACGTCCCTGCCGCGGTGGAAGCGGGCGCAGCGCGGCGCTTCGCCGATCGCCAGCACGACCTTGCGCCCTTCCAGATGCAGGTCCTCCGCGATCTGCGCGCCCGACTGTCCGGCGCCGACGACGAGCACCGCGCCCTCGGGCAATGCCGCCGCATTCGTGTATTGCTCGGAGTGGATCTGCAGGATGTGCTTGGGCAGGCGTTCGGCCATGCGCGGCACGATGGGCAAGTGATAGCCGCCCGAAGCGACCACCACCTGGTCGGCGGTACAGGCTCCCTTCGACGTGAGCACGTCATAGCCGCCGCGCTCGCGTGCGCTCACCTTCTGCACCGCGACGCCTTCGGCCAGCGGGGCGTCGACCGCGGCCTTGAAGCCGTCCAGGTAGTCGAGGATCTGCTGCTTCTTCATGAAACCGTGCGGATCGTCGCCGCGGTACTCGTGGCCCGGCAGCTTGCATTGCCAGTTCGGCGTGACCAGGCAGAAGTTGTCCCAGCGGCGGGTGCGCCAGACGTGCATCGCGCTGTGCTTCTCGAACACCACGTGGTCGATGCTGCGCTGTTTCAGGTAGTGGCTGAGCGACAGGCCGGCCTGGCCGCCGCCGACGATCACGACGCTGTAGTGGGGGATGTCATCAGTCTTCATCGGTGGGCTCCGGTGGCAGGTTCAATCGAAGGCGAGCATCAGCACGCGCGCATCGGGTCGGGCGGCGAAGGGCGCGGCCTGTTCCTCGATCGTCGCGAGCTGGTCCATCGCGCGCGAGCAGGCGAAACCGAACTTGGCTTCGACCCGGTCAGAAGCGATCTGCGTGGCTTCGCGCAGGCGCTGCAGGAAGTCGGGCAGCGCATAGTCGCGGCCGGGCTCGAAAAAGTCCTTGATCACCAGCGAGGGCGAGTAGCAGGTCGATTCGCTCTGGTCGGGCCATCGAAGGCGGTAGTGCATCGCGGGCATGAGAGGTTCCGGTCAGTGGGCCAGCGCGGGGAGGCGCGTGGCCGCGAGGTGGTGGCGGTAGATCCGCAGATGGGCCGCGGCGCTGCCGGGCCAGTCGAAGCGGCGGCAGACGGCGGGCGGCTCGCGGCGGCCGAGGGCCAGCGCGCGCTGCAAGGCCAGCGCGATCGAATCGACATCGAGCGGATCGGCCCATTCGACGTCGCCGTCGCCGAAGTGCTCGGTGAAGGGCGCGCTGCGCGAGACCACGGCCGGCGTGCCGCTGGCCAGCGCTTCGAGCGCCGCGAGGCCGAAGCCTTCGAGCAGCGAGGGCATCGCGAGCACATCGGCCAGCCGATACAGCGAAGGCATCTCCGCATCGGGCACGGTGCCGGTGATGACCAGCGGGCAGCCGGGGCCGATCGACAAGCCGGAGGCTTCGACGTCGGCGTGGAAAGCGCGTGTCTCGGCGTCGTGATTCAGCACGCTGGCGCCGCCGGCGATCACCAGTTGCGCCGACGGCCGCTGCGCACGCAGCGCGAGGAAGGCGGCGAGCAGGCGGCGCGCGTTCTTGCGGCTCTCGATGCCGCCGACGCAGAGCAGCCGCGGGCCGCCGCCCAGGCCGTACTTGCGTGCCACGACTCGATCGAGCGGGTGTGCCTGCGGCGAGTAGCGAGCCAGGTCGATGCCGTTGGTGACACGCTCTGCCGCGATGCCCCAGTCATCGGCCAGCCGCTGCCGCCACAGTTCGCTGACGCACAGCACCCGGCTCGCCTCGCGCACCGAGCGCTCTTCCCAGGCCTGCACGCGGGCATCGTCGAAGCGGTCGACGTGATGCACGGTGCGCAGGTAGCCGCGGATCGCGCCGCGCGCGGCGAGGTCGGCCAAGGCGTTGGCGCCAATGCCGTCATGCGCATGCCAGATGTCGACCTGCCGATGCGGCAGCAGCTTGGCGAGATGAGCCACGTAGCCGTCGATGCGGCTGCGCACCAGCTCGGCGAGCTGGCCGCCGGCGGGCGCGACCGGCACCAGTTCGACCGCACAAGGCGTCGTGCGAAAGAGGCGCTGTCCCGGCGCCGCCGGGGCCATCACGGTGACATGGTGGCCGGCTTCATGCAGCGCGCGACCGAGTTCGAGCACGTGCACCACGCCGCCGCGCGGGTTCACCGAATGGGTCAGCAGCGCGATGTGCAGGGCAGTCTCAGGCATCGACCGTCTCCGTGCTGACGGCTGTTGCGGGGGCGGTGATGAAAGGCTCGCCGGCCCAATCCCACAGCAAGGCGCTGCCGCCGTGCTGCGCCAGGTGCAGGCGCGATCCCGCTTCCACCTGGCCAACCTCGGCCGCGGCCAGGCCGCGCGTACGGAAGGCGTGCAGCACTGCGCCGACGCTCGCCGGCTTCACGCTCAGCACGAAGCCGTAGCTCGGGAAGGCAGTGAGCCAGCGCAGCAGCGAAGCCTCGTCGATCGACTTCGGCCGCGGGATCGCCGCGAGGTTGATCGTCGCGCCGACTTTCGAACACTCCAGCAGCATCAGGCTGGTGCCGATCGCACCGGCCATGCTGATGTCCTTGGCCGCAGCGGCGAGTCCCGCTTCGGCGATCTGCGGCAGCAGCTCGAGGTCGCCGCGCAGGCGCTCGGCCGGCGCATGCGTCGATGCATTCCAGTACGGGTAAGGCTCCTCCCAGGCGCCGCGCAGGTCGATCGCCATCACGAGCCGGTCGCCGGGCTCGGCATCGAAGCTGGTCAACAGGCGCTGTGCGCGGCCGACGATCGCGACCGCCAGCTGGCCGCGCGCGCTGCGGTGGTTGCTGTGGCCGCCGACGATGGGCACGCCGTATCGCTGTGAGGCCGCGGCCAGGCCGTCGAGCACCGGCGCGCTGCCGGCCGCGCCGCTGCTCCACAGCGCATCGACCACGGCCATCGGGCGGCCGCCCATCGCATAGATGTCGCTGACGTTGACCATCACGCCGCAGTAGCCGGCGAACCAGGGCATGCGTTCGACGAAGTCGTCGACGAAGCCTTCGATCGCGAACAGCAGCCAGCCGCCTTCGGGCAGCGGAATCGCGGCGCAGTCGTCGCCGATCGGCACCGCGCCGTCCTTCGGCAGGCGCTTGGTGAGCACCGACATGACGTCCGAGATGTCGACCTTGTGGGCGAAGCCGCGGCTTTCGCGCAGCGCCTGGCAGAGGGCGTCGAGCTTCATCGTGCGGCCGCCTTCGCGCGTGTCACGAAGCCGGTGTGCGGCGTGCCGCACGGCGGATAGTGGGCGAGATCCACCTGCATCAGCATGTGCGCGCGGCCGTGCAACTGCTCGGGCTGCAGCGAGAGCCAGTGCATGCGCTCGAACATCGGCACGTTCTGGCTTTGCACGTGGGCGAAAAACCGTCGGCAGCCGAGTGCGTGGGCGCTGCTGACCGCGAGCTGGATCAGGGTCGCGCCGATGCGCCCGTGATGCCGGAACGCCGCATGCACCGCGAGCCGCGAACCCCACCAGGTGCCGGGCTCGGCCTCGTGGATGCGCACCGTGCCGACCACCTCGTCGGCTTCGCCGGCGATGCAGGAGAGTGCGACGATGGCTTGCGCGGTGTCGTCGATCGCATCGCGGTCGTCGCCGGGGAAGACACCTTGTTCGACGCAGAACACCGCGCGCCGCAGGGCATGCGCCTGGCGCCGTTCCCAGTCGCTCGCGGCCCACTTGACGCGGAACTCGCAGGGGGTGAAGACGGCGGGGGCTTCATCGATGGCGGGGGGGTATTCGAGGCAGGTCATCTCAGTGGCTCCCTTGTTGGAGGTGTCAGTTCTCGTACTGCGACAAAGACGAGCAAGCCCCGCATTTGCCGCAACCCGCCTTGATGTCGACAGAACGCAGGCCGGCCTGCGAGACCATCGCGCCCAGCGGCTGCAGGATCGACTTCATCCACTCCGGCTTCGGCGCGGCATGGTCTTCCAGCGGCGTGCCGCTGATCGGTACGAAGGGCACGACGAAGGGATAGACGCCGAGCGCGATCAGTTGCTCGCACATCGCGAGGATCTCTTCGCGCGTATCGCCCAGCCCGGCCAGGATGTAGGTGCTGACCTGGCCGCGCCCGAAGACGCGCACCGAAGCCTCGAAGGCCGACAGATAGCGCGAGACCGGTACCGTCGCCTTGCCCGGCATGATGCGTTCGCGCACCGCCGGGCTCACCGCCTCCAGGTGCATGCCCAGCGTGTCGATGCCGGCGGCCTTCATGCGGTCGAACCAGCGGTCGTCGTCGGGCGGCTCGCACTGGCCCTGCAGCGGCAGGTCCACCGCGGCCTTGATCGCGAAGGCGCTTTCGGCCAGCACCGCGGCGCCGCGGTCGTCGCCGGGCGGCGTGCCGGTGGTCATCACCATGTGCTTCACGCCGTCGAGCAGCACCGCCATGCGCGCGACTTCGGCGAGCTGCTGCGGCGTCTTGTGCGCGACGGTGCGGCCGGCTGCGAGCGACTGGCCGATCGCGCAGAACTTGCAGGCCTTGCGCCGGCTCTCGTAGCGGATGCAGGTCTGCAGCACGGTGGTGGCGAGCACGTCCGCGCCGTGCAGGGTCGCGATGTGCGAATAGGGCACGCCGTCCATCGTCTGCATCGCATAGAAGCGCGGCTGCTTCGGGAACTCGATGCGCGCGATCGGGATGCTGCCGCGCTTCAAGGCGCTGCCACCGCGCGCGTCCGGCGCCTCGGCGACGAAGGGCGATTCCCACGCCGTCGAGGTGTGCACCGGCACCATGATCGTGTGGCCGTCGATCGTCACCGCCTTGTGGTCCGACGGGCCTGCGCCGCCGCGCCGGCTCGATGCGCCGGCGCTCGGGTCAAGCAGCCGCAACCCGTAGGACTGCAGGTCGGTCATCAGCTGCCGGTTCGCGGCCGAGGTGGGGATGCTGCTGTTCATCGCTGGGGCTCCGGGAAGAAGAGACGGCGGGGGTGGAGGAGGCGGGCATCGCGAAGACGGTCTGCGCCGGCCGCGTGTTGATCGCCAGGCTGAGCAACTCGGGCCGCGCGTAGTGGCCGACCGAATCCATCATTCGCTTGCGCTTGGTGACCAGGGCCATGTCCATGTCGGCGATGACCATGCCTTCGCCCTCGGTCAACGGCGGCGCGAGGTAGTTGCCCTCGGGCGAGACGATCGCGGTGTGGCAGCCGCCGCGCAGCGCCTTCTGCAGGCCGGCGTCGGGCGTGATCGCGGCGATCTGCGCATCCGTCAGCCAGCCGGTCGCGTTGACGACGAAGCAGCCGGATTCGAGCGCGTGATGGCGGATCGTCACCGCCATCTGGTCGGCGAAGATCTGGCCGACCATCGAGCCCGGGAACTGCGCACAATGGATCTCCTCGTGCTGCGCCATCAGCGCGTAGCGCGCCAGCGGGTTGTAGTGCTCCCAGCAGGCGAGGGCGCCGATGCGGCCGATGGCTGTCTGCGCGACGGTCAGGCCGGCCGCGTCGCCCTGGCCCCAGATCATGCGTTCGTGATAGGTTGGCGTGATCTTGCGGCGCCGGAGCACCAGCTCGCCGTTCGCATCGAACAGCAGCTGCGCGTTGTAGAGGCTGCCGTGGTCGCGTTCGTTGACGCCGAGCAGCACGACCACGCCGCGGGCGCGCGCCCGCTCGGCCACGGCCTGCGTCACCGGGCCGGGCACGACCACCGCGCGCTCGTACAACTTCAGGTGCTCCGGCCCCTGCGCGACCGGCGGCTTGACGAACGAGAAGTACGGGTAGTAGGGCAGGAAGGTCTCGGGAAAGACCACGAGTTGCGCGCCTTTCGACGCGGCCTCGTCGATCGCCGAGCAGACACGATCCAGAGTCCCGGACTCAGTCTCCAGGTCGGGCGCGATCTGCACCGCGGCCGCCCGGACGATGTGAGCCCCTCGCCCGCGGAGTACCGCGGGCGATCCCCCGAGGGTATCGGGCCCGGCTTGGGGCGGCCCGGCGCTCGGGCCCGCGATGCTCGAGGCAGTCATGACCCACCCGCCTTCAGAGTGTCCAGGTGTCGAGGATGAACGCGTTGCTCTTGCGATGCAGCAGCACGATGTCCAGCACGTCGAGCGGGCTGATCGGCTTGATGCCTTCGATCAGCGCACCTTCGCCGTGGCCGTACAAGGCTTGCAGCGCGAAGCGGCAGGCGTAGACCTTGCCGCCCTCGGCGATGAACTTGGTGATCTGGTTGTTGAAGTTCTGGTGGCCGGGGAAGGCTTCGTCGCCGATCGTCGGGAAGCCGCGCTTCACGCCGAGCGTGACGCCCGGGCCGTACAGCAGGATCGAGGTCTCGAAACCCTTGCGCTGCAGACGCGTGGCCTGCAGCAGGTTGACGAAGCCGATCGAGCCTTCGAAGGCCACGGTGTGGAAGGTGACGAGCGCCTTCTCGCCGGGATCGGCCTTCACGTCTTCGAAGACCTTCTCTTCGTAGTCGACGAGGAAATCGCCTTTCTTCGTGGCGGGGACGGTGACTTTGGGCATGGCGGGACTCCGATGGATTGAGAGACGGGTGTGTGGGCTGCGCGCCCCTTCCAAATCGCATGCGGCGTGCCACCGGCAGCGCGTTGGTCTGCGATCAAGATGCGATCAATCAATCGTTGCGCCGAGTGCGGCTTCGATGGGTTCGCCGGCTGTGCCGGGCCCACCTGCCGCCGGCACTGCAAGCCGCACCGCCGCAGGGCAAACGCGATGCGATCAATGCACGCGATCAAGGGTGCCGGCCGCACCAGCGTCGCTCATTCGTGCGTGCCGCGGCTTGCCGCTTCGGGCACGTTTGATGCAATCAAGTCGGCACGAGCACCCGATCAACTTCGCCGGGCCCCTTCATGATCAAGACCCAACCCCATTGGCGGCGCCGCATCGAGAGCAGCGAGCGGCCGGCCTATCTGTTGATCGCAGACCTGATCGCAGAAGACCTGCGCGACGGCCGCCTCGGCCTGCGCGATCGCCTGCCGACCCTGCGCGATCTCGCCAGCGACCTGCGGTTGAACTACACCACCGTCGCGCGCGCCTATGCCGAAGCGCGCAAGCGCGGCCTGATCGACAGCCGCGCCGGCATGGGCACCTTCGTGCGCGGCAAGGGTCCGGCCTTGCCGCTGCGTGGCGGCACCGGCGCCGAGATGACGATGAACCTGCCGCCCGAACCGAGCGACCCGGTGCTGGTCGAGCGCCTGCGCGAGAGCGCCGCGCAGGTGCTGGGCCAGTCTGATCTCTATGGACTGCTGCGCTACCAGGATTTCGGCGGCACCGCGGAAGACCGCGAGGCCGGCGCGCAATGGCTGCGCCGCTGCGTCAGCGGCATCGGCGCCGATCGTCTGCTGGTCTGCCCCGGCATCCACAGCGTTCTGACCGCGCTGATCTCGCAGCTCGCGCGGCCGGGCGAGCTGATCTGCGTCGAATCACTGGCCTATCCGGGGCTGAAGGCGATCGCGGCGCAGCTCGGCGTGCAGCTGCACGCGATGCTGATGGACGACGAGGGCCCGGACGTCGAAGCCTTCGAACATGCCTGCAAGACGCTCTCGCCGCGCGCCGTCTACTGCAACCCGACCCTGCAGAACCCGACCACGGTGACGATGTCGCTGGCGCGCCGCGAGGCGCTGGCCGACGTGGCCTTGCGCTACAGCATCCCGATCATCGAGGACGATGCCTACGCGATGCTGCCGCGTCTCGTGCCGCCCGCGCTGGCGACACTGGCGCCCGAGCTGACCTACTACATCACCGGCTTCTCGAAGTGCCTGGGGGCCGGGCTGCGCAGCGCCTACGTCGCCGCGCCGAACGCGCGTCTCGCGCAGCGCCTGGCCGGCGCGCTGCGCGCGACCACGGTGATGGCATCGCCGGTGACGAACGCGCTGGTCACGCGCTGGGTCAACGACGGCACGGCGCTCGCGGTGCTCGAAGCCATCCGCGCCGAAGGCGAGGCGCGGCAGGCGCTGGCGACGCGCCACCTCGGGCACTACGGCGTGGTCTCGCAGCCGGAGGGCTTCCATCTGTGGCTGCCGCTGCAGTCGGCGTGGAGCGTGGTCGAGTTCGCGTCCTACCTGCGCACGCAGGGTGTCGGCGTGGTCGCCAGTGCGGCGTTCTGCACCGACGGCAATCCGCCGGATGCGGTGCGCGTCTGCCTCGGCGGGCCGATGTCGCTCGACGACTGCGACCGGGCGCTGAAGCTGATCGCCGAGACGATCGAGCACCCGCTGCATCCGCATGCGACGTTGATGTAGCGCTGGCTCAGCGGCTCCAGGGATCGAGCAAGGCCACACCGGTGGCCTGAAAGTCCGCCACGTCGCGCGTCACCACGGTCATGCCGTGCACCAGCGCCGTGGCCGCGATCAGCGCGTCTCGATCGGAGCGCGGGTCGGGCATGTGCGGGCTCGAAACCCCAATATCATGCAAACGGCTGGAAGAAGGCCGTCGTCGCGCTAGAGTCGCCGCCACCCCCTCTCACGAAAGCATCGACATGGCCGGCAAACCCAACCCCACACCGTCGAGACCTTTCGACATCAAGGCCCTGGCCTCCGACAGCGGCGTCGCCGTCGAAGCCTATGACACCTATGACAGCGACGAGGAGACGATCGCCGCGGCGCATCGCTTCGCCGCCGGCGTGCTGCAGCGGCTCGCGGTGATCTGCGAAACCCAGCCCGGCAGCAAGACGCTCGATGCCGCGGCGATCCGCAAGCTCGCCGCCGGCCTGTTGCCCAAATGAGCTCGCGGGCGCGGTGCTTCGCGCTGATGGCCCTGGTGCCGCTCGCCGCGCTGGCCGACCCGGGCGACGACGATGCGATCACGCCTTACCGCCCCTCGGTCTCCGGCCCCGCACAACTCCCGGCGCCGGGCCAACGCGGAACGTCCAGCAGCTTCGGCGACACCACCGTCGTGCTCAAGCGCGCCTGGCGCATCGACGACGCGTCCGCCGCGGGCATGGAGTTCTCGGTCAAGCTGCCGACAGCGAGGGAGCCGATCGCCACGCGCCCCGCGTCGGGCCTGACCCAGTTCTTCGCCGGCGTCGTCTTCCCGCTCGCCCGAGTCTGGTAGTTACCTCACTCGGGTGAGTCCCATTGCGGCGCAATACAAGCTGGATGGACCATCGGTTCCCGTGTGCAACAAGCCCGGGAAACTACCGATTCAGAAAAAACGCGCCGAAATAAAATGGCGCACTTCTTCGAATCGGCAGCATGGCAAGACTCCAGTCCCGGCAGATTTCGCAGCTGCACCTCTACCAGGTGCTGCACACCGTGCGCCTCGCCCGTGATGCGATGTCGAGGGCCGAGATCTGCGAAAGCACCAGCCTGAGCCAGCCGGCGGTATCGACGTTGACACGGCGCCTGCTCGAGAGCGGGGCCCTGGTGGAGGCCGGCGCGCGGCCCTCGATGGGCGGCGGGCGGCGCGAGCGCGAGCTGGCGATCAACCCGGAGCACTTGTTCGTCGTCGGCGTCAAGGTCTCGATGTGCCAGTTCACGATCACCTTGACCGATTTCGCCGGCGGCGTGCGCAATACCAGCCGGGTGCGCTTCGAGTCGCCGATGACTCAGGCGGCGCTGGTGCGGCTGATGGCGCGCGAGGTCGAGGCCTGCCTTGCGGAGGCCGAAGGCATCCAGCGCAAGCGCCTGTCGGGCGTCGGCGTCGCGGTGGCCGGCTTCGTCGATTCGATGGCCGGCGAGGTGCTGTGGTGCCCGGTGCTGAAGCCCGGCCGCGGCAGCGGCTCGATCCAGCTGGCGCAGGCCTTGACCGATGCGCTCGGCGTGCCCGCCTTCATCGAGAACGACGCCAACATGCTGGCGCTGGCCGAGCAGTGGTTCGGCGAGGCCGGGCACCAGTCGAACGTCGTCGTGATGACCTTGGAGCATGGCCTCGGGCTCGGCCTGATCGTCAACGGCGAGCTGTACCGCGGCCACCTCGGCATGGCGGCCGAGATCGGCCATGTGCAGATCGAAGCCGATGGCCGGCCCTGCCGCTGCGGCAAGCGCGGATGCCTCGAAGCCTATGTCGCGAAGTACGCGATGGTGGCCCAGGGCCAGGCGGCCGGCCTGGTGCCGGGCACCGATGCCTTGCCGGCCGAGGCGATCGAAGCGGCCTATGCCGATCTCGCCTCGCGTGCCACGAGCGGCCATCGCAAGGCGGCCGAACTGTTCGAGCGCCAGGGCCGGCTGCTCGGCCTGTGGCTCGGCAACGTGGTCAACCTGATGTCACCGCAGCTGGTGATCCTGGATACGGGCAACGCGGAGACCGGCGCTTTGTACGCACCGGTGTTGCAGGAGGCGATGCGGCAGGCCATGGTCTTGCCGCAGCGCCGGGAGACGCCGCTGGTGGTGTGCCACCGCGGCGAGGAGGTATGGGCGCGAGGCGCTGCGGCACTGGTGCTGCAGCGCCTCGACGAATCGGCGGAAATCGTCGATGCCGTCTCGCGCCATGGGTTCGAGAGTGAGAGCGCCGGGAGACGGCCCGACGCATGAGCAAAGCACGCAGGCCGGTACCCGTTCTATGCCGGTTCGATTCATGTCAGCGACTGGAGACAGTATGAATTTCAAGCACAAGATCCTGATCGGCGCGATGGCCGCCACCCTCTCGGCCCTCGCGGCCGCCGAAACCGTGGTCGGCGTCAGCTGGTCCAACTTCCAGGAAGAACGCTGGAAGACCGACGAGAAAGCGATCAAGGACGAGCTGACCAAGCTCGGCGCGAAGTACGTCAGCGCCGATGCGGGCGGCGCGCCGGAGAAGCAGCTGGCCGACGTCGACGGCCTGATCGCCAAGGGCGCGACCGCGCTGATCATCCTCGCGATGGACAAGGACGCGATCGTGCCGGCGCTGGCCAAGGCCAAGGCGAAGAACATCCCGGTGGTGGCCTATGACCGCCTGATCGAGCAGCCCGGCGTGTTCTACATCACCTTCGACAACAAGGAAGTCGGCCGCGACGAAGCGCGTGCGGTCTTCAAGGCCAAGCCCAAGGGCAACTACGTGCTGATCAAGGGCTCGTCGACCGACCCGAACGCCGACTTCCTGGCGGCCGGCTCGAAGGAAGTGCTGGACGCGGCGATCAAGAAGGGCGATATCAAGATCGTCGGCGAGGAATACACCGACGGCTGGAAGCCGGAAGTGGCGCAGAAGAACATGGAGCAGATCCTCACGAAGAACGGCAACAAGGTCGATGCAGTCGTCGCGGCGAACGACGGCACCGCCGGCGGCGTGGTCGCGGCGCTCTCGGCGCGCGGCATCAAGGGCGTGCCGGTCTCGGGCCAGGATGCGGACCATGCGGCGCTGAACCGCATCGCGCTCGGCACGCAGACCGTCTCGGTGTTCAAGGACTCGCGTGACCTCGGCAAGGAAGCCGCTGCCGCGGCCGTGGCGCTTGCCAGCGGCAAGAAGGTCGCCGGCGCGACCACCTGGGCCGAAGGCGAGAAGAAGCTGAAGATGGACGCCAAGTTCCTGAAGCCGGTCGCGATCACGAAGGACAACCTCGACGTGGTGATCAGGGCCAACTGGATCACGAAGGAAGAAGTCTGCAAGGGTGTCGACGCGGCGACTGCGCCGGCGGCTTGCAAGTAAGGGCCTCGGCTTCGTCCCGCAATCCTCCGTTCGCCCTGGGCCCGTCGAAAGGCCCGGGATGAACGGCGCGAGGGCTTCGACAGGCTCGGCCCGAACGGCGTCTTGCGTTCGCCCGTTCCTGTCGAGGAGCCCGCGCGGTCAATGGCTTCATCCCCATGAACAGTACCCTGCAAATCAGCCCGCTCGACCTGCGACTCAGCCTGATGGCTGGTGTCCTCGCCGTGATGGCGATCGTCTTCCACGTCTTCACCGGCCAGTTCCTGACGCCGGAAAACCTCTACAACATCGCCCAGCAGACGGCCGTGGTCGGCATCGTCGCTGCGGCCATCGCACTGATCATCGTCGCGCGCCAGATCGACCTGTCGGTCGGCTCGGTGCTGGGCTGCGTCGGCGTGCTGATCGCCTTCCTGCAGTACAGCAAGGGCTGGCACTGGGTTCCGGCCTCGCTCGCGGGCCTCGCGCTCGCGCTCCTCATCGGCCTCTATCAGGGCTGGCTCACGGCCTTCCTCGGCGTGCCGTCCTTCGTCGTCACCTTGGGCGGCCTGATGTCCTTCCGCGGCGCGGCCTTCCTGATCGCCGACGGCAAGACCCAGCCGGTGACCGACCCGATCTTCCTCGCGCTCGGCGGCGGCCTCGACGGCTCGCTCGGGCCCGTGATCAGCTGGGCCGTCGGCATCGTGCTCTCGGCGTTGATCGTCTGGAACATGCTGTCGCGACGGCGCACGCAAAAGGCCCACGGCTTCCCGCTGCGGCCGATGTGGTTCGACGCCGCGCTGGCGATCGGCTTCTCGGTCGCGCTGCTGATCTTCGTCGCGACGATGAATGCCTACCGGCTGTCGGACAAGCCGGCCGGGCAGGGCATCCCGATCCCGGTGGTGATCTGGGGCGTGGTCGTGATGGTCATGGCCTTCATCGTGCGGCGCACCCGCTTCGGCCGCTACGTCTATGCGATCGGCGGCAATCCGGAAGCGGCGCTGCTGGTCGGCATCCCGGTGCGGCGGGTGATGCTGAAGCTCTTCCTGCTGCTCTCGCTGCTGGTGACGATCGCGGCCGTGGTCTCGGTCGCACGGCTGAACGCCGGCACCAACTCGATGGGCACGAGCATGGAGCTGTACGTGATCGCCGCGGCGGTGATCGGCGGCGTGGCGCTCTCGGGCGGCAGCGGCACCGTGCTCGGCTCGGTGCTCGGCGCCTTGATCATCCAGTTCCTGGAGAGCGGACTCTTGTTGATGGACGTGAGCATCGGCAACCGCATGGTCATCATCGGCCAGGTGCTGATCATCGCCGTGGTGTTCGACGTGTTGTATCGCCGTTGGAGCGGGGAGAGGATGGCATGAGCGCAGCAGTCGTGAGCAACATTCCGGGCGGCTCGCCGCTGGTCGAGATCAAGGGCGTGCACAAGGCCTTCGGTGGCGTGCACGCGGTCGAGGACGTGAGCCTCAACCTGTACCCCGGCGAAGTGGTCGCGGTGCTGGGCCACAACGGCGCGGGCAAGTCCACCCTGATGAAGATGCTGGCCGGCGCCTACCCGATCGACAGCGGCGAGGTGCGCATCTCCGGCACGCCGGCGAAGATCGACAGCCCGGCCGATTCGCAGAACCTCGGCATCGAGACGATCTACCAGACGCTGGCGCTGGCCGACAACCTCGACAGCGTCGCCAACCTCTTCCTCGGCCGCGAGCTGATGACCAGGTGGGGCACCCTGGACGACAACGCGATGGAGGTCGCCGCGCGCGATACCTTCCACAAGCTGAACCCGAACTTCAAGAACATCCGCGTGCCGGTGCGGTCGCTGTCGGGCGGGCAGCGCCAGGTGGTCGCGATCTCTCGCGCGCTGTACTTCAACGCGAAGATCCTGATCATGGACGAGCCCTGCGCCGCGCTCGGGCCGGAGGAGACGCGCATGGTGCACGAGCTGGTCAGACGGCTGAAGGCCGGCGGCGTCGGCATCTTCCTGATCTCGCACGACATGCCTGACGTGTTCGGCCTCTCCGAACGCCTCACCGTGATGAAGAACGGCAAGACCGTCGGCACCTATCGCACCGCGGATGTGAACGAAGACGAGGTGCTTGGAATGATCATCGCCGGGAAGAAAGTGGACCGTGCGCGGCAGTGCCCCGGGCCGGTCGGGAGCATTCAATGAGTGCGCGTCCGAGCGCACGGCCGCCCGAAGCCGGGCGCGACCCCCGCGGGGGGTCGATCGCCGTACTCGGCGATCGGGGGGCGCCATGACGGATGATCACGTCGTCGGGCTCGACATGGGGACGTCGGGCATCAAGGCGGTGCTGTTGTCCGCGAGCGGCGAGCTGGTGACCGAGGCGACGATGCCGCTCGAGGTCTCGCGCCCGCATCCGCTGTGGTCGGAGCAGGCGCCTGCCGATTGGCTCGAAGCCGTCGATCGCGCGATGCAGGCGCTGCGCCAGCAGGCCGATCCCGCCAAATGGGCGACGGTGCGCGCGCTGGCCGCGGCCGGCCAGATGCACGGCGCCGTGCTGATCGACAAGGCGGACAAGGTGCTGCGCCCCGCGATCCTGTGGAACGATGGCCGCAGCCAGGCCCAGTGCGCCGAACTCGAAGCGCGCGAGCCGCTGACGCGCACGATCACCGCGAACCGCGCGATGGCCGGCTTCACCGCGCCGAAGCTGATGTGGGTGGCCGAGCACGAGCCCGAGATCTTCAAGCAGGTCGCGAAGGTGCTGCTGCCGAAGGACTGGCTGGTGCATCAACTCTCCGGCGTGCTGAGCAGCGACATGTCGGACGCCGCCGGCACCCTGTGGCTCGACGTCGCGCAGCGCCAGTGGAGCGAGGCGATGCTGAAGGCGAGCGGCATGCGCCTCGACCAGATGCCGACGGCGCATGAAGGCCCGGACGCGGTCGGCGACCTGCTGCCGCAGTGGGCCGACAAGTGGGGACTGCAGCCGGGCGTGCGCATCGCAGCCGGTGCCGGCGACAACGCCGGCGGCGCGGTCGGCGTCGGCGTCGTGCGGCCGGGCGAAGCCTTCATCTCGCTCGGCACCTCGGGCGTGATCTTCGTCGCCACCGAAGGCTCGAAGCCGAATCCCGAACGCGGCGTGCACACCTTCTGCCATGCCTTGCCGGACACCTGGCACCAGATGGCGGTGATGCTCTCCGCATCGAGCGCACTCAGCTGGTGGTGCAACATCACCGGCACGCAGCCGGCCGAGCTGCTGGCCGGCCTGCAGGTCGGCACGATTCGTCCGGAGGCGCCGATCTTCCTGCCTTATCTCTCCGGCGAACGCACGCCACATGCCGATCCCGAAGCCACCGCGAGCTTCATCGGCCTGACCCATGCGGCCACGCGCGACGACATGAGCTACGCGGTGATCGAAGGCGTGGCCTTCATCTTCGCCGACGGCCTGGCGGCGCTGAAACAAGCCGGCAGCGACCCTCAGCGCTTCCTCGCGATCGGCGGCGGCGCGCGTTCCGATGCCTGGCTGCAGTTGCTCGCCGATACCTTGCAAAGGCCGGTCGATCGGCCGGCCGGCGCCGAGGTCGGCCCGGCGCTCGGCGCGGCCCGGCTCGCGCTGATGAGCCTCGGCCACGAGCGCGACACGGTCGTCACCGCGCCGCCGCTGGCCCGTTCCTTCCTGCCCGATGCCGAGCGCGGGGCCGCGCTGGCGCTTCGGCTCGAACGCTTCCGCAAGGCCTATGCGCCGCTGCGGGCCCTCCACTGAACCACTCGCTACGGACCAACCATCATGAGCATCTACTCCGACGTCGACACCATCCGCTACGAAGGCCCCGAGAGCACGAATCCGGTGGCGTTCCGCTGGTATGACGCGAAACGCGTCGTGCTGGGCAAGACACTTGCCGAACAGCTGCGCCCGGCCGCCTGCTACTGGCACAGCTTCTGCTGGGGCGGTCAGGACCCGTTCGCCCTCGGCGCGAACCTCTTCGACCGCCCCTGGTTCAGCGGCGAGCCGCTGCCTGCCGCGCAGCTGAAGCTCGATGCCGCATTCGACTTCTTCGAACGCCTGACCATTCCCTACTGGACCTTCCATGACCGCGACGTCTCGCCGGAAGGCGCGACCTTGCGCGAGTCGAACCAGAACCTCGACGCGGTGCTGGAGCGCGCCGCGAAGAAGATGCAGGACAGCGGCATCAAGCTGCTGTGGGGCACGGCCAACCTGTTCTCGCACGCCCGCTACATGAGCGGCGCCGCGACCAACCCGAATCCCGAGGTCTATGCCTATGCCGCCGCGCAGGTGAAGCACGTGCTCGAGTGGACGCAGCGCCTGAACGGCGAGAACTACGTGCTGTGGGGCGGCCGCGAAGGCTACGAGACCTTGCTCAACACAAACATGCGCAGCGAGCTGGACCACTACGGCCGCTTCCTCGCCGCGGTGGTCGAGCACAAGCACAAGATCGGCTTCAAGGGCACGATCCTGATCGAGCCGAAGCCGCAGGAGCCGACCAAGCACCAGTACGACTACGACACCGCAACGGTCTACGGCTTCCTGAAGCGCTATGGCCTGGAGAACGAGGTCAAGGTCAACCTCGAGGTGAACCACGCGACCCTCGCCGGCCACAGCTTCGAACATGAAGTCGCGACCGCGCGCGCTCTCGGCCTGCTCGGCTCCTTCGATGCGAACCGCGGCGACGAACAGCTCGGCTGGGATACCGATCAGTTCCCGAACAACCACGCGTCGATGGTACCGGCGATGCTGGAGATCATCCGCGCCGGCGGCCTGACCACCGGGGGCATGAACTTCGATTCGAAGGTGCGGCGCCAGAGCATCGACCCGATCGACATGTACGAAGCCCATATCGGCGGTCTCGACACACTGGCCCGTGCCTATCTCAGCGCCGCCGCGCTGTATGAGTCGGGCGAGCTGGAGGGTGTGCTCGAAGCGCGTTACGCCGGCTGGCAGGGCGAGCTCGGCCAGGCGATCGAGAAGGGCGCGAGCCTCGATGCGCTGGCCGAGCGGGTGCATGCGCAGAACCTGGCGCCCAAGCATGTTTCCGGCCGTCAGGAGCGGCTGGAGAACGTCGTCAACCGCTTCGTCTGACGACGGCGCCGGCCGGCCGCATCATCCGGCGGCCGGCTTTTCCGCGAAGACCAGTTTGCCGGTCTCGAGCAGCGACTTCAGGTTGGAGAGGATCAGCGGCCAGCCGCCGGAAACGGCCTGGATCAGCTTCGACTCAGGCTTGTCCATCGTGTGCGTGATGCTCAGCTTCACCGCGTCGTCCTTCGGCTCCAGCTCGATCGTGCAGCGGGCATCACCTTCGGCATGCAGTTCGGGCCGGAACTCGTTGCGCCAGCGGAGCACGAGGCGCCGCGGCGGATCGGCCTCGAGCACCTGCCCGCTGTCGGTCACGCGGCCGTCGGGGTACCGCATCTGCCATGCCGAATCGGCTTTCCAGTCGGTTTCGAAATGCGTGCCGAACCAGTACTGCCGCTGGAATTCGGGGCTCGTCAAGGCTGACCACAGGCGCTCGGGTGTCGTGCGGATGTAGGTGACGTAGACGAAGGTGGAGGGGGTCGTCATCGCGGGTCCTTTCGATGGTGGTTGAGGCACGCGGGGAAGGCCGGCCTATTCATCGGGCGGCTCGTTTTCCAGGCGTCTTTTGAGAGCGTGCAGCGCCGCGAGGCGCGGCTGCTCGAACTTGCGGATCCAGCGTTCGTAGATCTCTTGCAGCGGCACCGGGTTGAGGAAGTGCAGCTTCTCGCGGCCGCGCCGCTGGATCGCGACCAGGCCCGCGGCTTCGAGCAGGCCGAGGTGCTGCGTCACGGCCTGGCGTGTCATGTCGAGGTGCTCGCACAGCTGGCTCAGGGTCTGCGCATCGTTGGCATGCAGTACGTCCAGCAGCTTGCGCCGGCCGGGGTCCGCGAGTGCCTTGAAGAGCAGGTCGGTGTCGTTCATGCAGTCGATCGGGTCGTGGTCATAGAATAGGCAAGCAAATACTTGCATGTCAAGCGTCTCGCACAATCGGCGCCCATGATCGAAGACGACCTTGCCCGCGCCCCACGGCGCCTCTTCACGCGGCGGCTGCGGCTCGAAACCCCGCGCATCGAACATGCCGAAGCGGTGATGGCCTCGATCAACGCCTCGCTGCCCGACCTGCGCTTCGTTGCCTGGGCCCAGCGTGCGGTCGACCTGGTCTGGGCGCAGAGCTTCACGCGGCGCGGCGAGCGTTTCGTCGACGAGGGCGATGCCTTGATCTATTACGCCTTCGAACGCGAGACCGGTGCCTTCGCCGGCAATCTCGACCTGCATCACTTCGAGTTCGAGGTGCCGCGCTGCCAGATCGGCTACGTCGCCGATTCACGCCACGCGGGCCGCGGGCTGATGCATGAGGCGGCCAGCGCGGTGGTCGATGTCGCGTTCTCGCTCGGCTTCCTGCGCATCGAGGCGCACAGCGATATCGAGAATCGTCGCGCGATCCGCTTCGCACTCGGCCTCGGCTTTCGCGAGGAGGGCGTGCTGCATGCCTACGAGCGCGACGAGCAGGGGAGCTTGAGGGACGTAGTGCTGCTGGCGCGCCTGCATCCGTCGTTGGTACGAGCGGTGTAAGCGTCGCCTTTCAGGTCAGTGCATCGGGATTTGTGCGCGCCTGTCCGCAACGCAGGCGGCTGCTCTGGATCGCGGACAACTGCTTTCGGCCCATTGCGGACGGTCGTTGTTCGCGTTCTTGCGCCGAGGTCCGTGGGGCGCGGCAGGCGGTATCCGCCGGGGGCTCATGGTGGGGCGGTCTCCGCTTCGCTGCGACTGCACTGCGGTGC
>Ga0105239_10000600_pt1 | contig 51444 bp, 33 predicted proteins | sample KBSC44metaG_FD_92761 | JGI IMG/M metagenome (GOLD analysis project Ga0105239, IMG submission 92761) | Corn rhizosphere microbial communities from Kellogg Biological Station, Michigan, USA - KBS C4-4 metaG | ecosystem: Host-associated > Plants > Roots > Rhizosphere > Soil | place: Michigan, USA...
AAACGGTTATGTTTCTGCCGGTCAGGATATTAACAAAAACCCGCTTGCCCTCAATATGCTTAATGCTGATTTTATAGGTGCCAATGGTACAACCAATCCGGAAGGCGGCAAATATCAGGATGTGTTTATTAACTATTTAAAAACCAATAATGATCCCCGCCTGGCAGCTGTTTCTGTGGTTTGGTTAAATAAAGTTGCGGATACCACAGCAGCCATACAAAAAGGCATGTCATCAAGCCTGAGCGCTAAACCAGCCGATGCCGTTTTTGTAACTTATTCAGAGCCCAACCCCAACACTATTTTACAACTAAATAGCCCTTACCTGTTGCTCACCAATGCCGAAACCAACTTTTTGCTGGCCGAAGCAGCCTTACGTGGTTGGTACACCGCATCAAGCACAAGTACTTTGTATGAGAATGGCATCAGCGCGTCTATGCGTCAATGGGCATTGTTTGGTTCACAGGGTGTTATCAGCAGCAACCAGATCCAGACTTACCTGAGCTATCACCGGTTGAATACCACAGGCTCATTCAATGCGCAAATGGAGCAAATCTATACGCAATTCTGGGTGGGGGTATTTCCTAACTCACAGGAAGTATTTGCGAGCTACAGGCGTACCGGTTATCCCGCACTGGTGCCAAATAACTATGTGGGTAACGCCACAGGAGGTAAAATATTCAGAAGGATGTTGTACCCTACTACCGAGCAAAATTTAAATAAAGCTAATTATAACGCGGCCATCGCCCGTCAGGGTCCAGATGATTTCCTGACCCGCATGTGGTGGGATCGTCCTTAATATCCGGCATCGTTTACAATTTTAAATTATACATAACCTAAAAAACAACATAACCATGGAAAGAAGATCGATTTTAAAAAAACTGCTGGCTTCGGCGGCAGGCATTTCAATATTTGGCTTTGCAAAAGCTGGTGTTGTAAGCAATGACGAAAAAGAAGTAAACAATATTACCAAACACCAGGATGTACCCTTGTTTTCGGGCTCAACCAAATTGGGCAATATGATTTTTGTAGCCGGTAAGGGTGCCCATGTAGAACCCTTCGAGATCAAGGCACATACCGAAATTGTATTGCAGGAGTTGGAGAAAGAATTGAAAAAAGCAGGCTCATCAATGGAAAAGGTATTAAAAGTCACCGTTTTTCTGAATGACATTGCTGACTACCAGGGCATGAATGATGTATACAAGGGTAGGTTTGGTAAAAATCCGCCGGTACGTACAACCGTAGCTGTAGCTAAAGGCGGCGTACCCGGAAATTCCCTGGTTGAAATGGATTGTATCGCTTACATATAGAAAATTACACAGATTTATATGAAACGCAGAGATATTTTAAAAGGCCTTACTATACTCCCCTTAACCAGCGGATTGATAGGTAAAGCTGCCTCTTTACATACACATACTACACCAAAACCCGCGCCCAAACGCGACTTTTTTAAGGAACTTGATGTTACCCCGGTTATAAACGCCGGGGTAACCATGACCTTTTTATCAGGTTCGCTGATGTTGCCCGAGGTGCTGGAGGCTATTAACTCAACTTCGCATGATTTTGCCAACATGTACGAGCTGCAGGATAAGGTAGGAGGTAAGATAGCAGAGATGCTGCATGTAGAAGCAGCCATGGTAACCTCAGGCGCTTCATGCGCCATTGTTTTAGGAACCGCGGCAGCCATAACAGGCACCAACCAGGAAAAAATAAAGCAGTTGCCCAATTTACCGGGACCCAGACCTGAAGTTATTATGCAGAAAACGCATCGCTACCTGTTTGACCAGGCGGTAAGTACCACAGGCGCTAAAATTATTGAGGTTGATGGACCTGAGGGTATGGAAAATGCCATCAACAGCAATACCGTAATGGCCCTGTTTTTTAATGCCAGCGAAAAGAAAAGCAGCATTACGCATGAGCAATTTGTACAGATCGCTAAGAAACATAACATCCCTACATTTATTGATGCCGCGGCAGACGTGCCGCCGGTTGAGAACCTGTTTAAGTTTCAAAAAATGGGCTTCGACCTGGTCACTTTTTCGGGTGGTAAAATGATCCACGGGCCTCAAAGCGCCGGTTTATTATTTGGCAGGAAAGATCTGATCACTGCTGCACGGCTTAATCATAGTCCCAATGAAGCGCCGATCGGCAGGCCGATGAAGGTGAACAAAGAGGAAATGTTTGGCATGTACGCGGCCTTAAAGGCATACCTGGAAAAAGACCACCATAAAGAGTGGGACGACTGGCTCCAACGAGCGAAGCACATAGGTAATACACTGGAAACAGTTTCGACCGTAAAAACCGAGGTAGTTGTTAACCCCGGGCCGGCCAATGCTTTTCCTAGCTTAAATGTTACCTGGGATCAAACCAAAATAAAAACTAACCCTAAGGATGTTCTGGTCGCACTTAAAAGCGGCACGCCGAGTATAGTTGCCAACAGGCATGATGACGCGTTGATCATTGGAGTAGTGTTGTTGCGGCCCGACCAGATTGATGTAGTTGCCGGTCGTGTAAAGGCCATTTTACAACAGGCGGTTTAAGCTGATTTACATTTATTTATTGCTTTACGGAGTAGGTATTTCTGCTCCGACAGGATAACTATTACCCCAGGTTTCCTGCATTAATTGAATTAAAAATGATTTGAAATGCAAAAGAAAATATTCCTGGTAATAGCAGCCATAGGCTTGGCTATTACAACATTAAAAGCACAATCCTATAATGTGGTTATCAAAGGAGGCCATGTTATGGATCCGAAAAACAATATCGATACTGAGATGGATATAGCCATAAAAGATGGGAAGATAGCGCTTGTTGCCAAAAGTATCGACCCTAAGCTAGGCTTACAGGTTGTGGATGCTAAAGGTTTGTATGTTACACCTGGCCTCATCGATATTCATACCCATAATTTTTATGGTACCGAGCCCGATCATCAATACGAGAATGGTAACCTGGCCTTGCCACCTGACGGTTTTACATTCCGGAATGGAGTTACTACCGTGGTTGATGCAGGCAGTTCTGGTTGGCGTACCTTTTCTACGTTTAAGGCCCAAACTATTGATCAGTCGCAAACGCGGGTGCTGGCCTTCATTAATATTGTAGGCGAAGGTATGCGGGGAGGCTATGAACAAAACTCCAATGATATGGACCCAAAAATGGCCGCATTGGTAGCGCGTAGATACCGGAACTTCGTAGTGGGTTTTAAAGTGGCGCACTATGAGGGGCACGAATGGATTGCGGTTGATCATGCCGTTGAGGCCGGCAATATGGCCGGTGGCCTGCCAGTGATGATAGATTTTGGAGGTAGTAATCCGCCACTGTCTATCGAGGAGTTGTTTATGAAGCATTTGCGCCCCGGAGATATTTTTACGCACTGTTTTGGACAATTAGATAACAGAGAGTACATTGTTGACCTGGCTACCCAAAAAATAAAACCCTTTGTATGGGAAGCACGCAAGCGGGGAATTTATTTCGATGTTGGTTATGGAGGTATCAGTTTTGCCTTTTCTCAGGCCATACCGGCCATAAAAGACGGCTTTTCACCCAACTCTATTAGTACGGATATCCATACGGGAAGTATGAATAACGCGATGAAGGATATGCTGACTACCATGTCGAAATTCCTGAATATCGGCATGGACTTGTATGAAGTTATCAAAGTAAGTACATCAAACCCGGCAAAAGAAATTAAACACGAAGAGTTAGGAAACCTTTCAGTTGGTTCAGATGCGGATGTAGCCATTTTAAGCGTGCGGAAGGGTAAGTTCGGTTTGTTTGATTATACGGGTTTTAAAATAGCCGCTGATAAGAAACTGGAATGCGAAATGACCATCAGGGCAGGTAAAATAGTGTATGATCTGAACGGTATTGCCATGCCCATCGTTCCGCCAAGAACAAATAGCAAGATTATAGCCAGTACTAAATAACCACTTATAACCTATATAAATCAAATGAGAAGTATTTTTAAAATCAGCCTGTTGTTCATGCTATTTTATAGCACCAGTCGGGCACAAACCATATCAAAAGAACAACTGATATTTTATACATCGGAATGGAAAGGGGAGCGCTTTGACGATGGCAGGCCTAAAATACCTGACGACCTGTTGGAACGAGCCAAACACATCGGTATTGAAGAAGCCTGGACAGTATTACGGAATGAAGGCTATAATAATCAGTTTGAGAGCAACTGGAAACTGGTGAATGATGATATACCCGTAATTGGCAGGGTAGTAACAGCCATGTTTATGCCCAGCAGACCCGACTTAGAAAAAAACATTAAGGCACGTGGTGCAAAAGAGGGTAGAAAAGGTAATACCAATGCCTGGCCCATTGATGTGCTAAAAAAAGGCGATGTTTATGTGGCCGATGGTTTTGGCAAAATAAAAGGAGGGACATTAATAGGCGACAACCTGGGTAATTCCATCTTCAATAAATCGGGCAACGGGGTGATCTTTGATGGTTCAGCGCGTGATCTGCAGGGGTTAAAAAGTATTTCAGGGTTCAACGCCTTTGTGCGCGACTTTGATCCCTCATATTTGGAAGAGATGGTGCTGATGGGGCTGAATACACCGATCAGAATAGGGCACGCCATCGTAATGCCTGGTGATCTGGTTATTTCTGAAAAGGAGGGGGTACTATTCATCCCTGCTCATTTAGCCGAAAAAGTGGTTGCTACCGCCGAGTTTATTGCCCTGCGTGATGACTTCGGGCATGCCATGCTTAAATCGGGTACATATAGTACAGGAGAAATTGACAGCCAATGGACACCTGCCATCAGGGAGGCGTTTTTGAAATGGCTTGATCAAAGCAACAGCAAAGTGAAAATGACACGCGCCCAGTTGGATGCCTTTATGGAAAAAAGAACCTGGTAGTTATACATTCTTAAACTGTAACAAATGAATATTTATAAAATATTAGCAGGATTATCAGTGATATGCCTGCTCATTGCAGCTATCTGTTTTTACCGTGGAGGTATTGAACGAGCCGGGCCATTCCTGATCGCGTTTTTTGTAACGCTGGCCATTTCCTTTCGCGGGTTTAAATTGCTTAAGGGATTTTCTTACACATTGATCATCTTTGCTGCGGTTACCACGGCTTTATATTATCCGCAGTATTTTATCCAGGTAAACGGTATCAAATTAGCCATACTCATTACGCCATTAATACAGCTGATCATGTTTGGTATGGGCACATCCATGAGTATCAAAGATTTTGCAGGAGTGATAAAAATGCCTAAGGGGGTGTTTATTGGGGTGTTCAGCCATTTTCTGATCATGCCCACGCTTGGTTTTACCTTGGCAAAACTAAGTGGTTTCCCGCCCGAAATTGCTGCGGGTATCATCCTGATCGGTTGTTCGCCAAATGGTATGGCCTCTAATGTAATATCATACCTGGCAAAAGCCAACCTGGCTTTATCCATTACTATTACGGCCGTTTCAACTATGCTTGCGCCCATTTTTACGCCGTTGTTGATGAAGTTTCTTGGAGGTACCTTTATTCAGATAGATATGCTGAAAATGATGTGGGACATTATCAAAATGGTAATATTACCAATAGGGGCGGGTATTGTGTTTAACAGATACCTGCTTAAAAGGGCAAAATGGCTGGAGACGGTTATGCCAATGGTATCGATGTTTGGCATAGCATTTATCATCGTGATCATTACAGCAGCCGGTAGGAGTAGCCTGCTCAATATCGGTTTTATGCTGGTTTTGCTGGTACTAATCCATAACCTGATGGGTTATACCCTGGGTTATTGGGCCGGCCGCTTGTTCAAAATGGATGAACGCGACTGCCGCACAATGGCGATAGAGGTGGGGATGCAAAACGGTGGCCTGGCATCAGGTTTGGCTAAAGAGATGGGTAAAATTGCTACTGTTGGTCTAGCTCCGGCCGTATTTGGTCCTTTGATGAATATTACCGGCTCTTTATTGGCGAATTATTGGCACCGTAAACCGATCTTAAAGCCCGGAAATAAGGAGACAGCAGTGATTACCTGAATAAAGCAGGATAAAGCTATTTTCTGAAATTAATACTTTAATGCGGAATTAGTTAACTCTGATTTTTTTCTGTATTTGGATGGGGTAAGACCGGTAACTGATTTGAAAAACTTATTAAAGTTGGTTAGGTTGTTATATCCGCTTTCGTAACATACATCTGCTATGGAATACGCTTTATTTTGAATGAGTTTACATGCATGGCCTATACGAAGTTCATTCAGGAATTGTGTAAAAGACTTCTGGGTGCGGCTTTTGAAAAAGCGACAAAATGCATTCGGGGTCATATTACACAGATCAGCAACTTCCCGAAGATTTATATCACGATAGAAATTTTGCATCAGGAACTGATATACTTTATCGATCCGGTCAGTATCTTTTTCATCATAAAGATTTTTAAAAGAAACACTTGCAAGTTGCCTGCATTCTGTTGAGTGAGATAGGATGTCGATAACTTCCAGGAAATTGATGATTTTTGTTAAACCTTCTTCTCCAGATATAGCTGAAAGAATCTGGGATACTTTTTGGCGGGTAGAGCCGTAAAAAGCCAATCCTCTTGCTGCTTTTTTAATTAATTCCTGTATTGGGGCTAAAATATTATGCTCATCTGTAAGGTTTAACGGGAGATCTGCCGGGAAATAAATTACTGTAGCCTTAACCCGGTGTCCTTTCTTTTTCCGATAGTATATTTCGTCATTTTGCCAGATATGTGGAAGCTCAGGTCCCATTAAAATAAGATCTCCATCTTCAAAATTGCCAATACTGTCTCCAACTATTCGCTTACCAAAACTTTTTTCGACCCATACCAGCTCACATAGATGATGAAAATGGAAAGGTTCATCAAGAAAGAACTTATCTACTTTTTTGATATGGATTTTTTTTGAATGCGATAACCCCACCTCTATTAATTGAGCTTTCATGTTTTGATAGTTTTTTACTTGATTCGATAACTCTTTTTATAAAAATGATAAAATAGTTTAAGTGTAATGCGCGAGTATTGTAAAAGCTGTATTAAAAAACATTTTAATACAGCTTTTATATTGACCTTAAACTATAAGTGTTGAGATGTTGCATTGTAATTATAAGTAAATTATTCACTTCTTGTAAATAAATATATAAAAATGGTAAAATAGTTTATAAAGTAAATAACTGAGTGTTAGAAAACCAGGATTGTCGGTTTTAATTTGCGCTGTCAAAAAAAGCCACTATTGCAGATATCGTAAATTAATATAAATAAATGGACAACAGGCAGATAGAAAATAGAATATGGCAAGCAGACGATGAGTTATTCGGCATCGTAAAAAAAGAATTATACACTGCTGTAGTAGGCGATATTATGGATAAGCTGGGCTGGCTGCATCAGTTTCTGCCACCACAAATAAAACCGCTTAAACAAGATACTTTTTTGGTAGGCCGTGCAATGACAGTGCTTGAAACTGATGTATTTGGTGATGAAGCCAATCAAAATCCAATCTTAAAAAAGCCGTTCGGACTGATGTTGGAGGCTTTGGACGATCTGAAGAAAAATGAAGTATATATTTGCACAGGAGCCTCACCAACCTATGCTTTATGGGGTGAATTGATGAGCACCAGGGCAATTAAATTGGGTGCTGCCGGTGCAGTGGTGGATGGCTATTCAAGAGATACAAAGGGAATATTGGATCTGAATTTCCCGACTTTCTCCTACGGATGCTATGCGCAAGACCAGGCCCCGCGCGGTAAGGTGATCGATTTCAGGGTGCCTTTAGAAATAAAAGGCGTAAAAGTAAACCCCGGCGATATTGTTTTAGGCGATATTGATGGTGTTTGTATTGTCCCACAGGAAATTGAAGAAGAGGTATTCAAACTTGCCATTGAAAAAGCCAGGGGCGAAAAAATGGTGCAGAAAAAAATTGAAGAAGGTATGAGCGCAAAAGAGGCATTTGAAAAGTATGGGATCATGTAATGTTTATAGAAAACTAAAACACAAATGAAAAATATCTCTAAAACGCTTATAGTCTTATTGCTTTTGAATTGCAGTGTACACGCTCAAATTCAAAAAATTAATTACACTACTGCCGATAAGTATGTTTTTAAATTGAATAGGGTATCGCCGGGTGGTTCATCGCAACCCAACAAACAGTCATTGGATGGAACCTGGCTTTTTTCTGAAAATATCAATACATCACCCTGCGCCAAAAATATACAGGTGCCTGGCGAGTGGGTAATGCAGGGTTTTACTGTGGATAAAGAGGCTTACGCCGGTTATCAAAAAAACTTTACCATACCAGAAAGCTGGAAGGGCCGGCGCTTAAAATTACGTTTCGATGCGGTGTATAGCGAATCGGAAATTTGGCTTAACGATAAGAAAATTGCCAATCATTTGGGTGGTTTTACACCATTTGAAGTTGATGTAACCAATTTCGTAAAATGGAATGGCGATAACCAATTGATAGTAAAAGTGAGGTCTGACAGCAAAGCTGATTCTTTGGCAAGTGCCTCTCAGTATGCTGTACATCCATTGGGAGGTATTTCCAGAAAAGTATATTTAATGGCTGTAGCACCAGTGAATTTTGCTTATGCAGATGTGAAAACCATCTTGGATAAGAACTATGAAAACGCTGTTTTAAATACGGACGTAATTATTGCCAATGAGCAAAATAAAAGAGCAGAAAAACTGAGCCTGAAAGCGGAGTTATTTAAAGCCGATGGTATTACCAAGGTTGGCGAGAAGCTGGTTGCTATTGAAAGTGCTATCAACAGGGGAGAATATTTTCAACAAAACATCAGCTTTGACGTGGCAAAGCCAGAAAAATGGGACCCGGAGCATCCTCATCTTTACGTAGTGAAATTGAGTGTTTTGGAAGGCATCAATGTTCAGGATGTCATTACCAAAAACATCGGTTTCCGACAGATAGAGGTAAAAGGAAATCGTGTATTTGTAAATAATACGCCCATCAAACTGCGTGGTGTTTGTCATCATGAAACCATGCCTTTGCGGGGGCGCTCGGTAAACGATAATATCTGGGAAAAAGATGTGCAGCTGTTTCGTGAAGGTAACGTAAATTATATGCGTACCTCGCATTATCCGCCGGCCGAAGAATTGGTGGATGCCTGCAATCGTTTAGGGATGTTTTTAGAAGTTGAAGCTCCATTCTGCTGGGCAGAAAATACCTCGGTGCCGTTAGGTAACGAAATTTACCAAATGCTGATGGTTGATCAAACATTGGATATGGTAAATTATTTTAGGTCAAACCCTTCAGTGCTTACCTGGTCTATTGGTAACGAATCGGAGAACTATAAAAATTATTTTAAAGAAACCGCCAGCTTGGTTAAACAATTTGATCCCACCCGTCCGCGTAATTTTAGCCAATACGGGCCAGATGCAGACGAAGGCGACCTGGAAATATGCAATCACCACTATCCCGGGCCAGGCGGTCCAGAAGAATATCGTAATAATAAGCGTCCCATTGTTTTTGACGAATACGTGCATTTAAATGCCTATAACCGCCTGGAGCTGGTTACCGATCCAGGTGTGCGTGATGCCTGGGGAATTGGGTTTGCGGCCATGTGGGAAAAAATGTACAAGACTGATGCTGTTTTAGGCGGTGCCATTTGGGCTGGCATCGATGATACCTTTTTTTTACCCGATGGGAAAACTGTAGGCTATGGCACCTGGGGGCCACTTGATGGCTGGCGCAGAGAAAAGCCGGAATACTGGCATATGAAAAAAATATATTCACCGGTTAAAATAAAACTGACCGGCAACTGGATTAATGGCAAAGTTGCTGTTGAGCTCGAAAATAGATTGCTTTTTAGTAACCTGAATGAGTGTAAAATAGAATGGAGCATAGCCAATGAAAATGGTTTGATAAAGGCTGATTTAAAAAGAGATGGCAAAATAACTACAGATATTGCTATCAACAAAAAACCAGCATCAACTGATAAATTAACTATTAAGATTTATGACCCACGCGATGTATTAATTGATATTTACCAATTTGCTGTGGTACCGATTATTTCGCTCGCTTCAGCCACTGGGGTCCATGCACAGCCATGGAGCTACCAACAAAACGGGAACATCCTGATTGCCAAAAACGCTAATACGCAGGTTAATTTTAACCTGGTTAGCGGCGATGTTGAACAAGTGACCAACAACGGCAAAAGCGTTTGGAATACCGGAGCAAGACTGATGGTTTTGCCGCTGACAGGCGAGGGCAACGGTGTCCAAATGACAGGCGATAACAAAAAATTTGACCCTTTTACTGATGTATGTAAAAACCGTGTGGTAAAAGAAATTAAGTTAGATAAAGCCCAAAGTAGATTTACGGTAAGTGTTGCCGATATGTACAGTGAAGCGATGGGCATAACCACTTATCATTTTATGGCTGGGGGAATGGTAAAAATAGATTATAACTACACCATCAAAAAAGATATCAATCCACGCCAGTGGGGGGTAGTTTTTGGCCTGCCTGGCGCTTTCCAGGAATTAGATTGGAACAGAAACGCTCAATGGGACTACTATCCGGCAGATCATATTGGTCGTGCAAACGGCAAAGCAAAGTTAATGTCTGACACAAAAGTTTCAGGCCCGGCAGGTCCATCAGTTATGCCAACTACACCCTGGAGTTTGGATAGAAATGATTTGGGCACTAATGATTTCAGGTCGACCAAGATGTATATCAATCAGGCAGAATTGACCAATGGTACCTCATCATTTAACGTAATCTCTAATGGACAGCAACATATCAGAGCCTGGAAGGATCAGCAAAATATTAAAACATTAGTTGCCGGTTATAGCAATATGGGCGCAGAAAGATTTTTTAGAGGCCATGCTGAGAAAATGGATAGACCTTTAAAAGCGGGTGATGTGATACAAGATAGCATCAATATTCAATTAAAATAAGATTGATGAAAAAATAACACCAACATACATAATGCAAAATATTAATAGGTTCTTTTTGTTTTTTTGTCTTTTTTCTAGTCTTAACTCAATCGGACAAACTTCCATTACTGGTTTTAATATTCCCCGACTATCGCCATTGCCGGCAACTGTAACGGGTGTTGAGCAATCCCATATTTTGTTAAACGGTAAATGGGATTTCCAGGTGCTGGGTTACACGACAAAGCGGGTTATTAATGTACCTGGTGAGTGGGAAATGCAAGGATTTGCTGTAAATGAAGGAGAAACCGCAGTATATAGCCTAAAATTGGATATTCCTGCCGATTGGAAAAGCCAGCGGATAAAAATACGTTTTGATGGTGTAAGCTCCCAGGCGGTAGTGAAAGTTAACAATATTAAGGTAGGGGAGCATGAAGGAAGTTTTGTGCCTTTTGAAGTTGATATTACAAATGCGCTTAAACCCACTAATAATATATTGCAGGTAGAGGTGCAGGCATTAACTATTAGCGACCGGTTGGCCTGTACCTCTCAATACGCTGTGCACACCGTTGGTGGTTTGTTGCGTAAAGTTGTTCTGTTTGCGGTGCCGCAAACAAACATCGCCTCAGGCGTTACAACAACAACATTTGATGCGCAATTTAAAAATGCGATCCTAAAAATACGGTCAGGTCTTGCCAATGAATCCACATCCCCCGCATCGGCTCAGCTTCAATATGTTTTAACTGATGCTGCGGGTAAAGTGATCTTCCAAAAACTATCCACGGTTGAAAAGGATATAGTCCCCAATAGTATTGCAAACACACAAATAACTATCAGTGTAAAACAACCGGGACAGTGGAACCCGGAGCACCCTTATCTTTATCATTTAAAAAGTACTTTATTGGTGAACGGTAAAGTTGTTCAATCAGTAAGTCAAAATCTGGGTTTCAGGCAAGTTGAAGTACAAGGCAATCAATTGCTGGTGAACGGGAAAGCGATAAAATTACATGGTGTAAACCGGCACTCCATATACCCTTTAACAGGCAGGAGTATTAACCCCGAATTAGATCGAAAAGATGCTGAATTGTTTCGTAATGCCAATTGCAACTATATCCGTACATCGCATTACCCGCCGTCGGAGGAGTTTTTAAATGCTGCTGATGAATTGGGCCTCTTTGTTGAAAGCGAAGCTTCCCTGTGCTGGATAAATCATGGCGCATCACCCATTTGGAAGAAATGGGATTATAAAGATGAACGGTTTTTACCCTACATGGTTAATGCCAATGTAGAAAATGTATTGGCTGGCCGCAATCATCCATCTATCATTATCTGGTCGTTAGGAAATGAATCAGTATGGAGCCCTCTATGGGAAAAGGTATTGGCTGCTGTAAAACAACTTGATTCCTCGCGCCCCACAACCTTCCATGATCAATGTTGGGGTGGCTATAATAATGCTCATAGTAAGGCCGATATTGCAGTATATCATTATCCAGGTATTAACGGCCCGGCTGCCTGCGATACGATGAAGCGGCCTGTGCTTTTTGGAGAATATGCACATATTTCGTGCTATAGCAGGAGAGAGTTGCTTACCGACCCTGGCGTACGCAGCAGTTATGGTAAGCCGCTGGAAACGATGTATGATTCTATGTACTATCATAAAGGCTGCCTTGGAGGAGCTATATGGAGCGGCATTGATGATACGTTCCACATGCCTGATGGCCGTATAATTGGCTATGGCCCATGGGGGCCTATAGATGGCTGGCGCAGACCAAAGCCCGAATACTTTGGGATGAAAAAGGCTTATTCACCGATAAAAATAAAACGCATTGATTGGCCTGTCGAAGGCAAAAAGTATATTGAATTAAGCGTAGAGAACCGCTACGATTTCACGTCATTAAAAGATGTGAATATCACGGCAACTGTAAACGGGATTTCGCAAACGGTAAAGGCGAACATTACCCCCAGGAGCACCGGCGTTATAAGAATTGCTGCTCATGACGTCAAAACATTAGGACTTACTTTTAAAGATCCCCGGGGCTTTATTGCTGATGAAGAAAAATTTGAAACAGCTATTGATATACTCGTACCAGCTAATCAAAATGTTGAGGTATCATACACCGAAAACGAAGCCACTTATAAAGTGAAACAAGGGCTTATACAATTCATTATTAGTAAAAACACAGGTATAATCATTTCGGCACGAAAAGGTGATACAGAGATCTTAAAACAAGGCCCGGTATTTAGCATGGTACCTATGAATAAAGAGGACGGCGGGAAACCAAATGTGGCAGGAGAAACCTATCAGAATAATATTTACCCGCTTAAAAACTATCCTTTGTATACCTTATTTGCCCGTGATATTGTAGTGCAAAAGGTTGATTCAGGATTGAAATTCTCTATGGATATTACTTACACTGATTGTAAGGGTAAACAAACCTATTTGTTTACAAACGATGGAAAGCTAGTAACTGAATATGAAGTTCAATATACTAAAGCCGATATATCACCTTATCAATATGGGTTGATGCTGCAATTGCCAAAATCATTTGATCGACTCAATTGGAAACGAAAAGCAGAATTTACCGCTTACCCGGCAAATGATATAGGGCGTCCGGAAGGCATGGCCACATTGAATGCAAAGCATGCTTATGCCGCGGAAGAATGGGGGGGAGTACCAAAAAGTGACTGGAAGGATGATGCAAATGATCTGGGTAGTAACGATTTCAGGTCAACTAAACGTTATATTCAAAACGTATCGTTGCAAAATAACAACGGAGATGTGGTTAAAGTGTTTTCAGATGAAACACAAGCTTCCCGGAGCTGGTTGCAGGACGAGTACATGAACTGGCTGATAGCAGATTATTGCAACAATGGATCTGAACCATTTTATGGCTCCCCGCACTCGGCCGGTAGAATTAAAATAAAAGATAATGTTTTAAAAGGGAAATTAATACTGATATTGAAATAGGTAAAGAAGTAGTATAAGAAGGAAAATGAAGATCACAGAAGTAAAAGTTTGGCTGGTTGAAGGCGTTAAATATAATTGGACATTGTTAAAGATATATACCGATACCGGTCATACAGGCGTTGGCGAAGCTACCAACTGGCCAGGCAGCCCAATCGTTTATAATGCGGCAAAGCATGTTGGTGAGCGCATCATCGGCCTTGACCCAATGCGGACGGACTTTATCTGGACAAAGCTTTACCGTGATCTTAACTGGATAGGACCTTACGGAGCCAGCATGTGTGCTATCAGCGGTATTGACATGGCGTTGCTTGATCTGAAGGGGAAAGTGTTGAACACGCCTTGCTATGAATTGTTGGGCGGAGCATTTAGAAAAGATATTCTGTTATATGCCAATTATTGGTTTACAGGCGGCGGTCATAATGCCGATGATTATGCGGCACAGGCAAAAAAGGTAAAAGAAGCCGGTTTTACAGGGTTGAAATTTGATCCCTTTGCCCATACCAATTATTTGTATGGCGAGGATCTGTCAAGTAACCTTACACTTACCGCGGGGCAACAGGACCTGGCTTTTAATGTAAGTAAGGCTGTTCGGGATGCGGTTGGACCTGATTTTGATATTATGATCGAAACGCATGCCATGCTCAATTATCGCGTGGCTGTAAAAATGGCACAGCGATTGGCTGAGCTGGATATTACCTGGTATGAAGAACCGGCGGGCCCTGAAAGTGCCGATACTTTAAGGGCTATGCGTGAGCGTATTCCCTCTAATGTATCTATTTGTGTTGGCGAACGTCATTATACCCGACATGGCATCAGGCCTGTATTGGAAAAGAATATTTGCGATATCATGATGCCCGATATTACCCGTTGTGGCGGCCCATCTGAGATGAAACGGATGGCCACCATGATGGAGGCATATAATGTTTTGCTGGCGCCGCATAATCCAAACGGACCCTTATCAACCTTGGCGTCTGCCCATGTGTGTGCTTCAGTTCCGAATTTTTTCAGGCAGGAATTTATGTTCAACGATGTTCCATGGAGAGATACGGTGATCACGCATCCTATTAAAGACATGGTAAAAGAGGGGTATTTGCATTTAAGCGATAGACCGGGTTTAGGTGTTGATTTGGTTGAAGCGGAAATGGAAAAACATCCGGGTATATTAATTCCTAAGTCTGGTTTTTATGTGTAATAAAAAGATATAATATGCTTCAGATCGATCTTGCCGGAAAAATAGTGTTGATAACAGGTGTTTCATCTGGTATCGGGGCTGGTATTGCAACGATGTTTGCAAAAGCCGGAGCAAATGTCTCGGGTTGCGATTTGTCTCATGAGGATAATGAATTTGTTGATCATATAAAACAAAAAGGTGCGGAAGCATTATACACCAAATGTGATGTAACCAAAGCAGATGATTTAAATCACTTCATAGATAATACGATAGAAAAGTTTGGCGGGATTGATATTCTGGTATCAAATGCCGGGAAGAATTTTTTTCAGGGAGCTGAGAAATGTGATGAAGAAAACTGGAGCCAAAATATTAATCTGAATCTGGCGTCACACTGGCAGCTCGCAAAATTGTGTAAACAACACCTGGAAAAAGCAAACGGTGTCATTATCATCATGACCTCTAATCATGCCTATCAAACCATACCTGGATGTTTTCCTTATAGCTTGACTAAAACGGCATTAACCGGGTTGGTTAGGAGTTTGGCGATAGAATGGGGGCCTGCTATCCGAACTATCGGCCTGGCACCGGGTTTTATCGATACTCCAGGGAACCAGCAATGGTTTAATTCCTTTCCTGATCCTGAAAAAGAACGGGAAAGAACCATTAATCTGCACCCGGTAAAAAGAATAGGAACTACGGAAGAGATCGGGGCATGGTGTGTTTTTATGGCGAGTAATTATGCCGCTTTTGCTTCAGGAACCACTTATGTAATTGATGGTGGCAGAAACGCCTTAATGCAGGATAGTTAAGCTGCTTTTTTAACAACAAATGAATCAAATGTTGACTATTTATCCTATAGCATGAAAACCTGGAACGCTGAAATACTTTATAAAACAAATTTAATCCTTGGTGAAGGGGCACACTGGCATCCAGGCTGGCAGCGGTTTCTATATGTGGATATTGAAGGGCGAAAAGTTGGATGTATTGACCCGGTAACCAAAGAAGTAAAGGAGCAAAATGTAGGTAAACGGGTAGGAACAGTTGTACCAGCAGCTAACGGCCATTTGATAGTCGCACTACAGGGCTCCATAGAAGAACTGAATTTTGAAACCGGGGAGTTAAGGAAACTGATATCTATAGAACCCGATAAACCCGGTAACCGATCCAATGACGGTAAATGTGACGCGGCTGGAAGACTATGGGTTGGCACCATGCATGTTGATGCCAAATTACATGAAGGCGCTTTATACAGGTTTGATGGTGAACTCGAAAAAATGGTTGACAACACGAGTATATCGAATGGGATTTGCTGGTCGGCCGATCATCAGAAAATGTATTATATAGATTCATCAGATTATCATGTTAAAGTATTTGATTTTGATGTGGCTTCGGGAACTATTTCTAATGGTCGCATTATTATAGAAATAGCAGAACCGGGTTGGACTCCTGATGGTATGTGTATAGATGCGGAGGGAATGCTCTGGGTTGCTATTTGGGGCGGTTGTTGCGTAAATCGTTATAATCCTGATACCGGTGCACTTATCGGCAAGGTGTTATTGCCTGCTCCTCATGTTACCTCCTGCGCTTTTGGTGGCGATGCAATGAAAACGTTAATGATCACAACGGCAAGAGCTGATCTGAATGCTGAGCAATTGCAGCAGTTCCCATTAAGTGGCTCCTTATTTTATATTGATACAGATGTAAAGGGTGCTGAAGTGAATAGTTTTGCCGGCCAGAGGGACTAAATAAACGCTCAAATATAGTGGAATGCTTTGCAGTCGTTGTCTGCGCGGTACGTGTTGCTTATCGGCAGGGTTCCATAAAATATAGACTTTTTCCAATAAATAAGCCCTTCGTGTTAATTAAATTATATGAATAGGGTAAAATACGGTTATAACTCACCAAATTTCGAGTAGGATACCCAACCGGTCATTTATAGATTTGATCCCAACCAATAATTACAACCGAATAGCTGGACGGGAACCATTCCCCAAGACATATTTAAATGATCGGCACTATGATTTTGATGAAAAGACTATTATATATCATTATACTTTCGGGTTTACTACCTTTTAATCTGCAAGCACAAAAAATTGTTATTGGAACCAAATCGCTTGCCATTGTCTATCAGCCGGATGCAGATAGGCATTTGCAGCAAATTTATCTGGGCAAAAAATTATCAGATACTGCTGGGTATAGAAATATCAATGTAGCCCTGAACCCCGCTTATGCAACTGGTGGTTCAACGTATCTTAACGAGCCTGCTTTGGCAGTGAAACATGCCGATGGCAACATGTCCCTTGTTTTGGATTATGTTTCGTCGAAAACCAGTAACGAGAACAGTAACGTTGTATATACAGAGATTCATTTAAAAGATCCTCAATATCCGTTTTTTGTTACGCTGCATTACCGGGCCTATCAAACCCAAAACATCATTGAAACATGGACAAGCATCCATCATATTGAAAAGTCGGATGTGATGCTTAACCGGTATGCATCGGCTTTTATAAATATTCCTTCACAACAAAATTACCTTACTCATTTTTATGGAGAGTACAACTACGAAATGCAAATGCACAAATTCGAGCTTCCGCCAGGGATATTTAGCATACAATCAAAGCTGGGTGTAAGAACGGCTTGTAATTATAATCCTTCATTTCTGATATCCCCCAACAATAACGTTACCGAAAATACAGGAGAAGTTTTTGCAGGGAGTCTTGCCTACAGCGGCAACTTTGATATTCAGTTTGAATCATTAAAACTGAATGTGGACATGGGTAACTCTTTAAAAATTATCCCAGGTATCAACGCTTATGCATCAAGCTATTCGTTAAAGCCCAAAGAGAACTTTGAAACACCACATTTTATATTCACCTATACTACCAATGGCGAAGGGCAAGTAAGCCGTAATTTCCATAACTGGGCCATTAATTACGGCATATGGAACGGACACCAGAAACGGCAAACCTTACTGAATAACTGGGAAGCCACTTATTTTACCTTTAACCAGGATACACTCGTGAATTTATTCGATGGGGCAAAAAAACTGGGTGTCGATATGTTTTTGCTTGACGATGGATGGTTTGCCAATAAATATCCACGCGATAATTCGCGGGCGGGCTTAGGTGATTGGGAAGCGAACAAGAAAAAGCTGCCCAATGGCATTGGCTACCTGGTTAAGGAGGCAACGTCCAAAGGACTGAATTTTGGGATATGGATTGAGCCCGAAATGGTTAACCCTAAAAGTGAGCTATATGAAAAACACCCCGATTGGGTATTAAAGGCGCCAAACCGTCCAGAACACCTGTACCGTACGCAGTTGGTGCTCGATCTTACCAATCCGGCGGTGCAGGATTTTGTATTTGGCGTTATTGATAAACTGATGAAGGCGTCGCCCGGGATATCTTATATGAAGTGGGATTGTAACCGCTCGATGGACAATGCTTACAGCCCTTATCTTGGAAAAAATCAAGATGCCATGTACGTGCGCTATACACAAGGATTTTATAAAGTACTTGATCGGGTGCGCACAAAATATCCCAACCTGGATATGATGTTGTGTGCCAGTGGAGGTGGGCGGGTTGAATATGGAGGGTTAAAGTATTTTCAGGAATTCTGGCCAAGTGACAATACTTACCCAATGGACAGGATAAAGATTCAATGGGGATACTCTTATTTCTATCCTGCGCTTGCTATCTGTGCACATGTTACAGCTGCAGGAAGTGAATCGCTGAAATACAAATTGGATGTAGCCATGTCATGTAAGCTAGGGTTTGATGTTATGGTTAAAAAAATGACGGATGGCGAAATTGCCTTGAGCCGCACGGTGACTGATAATTATAAAAGGCTGCAAAACGTAATTAATTACGGCGATTTATACCGGCTTGTATCGCCATACAAAACAAACTTTGCATCACTTATGTACATAGACAGTACAAGAAATAAGGCGATTGTTTTTGCCTATAATCTTGAAAGCATTGAAGCTGATACTTATCCTGAATTAAAACTGAATGGTCTTGACCCAAATAAGAAGTACAGGATTACTGAAATAAATTTGAATAACGGGGCCAAGCCGGTGTTTCCTGAAAATGGTCAGGTATTCAGCGGTGAAACGTTAATGGAACAGGGACTAAAATGGTACCTAAAACGAGCACGTACCAGTTCGGTATTGGAACTGGAGGCTATTTAAAGGCTAAAAGTTACCATTTACCATTGCTTCTGAAAATGTTATTTATTATTGACCCTTGCCCATTCTTTTAATTGATCTATGGCATTGGCCAACACACCTGCAGATCCTTTAAAAGAAGCAGATCCGTTAGGTTTACCGTCAACGCTATACCATTCGTAAAAGCCCTTGTCTCTAATGGTTCTGTTGATCATAGGTTGTAATTCTTCATAAGCCTGTTCAATAAAGCCGTACTTGATAAGCTGTTGTATCATTCGTGCACCAAACCAGGTCCAATCACCACCATTTTGGTAAACGTATGGTTTGGATGATGTGGAGCCTTTATAAATTCCCTCGGGATAGATCGGAAATAGCGTTAATCCGATAGATGGAGCACCAGACAATTTTACATTGCGTAACATATCCTGATTTACAAGCCGGATCTCATTCTTTGATAAAATACCTGCTTCAATGGCTATTGCCGTACCTCCATGAAAATAGATTTTGTCTTCCTTAAAACTTGCCGGAAAAGGCGATTTATCAAGATATAAATGTGGAATAAATTTATGTTCTTTTGCGTTCCATAAATATTTCCGGATTGAGCTAATTGTGGTAGCTTTTAGCTGCTGCCAACTATGTCGTTCTTGTTCATGATCATAAAACTCGATCATATTTTTCAGCGCAATAACCAACATGGCATTATCATATATATCAATTGCCCAGTGGGTATTTTTATCGATATCCACCACGGCTCCACCTTCAATTTGTACATCCCCCCAATCTTGTGTAGTAGCTCCTGTTAATAAATGATATTTATTCGAATAGCGGTTCTTTAGTAAATAGGCTATCGAGAGCTCCATTCGTTGCAATGCAGTTTTACCCGCAATCATTTCCTTTAGGATCGATCTGTCACCGGTGACATGGATATACTTGGCAATGGCTTGTATCAGCGAAGTCTCCTGGTCTGTTTCTACCGTATTTTTAAAACCGACGTGAGTGCTGTCATAAGCTGAGGTGTAAATGTTCGGATCATTCCAGGTTACATGTCCCTTTAATACATATCCATCTACAATTTCGCCATTAGGTTGCTGTAGCCGCAGAAAAGTGAGCAGATTAGTTCGAATACTGTCGTGGTTGTAAACTTTGCATGAAGTTTCAATAAAGGTATTAAAATCACGTATCCATACCTGTGGGTAACCATCACCGGCGTTAAACCCTTTGCTTAAAAGGGCTGTGGCTTTGTTATACACGGTATCAAGCCTTTTATCTGCCATAATTTGTGCAGCCAATTTCCGATCTTGCTGTGTATATCCCCGCATAGAAATACTAATCACCAAAGAAATAGCAATAAAAATAGTTTTCATGTATTGTGTCTATAATTTTTTAAAGAGTTGCAAAGAAAACAATAATCTGTAATCTTTTTATCCTGCTATTAGCTCAGTCCTGCCGGGGTAAATTTTCATTCCAACTACAAAACCGCCGCAAGCCGCAGCCTGTTCCGTATTGCTGCGTACCATTTCATGTACTGCGCTTATTGGGAAAATATTATTTGGAAAAGCGATTTCTACCTGGCCTACGCTCATCAGTTCCCGCGTACCGACAGGCGGTGGCCTATAGCTTTCACATTGCAAAATGTCCTTTTGCAACTGGCTGATGTGTTTTTTTCGTACTGGTCATACCATTTAATTGGGGATTATAATAAATACTAAAAATATTAGTACTTCATATTGGGAATTACAAAATAATTTTCACCTTTGTTTTATCAAGAGGAAAAATATGGAATTGATCAGAGAAGCTAAGGCATGGATCAAGCGTAAAGGCGGTCCTGATGAGGTCGTGCTGGTAGTGCCGGATACAGAAAATAAAGGACTGGTAATGAGCTATGAATTATATAGCGCTTTTGATGAAAATTCGGATTACCTGGGCAGGATACTATTCGATATGGAAGGTTACTGGATCTATGATGGAGAAACACTGACCATCGCAGAGCAGGAGCAAGTGGCAAGGTTTATCATGAATTACGCGGAAACTATTTAAAGGAGCGGGAGGAATTGATATGGAACAATCGAGCGTTTTTGCAGAAGCGGGTTCGCATCAAACGTTTCAAAGGGAAACCAAAATGTCAACAGGCATGCCGGCTTGCTTCAGGCATCCTGATGCAAACTACAAAGGCCGGTAATTACAGCCATTTGCTAAACCAATCCAGTGTCATTTTAAAATGTTCGGGTGTGGAGGTATGGAATAGTTTTGGGGCTATATCACGGCTGATTTTGTTGGTCGCATTTTTGGAGATGTAAGCCTGCATAGCTGATGCATAAGCGATGTTTGCGCCGGGCAGCGGACAATTTGGATCGTTTTCGGTACCGACAACCAGTAGGGCTCGTGGTGCCATTAGCCGCAGTAATGACGGGCAGTCAAATTCGTCGGTAATATGGGGCAGCAATTTATCCCATACCGCCTTTATGTTTCGTTTGTTTAAGGTCGAATCGCCCAGATCTTTAGCGGCCTGTAGATGCGCACCCTGGATTGTACCAACACGTCCCTGCCATTTATTGTTATCTAAGGACCATTTGAAGCTTTGTACCGAAATATCCAGCACGATCACTTTTATCCGCTGATCTGCCGAAGCGGCAAGCCATGTTTCGATACCGCCCATGGAGATGCCACCCATGCCCAGGCGATTGGGGGCGACGTCAGACCTGCTGACCAGATAATCGGTCACCCGCCATAGGTCAAACGCGGTATCGAACAAAAAGGGATGGGTTTGGCGGGCTTTGTCTTTATTTTCCCAGGCCGCGGTAGCCGCTGCCACATACTCCTTTGAACCATGCGCGCCCCCGGCAATCCGTTCGCCATGAAAGCGGGCGTCAATAGAAACGCCCATAATACCTCTTTTAACCAGTTGGTACAGGATTTTTTTGTTATCCTCTTTTTTGCCGCCCGTGCCGTGTAAAAAAATAACAGCGGGGTATGTCCTGGCTCCCGTAGTCGGTTTATAAATCAGGATGGGCACCCGTTCGTTCTTTTCACTGTAAATAAAGCCATGTTCGATTATAACCGAATCTGTTTTGGTTACTTCAAAAGAGGGGTTTAACGGAACGTGCGGCCGCTCCAGCAGCTTTTTAAAATCGGCCGCCACCTGATCTGTGGAAGGATAATCTATTTGCTGTGCAGTTGAAAGCAGCGCGCATAGCGATAACAGCACACTGCTGCAAAACACCTTGATCTTAAATAGCATATTAGGATGGATTTACAGGTACAAGGTATAAAACATAGCGCTTAATTATTGTAACAATATGAATATGACAAGGCGAGAATCAGCATGGCAAGATTTATCGAAAAGTCTGGACGATGACGCCTAGGTAAATCGGGTGTTTTGATTTTTTTAAGGCAATGTTCCAGCAAAGTAGGGAATAAATGGGCAAAGGTTACCCCTACATTAGAAGCGATAATGTAGATGTGTTTTTCATTGATACAATTAATATGGAAAATTTATTTCTATAAAATTAATAAAGTAGTTATTGAATGTTAAACTTTTGTTAATTTCAGTTCTAAAACCTACCACTTATGAAAAAAAACCTACAACTTTTAGGGATCTTGCTGTTTTTTTCTGCATCTAACCTGTTTGCACAACGCCAAATTAAAGGGAATGTAACCGACTTCAGAGATAAGCTCCCGATACCGGGTGTATCTGTTTCTTTAAAAGGCACAGCAACTGGTTCTATTACTAACAGCAATGGCGATTTTAGTATTACAGTTAATACTGATAACCCCATCTTAGTATTTAAATTCATTGGGTACCTGACACAGGAAGTGCCTCTGGGTCACGAATCTGTTATCAACATTCAGCTAAAGCAAGATAATAAACAGCTTAATGAAGTTGTTGTTACCGCGCTGGGTATCAAAAGAGATCAGAAATCTTTAGGATACTCCGCGCAACAGATAAAAGGATCGGATCTTACTGTTACCAAAGATCAAAACGTCATCAATGATTTAGCCGGTAAAATTGCCGGTGCCCAGGTAACTGGTTCGTCCGGCGCGAATTTAGGTGGAACAGCCAAAATAAAGCTGAGGGGTATTAACTCGCTCAATGGTAGTGGTTCCCCATTAATGGTAGTAGACGGCACACCCGTTGCACAGAATAACTTTGCCGATACAGAAAATGGTGTAGACCGCGGAAATATTTCACAGGATATTAACCCTGACGATATTGAAAACGTAAGTGTCTTAAAGGGGCCCGCCGCATCCGCCCTGTATGGATTGCGCGGGCAATATGGCGCAATCCTTATCACCACTAAGAAAGGGATAAAAGGAGCCAAAAATGTATCGGTTTCGGTAAATAGTGCTTTTTCCTTTGAGCATATCGGTAACTTTTTGCCCTTACAAAATACTTATGGAGTAGGTAATAATCAAACTTTCTCTACACTGGCTAACGGTCAAAAGTATATTAATGGCAATGACGAAAGCTGGGGCCCTAAAATGGACGGAACTCCAGTCAGGATGTATTACAGCTTTTATCCCGAAGATCCGCAGTACGGTCAGTTAACGCCATTTGTGCCACACCCCGATAATATCAAAGACTACTACCAAACCGGGCAGAATATCAATAATGGCATAACCGTTACCGGAGGCAGCGAAAATGCTGCTTACAGATTCAGCTATAACAACAACTATATCAAGGGCACTATACCCAATACTTCGTTAAAGCGTAATAATTTAGGGTTAAGCACTTCTTTAAATTTAAACTCCAAATTAACGCTGGGCGCAAATGTTAGTTATGCCAATAACAGCGCCCAAAGACCTTCACAAGGTTACCAGGGATCATTTACCGGTGCCCAGCAATGGTTTCAGCGCAATTTGGATATCAACCGTTTGCGCAATTATAAATATCCCGATGGTACTATTATGAACTGGAACGTTAACCCAAACTCAGCTGGAGTAATAACTACCAATAAACCAAGTGATTGGGATAACCCGTTTTTTGATGCTTACGAAGTGCTTAATAATGATAGCAGGGATCGTGTTTTTGGAGATGTTAATTTGAGTTACCAGGTATTACCAGGACTGAAATTAAGCGGTTTTGCCCGCTCAGATTTTTATACCCAAAATATCACCAATAAAACCGCGTTGGGGGGGATCGCAGATGAGGGATATGCAGTCGGCAAATACCAGAACACAGAAAATAATTATGAGTTTTTAGGTCAATATGATAAAAAATGGCATGATTTCTCGGCCAACTTCCTGTTGGGAGCCAACCTGCTTACGCAAAATTACTCCGAATTATATTCGGCCACGGTGGGCGGTTTATCCAGTCCTGGCGATTATACCATAGCGGCTTCCGTTAACAGGCCTTTAAGCACCTCCTATATCAGGAAAAAGGAGGTCAGGAGCGTATATGCGACTGGATCATTTGGTTATAAGGACATTTATTTTTTAGAAGCTTCGATACGTAATGATATATCATCGGCATTGCCTGCCAACAACAACTCTTATTGGTATCCATCTGTATCCGGTAGTTTTGTTTTTAGTGAACTGTTGAAATGGGAACCGCTATCATTTGGTAAAATAAGAGCGGGATATGCCATAGCAGGTTCTGACCTTGATCCATATCAAACAAGTTTCACTTATGCCCTGGGTACTGTTTATCCAACCGCAACATCAAGCATCAATCCCTTAACGGTTCCTGATTTACTTAAAAATCCTAATATTAAACCTTCATTTGCCAATTCATTTGAATTGGGTACCGATCTTAAATTCTTTAAGAATCGTTTCGGATTGGCGTTTACTTATTATAATCAACAAAATAAAAACCAAATCATCAACTTATCAGTTTCCGGAGCAAGCGGCTATAGTCAAACCGTGATTAATGCTGGTCTGATAGAAAACAAAGGCATAGAGCTTTCCTTAACCGGGCGCCCGGTACAGTCGAAGCTATTCAGCTGGGATGTTACATTTAACGCCGCCCATAACGAAAGTAAGGTTAAGTCGCTATATCCGGGTATCAATACCTACCAGTTGGCCATGCAAACTTATTCAAGCGTGTCTGTTTACCTAAACTCCACTGTTAATCAGGGGTTCGGCAACATCGTAGGTCAGGGTTACCAGCGCGATCCTGCAACCGGAAAAATACTATTGGGTACAGATAATATGCCACTTTACGAAGCCAATCACAATTTTGGCAGTGTATTACCCAAATTTACCGGCGGTTTTCAGAACAATTTCAGGATATGGAAATTTAACCTGGCCGCCATGATCGATTTTCAGGATGGCGGGCAATTTTTCAGCTGGTCGCAAATGCTTGCTGTAAAATCTGGTCAGGCGGCAGAAACAGCCTCACAAAATGACAAAGGCTTTAATGTTCGCGACCCTTTAGCCAGTGGAGGTGGTGTTAAAATAACAGGCATCTCGAAGGCAACCGGCCAGGAAGTAACCGCATATGTAGATGCCAGGAGTTATTACAGGAATGTTTTAGGCACGCAGGTGACTGAAAACTGGATATACAGTGCATCTTATATTAAATTAAGAGAAGTAAGCCTGGGCTATACTTTTGATAAAAGTATACTGACAGGGTCTCTGTTTAAAGCGGCAAAAATAGCCTTTATCGCGCGTAACCCATGGATGATTTGGCAGAAAGCCCCAAAAGGGGTTGACCCTTCTGAACTATCTTCCGGCAGTAATTCTATCAGCTGGATTGAAAAAGGGGAACTGCCCACAGTACGTTCATATGGCCTTAACCTGAGTCTGACATTCTAAGAAATTACAATATGAAAAAGATATTTATACATAATTGCTTATTGCTATCCATTATTTTGTTATTAAGCAACTGCAAAAAATTCAGCAATTCCATTACCACCGATCCTAACAATCCTACAAAGGCATCGGGCACGCAGCTGATCGCTAATGCTGAACTAACGCTGCCAACCCTTAGCTCATCACCTTATGGAGTGCATTACCCACAATACCTGTCCAATACATCATTTACAGATAACAGCAGGTATACTACAGTGAATTTTAATTTTTACAGTTTTTATACAGGCCCATTAAACGATCTGGAGAATGTGCTGCAAACTCAGCTTGATGCTAACCAGGGTCCGATAGCCAACCAAATAGCAGTCGCCAAAATTTTAAAAGCATACTTCTTTTGGCATATGACAGATCGCTGGGGGGGCCTGCCATACGCAGAAGCATTAAAGGGAAACGCTAACTTTACGCCGAAATACGACAGTCAGCAGGCCATTTATGCCGCGGCGTTTAAATTGTTGGATGAAGCCAATGCCGGAATAGTTACCACAAATGGAACCATAAAAAATGACATTGTTTATAATGGCGATATAACCAAGTGGAAAAAGCTGGGTAATACCATACATATGCTAATGGCCCTCCGGCTATCAAAAGTTGATCCGGCAACCGGGAGTACAGAATTTAACAAGGCCCTCACCAATGGTATTATGACGGCTAATAGCGATAACCTTGCTTATCCATCTGTGGCAGATCCGAATAATGAAAATTATTGGTATACCTCATTTACCCGTTTGGGCAGAAGCTGGTTTGCTTTAAGCAAGCCCCTGGTTGATTATATGCTTCCTTTAAATGATCCACGCCTGCCTGTGTTTGGTGATAAAAATGGCGCGGGGAATTACGTGGGACTGGAATATGGCAAAGCTGTTCCCAATTCCAACGATATTAATAATGTATCATTATTAGGTTCATCCCTTCGCCAGCAAACCTCACCAGTTTACTTAGTTACTTATGCACAGGCTTTATTCGCTATGGCCGAAGCCGCCAAACTGGGGTGGATAGGTGGGGGGGATGTAGCCGCAAAAAACAATTACGAATTAGCTGTTCAAACTTCTATTGCGCAATGGACAGGCAGTACCACCGGAGCGACGGCATATCTGGCGCAAAGCCAGGTTCAATATAACCCGGGCACAGCAATAATGCAGATTGCTTACCAGCGTTGGGTACATCTGTTCTTGCACGGCTATGAGGGCTGGGCTGAATGGAGAAGAACCGGGTATCCTGTTTTGGTCGCAGCTCCTGGTGCAAACGGTAACCGCATACCACGCCGGGAAGGTTATCCAACACAAGAACAAACAAATAATACAATTAACTACCACGCAGCCGTCGCCTCATTTCCATACGGTGGCAGTGACGATTTAAATGCCAGGCTGTGGTGGGATAAACAATAGGAATATCATCACGCTGTCATGAATTATTCTGAAAGCTAAATCCAAAAGGTAAGTATAAAAGCCGGTAATTGATCATGATTACTGGCTTTTTAGCGTTTTGAGGAAGTCATAGGAGAAGTTTGTTTAGACATCATCAAGGAGGCTTTGTTTTATTTTGCCTGAGTAATTTATTGATTGCAGGAAATTCTGTTTTGCTGGAATGCAATAATGGTGAGTCAGTTATCAATCATCGCTTTTATTATTTACCTTTAATCAGAATCCCGGAAGTGTATTTCGTTTATTTTTAATTTTTATTTTTTGGGGATGTAATGATCATCATTTCCTTTCCGTTTTAGCCGCTTCTCTTTTTAAACCGGCGTAATTGTACAATTTTCGTTTATATTATTCCTGTGTAATCAGCAAGGTTTGTTTGCTATTAATATCCGTTGGTTCAGCAGGATTACGACCTAAGGGCTTTAAGATAATGAAAAGAGGTAAGCGCTCAGTCAGAACTGAAATTTCTCTTTTTCTCAAAAGAGAAATGAGTATTACTTTGGTGTTTTGGCTGATTGTTTTTTTAATAATGATCATCCTGAGCTTGTTTGGCATGGTTGACTAAAACAGCTGCTTTGCTCAAATCGCCGTCTCTGAAGAGAGCCCCTCCTTATAAACACTGATTAAATCATCCCGCAAGCTTTCAGGGGTTTTCTGACCTTTCAGAGATTATTTACAAAGTGTTTAAATTCCATTGTCACGATCTTGAACACGGGGCCAAAACAGACAAATTACCAACATTTTAGATATATACTTATCAGTTATTAACTGCTTGGTACATACAATCGAAGTTAAATAGAAAATTCCAATAGTTGTTTGCAATAGATTAAGCGCTTTTTTAACAAAATTTAATGATCATTCCGCTATTTCATTCGACTAACTGTGGTTATTATTGTTCTTTTAATTTAAATATGATGTTCTTTTTCTGATACTCGTAATAATTTTGTCTTAATTTTAACTTTAGTCAATATAAATTGTGAAAAATATAATTTATATTGACTAAAGTTTTTATATTTATCATTATTTTTTGGAAAATATAAAAAATTATCAAAAAAAGACTTAAATATGGCGAAGAAAATGTTGTTCTTCATTTGGAGGGTGGAAATATCGCTGCATTTGAGGAAGTATATAAGCTTTATTGGTCTGAATTGTATAGTTATGCTTATAATATTCTGAGAAATAAGGTGGTTTGTGAAGAAATAGTACAGGAAATCTTTCTTTCATTATGGAATAAACGGCACGCACTGGAAATAACCCATTCTTTTAAGGCCTATTTGTTCACTGCCATTAAATTTCAAACCCTGAATTATATCAAGTCTGAAAAAGTTAAAAAGCATTATGCCGAAAGCTACTCTAATTTTGAAAAGATTTTTTTTGATAATTCAAATGAAGAAAATATCTATCTCTCTGATTTAAAGTTGAAAGTGGAGAACGAAGTATCGAAACTTCCCGAAAAATGCCAGCAAATTTATAGGTTGAGTCGTGATGAACATCAATCTATAAAAAACATTGCCGATTTGCTGAATATCTCCCATAAAACCGTCGAAAATCAACTAACAAAAGCTTTAAAGTATTTACGATCATCTTTAGGCGATTTTTTGATCTAACCTCCCTCTATTTTTTAAATATTCTGTGATTTTCATAATTATTTACGAAATCTCTGACTTTTTGATAGCTAATATTAAGTTTCTATAAAAAAAAGTAAAAATAGGATAGGTGTTTAATCCTTCTTGGTTTACTTACATATATAACGCTGCAATAAACTGTAGTAAAAATTGATGCAAGATAAAGAGTTTGAAAAATTAATTGATCTGTATTTAAATGATCAGTTAAGTATGGAGGAGAAATTCAGGGTTGAAGAGTGGCTTAGGCATATTACTGACGAACAAGCGTTTGATAGTTTAACAGCATTAGAAAAGCAGGACACTCAAAAAAGAACATACCATGAATTGATCAATAAGATAAAACCCGTGCAAAGCAAAAGAGGGGCTTTTATAGTGCGTATGCAGCCCTGGTTAAAGGTAGCATCCTGTATAGTTTTAATAGGAATCGTCATATTTGCATTTAGTGGCAGGCTTAAAGAAATTTTGGGCATACACCAATATACCTCTGTTTCCAATTCTGCAGGGCATATTACTAAAAGCATTCTTTCTGACGGAACCATAGTATGGTTAAAGGGAAATAGCAAATTAAGCTTTCCTGTGAATTTTAAAGGAGATCTACGCAAAGTTGATCTAGATGGTGAGGCCCTGTTTGAAGTGGCAAAAGACGCTAAGCATCCGTTTATTATTCATTGCGGTAATTTAACTACCCGGGTATTGGGTACAAGCTTTAACATAAAACGCACGAATAATAAAATAGAGGTTGATGTTTTAACCGGGCGCGTATTTTTAAGTTCGGCAAATGCGGTGGCTATCACGCTTCATCCGCATCAAAAAGGGGTGTACTTTGAATCGAAAAAAACAATAACGCAGGAAAGCCATCCGATTCAGGAAGTAGCATCACTTACAAAAGGCACAGAATATAATATGTTTTTTAATGATGCCACTATAGAAGATGTTTTGCAGCGCACCGAAAAAAAGTTTGAGGTAAAGATAACTTACAATGCTTCGAAAGTGGGCAATACTCGTATAACCGCCGATTTTACAGATCAATCACTAATAAATACAATGAATATGATGTGCGAGGCGCTCAATCTTGACTATAAAATAAAGGAGCACTCTGTAACAGTAACAGATAAACTTAACTAAACAAAAACTATTACTTAAACCCTAAAAAGAAAGCGTATGATCAAATAAAAACTCTTCACATTAAAAAAGCAGAGATGTTGAAGCCACCCCTGCTCTAAATTTTCCCAGGTCTTTTTTTAATAAGATAACCCATTGCTGTGGGTAAGGGATTTTTTTGTCTCATTCTATTCAAAAATCAACAAAACAAACAAATGTATGCAAAAATGTAAGGAAAAGAAAAAGGTTCTTTTAATTAAGCTAATGCGAATATCAGTTTTACAATTTATGGTTGTGATCATGCTATCAGGCGTTGCATTCGCGAATCCTGATTATGCGCAGGATATTTTAAATAAAAGGCTTTCGATCAACTTAAAGAATGTTAGCCTGGAAGAAGCACTCAATAGCATCAGGAATAAAGTTGAGGTTAAATTTGTATACAGTTCAAGCATAATCCCGCTTAAAAGTAAGGTGAGTGTTAATGCCAGTCAGGAAAAGTTAAGTGATGTACTGAATAAGATACTGGTTAAATTGGATATAGATTACAGTGTTAATGAGCACAGCGGTTATATCATTTTAAAAAAAAATCCCGGCTTAGTTTTAAATAACATTGCGAAGGATAGCGGCAACTGGATGGCTGGTCAGGACCATATAGTTACCGGAAAGGTCACGGTTAAAGCCGACGGAACCACACTGCCAGGTGTAAGTATACTAATTAAGGGTACCAAGATTGGTACTGTTACCGATGCTGATGGTAATTATAAAATAACGGTCCCTAATAATTCAAGCATCCTTGTTTTTACCTATATCAGCTTTGATACTCAAGAGGTAACCGTAGGCGAATCAACTGTGATCAATGTACAGCTTACCCAAAATTCCAAAACACTTAACGAAGTAGTAGTAACGGCTGCCGGTATCAGGCGTGAAAAATCGACATTAGGTTATTCGGTAAGTACTGTAAACGCTGATAAGCTTGCTCAGAAATCAGAACCAGATCCTCTAAGGGCATTAACAGGTAAGGTTGCAGGTGTAAATATCCAATCGTCGGGTGGTGTTGCCGGCGGGGGTACTAATATTACCATACGCGGTAATTCTTCCTTAAATGGAAACAACCAGCCGTTATTTGTTGTGGACGGCGTTCCGTTTGATAACTCCAGCTTTACCAATGTTGGCGCTACCAGTGTCGGGGCATCGGGTGTTACCAATCGGGCTTTTGACCTTGATCCCAATAATATTCAAAGCATGACTGTGCTAAAAGGCGCCGCGGCGGCAGCCTTATACGGTTCAAGAGCAGCCAACGGCGCGGTTATTATCACCACCAAATCGGGGAAAAAACAAAGTCGTAAAGGTACCGAGATCTCCTATAGTACCTCTTATGCGTTTGAAAATGTGGCTGGCCTTCCTGATTATCAAACAAGCTACGGGCAGGGTACCAATAATGATTACAGGCAGGGAGTATATGCTTCATGGGGGCAGCCTTTTGCCGGCGTTCCGAGTATATTACCAACCCGGTTAACCATTCCGAACCAGTTAACCAGGCAATTTAGTTCGGCGGTATTCCCTCAGTTTTATGAAGCCGACGGAATTACACCGATTCAGGTGCCCTATAAATCATATGCTAAAGAAAATGTAAAAAACTTCTTCCAAACAGGAAGTTTATATGAAAACGCGGTTAATATAACATCGGGAAGCGAAAAAGGAAATTTCACCGCTGGTATATCCAGAACCACTAACACCGGTGTGGTACCTAATAATGAAATTAACCGTACCTCTATAAACATAGGCGGTAATATTAAGCTGGAGAATAAATTTTATGCAAGCGGTTCCATCAATTATGTAACCACAAGGCAAAAAACACCACCTATAGGTGGCTCAACAGGTTCTATTATGTCGGCGCTGATGTACACACCCACCAGTTACGATTTAACACATTATCCGTATGAAAACCCCATTGATGGCACCAACGTGTACGATTATACAGGGGTTGATAATCCGTATTGGTCTGTTAAACACAGTGTGTCAACCAGCGATGTTGACAGGTACTACGGCAACCTGGTGTTAGGCTTTGATCCGCTGCCCTGGCTTAATATCCAGAATACAGCCGGTTTTAATGCTTATACCGACAGAAGAGTAAACGTAAGGGGGAAAGGCTCCTCATCATATCCTAACGGAAGTATAACCACCGATGACATTTACCGGCAGGAACTGGACAATACTTTATTGGTTACTGTTAATAAGGCCATCAACAATGACCTGACCTTAAAGTGGATCCTGGGTAATAATATTAATCAGCGTTTAACAAACCGTAAGGCTTTTTATGGTGATGGAATGATCGTGGCCGATTTAAATACCATAACTAACACCAGTTCTGTAACTCCGGTTCAGTTGGTAAATAACCGTAATATTCTGGAGCAACGTTTTTATGCATTTTTTACAGACATCACCTTAGATTATAAAAATTACGCTTCATTAAATCTTGTTGGCCGAAATGATATATCTTCAACTTTGCCACCGAATAACAGGAGCTATTTTTACGGTGGAGCCAATGGTTCCCTGATATTTACAAGGGCTTTAAAAATACCTGATAATATCCTGAATTTTGGTAAAATAAGGGCTGGTTATACACGTGTAGGTAATGAGGCCTCTGCTTATCAAACAGCTGAATTTTATCTCATCAATTCGCCATTGGGGGCATCTTCCGGTACGGGTTCCATCGGTACACCTTTTACTCCGGCAGGTGGCAGTACCTATAACTCGGTTACCCTGGCAAATTTGCTTACCAATGATAATTTAAAACCCGAATTTATCACCGAGCTGGAGTTAGGAACAGAACTGCAGTTTTTTGACAACCGTATTGGTTTGGATTTTACCTATTACAGCAAAAAAAGCACCTCGCAGATATTTGAAGTAACCGCGGCGCCTTCATCAGGTTTTACCACACAGATTTTGAATTTGGGCAGGGCAACTAATAAAGGTATTGAGGTAGGGCTTAATTTTTCGCCATTCCGGTCTGCCAAAGGGTTCAACTGGGATGTGTCGACCGTATTTACCCGTAACCGCAATATCATCAATAACCTGGGTGGCTACAAGCAGTTTGTTTATGGCGGAGCCAGCGGCACCAGCAGCGTGCACATAGTTGGGCAGCCTTATGGTTTAATTTATGGGACAGCCTATGCACGTGATGATGCCGGTAATATCCTGATTGACCCTAATACTGGAAAGCCGCTTATTTCGGGCTCACTACAGGCCATTGGTAACCCTAACCCCGATTTTATATTGGGTATTACCAACAACTTTACTTTTAAAAATTTCTCCTTGGGTATTTTGTTCGACTGGAAAAAGGGAGGAGATATATACTCCAATACTGTTGGGCAAATGATGTCGCGTGGTGTAACCAAAGATACGGAACATCGGGAAATAGCCATTGTATCGCCGGGTGTATTGGGTGACGTTTCCACTTTAAAACCGCTACGTGATGCTGCCGGTAAGGAGATTCCGAATAATGTGGCTATATCTTATGAAGATTATTTCTTTAACGGCGGATTAGGCCCCGGAGGTGTGGATGAAGGCTCCATATTTGATGCAACTGTGTTTCGCCTTCGGGAAATATCTCTTTCGTATCAATTACCAAAAAACATGCTGAAAGGTACACCATTTGGCTCGGCGTCTATTTCCGTGAGTGGACGGAATCTTTGGTACTATGCGCCAAACTTTCCTAAATACACAAATTTTGATCCTGAAGTAAGTTCATTAGGTGTGGGCAATTCACAAGGGTATGATAACCTTGCCGTACCAACAACTAAACGATTTGGTATTAATCTCAGGGTCAGCTTTTAAGTATTAAAATTAAACGTATTTAAATTAAGTATTTTTATGAAACTCAGAAATAAAAGATACATTTTACTGCTAACGGGCATTTGGCTGTTGAGCAGTTCCTGCAAGAAATTTGTAGATATAAACGCCGATCCCAATAACCCTACCACAGCACAGTTAGCGCTTTTATTACCGTCTACCCAGATATCATTGGTTGGCAATATGTATCAGCTTAACAGTGGTACATCAACCTTTGTGCAGCAAACGATATTCTCCACAGGACAAAGCCGCTTTCAGCAACAGGGTAGTGATTTTAATAATTCATGGGATGGTTTTTACAGCCAAACCCTGAATGATCTGGAATCAGTTATCAACACCGGTACAACACAGCAACAATGGGGCTATGTGGCTATTGCCAAATTTGAGAAAGCCTATTTGTATAGTTTGATGGTTGATATGTGGGGCGATATTCCTTATACATCAGCAGAGAAGGGGCAGCAAAACACAAACCCCGGCTTGGATAAAGGGGCTGATATTTACGAAAAACTACTGGTTCTAATTGATGAGGGTATTGCCGACGCAGGCAAAATAACAACCACTACTTTAGTTCCGGCATCCGCAGATGTGTTTTATACAGGTACAAAAAACTCATGGATCAGTATGGCCAATTCCTTAAAGCTAAAGCTGTTCAATCAGATCCGTCTGGTAGACCCTGCCCGTTCAGCCACGGCTATCAAAGCATTACTTAGCAGCGGTGCTCCATTGATCAGCAGCAATGCAACAGATTTTACCTTTAAGTTTGGGTCAAATCAAAATCCCAATAACCGTCATCCATGGCACCGATCCGATTATCAGGCGGGTAAAACCTTTTATGCAAGCCAATCATGGATGGATCTGCTATTTGATAGTGATGACCCTCGTTTGCGTTATTTTATCTTCAGGCAAAATGCTACTGCTGGTTTAAATAACTCAACCAACAGCAATGGTTATTACGGCCGTAATCCGGGCGACGGCACTGCTGCTCCCGCAGATCAATCGCGCAGATCAGTTTTTGGGATCTATCCGGCCGGAGGCTTATATGATAACAGCCCGATCAATAACCTTCCCTCTACAAATCTTTACCTCACCAATATCGGTGCCACTGGAGCGCCTAAAGTGGTAGCTGTTACTGATGGTACAGGTGCGGGAATTATGCCTTTGATCACCAACGCCATGGTTAAATTCACCAGGGCCGAGGCCGCGCTGACTTTAGCCACAGGTGATGATGCACGCCAAAACTTTAGCGATGGGGTTTCCGCGAATTTAAATAGCGTAAGCACTTACGCGGCAACTAATAATGGGGTGGCCCTGTCCGGAGCATCGATAACCGGATTTGTAAATAGATTGCTTGCCCAGTATGATGCTGCGGATGACGCCGGAAAACTAAATCTTGTAATGACGCAGAAATATATTGCTGATTACGGGAATGGCATGGAAGGATATAATGACTACCGGCGAACAGGCTTACCTGTTCTACGTACGCCATTATCGCCTTTAAATGTATTTCCGCTCCGGCTTTATTACTCTCAAACAGAACTGTCGGCCAACACCTTTTTTAGCACTAATGGCAGCCAGCTTCAAATAGCACAGCAAACCACACCTGTTTTTTGGGATAAATAATATGATTGACTTATAATTTATGGAACCTAATTAAATAAACATGAAATATTACCAAAACAAAACATATATGAAAAGCCTCCTGCTGGCCATGTCTTTCATCCTGATGGGATTAGCTGCCTGTAAGAAAGTTCATTACGAATGGGAGGACTACACTTACACTGCCGTTCCAACAGTTACAATTGATACCGCAAAATCAGCATTGCCCACCCGGCAAGCTGCTAAAGTGGTCTTTTTTAACCTGAAAGATCCAAATCTGGCAACCGAACAATTCTCTTACGTATTGAATTGGCAGGCGCTTGGAACCAGCGGTGTAAAATCAATAGAAGTTTATAACAGTTTTAACAGGGCCGAGCCAAGCGTTCCGGCTTATCCAATTGTTATATCTTCTCCTGGTAATCAATATCCCAATATCGCTCAGTTCCCCTTGCCAAGCATCGTTGGAGCTAATGATAAATTGCTTGAAACGGTTACTGAGTTTCCTAAAACGTACACTTTTACTGCTGCCCAGCTGGCAGCTTTAAATGGAATCAATCTGAGCGATGTAAAGGTAAATGATTACTTTTTGTTCAAATTTATTTTGAACCTGAATGATGGTAGCCGGATAGTTACCTTCTTTAATAACATTGTTGATGAAGCGCGCGGTGAACCGGGTGATTGCCGTACGGGCGCGAGGTTTAAAAGCCAGTAACAAGAGTTGCCGGGCAAAATAAATTAACATATAAACCATCTAAAATGAATATTATCAATACAAGTTTGATAAGGGCGGCTATGCTTTTGTCAATAACTGGAGTAACGCTAAGATCATATGGTCAGGAAGATAACCCTGCTGAAAAAAAAACAGTAGTTGCGGGTAAGCAATATGCCCAGGAAGTGAACACCTTAGCTAACAAAGCTTCCGTGAAAAAAGCATTGCAAACCATTGTCGATCTGCAGCCACAAACACTTGCAGACCATATTCTGCTGACAGAAATACCAGCCCCACCTTACAAAGAAATGGTGAGGGCGAAGAAATATGCTGAACTACTAAAAGCCGCCGGCGCCGACTCTGTTTGGACCGATAATGTGGGAAATGTAATAGCAAAAGTAAAAGGAAGGACAGGGAAAAAGATGGTAGTGCTGGAAGGTCATATGGATACCGTTTTTCCCGAAGGGACGGATGTTAAGATAGTTCATAAAGGAGATACGCTATATGCTCCAGGAATATCTGATGATACCAGGGCTCTCGCTGTTGTTTTAACTGTACTTAAAGCGGTTAAAAAAACAGATATAAAAACCGATGCAGACCTATTGTTTATTGGTGCGGTAGGTGAGGAGGGACAGGGCGATCTGCGTGGTGTAAAAAACCTGTTTAGCGATAAGGGCCCCGGAAAGATCGACACTTATATCGCCGTTGATGGTACCGATATTAACATGATCGTACATCGTGGTTTAGGGTCGCATCGGTACCGTATTACTTTTAAAGGCCCGGGCGGGCATTCCTGGGGATCATTCGGTTTAGCTAATCCGCATTATGCTTTAGCTAGTGCTATTCATTACTGGGTATTAGCTGCCGACCAGTTCTCGCGTGAAAAAGGTGTACGTGTTTCCTATAATGTCGGTGTTACAGGCGGTGGTACCTCTGTTAATTCAATCCCTTTTGAATCATGGATGGAAGTGGATATGCGGTCAGAGAGTCCGGAACGTTTAGCCGGAATGGACAAGTTGTTGCAGGATGCTGTTCAGAAAGCTTTAAAGGAAGAAAATCAACTAAAACGGTTTGGCGCGGATCTTACAGTTGATGTAAAGCTGATAGGCGACCGGCCTTCGGGTGTTGAAGACCCCAGCCTTCCGTTTGTGCAGTGGGCTATTGCTACAGCCAGTTTTTTACATGCTGAACCTAAGTTGGGTGTGGAGTCAACCAATGCCAATATCCCTATTTCAAAGGGTGTTCCGGCGGTTACTATCGGGTGCGGTGGCGCGGCAGGAGGTTTTCATTCTTTGGGAGAGTGGTGGCTGGATGATAAAAAAGCATATATAGCCACACAACGCGCCTTGTTACTATTGCTGGCCGAAGCCGGCGTGTCAAAATAAATTAAAACTAAACCATAAATTATTAAACAATAGATCATGATCGGAAAACTTAACCGGGTGTTTGTTTTACCCATGCTTTTTTTCGCGTCGGTATCCCAGGCACAAACAGTTCCTTCACCAAAAGAGCACTTTGGTTTTACTATTGGAGATGATTATCAGCTGGCGAATTATACGCAAACAGAAGCGTATTTTAAAAAACTGGCAACTTCTGACCGTGCCCGGTTGGTAGATATTGGTATGACTGAAGAAGGAAGGCATCAATATATGCTCATCATTTCATCCCCTGAAAATTTAAAGAAGCTTGATCATTATAAAGATATATCCAAAAAACTGGCCCATGCCGATGCGCTGACAGACGAGCAGGCCAAAAACCTTGCTGCCGAAGGTAAATCAGTCATATGGATTGATGGCGGTTTGCATGCCACAGAGGTAGTTGGTGCGCATCAGCTTATTGAAACCATGTGGCAGCTGGTAAGTCGTAATGACGAGGAGACGCTGAACATTTTAAAAAATGATATTATCCTGCTGGCGCACGCCAATCCCGATGGGCAGGAACTGGTATCAAATTGGTACATGGGTGAAAAGGATCCTAAAAAGCGCAACATGAACGTTCCCCGCTTATGGCAAAAGTATGTTGGCCATGACAATAACCGGGATTTTTACATGATGAACATGAAGGAAAGCCAGAACATCAGTCGCCAGCTGTTTGTAGAGTGGATACCGCAGATCATGTACAACCATCACCAGCGCGGCCCGGCAGGTTCTGTATTGGCAGGTCCGCCTTACCGCGACCCATTTAATTATGTATTTGACCCGCTGATCGTGACCAGTATTGATGCCGTAGGGGCCGCCATGAATAACCGGTTGAATGTGGAAGGAAAGCCTGGCTACACCCAGCGTGCGGGCTCCCAGTTTTCTACCTGGTGGAATGGCGGCCTGCGCACCACGCCTTACTTTCATAACATGGTTGGTTTGCTTACCGAGATCATCGGCAACCCAACTCCAGAAACTGTTGCTTTGGTTCCTGATCGCCTGATACCGAATGGGGCAACACCTAACCCGGTTATACCCCAAAAATGGCATTTCCGTCAGTCTATTGATTACTCGGTTTCCCTGAACTATGCGGTGCTTGATTATGCGGCCCGCTACCGCAGTGAATTGCTGTATAATATTTACCGCATGGGCAAAAACTCCATAGAGCGGGGCAGCAGCGACCACTGGACCTTTTATCCTAAATATATCGATTCCATAAAAGCGGCATACAAAAAGGAGAAAAAGCCGGCTAAAAAGGATAGCAGCAGCACTAATCAGTCAGGCGAATTTGCATTTGGGCGGGAGGGCGATATTCCAGCTAAATACTATGACCAGGTATTAAAGGATCCTAAAAACCGGGATGCACGGGGATATATTATCCCGGCAGATCAAACCGATTTCCCAACAGCTGTGAAATTTATCAATGCCCTGCTTTTATCCGGCATCCAGGTTCAGAAAGCTACCTCAGATTTTGCGGTAGCTGGAAAAAACTATCCTTCAGGTTCTTACATCGTTAAAACAGATCAGGCCTTTCGTCCGCATGTAATTGATATGTTTGAACCACAGGATCATCCGAATGATTTCCAGTACGAAGGCGGCCCACCAATAAAACCCTATGATGCTGCCGGCTGGACGTTAGCATTTCAAATGGGGGTAAAGTTTGATCGCATGGTTGAAGGTTTTGACGGGCCGTTTCAAAAAGTACCCTACGGTGATCTGCAATCGCCTCCGGCTTTAAGTCTTACAACTACTGCAAAGGCCGGTTACCTGATCAGCCCATCCATTAACAATGGTTTTATAGCCGTGAATGACCTGCTTAAGGCCGGTGTTAAAGTTTACCGTTTACTAAATGGTGTAAGTGACAAACCAGAAGACGGGCCGGGCACTTTCTACGTTCCGGCATCAGTACAATCAAAAACGGTGCTCGCAAAGGAAACCTCGGCCCTCGGGCTTAAAGTTTCGGGTATAGAGAAAACCCCTAATGGCGCTGTTAAAGTTTCGCCCGTGCGCATTGGGATTTGGAATACCTATGGCGGTTCCATACCATCGGGCTGGGTACGGTGGCTGATGGAACAATACCATTACAATTACCAGGTTATTTATCCACAGGAAATTGATGCCGGCGATCTCCGGAAAAAATATGATGTGTTGATATTTGTTACGGGAGCGATTCCCCCGGTCGGAAAAGCCGAGCGTAGCGAATACCCCGACAGGCAACCAAAACCAGATTCTGTAGCTGCGGAATTCCGTCCATGGCTTGGCAAAATCACGGCCGATAAATCTGTTCCCCAGCTTAAAAAATTCATGGAAAGCGGCGGCACCGTGGTAACTATCGGAACCAGCACCAATTTGGCCTACCATCTGGGTTTACCTGTTCATAATGCTTTGGTTGAGAAAGGAGCAAATGGAAAAGAACGTCCAATTTCGGCATTGAAGTACTATATTCCCGGTAGCTTATTGCATACCCGTTTTGAAACTGCAGAACCTGCTAATTACGGTATGCCCGCAGAAAACGATGTTGATTTTGACAGGAGCCCCGTATTTAAACTGGACAGTGGTGCTGTAGAAAAAGGTATAAAACGGCTGGCCTGGTTTGATAGCGATAAACCATTGCACAGTGGCTGGGCCTGGGGGCAGGCTTACCTCAAAGATGGTATTGCAGCCTTTGTTGCACCCGTGGGGGCAGGTAAACTATATGCTTTTGGCCCCGAGATTACTTTTCGGGGGCAGGCTCAAAGTACGTTCAGGTTACTATTTAATCAGTTGTATTACAGTAAGTAATATCAGTTTAATTACATAGGTTATTTAACAGAGTTTCAAAACATTTTTTATGTTTAAAAGAATCCTATTGCTTAATTTTTTCTCGGGTATTGTGCTCATGACCTTTGCACAGAAAAACGCGGAGAAAGAAAAGATCATTGCTTCCATACAAGGTAAGGAAGCAAACTATGCCAGAATTGCCCACCAGATCTGGAACTATGCAGAGCCTGGCTACCTGGAAGTTAAAAGTTCTGCCTTATTGCAGGAAGAATTAAAAAATGCCGGTTTTGAAGTAAAGGCAGGTGTTGCGGAAATTCCTACCGCGTTTGTGGCTTCTTATGGAAGCGGTGAGCCGGTTATTGGTATTCTGGCCGAATATGACGCCCTGCCCGGTTTATCAAATGTGGATGAACCCGAGCAAAAAGCATTGGTCGGCGGGGCTGCGGGGCATGGTTGTGGTCATAATCTATTTGGCACAGCGTCTGTAGCCGCGGCAATTGCGGTTAAAGACTGGCTTAAAAGCTCAGGTACAAAAGGCACCATCCGTTTATATGGCTGCCCGGCCGAAGAAGGTGGATCGGGCAAAGTATATATGGTAAGGGCCGGGCTTTTTAATGATGTGAACGCGGTGATGCATTGGCATCCGGGTAATGAGAACTCGGCCGGCATTACACCCTGGCTGGCCAATAAAAATGCCAAGTTCAGATTTTATGGGGTGGCTTCACACGCTTCTGCCGCACCCGAAAAAGGGAGATCGGCTTTAGACGCTGTTGAAGCGATGGATAATATGGTGAATATGATGCGTGAGCATATTCCTTCAGATACCCGGATCCATTATGTGATTACACATGGGGGGGAAGCGCCTAATGTGGTGCCTGCTTTTGCCGAGGTTTATTATTATGTACGGAACCCACAGATGCAAACTGTTAAAGAGATTTGGGAACGGGTAGTAAAAGCAGCCGAAGGCGCGGCTCTGGGTACCGGCACCCGTATGGACTATGAGGTGATTGGCGGTGTATATAACATGCTACCAAATTTAACCTTATCCAAAGTGATGGATAATAATTTGCGAATTGTAAAAGGGTTTACCTATACCGAACCCGAAAAACAATTTGCTGAAAAACTACAGTCTACATTTATTGGTAATAGTAAACCGATTCCGTTTGTAGAAGCTACTGCAAATATCAAACCTTTCAGCGTTTCAACCGAAGCGGGAGGGGCATCTTCTGATGTCGGCGATGTAAGCTGGACCGTCCCCACGGCAGGCATTATAACTGCAACATTTGTACCGGGCTCATCGGGGCATAGCTGGCAAAACGTGGCCGCCGCGGGTACCAGTATCGGCACCAAGGGAATGATGGTAGCAGCTAAAACTATTGCGCTTTCAGCATATGACCTGTTTAAAAATCCTGAACTCGTGAAGAAAGCCAATGCCGAATTGGCTGACAAAAGGGGCGCGGATTTTAAGTATGATGCCATGTTGGGTAACCGGAAACCAGCATTGGATTATCGTAAATGATTTATTAAAAATGAATGATCACTATACTCTATAACCAAAACTTATCTTATGAAAATTAAAAGTTGTTATACCCTGATCGTACTGTTATGGTTGTGCATATCTGTTGCACCGGCGCAAACCATACCCTCCCCAAAAAGCTTTTTTTGCTTTAACATAGGCGATGATTATAAGCTCACCAATTATACCAGTACCGCGGCATATTTTAAAAAATTAGCCGCTGTATCCAACCGTACAAAACTGGTGGATATTGGTCTTACCGAAGAGGGGCGTCATCAGTATATGATGATCATATCATCGCCGGCGAATATAAAAAATCTGAATAAGTATAAGGAGATATCTCAGAAACTGGCCAGGGCAGAGGGTATTTCAGATCAGCAGGCACTTGCTATGGCAGCCAAAGGCAAAGCCGTGGTATGGATTGACGGAGGCTTGCACGCCACGGAGGTTGTGGGTGCTCACCAGCTCATTGAAACCATGTATCAACTTGTAAGCCGTAAAGATCCGGAGACCATGCGGATACTGGATAATGTGATCATCCTGATGACGCATGCCAACCCTGATGGCATGGAGCTGGTATCAAACTGGTACATGCAGGAGAGTGATCCTAAAAAGCGGAACCTGAACATCCCGCGCCTGTATGAAAAGTATATAGGGCATGATAATAACCGCGATTTTTACATGATGAATACGAAGGAAAGCACTAATATGAACAGGCAACTGTTCCTGGAATGGTTTCCGCAGATCATGTATAATCATCATCAACGGGGGCCTGAGGGCTCTGTTCTGGCAGGGCCGCCTTACCGCGATCCGTTTAACTACGTGTTTGATCCTTTAATGATCACCGGGATAGATGCACTTGGTGCAGCCATGTACAGCCGGCTTAATACGGAAAATAAACCGGGATATACACGATTAACGGGTTCAAGCTTTTCTACCTGGTACAATGGTGGTTTGCGTACCACTACACAATTTCACAACATGATAGGTTTGCTAACCGAGATCATCGGGAGCCCCACGCCCGAAAAGATCCCCGTTGTTCCACAACGCCTGATCCCGAATGGTGCCACTCCAAACCCGGTATTACCGCAGGATGTCTGGCATTTCCGGCAGTCGATAGATTACTCGGTTTCCCTGAACTATGCCGTGCTTGATTATGCTGCCCGCCAGCATGATGAGGTTCTTTTCAATATTTACAGGATGGGTAAAAATGCTATTAACCGTGGCAATAAAGATAACTGGACACTATCTCCAAAACGGTCTGACGCCATTACGCAGGCGTATAAGGCTGACCAAAAAAGTACAGAGAAACCCGATGCGGGCAACACAGGCGGAGGCAACCCGGATGACCCGATGGGATGGAGCACAAGAGGGAGTAATATTCCGATGAAATATTATGATGCGGTGCTGAAAAACCCTGCCCTTCGTGATCCGAGAGGGTATATCCTTCCGGCAGATCAGCCCGATTTTCCGACGGCAACACAATTCATCAATGCCTTGATCAAAGCAGGGATCCAGGTACAAAAGGCAACCGTTGATTTTACTGTCGAGGGGAAAAAATATCCGGCAGGTTCTTATATCGTAAAGACTAACCAGGCATTCCGTCCGCATGTATTGGATATGTTTGAGCCACAGGATCATCCTAATGATTTTCTTTATCCGGGTGGCCCGCCAATTAAACCTTATGATGCTGCCGGCTGGACACTCGCTTTTCAAATGGGCGTACATTTTGATCGTATACTTGATAGTTTCAACGGACCTTTTCAGCCCATTCCATATGGACAGATCCAGTCGCCACCAAAGCAAATCCTATCTGCAACCACGGGGGCTGGTTATCTTCTGAGTTCGCAGGTAAACAATGCTTTTATAGCCGTTAATAACTTACTTAAGGCCAGTGCCGAGGTTTATCGCCTGCCCAAAGGTGCTGCGGATATGTCGGAAACTGGTACTTTCTTTATCCCTGCAGGAGCAAATACCAAATTGATATTGGAAAAGGCAGCAACCGACCTAGGTATTAAAGCTACCGCAATTGAACAGCGCCCGGCTGATGCTGTAAAAATATCATCCATGCGCATTGCCCTTTGGGACACCTATGGTGGTTCGATACCTTCGGGATGGGTTCGCTGGCTTTTGGAACAGTATCATTTTCAGTATGATATTATCTATCCGCAGGATATTGATGCTGGTAACCTGCACAGCAAATACGATGTAATTATATTTGTGACAAGGGCAATCCCTCCGGTTGGTGGCGAAAGGGTCAACAGGGCAAGCTTATTTGCTGATCGTGAACCCAAGCCGGAAGAAGTAACAGCAGAATTTAAGAACAGACTGGGTAAAATAACGCCGGAAAAGTCAGTCCCACAACTCAAAACCTTCCTGGAAGATGGCGGCTCTGTAGTTACTATAGGCAGCAGTACCAACCTTGCTTACCACCTTGGCCTTCCTGTTCATAATGAGCTTGTTGAGAAGAATAGCAAAAACGAAGACAAACCATTACCCGGCACAAAATATTATGTACCTGGAAGCATCCTGAGTGTTAGTGTTGATCCAAGCGTACCCGCTGCATGGGGTATGGGCAATACGGCTGATATTGATTTTGACAACAGCCCTGTTTTTAAACTGGATAGTGGTGCTGTGGAAAAAGGGGTTAAGCCGATAGCGTGGTTTTCAACTGATAAACCATTGAGAAGTGGCTGGGCATGGGGGCAGGCCTATTTAAAGGATGGCGTTGCAGCCTTCGTGGCACCGGTTGGGAAAGGAGTGTTGTATGCCTTTGGTCCCGAAATAACTTTCCGTGCACAATCACATGGCACATTTAAATTGCTTTTTAATCAATTATATGTTACCGGTAAATAGTTTTTAAAAACTTTGTTTGTTTGATTGTTTAATGCCCGGCCCGTAAGCTGGGCATTTTTTGTCACCTTATATAGACTTCTTTAGACTGGAACTTATAAAAAAAAACGCTATAAATGTTTAATTTATAGCGTTTTTGACTCAGTTAGACCTGATTTCGTGGAGCCGGAGGGATTTTTCGCTCGCTTTGCCCAGGCACAATCCGCTCAAGATAAAGTTCGACCCCTCGTCCACTCAACATATTATTAACTTACCTGTAAGATCACTTTTCCATTAAGACCACCGGCTGTAACCAGGTCCTGTGCCTGAGCAGCATCTTCCAGGTTCAATACTTTGACTATCTGCGGGGTAATTTTATTTTCCTCGACCATTTTTTTACCAAATGCTAATTTCTCAAGCTTTGGCGCAGAATTGATGAACTCGGCAGAGATGCCATATTTTTCCGCGTCTTCATTTGAAGTAGGCATAACAATACTGATTAATTTACCGCCCTTTTTTACCACAGCGTATGATTTCTGCAGTGTTTCACCTCCTACTCCGTCAATAACCAGATCAACATCATGCACTAATTTGCTAAAGTCTTGTGATTTATAGTCGATCGCCTCGTCGGCACCTAATGATTTAATGAGCTCTGTACCCTTTGCCGAAGCTGTGCCAATGACATAAGCCCCCAATGCTTTAGCCAATTGAACCAACGCAATACCTACTGCACCCGCGGCTCCATGAATCAGTACTTTTTGACCTGCTTGCAGATTTGCGCCTTCTATCAGTACGCTATAGGCTGTGTTCAGCGGAACAGCCAGGGCCGCAGCCTCATTCAGACTAACATTATCCGGGGTTAAAGAAACATTTTTTTCATCCATCACGATATATTCAGCGTAGGTACCGCCAAATGTTGTGGCGAATACCTTGTCTCCCCTTTTTAACCGGGTTACATTTTCTCCAGTCTCCTCTACCGTTCCGGAGAAATCAGTACCGGGGACGAAGGGAATCGGAATTGGTATAAATTGCTGCATTGCACCCGAGCGAATTTTCATATCAAACGGATTAACGGTTGTAGCTGCTATTTTAATCAGCACCTGGCCGGCTGCCGGTGTAGGCTTAGCTATATTTTCTATTTTTAAAACGGAAGAATCTCCGTACCCTGTCATTTGAATTGCTTTCATGTTTTTTATAGTTAGTTATATACAAATGTAACCGGTAGTATCCATTCAATATCTCTTACAAGTAAATAAAAGTCAATCAGCATTTTTCAATAATGTAATGGTCTTTAAACTTGATCTATCCGTTTTTGATACACAACAAGTAATATTCGTTCGTTTCTGATACAGTACAATGATTTATTCTTTGTTTAACTTATTAAAAATCAATACATTGAAAGCTTGGCACGCATTTTAGAAGATCATTTTAATTTCCTGACCCTTAGAATATTAAACCGATGATCAAGAACTACTTTAAAATAGCTTGGCGCAATATCTGGAAGAGCAAAGCTTTCTCGGCCATTAACATTATAGGTTTGGCTGTGGGCATGGCCGCTTTTATGGTGATCATGATGTTTGTTGCCTATGAGAAGAGTTTCGATAATTTTCATACTAAAAATATTTACCGTTTAAATGAGGTACAGACAGTCGGTCAGGAAGGTACAACCCAAAAAGTTGCATTATCTATGTTCCCGATGGGGCAGGCCTTAAAAATGAAGTACCCGGAAATAAAAAATTTCACGAAGATAAAGTGGAATGAAAAATACCAGGTAAGCTATAGTAATGAGCGTATGTTTTTGCCACAAGCATTTGCTGTCGACTCCACCTTTTTCCAGATCTTTGATTTTAAACTGATCAGTGGCGATAAAAAAACCGCGCTCAGTAAGCCCAATAGCATTTTACTTACCGAAAAAACGGCCAGAAAATTATTTGGTGATGCCAACCCTATCGGGAAAACCGTAACCCATTACGGTAGCGATACCGTTTCATTTGCCGTTACCGGTGTGCTTGCTGACGTGCCCCAAAATTCACAATTACAATTTGATGCCCTGTTCTCGTTCAGCAGTATTTATAAACCCTGGATGTTTAAAAATTGGGGCGGCAACTGGTTAAACACCTATCTTGAACTCGCACCCGGCACTAACCAGGCGCTGTTGGAAAAGAAATTCCCGGCCTTTATTACAGAGCATCTGGGCAAAGATGGCACCAAATATATGAAGCTGTTTCTTCTGCCTTTGAAGGACGTGCATGCCAACTCAGCGGATATTGGTTTGGATTATATCAATTATCAGAAATTTGATAAAAAATCAACCAACCTCTTTGCCATTATCGCGTTGATCGTACTGATCATAGCCTGTGTTAACTTCATTAATCTTTCAACAGCTCGCTCGGCCGAAAGGGCTAAGGAAGTAGGCATCCGCAAATCGATAGGCGCGCATCGCTTTCAGCTGGCTTTTCAATTTTTGGGAGAAACCGTGCTGATCTCATTTATCGCGCTGGTTCTTGCTATTGGCCTGGTTGAGCTGGCTTTGCCCTATATTAATAACCTGAGCGATAGAAAAATAAACTTCAATGTATTTGGCAGTCTTGGTGCCATATCCTTTGTATTTGGGGGCACGGTACTTATCGGCCTTATTTCAGGTATTTACCCTGCCATTTACTTATCTTCTTTCCAGGCAGCCAAAGTTTTAAAGGGCTCTGTACAAGTTGGGAAAGACAAAGGTTTGCTAAGAAATATCTTGGTTGTTACCCAATTTAGTAGCGCTATTTTCCTGATGATAGCCACTGTGTTTGTGCTAAGGCAGTTAAAATTCATGCAAAAACAGGATCCCGGGTACAATCGAGAGCAGATCGTCAACATACCGTTAGACAGGATCACTTCCAAAAAGTACGAACTTTTCAAGAATGAGTTATTAAACAGTACGCTGGTTTCGGGCGTAACAGCCTCACAGGATATTTTAGGGAGTCATTTAGATCAAACGGGGGTATCATTTAAACCTGCCGACGGGCCAAAGCAGGACTTTGGCACAACCTTGTTGGTAGTGGACGATAATTATCTTGATCTATATAAAATAAAACTGGCGGCCGGTAATAATTTCTCTACTGATAAAAAACTCAACGGCAGGGAATATATTGTTAACGAAGCCCTGGCAAAATCGTTATTAAAAGATCATCCTAAAGCCCCCTTATCCTCATTGATAGGCTTACAGTTTGGCTTTGATTCATTGGGTACAATCAAGGGTGTTGCCAAAAACTTCAATTTCAATTCCTTGCAATACAAAATTGAGCCCATGTTTATGGTATGCGCGCATGCCTGGGATTTCAGAAACATTTCTGTTAAGATTAATAGTAGCAATACTGCTGCCGCTATAGCATTTATCAAATCAAAATGGGATAGTATATATCCTGATTATCCGTTTGAATACCAATTTCTGGACGATCATTTCAACGAGGTTTACAAAGCCGACAACCAGGTAAGCCAGATCGTTGGTATACTGGCGGGCCTGGCTATTTTCATTTCTTGTCTGGGCCTGTTTGGCCTGGCATCCCATTCTGCTGAAAAAAGAGTGAAAGAGATCGGGGTTCGAAAAGTGCTAGGTGCATCCGTGCAACGCATTGTGTTATTACTTTCAGGTAATTTCTTAAAACTGGTGTTGATAGCCAACATCATCGCGTGGCCGGTAGCCTGGTATGCGATGGACAGATGGCTAACGGGTTTTGCTTATCGCATCAACGTTACCTGGATAACTTTTGCTATAGTAGCGTTTATATCGATATTGATAGCCCTGGTTACCATAAGCTTTCAATCGATCAAAGCAGCAATTGCAAGCCCTGTAAAAAGCTTAAGAAGTGAATAGCTATAGCTACCACATTGCTTTAAGGCATAAGCAAATATTAATATTTCTGGATTGAAAAATTTATAAAAAGCCACTAATATATAGATAGTGGCTTTTTTGATTCCAACTTTCTTATAGAGATCAGAAAGCATAATGACGCATCCCACCATCAACAATATTAACGGTACCGGTAATGTACTTAGCACGGGGCGATACTAGGAAAGTAGCCATATTAGCTATATCCTGTGGTTCACCAAAATCACCCAGGGGTATTTCTCGGGCGGCAAATTCCTTTCGCGCTTCAGCAGTAAATATGCGGCGTACATTCGCGGTGTCGAGAAGACCCGGCTGCAGGCAGTTGATCCTGATGCCATGCTTGCCTAATTGCGCCGACAGCTGTTTTGACCACATCGTGATACTTGCTTTAGCAACCGCCGAAACATTCACCGAGCGCAACTCATACGTGCTGGTAATGTTTAAAATAGCCCCTTGATTACGCTCCATAAAATGAGACAACAATTGTTGGGTCAATTGCCGGTGCCGGTCAAAATCCATCGTCATCGACTCATTCCACAACTCATCTGCCCCGATAACATCCAGCGGCTGACTGCGGCCTGTATTGTTGACCAGGATATCTACCTGCCCCAGATTTAATAAAGCTGCTGCCGCAATTTTCTGTGGTGCATCGGGTGCAACAAAATCCTGTATAAATATAATCGGTTCAACGCCCCCTGCGGCTACTACTTCTTCCTGAAGGCTCTTTAGTAATTCTTCATTTCGGGCGGTAGCCAATACTTTTACACCTTCTATAGCTAATTCTTTTGCAATTGCCCGCCCAAGTCCCTGGCTGGCGCCGGTCACCACAGCGGTTTTTCCTTTTAAATACAGATCCATAATTTTATACTATTATTTTTTTCAAAAATTTCTTTGACAAAATTAGCGGGTAACATTAAATTTACAGGGTATACCATTAATTGTATGGTACTAACAAAAAAGTAACTAATGGCAGGCAGAAAGCAAAGCTCAACCTATACCCGTAACGAAATATGCATTATCGATTGTGACCTTACCTATGCGGTTCATAAGCTTGGTGGCCGGTGGAAATTATTGATACTGGATAAGTTGTGCAAAAAGAAAATGCGGTTCAACGAGATCAAAAAAGAGTTTTCCTACATATCGGAACGCATGTTAACCCTGCAACTACGAGCCCTGGAAGAAGACGGGCTGGTGAAACGAACCGTTTTTGCCGAAGTTCCGCCAAGGGTAGAATATGAACTCACAGAAATGGCATTCGAACTGGGGCCTATCCTGAAACAACTAAGCGACTGGGGCGGCAAACAGCGGAGTTTAATAAAGAAAGACTAATTTCGTTCATATCACCCTTCATTTTATAATTGCTGTTTTTATATTTACCCGAATTAGTAAAGAATAATGCGCCCAGCGTCTAAACCCGATATTGCCGTTTCGACAGATGACATTTAACCAGGAGAGCGCTCAGGATACGCCACAAAACATAACCTGGATAAATAACTTACGGTTGATAGCCATGTTTGCCGTAGTGGTATTGCACACGGCCTCCCCTTTACTTTTTTACCATAAAGGAATCGCTGCTCAGGACTGGCTGGTTGCGGATATTTACAATGCATTGGTGCGTTTTGCCGTACCTGTTTTTGTAATGATAACCGGCGCATTGCTACTTCACCGCGATTATGAATTAGGCAGTTTTTTAAAGAAACGGCTTGGCCGGTTGATACTACCTTTCTTTTTCTGGAGCACGGTTTATGTACTTTACAGATGTTATAATGAGGAGTTCATTTTTACAGACAGCATCTGGACAAACACTAAACTGATCTTACTCCAGTTTCAAACAGGTGCGTATTATCATCTCTGGTATGTATACTTATTGATAGGCTTGTACTTGTTTATACCCATCATTGGCAAATTTGTGAAGCAAGCCTCAGAAAAAGAGTTGTTATATTTTTTGGCCATCTGGTTTTTAACCGTATTGGTAAGCAAGCCCTATTTAAGCAGCTTCGATACAGCTATCGACCTGCATAATTTTACCGGTTATGTGGGATATCTTGTGCTGGGCTATTACCTGGCTTACAAAAGATTCCATGTACGTGGTCTGGTTTATATCGCCGCGGCAACGTTCGTGGTAACCGCGTTAATCATTGTTGCAGGCACCCATTACCTACTGTTAAAGAACCATGAACTAAGTACCTTCTTTTATGAGCCTATAAGCCCCTTTATCATCCTGATTTCGGCAAGCGCGTTTTTGACTGCCAAGCATACCAAGATCAAACTAAGTCCTGCTTTGAACAAAATAGCTCAAAATGCCGGAAAATTTACCCTGGGTATCTATTTCAGCCATGCGTTAATATTAACTCTTTTTGACTTAGCAGAAATTAATTACGCCCTTTTTAATCCGATACTCAGCATTCCAGTTATAGCATTGTCATGTTTTTTGCTGTCATGGCTTTTAGTTTATGTAATGAATAAAATCCCCTTCATAAAACATCTTGTTGGGTAGCGATGGTTCGTTAACTGCAAACTATTTTCTGTATATTTGTACCCTTAACTGCAAACTGCCCACCGGCTAATGCAACTCAAATAAAAATGGGGTCGACCGGAATTGACAGGATGGAGATAAGTAAGTAAGCATGCAGCGCGTTGGGTGAATTAGCGCTTAAATCTGAACGCTCAAACTTACAAATGGCGAAAATAACTACGCCTTAGCTGCTTAATTTAGAATTAACTAGCTTTTGTCCCGCCGGTTTTCCGTTCTGTTGAATCGGCAATAGGGGCATCGAAAAACGG
>Ga0105239_10000601_pt1 | contig 51384 bp, 36 predicted proteins | sample KBSC44metaG_FD_92761 | JGI IMG/M metagenome (GOLD analysis project Ga0105239, IMG submission 92761) | Corn rhizosphere microbial communities from Kellogg Biological Station, Michigan, USA - KBS C4-4 metaG | ecosystem: Host-associated > Plants > Roots > Rhizosphere > Soil | place: Michigan, USA...
ATATGTATAGACCCTATCTACACACACACACACACACACACACACACACATATAATATATGTATGTACAAATATGTGACTATTCCATCTTCACCTGTACATACCGCGCATTGAGAGATACGTACGTACGTACCTACGTTGAGGAGTCCAAGGATTCGGAAAGACGGGTCGTTGAAGGGAAGAGTCGGCGGTTCAGGTGGTAATATCACAGGAAATGAAAACGGAGTTTAGAGATCAGAGAGATTGGTATCATTGTGCACAAACCTAGGCAAGGCTAGACTAGATGGGAAGAGACTGCTCTTCAAGTATAGTAGGTACTAGGTAGGTACATCTCTCTCACACATGTTAAATGCGTACATCATTGGTAGCGATGTAGGTACCTTGTACTTCGAGTTCATATTGGCGACGTCATTTCAGTTCTGCACTCTTACCCTCTTTGATTGAGTCGAACTGAGTGGATATGCCGCCACCGAGAAAATCGGCGCATGTTTTTAATTGCTTGCCTCCAGCAAACTCAACTCCCTGGGTATCTAAAATCAACTTCTTTCCCAAGGCTCGCTAAAGATTAGATATAGGTAGGTAAATAGTATAATAAAAGATGTCGTGAGACCTGGCATCGCCCTTGGTAGATAGGAAGAGGGTATATCGTATAAAAATCTAATGTCGCATCACATAACTTGGCTAGCACATCAAATGGCATAATTCTCCGCGTGTAGGAAAATCTCATCTTTTCCGGAATCGCTCCAGACAGTAGCTTGCAAGCGTGCCACCGTTGTGGCCACATCTGTTCGCATCTCTGGAGGCCCACAAACATAGACGCACGTTCTACGGCTGAACTCCTTGCTGAGACTCTTCAGCATGTAAGGAATATCGGGACGGCCGTACTCTGTCCGCCATCCATCATGACGATGGCTAATGACGTTTGTGGGTAGGAAGGCAAAGCGCATGAGATTCTTCTGGAATCTTGTGGGAGTTGATGGAAACCCGAAGTCGAATGACCTAGTTGCTTCGGCTTGAGCTTGTGAAAGAGTCGACATTCGATTACTGGGAGGTGGAGGGAAGTAGGTTTGAGGTTCTTGTCCAGGTGGAGCAAGGTGACGAGGAGGGGCCATGTAGGCCTGAGGGAGCGCGGTAATGCTATCTTCAAATTCTCGCTTCAAGTCGGGCTCTTGTTCCATCATCACGAGAGCCGAGTTGCGTTTACTTCCGGCATTGTGAATAGCATCTGAAATTTTGTCCCTAATACCGCTGAGGCGATGTTCCTTGATATCGGGCTCAGCCTCATAACGCTTGGCGGCTGTGATGAAGAAGTGGCATTGGACGGCGTTGGGAGGGGCGCATTCTCTACATATCCGTAGTTCTTCTTTGAACCATTCCATAATGTCAGGACGTTTCATGGCCCATATAACGTGGACCTTGGCTGTGGTCGCTTTACCATCACGCATGCGTTTGATCAAGTCAAGTAGCTGACTTGCGATGGCAGTGATACCACTGCCACCTGCAAAGAAGACGACATTGTCGAATGACGCCATTTGTCGTTGCATACCGCCATAAGGCCCATCGACGAAAGCTCTATACGTCTTGTAGGGCCCCTTCTTGAGGGCGGTTTCACGGACCTTTCTGGTGAATCCTGCGAAGGGTCTGAACACCAAGGTCATGTCCCGGTACTGTTCACCATATTCGGATGGGAAGTCGATGCTGCATAGAGAGGCGATTGTGAAAGGATGATTACCCAAGATTGAGATAGCGGGCATTCTCAGATAAGCATATTGACCTGGACGCCATCTCTTTTGAGTGGGAATGGTCACCTTGAGGGCGCCTTCTGGTAGTATGGTAACAGCAGATTCTTCCCCAATCAGCCATGAGGAGCGCAACGGATTCATCCAATTCAAGTAGAACAGGCGAGCCAACATGGATATGGCCATCAAGACAACTGTTGAATAGAGATACGCCCATGATGTCAGATAGTTGTTGCAATGCCAGAAGAGTAGCGCGATGAAAGCCCAGGCGACCGGGATATGGAGGATGACAAATAGCTCGTATGCTCGAGCACGGAGGATCGGGAGTGAATGGAGAGTCAGAAAGAGCAAAGGTGCCAATGCCGCGATACCGGTGGTAAAGATGTACCAGGTTTGGTTGAAATAAAGCTTAAACGTCGCAAAGCCTTCGGGGTCTCTTACAGATTGCCACCAGTATGGAACGGCGTGAATGATACCAAAAATGGCACATAGGTATGCGGTCCATCGATGAAGAACAATTAGTCGTTCATGACTAATTCCAGTCAACATGGAAACAGGATTGGCTTTTGTGGCCAGGACAACAACCCATGGCAAGAGGGAGATTGACATCATTCCAGCACGAATTGCCAATGGAGGGGATCCGTAGGCCATGGTCTCATAGAAGAGTGGCTGAGGCAAGAAGCAGTATAGCATGGAGGCGACTAAGCAGATTGCCACGATGACCAGCACGCCCAGCGAGGGAAAGGTGAACGTAAACCGCTTGCCAATGCGAATCGGAGCAACTGGCCTATAGAATACCCATCTGAAGAAGGCGATTGTGTTATTGAGAGGAGCGATGGCAGAAACAGCAGCTTGCTGGTTCTGCTTCTCACGCACAAGCGGGCCTCTGGCAGGAAAGAAATGTCGTTGGGAGCCTTCGGTCGTCTCGCTGGTGGCACTGGGAAGTTCATAGTTTCCGTACATGTTCTGTGGTGAAGCGCCATAGGGAGAGACTGTGCTAGCAGAGTTGATGACTTCTTCCTTGTAGAGAGCGGTTCGGATCTTGTCCCCCCAGTAGTAATACAGTCGCATCAAGGTTGTTGTCACGACCAAGATGATTCCCACATATACATACAGTAAGCCGTACTTTGCGGCCTCGTTGAAAGGGTCTTGCTTGATGGCCTCGACAAGAAGAGGAGGTGTCGTGCTGTTGATGGGGATATTGACTCTCTTGACAAGTTCCTCAATCTCGTCCTCTCCTCGTGCGAACAACTGAGCCAACGCTTCAACCGGGGATGAAGACATATCTGTGGGCATCTATCTTCTTTACCAGCAAAGAAGGAAGAGGCGAAAGTGCGACACGGGGAGTGGAAGGGTCCTGTGCTCCGTACACTGTAGCAGGACGAGTTACCTATGGGTCCCCAGACAGGCCTGGGGGCGGATCGATGTTGCTTGGGAGTGAGCTATTGGAGGCCAGTTTGTTTCGTTGAAGGTCATGTATTCAGCGACCGGTAAAAGCCCCCACTCGAGATAACCAGTACTCGGAGAATTGGGTTTATGCGTATATGGTATAACAGAGAGAGCCAGCTCTCAGCAACAAAGTAACGAAGATAGCGAGTGTAAAGGAAGGGAGGAAGGTCGGAACTTGAGGCTCTTGGAAGGAGCTGGAGGAGGAGGAGGAGGGGAATCGCTGATGCGATATAGAGCGATGTATCACAAGATGGAAGGCATATCGCATGCGATCCGGGAGGGAGGGAGGTAGGGATGTAGGTGACGAAGAATGACCGCGCGTGTGGAGGAATTGGATCTGGCACTACCTACGGTGATATTGAGACAGAACAGAAGACCAAGGAGCTACTGCTGAGCCTTCAGGAACGGCAGCCTTTGGTAGGACAGCGCATGCGTGGCCATGGCTCGAAGAGATCTGAGGCATCTGCGAGGATTTCAGCAGCAGCATTGTCAGCGCTTGGAGAATGTCGTGGATTGGCTATAGTGGTCAACTGGGTCAGTGGTACTAAGAAACATGAACGGAGTGGTGTGGAATGGTGGGATGGCAGTAGTGGCAGTAGTGGCGCGACATGGAGCGGACCGAGAAGGAAAAGACAGAGAGCAGAGCAAATAAGAGAAAAGTATAGGAAGAATACATGCTGGGTAGAGTAAATGATTGGGTGGAGGAGGTGATGGAAACCAGGAACCAATGCATGAGGCTTGAAAGAGACGAGAGGAGAGTGGATGAGAGGATGAGATGGTGGAGGAGGTAGACGTGGAGGGCAGAGGCAGATGGGGGGAAGAGAGCAAGAACACAGAGACGAGGTTCGAGGCTTCGAGGATTCGAGGGTGACCGAGGAAGGTGGGGTACTGGTGTAATAGAGCGCAAGAGGGAAGGAGCAAGTCAGATTGCAGAACACGAACCTACAACCGCCCGGATGATGTGATGGCCTCTCAAGCCTTCAGCCATGCATCTCTTAGCGCTGGTCCCATCCCACCAACCACCTGTCCGGGTGCCTCCAAGCAACCTGCAGACTTCGCTTTGGTCTACAAGGATCTTCAATGATGTTCAAGGGAGAGTCCCTCCTCGCAAAGGGTCCTTAGGCTCACCCTGGCCGCTCTTGTTTTTGTGGTCAACCTTTGACTGCAACCTAATGGGGAAAGACACCATTCCTTATTGCATGTGATATGAGGCGAGACACTCGGTAGAAAACATCCACACACCCACAGAAGAGCTTTGTATCTCCGCTGTCCTCCGTACCAGGAACTCGGCGGCACGGGGCGATCGATAATTGACGTTGATCTCGGTTGTGGTGGATAGATACTCTCCTTATCCAGAATTAACTCATTGGAACGATCAAACGAAATGGGAGAATGTGATACGGAGCAGTGTGGCCTCATATAATTCACACTCCATAGTACGAGTATCATAGCGACTAGTCAGTCGATAATGTAAACAATTAACTTTCCTCAGATGGCCAAATCCGACCAGACGAGGACATCATCATCTCGCCTTGAATCCTTTGCCTTCTAGATAGTATCTGGCACAAGAGAATACTTGGGTATCATCGGACGAGTCCAAGACATCCCACACATCCCTTGCCAGACCTCCCTCCTCCCATGTCCCCATCCCATCTCGTTGTTGGTCATGTCCTTCTTTTCTTTGCGCCAGCCTTCTTCTCCGTTCCACTCGCACTGGCCACCGGTGCAGTGGGCTTCAACTCCTTTGTGTCCGGACCTTCCAACAATTTCTCCGCCTTCTTCTCACCCTCAGCCTCGTCCTCATCATCGCTATCACCACCCTGCCCGAATTCATTGACTCTCGAGTAATCAACTCGGTATTTGTACTTTTGATATAGCCAGATGAAGAAAATCACATCGTCTCGCAGCGTGGCCAATCGATGTAACGTTGGCATTCGGATGGTGAATGCGAACAGGTCATCGATAAACGTGTTCAAAAACTTGTATGTCATGGCCTTGGACGGCATATGCGCCACCGACTTCAGACGATAGTTGATGTAAAGGCTGGGCACCATCATCAAAAACCCATACGCATAGACACTGCCCACCAGCGTTTCAATCACGAAACTGTACCACGATTTGTGTGTTTCGTAAACCAGCGAATAAACCGCATACGCCAGCAGAAGCGGCACAGCAACGATGTAGAGATACCGGAATGCAATCTGGTCGTACTCCTGAGTCTGTTTCTCCTTTTCCGTCAATTTGTGCTTGTCTTCAAACGTAACAACATAGGGAAGGAATTTGAACGCTGAATCAGGTCCTGGCTCGCGAAGTCGCACGTCGACCGTCTTGGTGATCTTCCAGGCTTCCAGAACAATTCCAAACCCTTGACCTGCCAAAATCATCCAGCTGGTACCGTCCGCGTTGTCCACAAGATACAGGAAAATAATCGTCTGCATAAAAACATTCGCGAGAATCGTGCGAACAGATGTCCCAACCACATCCTTCTTTTTCCGCCAATGTGCAATATCGCTCTTGAAAGCAAGCCCTTCGAATACCATGTGGAGAATGCTGACAACAAATGTCGTCCCGAGCAGGTACGAATTGGTGTCCAGCAAGATCTCCTTGAACTTTTCCATCTCGCTCCCGTCCCCACCCGTCGGTGACGGCGCACCAAATGCTGCCTGCTGCTGTTGCTGTTTGATCCCATCGTCAATACTCGACAAGATGGAGTACTTCCAATTGACAAGGTTGTACAGCTGGATTTTGAGCGGCACTTCTGTCACTGTGTCATTGAGCTCCGTCATTTGTGATCGCAGTTGCCAAAATGTGTTCAGGTAGAAGACTGGATAGTACCATCCGTTCTCACCCGACGCATCTCGTGCGCCAGTGGGTTCTAAAACAACGTTTTTCCGGATGGCAGGATGCATCTGACGCCAACTTTGCGTACCAGTATTCGGGATGAGTGCCAGGGTGAAATTTGGGTGATAATACGAGGCAATCTGGACGCCTTGGGGTTCCTCTGGTTCTGCCTCCGATTCCTCACTCTTTTCAAGCAAATTCTTGAGCTTGCGCACTTTCTTCTTTGCATGATAGTGGTTCAGTGGTCTCTTGAAGGAGTATGCCTTGGCCGTATCATAGTCTTTGGACGTCGGGTCGATCTCACTACCTGTCAGGCCAACAAAAAAGTAAGCCCACAGCGTAGCATTGTGCTGCACATCCTTTGGTAAAACAATCGTCGTGTCAATCTCCCGAGTGTCCTGATAGTCTCCTTGCTGGAAGTTCTTCTCGTCAAGAACAAGCAGTTCTATGGGTAGGCCACTCAGGGCAGGAAGAGGGTTCTGCGAGGTCACATAGACCTGCACATCGAGCGAGCTATCCTCAGGCCATATAGGCGCAATATTCAGTGGGATGGCAGAGTAGTTCGCAATGGCAGTCGCATCCGGTCTCTCGTTGAAACTGGAACTTCCAGCTTGGGAAGAAGCACCAGTGGTTTGGCCTGTCTTAGAGCCGAAGAACTGGTTGACGACAAACTGTGTTGCTGCAAAAATGGCGATGCCTTGAACAATTGTCTGGACCATGGACTGCAAGCTTTAGTCAGTAGGGAACCGTACAGCCATGACATACGGAATAAATAAGTGAACGGTACCTTTCCTCCGCCTTCCTCCTGGCGGGCGGCAGCTGCGCCGCTACCCCTGGCCTCCGGCATCTTTAGTCTGTGAGATTGAGAGACTAAAAGGGAAAGAGGAAGCAAAAACGTAGAATTGTAAGTAGAATGGACAGAGTGGCAGTCGATTTCCAAACATCTACAACTACGGAGGCCCGCCACACGCCCAATTCCCCGCCACTTTTTTCCAACGAAGACGCAATTACACGGGAAAGCATTGTTCCGAAGCCGAGGCTCGAAGCTTGGCGTCGCTCGCCCTCAGCTCATATTCCACCAGCGAGCAGTCCAATCACGCCTCCATCATTTATGCACGACTCAAAGCTGATCACGAAGCCTTTCTTACTGCTCTAACATTTTAGCAAAAAAGACAAGCTGCACTTTCTGCCTTTGGTTCCCAGGATGATATTTGACTTTGGGCCATGATTGGTGAGAACTTAGAAGCTCTGCAATGGCAAATGGGTCGGTTCCCATTCCTGCGCCGCAGTTTCCCACCCATAATGCACCGAGGGTCTGGCTATTAACGTCAGGTGACTCTCCAATTGGGATTTCTATCGCGCGCCAGATCTTGAATCATGGCGACTACGTTGTATCGGGTATTATCCAAGCGGAGTTTGAGAATGACGGGGCTCGGAGTAAGGAGTTTAAAAGCTTTTTGGCAGAAGTGGGAAGCCATCCGGGTTGGAAAGATCGACTAAAAGTCGTTGCACTGGATATCAGGTAAGCACGGTTGACTATGAGGATTCCTTATTGTCATCGAATTTCTAGTAGTTGGGGATCTGCACATAGCTGGATGTTGACTTGTCCTAGGAATGTCGCGCATTGCCAGGCAGCCGTAGCGGAAGGCGTCCATACCTTCAGGGGAGTTGACATATTGTTTTGCTGCACAAGCGAAGCAGTAGTGGGCACGATCGAGGAGCTTGGGGCAAACTATCGCACGCTTACATTGGTGCGGGACCAGTTCGAGAGGAATTTCTTTGGGCCCATGAATATCATCAGAGCTGTGGTGCCTCAGATGCGTTCTCAAATTAATGGCCATATCATCGTCCTTACCGGGATCACTGGCCATCTTGGGACGCCAGGGTTAAGTATGTACTGTGCCTCTAATTGGGCATTGGAAGGATTTTGCGACAGCATCGCCTATGAGATTGCTCCGTTCAACATCAAGTTGACCATTGTCCAGCCCAGTGTTGAGATTGGCATCTTGACCAACAAAGTCACCTCCGCTCCCCCAATGAAAGAATACTCGAGAGAATTCGGCCAGACCGCTCCCATGTTTCGAGGAATTCTCGACGGGCTCCTCAACCGCCTACCTGGTATTAGAGAAGAGTATCCTCCGCCACCAGAATTCGATATGCAATCTCCCTCGTCTGAGGCCGAGAGGCAGAGTGGACCTTGGCTACTCAGTCGTAATGAGGTGGTCAGCATGTACCCCCCGCTGAGCGCGGCTCACACCGAAAAGCTCATTGCAGAGACGGTGCATGCAGTGACAGCAATTGGCGGTCACGAGAATCCGCCCGCGCGTCATATCGTCGGTGTGGAGGGAGTTGCCAGTGTCCGAGAAAAGCTCAAAACAGTGAGTGAGGAGCTGGAGGAATTTGTCGAGACTAGTATATCAGCCGACATGACCAAACAAGGTAGTGGTGCAAGCAAGTTGGGTATGGTGGACATTGATATCAAAGACTTGGAGAGTGATGTCTTTGATGCGTCGCTCGGTCTGCATATGAATTAATCTAATAATCACATAATTACCTGTTAAGCGCCTCGGCCCACTTCTGTTCACGGCCTTTCATAGCGTCTTCTGTCATCGTGGTGCCCACGCTCCCCCCGGTCTCGACGTTCAGACGATCTGTTTCTGCGTCTATCACGGTGATGCGAGGCTTCATTCCTTGAATCTGAAGGAGAGTGAGAGCGTGACCGGCGACGAAGGGGCCTCTCGCAGGAGGACGAATGTCTTCTTGATCGCTGATCCCTGTGCTTTCCCCTGTGTGACTCCCTATGACGGCCCGTGTCATCGCGTCGTCTTTTGTATTCCCTGTCGCGATCTCGGCTTCTACTTCGGCTCCTGTGTCTTCTTCGGCTGTCGTGTTTCTGTTCACCATGACCATGCCTGCGTCTGTACTCTTTTAGGGCAGATTGTAGTTCGGTATCGCCGGGGTTGGTGGTGCCCTCAATTCGTTCTCTAGGTGGATTTTCTGTTTCTGGATTGTGGACTCCTGCAGGGCGCCCGTATCCGACGCCTCTCGAAGCTGCAGCGTCATGATCGTCTGCCGTCTCCGAGTCCTTCAGCATCTTCCCAACCTCGCGTTGCCGGCCTAACTCGTCCATATTAGGATTGTTTCTTGTGGCGACCGGTAGACCCAGTGCTCTCGCAAGGGCATCTTCCTCAGCCTGTTTGACTCTTTGTATCTCTTCCTTCCGCTCTCTTGCAGCTTTGGCAGCAGGGTCCTCAGTGGAGTTTTCATCTGCGTCCTTGTCTCCTTTCGCATACCAATTGAGATCGCGTCCCTTCTGCCATCGGCCAACTGGAGCCATCAGGGAATGACCCAAGTAGTTCTCACGGTGGGAGGACCCTTGTACGTCGGACCATTTGAAGTCGGCACGGCCACCCCGCGAGCCCTCTTTCCGGACTGTGGCTAAGAGATCCATGTTAAGAGTAAGAGTGAAGGTGAGAATTGAGTTGGACCAAGCACCTAACTGTAGTTCAGGGATAGCGTGCTGCTGTGTAAGGCAATCTCTCAGGGGCTGTGGGAAATACGAGAGATCTAGCAGGAGCCGCAATACATTTGTGAAGGCTTGAAGCACGAGTTGGCAAATAGCTGGATGATAGAAATTGCCGGGGATGGATTTGCGCTGTCAGCCCGAGTATGAAGGTGCAGGTATCGGCGTTGGTAATGGTCGGGACTGGGATTAACGACACATGGGATACCTAGTAGACTGTTGCTGTGGGACGTCCGAACGTGGAAGCGGACGTGCAGAACGTGTAGATCGTGTACTTAGGGAAATGATTGTTACCAAGTTACGAGTCGAAGGGCCTTCGAAGCGATGAAAAAGGATACATCCCTGCCTACCTTCGACGTACAGCTGCATCTGCATGATGCGTCATTTTAAGCCTGAAGAGGGAAGACGCTGCATGAGTGGCGCCTAAAGGACCAGGAACCCCTCCACAGGACTCCCTACTTGCGCACTCTTGTGTCTAGAACCACCAACACCATCACGACGTCTAACGCTTCAAAGAAATGAAACATATCGAATGCCACATTTTGGACCATTCATCCGGCCTCATCATCTTCAACTCATGTTGTACAGGGTCATCCAACCCCGTTGATATTGTTCACCATTGACGCCGCAGCCGCCCAGAGCACGCACCCCTGGACCTCTGCGTGAATGCCCCATTTGTCAGACTTCCTGCTCAATCCTACCAGGGAATTGCGAGGGTGCTTTAGGTGCATGTTGATAGAGAATCCCTGTGCCTGACAACTCCGCCTAAATCTATCTCTGGGACTCTATTCAATGTTCTCTTTTTCTAAATAATCCAAAAGCCCTTGTGATTTGCAAGGTCCACTTCTGTTGCATACCCGGAAATATTATCCGGTGCTTCGTTTCGGGTCTCTGCGAACGTCGAGGGGCTGGAGGACGATTAGGCTTTGAAAAGGAGGTTACTTGCTACATTTGTTCCAGCCTCCATCTATTGCGCTGCATATGTGATCCAGCTTTCGCATATTTCGTAATGGAGCATGATCCAAGGTCATTTCAATCGATCATTATCGGATTGAATAGGGTTGAGGATGGGAGGGCAAGATTTACTCACAACGACATATATACGCCGCCACCAGTATCACATTGGAGGAACAATCTGACTGCCTTGTCTCAGCGATTCAATCTCTACTTCGTCGCCTCTGATGAAAATGTCGTTGTCTACAGGCCTGAGTTCCCCTTTCAGACAATGGGAAGGATGGCCCACCTAGTCATTGCCCCAGACCTGGCAAACACAGATGCTCAGGGCTATATAGATCGCCACAGGCCTCACACTATCAACCATCTGATCGTGGGGGACCTCGGAACAGAAGAAATCCTTCTATTAGCCACTGACTCTGGAAATGTCACTGCCTACTACACTAGATCTGTCGAGGAGGCGATTAGGAAACAGCCATATCGTTTCAGCAATACCGCAACCGCTGAACATGGTCACGTTCGTCCTTGCTTCTGCGAATGGGTTTATGAATCCGCCTGGGGGTTGTCTGTTCATACTGAGGCTCGCATGCTTGCAGTGTCAGCGAATACCCCACATCACATCTCCATGGACGATCCTTGTGCGAAGGTGACCGTTTTCGCATTTGCATTGTCAGGTAATAACGAGCCCACAAAGGACTCCGACGAGGATGATAGTGACTCCGATGATGGTCAATTCTCTCAGTGGCATGAATGGGAACCCTCCGAAGACGTTGAAGCCCCACCCAGAGACAAAAACTATAAGATCACTCTTGCTGGCTTCGATGGTCATGATGCTAATATACCGAGCATCTCCTTTGTGAATACAGATCAGGATTCACAAGGTAAATGGCTGGTTAGTACCAGTATCGACGGTAGTACAAAAGTCTGGCAGATTTGGCGGGGTCTTTGCCATAAATCCTGGAACTTTGCAGAGAAGGAGATTCGTGCTGGCTGGCTAAGGTCCCGTGAAGGGGGCTGGGCTGTTGCCGCTCTCGACCCTCGATCCTTTCGAACCGCACATACGATGGAAGCGTTTTGTGGCCACTCAAGAGCACCTCCCTACCATGGCCATGTGGGTGAGAGCTATGATATCACGAACATAGTCCGTCTCCGGACGCCCGGCAATAGTCATGCTCACCCGCTAATGGTTGAGTCGTCGGACGAATCAGACGAACCTCCTGAGCAAGATTATAACATTGAAATTTGGCCGGATGCTGATGAAAGTGACAATAACGATTCTGAAGAACCTCCGAGCCATCAGCCGAGCTCCTCCCAAGTCGAAATTGCTTCCCTTCAGAACAATCCAACTAACACTGGTTCCGTAGATTCTTCACAAGAATCCTCCGAAGAAGGTCCAGGAGCGGCCATCGTGGAAGATCAGGAAGATGACGCCATGTCCATAGACGAGGATGATGCGAGACAAGACTCAAGCTCAGATGGACTAGATGAGGACCTGACGTCAACCAGTCGTCGTAGCACGGCATCTCTTTCGAGTCTTGCACAACGGAATAGCCCGGACGTTGTGGAGAACGAGAGACTTCTCCTTGCAAGTGAGAACGACTTTGCCGAAACGCAAAACGAAAAGAAGACGTTCGACACTCCTGCCCCAGCACTGCAGCAGCCTTGGAGGTCTCGAAGCCCTCACAATCCTATGGTCCCTGATATTCCACTGCTTCACTGTAGTGCTTCAAATTTGAGGATGCTAAATAGTCCAGACTCAGAGTCACCACACATCTTCTGCGCCAATATTCTGAAGCAGGCATTACCTCCTATAATCGAGGGACACGGGCTAGCCAACTGTGAAAGGTTAAATATGGTCCATCAGATTCCCGAGCTTGGGATCGTTATCATTGCCTCTCAAATAGGCCGATGTGCTGTCTGCACTTTGACTCGGAATAGAAAGACAGGGACCCCAGGTCTCCGAGTCGATTGGACATTGCCGACGAGAAGGCAAGAGTCAAGGAAGTTGCGGCCATTGAGACCTCTACTGGGTATTGCAGTGTCACCCATACAAGGACGTGCTTTTACCCAGCCGGAAACTCCTAGCCCCGAAGAAGGGACTGGCATTACCTGGGGAGTCGATGGAGTTGAGGACGGCATACCCACGACCTTTGATCCACTTGTGGTGATACTTCGCAACCGAGGCACCGAATCTGATGATGATTTTCAGGCTAGCGATGAAGAAGATGAAGCGGAAAGTAGTATGCCGGGCCCGAGACATGCCAAACGCAAACGCGTGTCATACGCTCGAAAGGGTGCGGGAAATTCGCACCACTCCTTAGAGCTCAGGAAATGGAAGATGCCTCGTCATATCGAACCTTGGGTCGCTATTGAAAGCAGTCGTCGGTACAGACTTATGTTAACGTACTCAGACTTCACTGTCTTTACTTACGAAATAAGCCGAGGAATGGAGAGAGAGGATGTTGCTCAGGACGAGGTCTCGGCCCTTGACCTTATGGACTGAATGCCCGTTGAGGGCATCACTTTTTGTGATCACATTAAATTGACCAACAAATATTGATAACCGATATGACCCACCATTCTGATGCTGGAAGACGTGCCATGGAGGGGGCCTCAAAGCCTCTCGTATCTTCAGCGTTCGATGTTTGTTTAAGCCCTAATGGCGCCGGAAATCTACTTCCGAAGCTTGAGTCTGGTGGGAGTGCTCAAGCACTATGCTACCTGCATGTCAACCTTGGAAGTTCCACTTCCTGGGAATCCAGATGAGATCCTGATAAAGCGGGCATCCAGGATTTGGAGCATACTATGGGATTGGCTCTACAAGGCTCGCCATCTCCTGCGAAATTGACGACGAGAGTCAGCGCTGTTATATGTCTGAAATGACCACACTTCAACGGTAGTGTTCCAATTTTTATATATCCTTCGATCGCCGATCACTTGCTATGCTACGTTGGGCACTGTTACTCTTCTCAAATTCCGGCGGTGCCTTAGATTCGCTCATTGCTATTACTTCCATTCAAGCAAAACATATTCTTGAATGGGGGCCCAGGTGATACACAATTCCCGAGAGCGGTCGGCCACTGCATCCCCGTTACCGAAACATGATGGAATATAGTCAGCGGAATTCAAGCGACATTGAATCAGGTGTTCACACATCACTGTGTCGAAAGTGACAAGCGAGCCATGGGTAAGGCAATGAAGTCTGCGGTGACAAGCTGTGAACATGGTTGAGTGCTTCTCTGGGCCTGTGAAAGCTGGAGACCAGCGTGGCAATCAGGACGCTGAGAGCTCAGGGCTGTACCACCCGCGCACACCTCCCACCACCAAAATGAGCCATTCCAGACCCCGCTCCATCCACTGGCTAGTCCTGGAGAAACCCAATTGCCGCACCCTATCGCCTTGTCCACAGAAGTACACTTCAGGCTCATCCCAATTATACAGTGTACGGAGATATTCATCGAGGTATTGTGCTGGAGCTGATATGCTCACTGTATAAGGTAATGGGCCGGGGAGGAAGGCAGGGTCAGACGCTCTCTGCCTCACTTTGATGACGACCAAGGAGCGGGCGATGATGACGGACTACGACAAAGCTACAGCTTTTGATACTAAGGCTAATTTCACATGTACTATATCCCCAATAGCGCTAAAACACCGTCTACTTTACTCACAGAAATATAAATCCTAGAATCGCTGTTCCCGAAGCGTTGCCACTGGGATATAATAGTCCCAAGCAAGAGATGTTCTCCTCGAAACGACATGAAGACCCCATCAGCCCGAATTCTCCTTGTGTGCTTTGTGTGCCTTGTGTTTTCGTGTACATAGGCAATTAGTTCAAAAGTCGTCGCTCGGATTTCACCCCTGTTCTGACACTACATACGAGGACAAGTAGTCCTTGCGAAATCAAACCACCATTTAGCAACGAAGGAGCGCCATCGTCATCTCCTTGCGCCACTTCCCCACACATCGATCTCCAAGTTAATTTGTACTTATTAACTGAATGTTTATTTCTCAATCAACGCATACTATCGAATCAAGATCAGAAAGGAGTCAGCATATGAACAATATACAGACATCTATCTATCCTAATAGCTACGCCGACGACCAATAACCATTCTCGCGAAAGCATCCTGTACCATGGCAGAACCACCACCCAAAAAGCGTATCGTAATCATCGGCGGGGGTATTATCGGGTGGACAACAGCATACTATCTGACCCGACACCCGCAGTACAACCCATCACTGCACACGATCCACCTGGTTGAAGCGACGGGCATCGCGAGCGGCGCATCTGGAAAAGCCGGCGGCCTGTTGGCGCTGTGGGCGTACCCCGCGTGTCTGGTGCCGCTGAGCTTCAGGTTGTACGCCGCGCTCGCGGCGGAGCACGATGGCGCTCAGCGCTGGGGGTATCGCGGCGTGGGTGTTGGACAGATTGAGTTACTGGGGAGGAAGGTCGGTGAGGGTGGTGAGAAAGGGGTGAATTCTAGTGTGGAAGCGAGGTCTGCTGGCGCTAGTGGTGGTGAGAACGCCGATATGGATTTGGGGACAGTGAGTCTACAGAAGCGCAGCGCCGAGTCGTATGCGCGGCTGCGCAAAGCTGGGCTACCCGATGACCTGGACTGGGTTGCAGAGGAGTGTGTCCGGGCGTACGACAGCATGGGCTCCCCCGACGACACGGCGCAGGTGCACCCGTATCAATTCACGACGAGCATGGCGCAGCTGGCGGAGGAGAAAGGCCTGAAAGTAATTCTCGGGACTGTCGACGAGGTCCTTGACGCCGATGACAGACCGGAAGCCCTCCATACCGTGAAGTACACCGACAAGGAAGCCAACGAACGACACTCCCTCCCCGCGACCGATGTGATCATCACCGCCGGGCCCTGGACGCCAACCATCCTCCCATCCGCACCGATAGGCTCTCTGCGCGCACACAGCGTGACGATCCGGCCCTCACACCCTGTCTCAGCATACTGCCTCTTCACCTCCCTCTCGCTCCCCAAGAACTACAAGACCGGCACGAAATCCCGCGCTACGACCGTCACACCTGAAATATACGCGCGGCCCAACAACGAGCTCTACGCATGCGGCGAAGGCGACCATCTCGTTCCCTTGCCGAAGTCCACCGCCGAGGTGCAGGTCGACCCCTCACGGTGCCAGGATATCGTAGACTACTGCGCAAGTTTCTCAGATGAGATGCGTGATGGGGAGGTTTTGGTCAGGCAGGCTTGTTATCTGCCGCAGGTCGAGAGGGGCAGCGGCGCGCCGTTGATCGGATTGACTGGGAGGAAGGGGGTTTATTTGGCCGCGGGGCATACTTGTTGGGGGATTCAGAATGCGCCAGCGACGGGGAAAGTTGTTAGTGAGTTTGTATTTGACGGGAAGAGTGTGAGTGCTGAGGTGAGGAGCTTGGATCCCAGGAGGGTGTTGCGGTAGATAGGTAGGAAGGGAGGAGGGTGGAGATGAAGAAGGTAAATGCGTCTAGTGTAAGACAGTAAGTATATCATGATAGCTGGAACATAGGACTGTAGGAAATCACATAGCGAATGGGCAGGTATGTTTCTGGGGTTCATGTTCTGTCATTGCTGTTCGTGTTCACAGTGATGTTTCTCTTATCATCAGGGGAGACTCATACTCGTGGACATTCGCTCCTAGCTGCGAGGCTGCGATCGATCCCTTGATGGCCAAACTTAGAGGCCAGGTACAAAGTATCTGGGCATTCGTAGAGAACACCATCCACCAAAATCCTTCATCTTCGTCAAATCAAGCCTTCCAAGCACTAACAACCTGGACGACATCCTCGTCCGCAACAGGATGACTCAGCCCCACCCTCTGAGGCACATGCTTTGCACTCGCGCCCCAGACTAGCGCATACTTGAACGTCTCCTTCAACGTGCGATGAATCTGATCACAGACATCCTCGATAGTGCTATTGTTCCTCACAATCAGCGCCTCACTAAAATCCGGCTCGATGCCTTGCCGCTTTGTGTAGATGCGTATCAGCCGTAACTCCTGCCAACAGCGGTCCACAACGTCCTGGATGCCGAGGTCCAGCTCACACGACATGACCACCGTGTTCGGCTCGTGCGCTAGCTCGTTCAGGAAGTCTACGCTGACGGCGTCGATCTTGTTGTACACGTATAGGCAGTTGATGTATTTGCGGTGGTCCTTCATGATCACGTCGATGAAATCGTCGACTGTTGCATTTTCGTCACGGACAAGCACTTCACAGTTGAGCATCTTATAGTCCCGTAGAATGTTGTATAGCATCTTCTCGTCTAGGTTTTTCGGCGGTGCTTGGAAGGTAATCTTCATGCCGCCTGCTTTTTTGGCTTTGAGATAGATATTGGGTGGTGCGCGGTTGAGTCGGATCCCGACGGCTTCGAGCTCTGCTTCGAGGAGTGCTCGTTGTTCGATTCGTTTAGTCGCGTCCAAGACCATCAGGATTAGGTCGGATGTCTGTTGGAATAGTGGGTGAGGAGAAGGTCTTTGATGGGAAATGAATGTATCCTTCTGGAAAGCCTTACCTTCGCAGCACTGATGACCTGCCGTCCACGACCCTTGCCTTCCGAAGCGCCCTCGATGATACCTGGTAGATCGAGAATTTGAATTTCTGCGCCTCCATATTCGAGAACACCAGGAATCGCTGTCAGAGTGGTGAAAGAGTATGCCGCCACCTCGGACTTCGTCTTGGTGATTTTTGAAAGAAAAGTTGACTTGCCAACAGACGGAAATCCCACAAGGGCAATTCTGGCATCACCGGATTTTGAGACATCGAAACCCGCTCCTCCGCCGGAACCTGCTCCCGGTGCTGGTTCTAGAAGTTGTGCTCGAAGCCGAGCGAGTTTGCTAGAGATGGTGAGTCAGTTTTTTTGCATTTCCAAGTTGTGCATGCTGTTGTTGAATTTGGTTCCAGGGCCTCTCTTGAAGGACCTGCTGAGTCCCATGACATAGTATCTTGTGAAAAGATTAAGCAATTTCCAAAGCCGTGGCTTTGGCCTTGTCAGAGGATAGTGATCCATGTGAACGGATACCACGACCACAGCCTCGTCGGGCACATTTAGCCCACGTGATGGGAGAAGAATGTCACGTGGACACTACAGATATCCGTTCTTCATCTTGAACACGACCTGTCCTTGTTCACATTCTCTGAACAAGCAAACATCTTAAGAGGGACAAACGTCTCAAACTTACCCTTTCAGCAACCCCAGATGGTATTCTAAGACATTTCTGTCAGAGCTGAATTGAGTATCTTCGTTGGCTTTGAAACGAACCTGTGGCTTTGTTTTCTGCAACCGATCAGTATCTTGCCAACCGATCTACGACAAGCTGCAGCAACCCACTTTGAGTCCGAGCCATTTCGGCCTCGATCCTATGTAAGCGTCAGAATTGATATAGAGCCATAGCGAGGACTGTCTCCGCACTCTTTGATCCGCTCCGTAATGTTCACCATCTTGACGAAGTCGATCTGCAATCCTTGACGAGAAGATAAGAATTCAAATCCAAATCTGTGCCTGCACTGGTAAGAAGAGAATCCCTTGGAAACAGATAAGAACACTCCTCAGGCCTCAACAATACCACTGGGCTGACAGGACAGCCAACTTCCTCTTGATGCTTTGAAGCAGAAGAGGAATCCAGCGAAGTGGGAGTTTTGAGACGCCCCGGACAAATAGATTCTCCGATCCGATAAAGTCTTGGCCTCCTGAATATCCGTGCCTTGTGAGTCAGGCTTCGAATTGCTCACTCTTTTTCTTTTACAACACAAACTGTTGACGACACAAAGATGAGAAACATGAACATGGTGTAGGTGGTCGCAGCTAATGCTGCGACTGACTTAGGCATTGCTACCCCACGTCGGGGGAAATGCCAAGAGTTTGATCCAACCCAGCAACCGCAGAAGTATTCACTATTGGAATTCACCGCGCTGCTTTATCAATCTTTCACCATGCCAGCACGAAAGCGAGCCAAAAATCCAATTCCACAGGTTCCACAACCTGAACCGCCCAAAATGGCTGAGCCATCATTTGGTCGGTCTCATCGAGAGCTTGAAATGGAGATTCAAGGCTACCCAGAAGTCCAACGCAACGAATTCCTCGCCACAAGGGCCATCTATCCTGATGAATTTGAGGTTATTCACGGACGCAAAAACGCATGGCAGGTGAGTTCTTCGTTGACACAAGCCGAATCATCATTCATTCTAATCTGACTTTAGATTCGTGAGAACTTAGCCTTTCAAGTCCGAGTAGGGTCTTTGGAGGACACAGACTACTTCGTGAAACTCATTTTCGAGTTTCCACCAGAGTACCCGAAAGTACTCCCCAGGATCAATATTGTGGCAATTCACCCAAAAACTCCTGAACTGACCAAGCATGTTGAGCACATAATTACAACATATCCGGCCTTGCACCAAGGAAGCGAGTCGGTTTATGAAGTGAATAACGCCATTATGGATTTACTTGATCAAACCATTACGGCTAAAGCGGCAAGTAAAACCGACTTTAGCCTGGAGGAAGAACGCGCAGCGCGTGAAGTCAAGGAAAAGAAATTGCTGCAAGACCGAGAAGAGCAAGCTCGGAAACAACAGGCCGAAGAGGCCGAGAAAGAGGAACGGTTCCTTGTGTCTCAGGTAGAAAGTGAGAAACAGCGCCGCCAGAAGTCTACTCTATCAAGGAAAACAACTGCCGAGGACAATGCCAATCTTTATGACGCCCCTGAAGAGCCAGTTAGGTTCGATCAGTCCATGATTGCAAGAGACATAGTCACCAACGCTCCCTTCAAATTCAAGGCTGTCTCCGGAAGAAATGTCATTCTCAAACGCAAAGACAAGAAGGTTACTATCGTTGCACCTCGGGTAGATGTTGACCTAGTTCAAGCTCCACAGTTGCTCTTGAAACAGATCTATCTCCCAGAGTCGATTGCCCCCAAGGCAGATATGCACAAATGGATGGAGGAAATTGAGCAGCTACTTGAGTCATCGAAAGAGCACCACAACCAGAATGTGGTAGATCTTGTCAATTACAGAATGGAACATGTGAACCTTGCTGATGGTTCAGCTATGTGGAATCTGGCGATATTGTCGGAATATGCGAATAAAGGTTCGCTATCAGATTTGCTTGAGCTTTCAGGCCCGCTCAACTCAAACAAAATCCGTTCATGGGGACGGCAACTAGTGGACGCATTGATGTTTTTCGATCAGCAAGGTTATGTCCATCCGGCTGTCCACGCAAAGAATGTGCTGATTTTCTTGTCCCCAAGTGGTGGCATAACCGTGAAATTGTCAGATGGTTATGGCACAAAGCTTCGAGATCTTGTCAACAAAGCCCGGGATCCGACTAGTGTTGTAGGAGGAGACTCACCCCTTTGGGTTGCCCCAGAGCTGAATGGGAATAATCCTACACGCACAAACAAAACCTGTATCTGGGATCTAGGAAAGATTATTCTACAGATGGCACTTGGCAACAACTTCCAGGAACAATACACCTCACCAATTCAGGTTCTGGAAGGGACCGATCTAGAGGACAGTTCTGAGAAATTGCTGGAGCATCTGTTCCAACACAACCCGGCCAAGCGCCCTACTCCATTTGAACTGTCTCATAGGGACTTCTTCCGAAAGACACACGAACCTATCTTTCGAAGAGAATCGCCCAACTTACCTGGGACACCATTGCGCCAGAGACGACAAAGCAATAAAACAGACAGTAAATATCATAATGAATGGGAGGAAATCGAAAAACTTGGAAAAGGTGGCTTCGGTAAAGTTGTATGTGCACGCCAAAAACTGGACGGCCAATTCTATGCTGTCAAGATTATTGAGAGCACCTCGCCGCAAGAACTCAACGATATTGTCGGTGAAGTCACATTGCTAGCGAAGCTCAATCATCCATACATCGTCAGATACTACAACTCCTGGATCGAGAATGATGATTTGACCTTGGGACGACCTACACCTCGAGCGAAATCTAAGCAGCAAGCGGCCTCTAGACGACAAGCTATGCCTTTGAGCACCGGTCATGATTTCATGGAGCCCTCAGTTTATCGAAATCAAGGTGCTGAGTATAGTGATTCGAGTGGTGGGTTGTTTGGGTATCAAGATCCTCCTTCGATAAATGAGGAAGATGGTTGGGACAACGAGGACGATGTCTTTGCCACGGACCCGGAAGCTGCAACAAATCAAGATCCCGGCTCTTTCGATGACAATCCTGATGAAGATCCTCCTACGGATCCTTTTGCTCGTTCTATCACGGGAGCACTGTACACGGACTCTTCAGGACCTCGTTCTATGCATCCTTTCCGGCCACCAACTCCGCCACCTGCTCAACTTCCTGAGAAAGCGATGTTGTACATCCAGATGGAGTTGTGCGATAAGCGGACACTGTTCAACCGCATTGATGAAGGTCTGCATCGTGATCTCGACATGGTCTGGCGCTTGTTCCGACGCATCCTCGAGGGTCTCGCTCACGTTCATAGTATCGGCGTGGTGCACCGAGATCTCAAGCCTGCTAACGTGTTTCTCGATTCTCATGATAATCCGAAAATCGGTGATTTTGGTCTTGCGACGACTGGTCAAGCAACATCGAAAGCGAAACAGGGAGAAGCAGCAATGACAATTGGGAGGTCTACAGGTGTTGGCACAAAAGGATACACTGCCCCAGAACTCTACCATCACGGAAACAAGTACGACGCAAGAGCGGATATGTACTCCCTCGGCATTATGTTCTTTGAAATGTGCTGTCCATTCCGATCAGATATGGAGAGATCCGTACTCCTAGATGCTCTCAGAAAACCAAATCCGACCCTCCCCGAAATCTTCGACACAGAACCCTACCGCAAGCAAGGCGAGATTATCCGTAAACTTGTGCAACACAAAGTCAGCCTGCGCCCCCAGGCAGCAGAACTCTTGGTCAGCGATTTGATACCTGAACCATTGGAAGATGAAAAATTTCAACGCTACATTGACCGAGTCGCCGCAGATAACCCGGCAGAATACCAATCTTGGGTCACCAAGCTATTCGCCCATAAGAATAGCGCAGTCTCAAACCTTGCTTGGGAAGACAAGAACGCTGTTAGTGTCTCTTTTGGTGAATCGATGCTATTGATGTCTATGAGTGATCAACTGCGCGATATTTTCCGCCGACATGGTGCTACTGAACAAAGTCGACAGGGCATATTCCCGAAAGCGGACTCTTACGAGAAAGCTTCTACATTCATTGATCCGGCTGGGCTCGTGGTTCAGCTTCCGGCTGATCTTACGCTTCCTCTTGCACGCTCGCTTGGGCAAACACGCTGTCGATATAGTAAGACTTATTGCTTTGGCCAAGTCTATCGCACCACAGCTCCAGGACAAGAGCCCTTACAAGTACCAGAGGTCGACTTCGATATTGTTTCGCATAGTGCTCGAGATTTGAATATCAAAGAAGCTGAGGTGATCAAGGTTCTTGATGAAATTCTTCTCGAATTCTCTGCATTAGCAAATCGATCCTGGACGATTTATCTCAATCATGGTGACTTACTGGACATTGTCTTGGACTTCTGTCGCATCAAACATAATAACTTCGCGAAAGTCAAGCAAGCACTTTCCCACCTCAATGTTGGCAGCACTACATGGAAGGAAGTCCGAGAACTGCTGCGTGGCTCATCTTTAAATATTCCAGAGACTTGTGTGTCAGACCTTTCTCGATTCAACTGCGACGGTTCCCTTGACGAAATCCGAGCAAAATTTACCAAGCTCTTTGGCGATAGTGAGCATCTCAGCAGAGCTCTACCCCACTTGACTCGTCTCGAAGAACTTGTCAACTTCATCAAGCTGATGAACGTACAGACTGAAATTCGAATTGCTCCTCTCAGTAGTAACTCAGAACATCTCTATCGAGGAAGCGTCGTTTTTCAATGCATTGAGCATAGCACAAGGAAAGTGCTCGCTGTTGGAGGAAGATACGACGCGCTAATCGCCCAGTATCAAACCAAGCCTGAGAGAGGCTCGGTTCGAGCTGTTGGCCTCCGATTAAACGTCTCAGACCTCATCAGCTACACAAGGACTCAGGTCCAGAGTCTACTCGGTGGCAAAGCGTCACGATCTGCAGCGATGGACCCCAAGGCTGCATCGACTCTCACCCGATGTGACATCGTTGTCACCAGCTTCGACCCAAGCACGTTGAGAACGACGTGCGTCGACGTCCTTTCGACGTTGTGGGGTGCCGGCTTCAGTGCCGAGTTGTCAGAAGAATCCCGCTCCCTTGAGGAGTTGGAGATGGCGTGCAAGGACAACGTTGCTTACTGGGTGGTCATCGTGCGTGGCGGGGCTGGGGATCGTGGGTTGAAGGTGAGGAGCCCGTCGAAGGAGGAGGACGAGGTCCGGGTGGGTGAGTTGGTGGCGTTCTTCCGTCGCAATTTGCGACGAAAGTAGATAGTTTACATGAGAACGTTGATTGTGTCAGATTGTGTTTTGTTCCTAGTGCTCATTGTCCCAAACGAGTAGTCGAACGATGTCTATGACGGTCCTTAGCCTAATAAGCGACAAAAAAATAACCCAACGCCCATCGTTTAGAAAGCAGCGGATTTTTCTAGCGTTAAATATGAGGACATAGACGTTAGCTATAGATGGAGTCGTCCCCGAGGCTGTGGCACCCGATGGTCGTGTCGTCCGCTGTATGTCATATATATGATTCACCGTACAATCGTGCCCCTGGATGACGTACATTTTTGGGCAAGGCGGGCGACAAGGCCACATGTGTTCTAAAAAGTGCGACTTCGAGGTTCTTATGTGCTTTTGTCAAAGGCCCAAGTGATCAACTAGTCCAACAATTCTAGTGTTGGACAGAATGTCGCCCTCCTCTAGAGGCCTTGCTTCTTCATGGGGTCTTGTCCTTGCAATATACATATTCTTCTCCTTGGCAGAACATGCCGTGCAGGCATCAGATGCAGCCTCCAATTCATCCTTATTATGGGGACCATACAGACCCAATCTGTACTTCGGTGTACGACCACGGCTCCCGAAGAGTCTGACCACAGGCTTGCTCTGGGCGAATACCGACAGCTATGCATCGGCTCAGACCAATTTTCGACATACGTGCGAGCAACATGAGGGCATGGCTGGCTACGGCTGGGAAGAGTATGATGCTCGCAATGGCGGACGCGAAGTTATACATGATACTGGGAATAAAATAGACCTCACGATAGACTTTGTCAAAGTGCCTGGAGGACAGCACGGTGGGAGCTGGGCCGCCAGAGTAAAGGGAGTTCCTCGAGAGGATGCGCCTGCAACATTGGTTACAACCTTGGTCTTCTATGCTGGCATGGAAGGACTTGGGGAACTGGCTTTCACGTCTGAGGAGCCAGACGCTGAAGGTTTCGTTACAATCCATGGTCAGACTGCCGATCTAGGTGAATTTGACCTCACATTCACCGAGTCACCCGAGAATATGCTACCATACAAAACTCACCCGGCATGGGACAAGAAACCTGTGGATCGGCCACTCATGGGCAGCGTTCAGATCCCATCTGATGCGATCTGGCAGGCAAAGAATATCCTATTCGCCAGTCTGAAACAACAGGTTGATTCCTACGTCCAGGAATATGGCCAAGAGAACATGCCTCCACCGTGGCAGACATTTACTATTGTTCAAGATCCCGGCCCAGGCAATTTCCACATGGTCCAGAAGGTGTTTGTTGGTGCTTTCGAATTTGATGTCCTGTTTAGTTCTGCCTCTGGACCCACGGTGACATCGGAAAGCTTGACAAAGGCAATCTCTAAAACGTCGACAACCTTCCAATCCAAATTCAAGGAGATTTTCAAACCATTGGCGCCATTTACTAACTCCAAATTCACAGCCCTCTCCGAATCCCTGTTTTCTAACCTCTTCGGTGGCATTGGCTATTTCTACGGTGACTCGCTTGTGGACAGATCATATGCTCCGGAGTACGACGAGGACAACGAAGGCTTCTGGGAGGAGACGGCTCAAGCCAGAGCTCGGGCGGAAGTTGTCAAAGATCCAGCTGTGGAGCTCTTCACAAGCGTCCCGTCACGGCCTTTCTTCCCTCGTGGTTTCTTATGGGATGAAGGCTTCCACCTTATTCCTATCCTTGAGTGGGATCTTGACATCACCCTTGACGTTGTCAAGTCGTGGTTCAACCTGATCGACACCGACGGTTGGATCGCCAGAGAACAAATCCTCGGCCCGGAGGCACGGAGTAAAGTCCCAGCAGAGTTCCAAGTCCAATACCCTCACTACGCCAATCCACCTACCTTGTTCCTTATTATCGACACGCTAATGGAGAAGCTCGAAGCAGGCTCTTTCTCCTCTGCAGACGAGGACCGAGTCAAGACGGAACTCCAACAATTATACCCGCTGCTCAAGCGTCAGTACAACTGGTTCCGGAAAACACAATTTGGAGACATCAAGTCCTATGACCGAGAAGCCTTCTCGACGAAAGAGGCCTACCGATGGAGAGGCCGCACACCACAGCATATCCTCACCTCCGGTCTGGACGACTACCCACGACCTCAACCACCGCACCCAGGCGAGCTGCACACCGACCTCATCTCGTGGGTCGGGCTGATGGCGAACACACTCTCTCGGCTCGCGCCTCTCGCGTCCGAACCAGACGACGCCTCAGACTACACGACGCAACACAAAGCAATCCTGCGCAATATCGAAGACCTGCACTGGTCCTCTGAAAACAAAGCCTACTGCGACGCGACCATCGACGACTACGAGGACTCGGTGCACGTCTGCCACAAAGGGTACATTAGTCTCTTCCCATTCATGACGGGCCTGCTCCCCCCGAACCACGCCAACCTACCACACATCCTAAACCTCATCCGCGACGAGGACGAACTCTGGTCCCCCTACGGGATCCGGTCACTCTCGAAATCCGACCCCTTCTACGGCACAGAGGAGAACTACTGGCGCTCACCCATCTGGGTCAACATGAACTACCTGGTCCTGAAGAACCTGCTGCGCGTCGCGCAGGTGGACTCCGCGCCCGCGAAGGTGAAGACCCAAGCCGCGAAGATCTACACCGAGCTGCGCACGAACCTGGTCACGAATGTGTTGAACGAGTGGGAGCGTACGGGCTTCGCATGGGAGCAGTATAACCCCGAGACGGGCGCGGGCCAGCGCACACAGCATTTCACCGGCTGGACAAGTCTGGTGGTGGTTATCATGCGTATGCCGGACCTCGCGAAGGAGGCGGGCATTAAGCATACCGAGCTGTGATTGTGTGGTTATCATGGAGAGAAGAAGCGGGCCCCAAGAACTATGAAAACTGTGTTTTAGAAAATTGGCGGAAAGGAGGGAAATTAAGTAGCTAGGTCGTTGAAAAGCGTGTCACAATCGAATGAGCCCAGCTTAAGCTGGGGCACGAGTAAAAATCAGCAGCGTTTCACATGGAGCAGTGTTTTGCATGGAAAATGCAGCTCGGGGATTCGTACGAACACTTCGATACAAGGCTCCACCAAAAATGGAAGGGAGAAGAAATGAGAAATTCCATCTGATTTAGCGCTACTGTACAACTAGTCGCTATCATCGTCGCTGCCGTAACCCACTAGAAGACCACCCGACGCCGGCGGCTTCGCAGGCTGTGGCTGCGTAGGCGTCCGTGTTCCTCCAGCCGCCGTGAGGCCCTTCAGCGCGGCCAGCGTAGATCCAGAGAGGATGCCGTTTTGGTCATCGTCTCCAGCTCCCGTCGGGCCATTAGGCTGATTCGAGGCTGCCGCAGGGTCCGCGTCACCTGCTTCGTCGTGGCCTGGTGGAGCGTTGAGAAGACCCCTCTCCCCAAGTCTCTGGCCTTCCAACTCGCGGTCCCTCTGTTGATTGTACCAGATAGCTTCTGGGGCCTCGTAGCCTTCCAGACCATAAGCAGACTCGATCTTCCTCTGATCCTTCTCCTCCCTCGTCTCCCGCCCCTCGATTTCCCTCACAGCACGATCGCCCAGTGCCCGTCTGACCGCCTCCGCAGCCTGCTCCTCTATCCTTGCAGCCTCTCTCTTCGCGCTCAGCGGATTCGGATCGACCGTCGCCCAGCGCACGTTTAGAATCTCATTATTATCCAGGGCCTGGTGGGCCATCGCCTCCTTCGCAAACTGCGAGTTCGCCTCGTTGACATACGTGATGAATGCGACACCACGGCCTGTGAGTACCCTTGTGCGCTCGATCTCGCCCCACTCTTGGAAATGGCGTGCGACCACCTCCTCAATGTCGTCCGTGACGTGGATGCGGCCCACGTAGAGTGTGCGGTTCTGCCGCATGAAACTGCCCACCCCTCCCATATCATCCCGGTAGTCGCTGTGCTTGTCGCGCCCGAAGCAGTCGACGTTCGGGTTGAACACGTCGAAGATGGTAGGAAGTCGGTGTAGGTACTGGCATTCGTGGCCCTTGGGACATAGCCCACGCGCGAAGAAGAGGCAGAAGAATGATCCTGGAGTCTTGTCCGCTGCCGTCCAGCCCGAGTCGTTGCGTACGTTGCAGCGTGACGGCGCGGCGGTCTTGGAGAGATATGCATCCTCACGGTCTCCGCCCGACCATTTGTTGTACCATATATTGAAGATCGTGCCGGTTTGTGGTGGCGGTTCGGATTTTATCGTCGACGGGTCGACTTGTGGTCGGGCTGGCCGTCGCTTTCGACGGATCAGTTTTGTCTTTTTTGCGGGTGGCTCTGAGGAGGCGAGGGAGGATTCATTATTGGTGCTGGTGAGGGCGTTACTTGCTGTTTCGGCGTTGGGCTCATCGTCGGGAGACGCAGATCGTTTTCGTGATGGTGAGCTGGGTGCGAACGTCGTCCGCGCTTGCACGACTTCTGCCATGGCTGCGGGTAACAGAAAATCGCGATAGGAAGTGCTTTGGCGTTAAAATGCGGTGTATGTGTACGCAGGGAATGTGGAAAAAACCAAACCAAGAATGAAGTGGAAAGTTGGACTTGAAGAAGATCTTGAACTTTCCTGGCGAAGTTGGAGAGAAGGTCACGTGATATTTCCCTTTTACTTGCCGCTTTACGTACAGATCAAACAGCCTTGTCAGCCTCGCTCCCCACTCACGAAAAAAGGAATGGCATGTGCCCTACACCGTTGACCAAATGCCCCCGTTGAAACACTTCACTGGAGTCAATCTTTAGTATTTTGAGATTTTTTGGTTAAGGGAAAATCATATACTTATTCTTTCCTAGTAGAAATCTCGGAAATTTACTATTTTGATTATATTCTCATACTTTTCATCAAACATCAACTTAGCATTCTGCCTGAGGCAAATTGAATAACAAGTCTGACTGCGTTGTCTTCTTTACGAATCCTGGTGACCAAGAGATCTTCACTATTCCAACACTGTACGTATTTCAAGCAATTCGTCGATCACACGGAAACATCGCTGTTGCTGGAGCTCAATTTCTTCTCAGCGTAATGGCCCACTGGAATAGGGGCGGCAACCGGGGCGACTTTAGCAGTTCGCTTTCGTCGTGTGAGAAGCCATGCAAGGGCGCCGACAAGTCCGACAACGGCAAGGGTAACTCCAGCGCCGATCCCACCAGCAGCGGCGTTTGACAACCCAGAGCCGCCGCTTGAGTTGCTGACAGTGGGACTTCCCGAGCTCGAGCCGGAGGATCCATGGAGGGTTTCGTAGCAGAAACCGGCATCAGACTGGCAAAGAGTGCACCAATCACTGACCTCGGCGATGCTGCGCGATGAAAGCTCTGAGATAAAGTCACCATAAGGCAGACTCAATTCAGATCCACCGAATAGAGGGAAAGGGGTCAGCTCATCATCCGTAGTTCCGTTCTTGAACAGGAATCTGACTCGAAGATCTTGATCTGGGTTGGCTGGGAAGGCAGTTGCATTGTCCTCTTCACTGAAAATCTCGAATGCCATGCTGCCAGCATAGTTGGGCAGACCAAAGAAGTCGGGGCTTGCAGCAGTCAGGTTAGTCAAGCCGTAAAATGCCATCTGGGTATCGTAGCTGCCAGCCATGAGGTTAAACTTGAGTTTGGCCTTGCCTTTGACAACATCTTTGATTTGGCGGAGCGCCCCACCAGCAAGCGTCATGCCGCCAATGGATCGATCAGGCATTGTTTGGTTATAGTTGTGATTCCATTCCCAGTGGTTGGCCAGGTATCGGAGTTGATCAAGGTCAGCAGCTTCGAGGTTCTCGGCAACTGATTCGTTGTGGATTGAGCCAACATTCAAAAGGTCAAAGACGTCGTATGCATTAGCATATGAGACGTTCTCAGGTCCCATGATGTCTCCAAGTAATGGGATGAACTTCTCGTAGAACGAGGCAGTACCATTCAATGTGTTTTGATATTCGGGACTGTCATGATAACTGTCATATGCTGTGTCGTAGGTTGGACATTGGTCATCGCCCTTGATCCAAATTGTGTCTGGAGTAGTGGTGTCCTCTCCATGGATGAGGATGAACTGGTAGCCGTTCAATGGTGAGATGACCTCGGTGCCATTGGTCAAGGTCTCTGTACTGAGCTGAGTACTGAGCCCAGTAAGTGGAGGGTAAAGGCCTTGCAGAAAATTGGTTGCAGTTTGATACAGAATGCCCTGATCAGGTGCTGAGGCCCATATTTGGCTGGTGACTGCTTTATCGGAGGAAATATTGAGGATCTTGTTGGAGGCTCCTTGCTCCACGTATCGCTCGCGATAGTACTGGCCCGACTCATACATCTGAGTAGCACCCAAATTGGTCATGCCATATCCTTTGAAGAACTTGGCAGTTCTGTCGCCATGCCGAGTGAATACGACGACGCTGTACAGGGTTTCGGCCAGGGCAGGGGAAGCGGCCAGCGAGGCCAATGTCAACGTCGTCAAATGCATATCGAATGCTTCTGTTAATACAGTTTCCTTACTTCAAGATTGATTCCCACGGATGCAATCTGATGGAGAGTAGCGATGGCCAGATGAAGGAAATTCGAGCGAGAGGGGGATGCTCAGGGCGACTTAAGAAAAACGGCGCCGTGGGCTTTTCATATGGCACTTACTGCTTCGGGAGCTCTAGTCATGATACTTCTGATGGCCTGCGGGGTTATCTCTTTGCTCCTGGGAGTCATTGGTTTCTTGCACAAGGGTGCTGGGGGCTTTGGGGGGAGGGCTTGGCTTGACTCTTATCACCCACGCAAGAAAAAGTATGCTGAATCCGCAACCACTCATGTGGATAGGATAGAGATAGCCAAGCGAATTGACTAGGGGCAACAAATGAGAGAGCTTTGGACAGTGTCCTTACATGGCTAGAACATCGTCAATCACTTCTAGGTTCAATTGTCAGCTTCAGACATGCATTGGAAGCTTGGAGGAATGCCAAGAACACGCGCCGCCAAGAGCAGCGCCAAGCCAAGGCTTGTGGACCACCAGCACTTCCGCCGCCAGTTGGATGCTTGTTTTCTTCGTGCGAGGTTCGTACGAGGTTACTCTCTCGCTAACTCTTACCCAGAAAGGTAACATCGCCCGGTTGGACGGCACCTCAGCCAGTGGTCATGTCCGATCAGACCATTTCCTTGCCAGCCCAGCTCGGACCTCATACTGATCTAGATACAATGTTTAATAGCTAAAGACATCTTTCGTATCTTTGCTGGACTCTTCGACCTTGGGAAACGAGCCAGGTATCTAGGTAGTTCTCGATCTGGAATCTAGCCTGTCGGCAAAGGTAGCAAATCCGTGGTCTCAGTAACGTGGCCTGGAATAGCTGCCCAGAAGATACCCAGCTGCTCAATGCCAATAGCTTCCTTTCAGGTTGATGAGGGTATCCTTACTTAAACATCGAAGCCACAAACTTTGTTATCACTAAGCGGGGTCACCCCTTCGAACCCTGCAGAGCCCAAAATCGAAGTACTACCAAAAAGCCCTACCTGTCATTCTTGAGGCCAGTCAGTCACAATGGAGGGAGCAGGCTTAATTCCCAGACTTACACGGCCTATGCTGTGGCAGCTGCCCGTAAGTTGGGTATGGAGGCTTTGATCAACTTCTACAGCTAGTTTGTGGTCTGAACTCGTCTGGGACTTGTTCGCATGAAGGCTAATGAAGGACTATATACACCATGTTGACTTGATGTTATGATCCGAACTGCTGAGTAGAACGGACCCCAGGGCTTCCTTGATACGTGGGTAACAGGATACGAATGACCAGGTCTAGATCGAGGTCTAGATCGAAGGGAACCATCCTCGGTGGGGTTTCCTAAAATGTAGGTCTAGGATTGTTGACGAAGCAGACAACGAATGATTTTATCCAATGTAAGGAGCATGTGGATATGATGCTAGCGTGTGTGCACTGCTGCACTACTCTCAGTGCAATAGGTACATACCAGGCGCCGGTCACATGATGTAGCCTCGTTCTCTAAGGGCTACCTTGCCACGTGGCTATGGCTCCCTTGCGGAGCTGATGACTGTTCAAGTGACCTCGTTCGTATCACTCTTTGCGAGCCACAATGTTCCCCATTGAAACGAAATGGCAAGCATGGGTGACAATGGTCGAGTTCAAGGATGGTCCATCTGAATTAGGGTCTGCAAGTGCAACTACCAACAATCCTGATCTATATTGGTAAGATGTGGCACCTGAGCGAGAGAGGGAAGATGCGTTGATGATGAGACATCACGGGTGTAAAATGCAAGGGAAGCAGCACATCTGAGTGGCGCTACACCCGGGGCAACCTACAAAGTGGGGGTTGTGACCGAATTTGAATTTTGTATCCGACACCTGCAGCCACCCGTGCGAGGGCTGCGCAGTAGGCACATTGCTCAAGCCTGATCATTGCTTCAGGGGAAAGGCGGGTGAGAAACAAGGATCTATTTACACTGATGGTAACAAGTTCAACATACTACCATGGCGTTTTGTTCGTCTTAAAGCCATGAGCGCCAATGCTAGTAGGAGAATTCCTGATGGAAGAGCCTTATCCACTACTCTTAATGGGCAAAAGGATCAGACATGATGATGCAGATTTCACATCAGAAACTCCAAGGTCTCCATCACGACCACTCAATCCACTCCAGAGGACTTAGCACACGCGATATCAAGCCAGGAATCCAGGATATCGTACTATAGTATTGTAGAGTCTATCGCTGTCTATCCAAAGCATAACATCAGATTCAGTTGACATACAGCCTTGAAGAACAGAAAGGAATCTTGGTAACTGTTAGACTCTAGAAAGTTGATCCAAGGCGTTTTGTGGCACATAAACCGATTATGGATAGCTAGAATACGTTGACAAATTTCCGATGATGTAGTATGCGCCTGTAAATACGCCTCAACCCGAGTCATCTTTAACCCCAAAAGCTACATCCATCTGCTGCCCAGCTTTTTGGAAGCCACACTTTTGATAGAAGGGTATGTTCTCATTGGAGCAATTCAATATCACCTTTTTCACACCGAGATTCTTTGCTAGAGTCTGTAGGCTGTCCATGATGAGGAAGCCAAGCCCAGTCTTCTGCTGCGACCGTGAGACAACGACCTCTTCAACATGCCCGCACATTGCGCGGTTGTGAATGCTGCGTCCATTAGCCCAGTCCCAAGGCCAGATCAACGACCAACTAACAATTTTCTTTCCACAATCAAGGTTGCGGTTGCCACAACCTCGGAGCCGTTATCGGCGACAATGCAATAATACCAGTCCTTCCCTTTTGTGGCAAGCCATTGATAACGTTCATCGAAATCTTCTTCGCTGTAGTCGCCTATCCAGGTGAGATCGGCGAGGCAGTCTAGAAACTTCCTGTCATAATCACTTCGCTGAAGTGGTCGTATTCTGTAGGGAGTTCCCTTGATATTGTGAATGACGTCTGGGAGGAGTCCAGCGTCGAAGAGAGGCTCGTCTACTGGAATCGCCATGGTTGGGCCGAAACTAATTGAATTTCTCTGGTGATCGAATACAAATTGAGAAATAGACAGCCGAGCGTCTCCTGTTGTTATCCGTCGGTCTCCAATCTCTTTATCGGTGGCCTGCAAGCTCGCGTGCTCTCCCTACCGTTGCACCACTACTGGCTTTTGCTCCGTCCGTGATTTCCGTCGGCTTTTGGTTTCGATCCCTCGGCAAGCCTCATCTTACTGGAAGCCTCTCACAGGCTAACCCATTTGCAGCACAAGTGTCAGGAGTAAATAAGCTTTTTCGGTAATCCCTCCGGAGCTTATCTCGTCTGGCAGAGTTCAAGCTCTGTGGAAGGCCTTTCCAGACCTCTACCTCTTCCGCACAGGTTGCAACACCTCCAAGTCGTTACCCCAAGGTCGCACGGGGCTGGAAGATGTAACCTGTTTTCGTGTGATATTTCTTTGTAACCCTTACCGTAGATACCAAGCGTGCGGAGAGGTCCACCTAACTCTAGATAGACCCCGTGGGCACTGGGCACTCTGTGGCTAGGTTTTACTTAATAGACCCCAAGATCCCCACTAAATGTTTGCCCAAGAGAATCATCAGCAACTCTCCCAAGTCGCTGTCACAACACCAATAATTGCTCTCTGAGGAAGCCTAGCTGCCATCCCATCAACCCTCGAGTTCGCCCCGAGGCTTCACCACACCTCATGTCGGAAGAAAAGGTCCAGATCGACACCACGTCGACCAGTCGGACGATCGTTGATGCGTCACGAGACCCAATGGACAACACGGTGACCGACAAATTGGACTCAGCGGCACAATTCGAGAATGCCCGGGCTATAACGGTTGTTGAGCATGAGCTCGGCTTCTGGCAAGCAGTCAAGCTATACCCAAAGTCTGTAGGATGGGCGGCTTTCTTTTGCATTGCCGTCGTCATGGCCGGATTTGATCCCCAACTGGTCTCGTCCTTCTATGCTCTGCCCGCATTCCAGAATAGATTCGGCGAGGAGTTCGAAGGCCAGTACATTATATCTGCGCCATGGCAAACTGCCTTGGGTATGGGTAACCCCGTTGGACAAGTAATCGGTGCTCTTGCCTGCGCCTGGCCCCTGGAGAGATTTGGCCGCAAAAGAACCCTGGCAGCATGCTGCATCTGGTCCATCGTTTGGGTGTTCCTTCAGTTTTTCTCGCAAACTCTGGGCCAACTTTGTGCCGGCGAAATCTTGGCCGGTTTGGCTTATGGCTTCTACGTCGTCATTGCACCAACATATGCCTCAGAAGTTTGCCCTCTCGCGCTTCGTGGTGTGCTAACTGCCTCTGTCAATTTGGCTTTCGTCATTGGCCAATTCATCGCACAAGGGTGCGCAGCTGGTGTTGAGACCCGCCTCGACGTCTGGGCGTACAAAATCCCTTTCGCCATCCAATGGGTTTGGCCTGTCGTCTTACTGATCGGGCTGATCTTTGCTCCAGAGAGTCCATACTGGCTCATGCGTCAGGGTAGGAGAGGGGATGCGAAAAAGGCGCTCCAAAAACTGTCTACCGGAGAAAACTATCACAATCTCGATAATATGCTGGATTTGATTGAGGAAACGGACCGCCTAGAGCAAGAAACTGAACACAGCAGCACCTATACAGATTGTTTCCGTGGGCCCAACCTTCGACGAACTGAAATTTGTACTATGGTCTATCTCATCCAAGTTATTGGTGGAAATCCTCTCATTGGTTACGCGAACTACTTTTTCGAGTTGGCGGGACTGAACCCTTCGGAAGCATTCAACAGTGAGTTTTCAGATCCGTGAAATTTATGAAACAATTAGGCTGACCTTGGAACGTAGTGGGTGTTGGCAACACTGCCCTTGGTTTCCTTGGCACCTGTATCTCATGGCCCTTGCTACACACGGTAAGCAACGAGAGGTTCCTATCTGCCCTGCTTGCGGGGACTGACTGTTAATAGTTCGGACGACGTTCCACCTACAACTGGGGGATGGTTGTCATGACCCTACTGTTGTTCATAATCGGCTTTCTCGACCTTGGTGCTCACACTTCAGGGCAAACCTGGGCTCAAGCCACCTGCATGGATCTATGGACTTTCACATACCAGATGACTGTTGGTCCTGTTGCTTTCACACTTATCTCGGAAATCTCCTCAACTCGATTGCGTGGTCGAACTATTGCTATTGCAACAGCAGTTCAAGCTACTGCGAGCATTGTCTTTACCGTCGCAATCCCATTTATGCTGAATGCAAACGAAGCTAACTGGCGAGGCAAGGCTGGATTCTTCTTCGGTGGAGTCAGCATGATCTGCTACCTCTGGTGCTTCTTCCGCATCCCCGAATCTAAAGGTCGAACTTTCGAGGAAATTGATCTAATGTTCGAGCAAAAGGTGCCAGCACGAGGCTTCCGCCGCTATGAAATCGTCCACCAAACCCAAGCTTGATACGGAGAACCCAAAGTCAAACCTGCAAGCTGCTGGAGCTTGTCGTGAGTGGTAGTGATCGATTTGCGCATTGAGGCTTGGCCACTGGACTGTGGTTTTAGGCGAATCAAATGTATTGCGCGGGCTCTTAGATTCTATATTGAGAGAGCCTGCGACTGTGTCTGAGGAAAGAATATGGGTACTCCTTGCCTAGATTGTTCCTGTAAGACTTAGTATGCTGGCTTTGAGAATAAGTATAAAATGATTTTTGAGAACTCTGCACGAGAACAACAACATTGATCCATTGTGCCGGGCGTACTTCGACTTCGATATCCCAATTGGCGATGATGGATTCTGACAAAGGCATAGACATACCGCAGCTTCTGTTTTATACTCCAGATCCGATCCCTCTCAAACACTAGCTGGTAAGTGATCTTCCGATTCCGCCCTAGAGGTAAACAATCTTGTTTGTACAGATCTTTTCTCCACATATCTCGTTATAAATTATCCTTAATTCAATCGACGCCCGGTTGCCAACAGATTATACAGCAGAAAACTAGCCATGGTGGCACGCAACAGCGCAAGGCAGGCATAAAGGATTCAGCTTTTTCTGGAGCTACTGGCCTAGTGCATTATTCCACCAGGTCGACCATTTGACAACCTTTTCTTCGCGCCTGGCTTCCTCAGCAGCAAAAACCAGTGCATGGCCCCGGATTGCATCATCCAACGTGCACCCAACAAACTTCTGCTGAGCGCTGCGGACGTCACACCCTTCTCTTTCCACGGCGTAAACAGCAGTCACAAATGCATTCGCCAAGCCTCCGTCTCCTCCGCCATGGCTTTTGATACTTTTCTCATCCGCAGGTTGCTCAGGAGCGTCGACGACCGTGCTTTCCCTGGTGTTGAAATCGAAGTAACGAATTGCTTCACCGCCGTAGCTCAACTCTCCTTTCGCGCCGTAAACGATTCCCCTTCGCTCACACTCCTTTTCTGTGTTTGCGATCATGTGCAATACTGCAGTCTTCCCCGGCTGCTGGGTCGAGGCATTTTGGACTGGAGGGAATGTGATCGTAACTAACTGGTCGTCGCACACTGTATTGTCGCTCTCCCAGACACACCGTCCATACCAGGGCCTACTCTTGATCTCCTCGTCTGTGTTCGTTCGTGGATCGTAGTCTTCTGCCAAAGCCGAATGCAACTTTTTCCGTGCGGCAGCCTTGCCGCTGGTTGTAAGGACATCTTCGATATCGTGGACGACGTGGTTCAACCAGTGCGTGTAGCCCACTTCAAGTCTGTTGTCGTCATAAATCTGAACCGCGCTGTATTGGCAAGACCGCTCCGAGGGACATGAAAGGCAATTCGTTGCCGAGCCCGCGGCAGCCGGTTTACGGGACTTGTTGAATTGGTTTCTGGAGCCGACTGATGTAATCAGGTGGGGTGGTTGATACGGCTTGTTCTGAGAATCGGTCGATGTGGACTGAGACAGCAGCCATAGGAGGAAGTCCACATCATGCGAAGATTTCGTCAAAAGAGAGCCATCGCCTTTCTTTGTTTCGCGACGCCAATTCCCGCGCACGTAGCTGTGAGCGAAATGCCACCATCCAACTGGCTCTGTATGCTCGATAGAAAGTATGTCTCCGATGACCTTATCTTCAAGTAGAAGCTTTCGAAGAAGTAAATTATGAGGGCTGTACCGAAGAACATGGCCCACGGAAAAGATTTTCTCGTCTTGCTGAGTCTGGAAGGATTTGTAGATCTTCAAACAGTCCTCCAGCGATGTGGCTAACGGTTTCTCGCACAACACATGGAGTTTCAGAGGCGCGATTGCCGTCATAATTTCAACATGTGTATCGTCTAGAGTGCACACAAAAACTCCATCCACCCCTGGAGGGACATCTTCGCTGTTCTTCGCTCGGGCGCGTCTCTCGATTTCCCATGTCAGCCATTCGGTCCATGAGGAGAATTCTTGGCCCTGTCCGGGAGCGTTGCCGCGACCCCAGATATACCGTTCGCCGAAATTCTTTCGACGGAAGTTGACAGGCTCGGCGACTGCATACAACTGAGCGATCTTGGAGTGCATGAGAGGGCGAGCATAGGAAACACCTCGCTGGCCGGCCCCGATAACGAGGTAGCGCAGTGGCGCTTCCGACGAAATCATTGTCGCTATTTTGTAAGATGAGGACTAAGAATGCTGGAGGTTGTTGACAGCAAGACTTATCACCCGATACATCAGCGGATTTCCGAGTGCCAACACTAAGTCTTGTATTCAACTATGATAAGGTAAGGAGCCTAATGTGCCAATGTGACCCTTGCATTTTTGCGCCACAGTCTACTTCACAGTGAGTGTTACATTTGTGGCTAGAACCTCCCCCACGTTACGGTAGCCGGATACTTGAGTCGGAGAGCGCAAACTTTAGTGAAACCTTCGAATTCGTGTTGAATTGAAAGCAGTAATTCTTCCCCACCCATTGATGCTTATCATAACGAGCCTCGGCCCTTGAGAGTTCTCGGTTCAACCAATACTTCTGCCGTTATTTCTAATACTACCAGTACTAATATGAGAGTGTGTGGTTAGGTAAGCTTATGAAAGGGTTTTGGTACCTGAATCCCTCCTTGCAGGGATGCGTTTCGTCGGATATCTCCTCCTCATCTTCGTATTATCCGTACTCCTCCCGGCTGGGAATTAACCAGCAAAACCTAGGTACCTGCATATATCTTGACCCAACCTAACCTGAGATAGCTATATATCTAGATGGGTACGGAAGCTCTTCGATGGGGAGGACATCCATTACTAGCCGGCTAGGGGCATCGGCGAACGGGGATCACCATCGTCTCAAATGAAGTGCTGCGGTTACCGGCGGCCATCACGACAAAAACAATTCGGCACGCCTTTTGGCGACGCTGGTGGTCTGCTATCCTAGACTCAATGCGGAGTAAGGCGCCCTTTGCGAATTCAACATTAAATTCAATTCCCCAAACCCAAATCGCCGAAAACGCATATCCGGTATTATACTCCATAGCAGTTTTGAAAACGTTGCACGTCACGATAAAAACATGCCTGCGCTATCTGGGTCCGCCGTGGTCCTCGGTGGGGGAGTCGCAGGCCTCACAACCGCATTGGAACTGAAGACCAAGCACCCCAATATCAAGGTCACGCTGGTCGCGAAATTCCTGCCTGGCGATGTCGCGCAGACGGAGTATTGTTCTCCCCAAGCCGGCGCAAACTGGACTTCCTTTGAGTCTGAGTGGAATCGACATGCCTGGTACGACAAGTTCTCCTTCGAACGGTTTTTACGCATAGCGGATGAATATCCGGAAAGTGGTGTCGAGCGCTTTCCTTTCCGCTTGGTACATGGCGATGAATCGGACCAGAGTAAGAAGCCTTGGTTTGAGGACGTGGTCGGTGGCACCAGACCAACCCCAAAGGAGGAACTCCCGCCTGGAGCCGTCTGGGGCATGGAATTGACTACGTTCATGTTCAACTCTCGGCTATATCTCAGTTGGTATGCTCCCTGGGAAAGATCCTTTGAGATTGGTGCTTATTTTTACTCCCCTTTTCGCCAGGCTTCTACAAAGACTACTGAAAGCAAAAGTACAGGTAGTCCGGCGCTCGTACAGCCATATTGATGACCTAATATCTGATTTCCCAACCGCATCAGTCTTGTTTAATTGCACTGGGTTAGGTGCAAAGACTTTGGGTGGAGTCGAAGACGACAGAATGTATGCCACAAAGGTATGAATTGGCGCCAGCTCCCCACTTCCGATCAATTCGATCAATCAGCGTTCTTACTCATCCCAAGGGCCATACCCTCCTCATCAGTGAGCCCAAACAACCTGTGAAAAAGATGTATGTCTGGACCCAGCCGTCTCTCTTTCCAGAGAATGAGTTTTCGCACGTGTTCCCCCGACCACTGGGAGGAGGTATCATTATCGGAGGCGTCCGTCTCGATGGCGAACTTAATGAGACGTTGGATGCTTCCCGCACTGAGCGGATAAAGCAACGAGCATGCCAGCTCTGTCCGGAACTCGGCCGGCCCGAGGACTTGCAGGTCATCAGCCAGAACGTCGGCTTACGCCGTAAGTTCTCTCCTATATTCCACGAACTGCCATAATACTCTTAGACCGCGATCGAGTTTGTGCTTACCTGATGTACGAACAGCAAGTAGAATTGGTGGAGGCCGTGTCGAGAGTGAGCATTGGAAGGGTGTTCAGCTGATTCACAATTACGGAGCCGGAGGCGCAGGCTATCAAAGCTCCTGGTGAGTCTTTTTTCTGGTGGTTGAGGTAAAATTGCATTCATTGACTTGCAACAGGGGAATGGCGGCCCATGCAGTGTCGTTGTTCGAGAAGAAGGAGCTTGAATTTTCACCCAAGCTGTGATATCACTCTCTCGTCGCCTCCGAGGGCGCGATATCGACTTATTTAGCTATCAAGATTAACCTGCACTCCCAGGAACGTTGTTTGGTTGGATGGATGAGAACGACCCTTTATCCAACCAGGCTTAGCATTCTTTAGTCGAGACTCTCAGTGTAGCGAATCTCGTCCCCGAAGCCATGTCCCAGCTAATCTTGTCCATAAGAATTCCCTAGAGGTCTATGGCAAATCGACAAATACATGAGCCGCGGTGCTCTTGACTTAATCCAAAGGTACAAGAATAGAATCGAATTAGCATGCAGGCCTCCTCCGCCGACTTTTGCTTCAAACGGCCCAAATGCTTTTACATGCCTACACGATAGTGAAGACCTGGTTTGGATCATCGCTGCAAGGTGCTTGATCCAGTCTCCCATCCGCGTTCGGGGCTAAGCAGACAGTCCCTTTACCATTATTTGGTTGGAGCTTGAGGGATGTCTCTGAACCTGTAAAGCTGAATAATTGGCTGTCTGTGACCGCACCGCCACCATCCGCTCTTCCGCCGCAGCTGAAGATCATCACCGTATCACCTGCTGCTCTTCTAGGGTCGAAGTTGAAACAGCCTTGGGTCAAATCGCTCACAATCAACGCAGAGTTGGGCTGGTTGTTGTGTTTTCCTGAGGTGATGAAATCCCACTGTTGACCTGCAGAACCATCACATGGCTGAAGGACAATAGGGATCAGCAGCTCTCGGAAATCCCCTGCAGTCCGGTCGATAAACAGGCACTGACCAGATGCGGATCTGATAGATACGGAGGAAAATGCTCGAGTGGCGGTATCATCGCGAGGATTTGCTTCTGCAGCTGCAGAGGGGTTGAGAACACCGCCCGCCCTCGAAACTGAGACGATGGATGGAGAGGAAGTTGTCGTCGCTGGGCTTGCTGGAGTAGTTGGGGCGGCGGTGATTGACGGCTCTACAGCGGTTGTTGTAGTAGACTCCTGAGTGGCCGTTGTGGTGGAATCACTTGTGGTGGTCGATTCTTCAGGGGCCGCCGTGGTTGATGAGGTGGGTTCGCTAGTTGGAGGGAGATTATCACCAAAACTAAATGACTGACTAGCATCTCCGGTATTACAGGCAGCTTGGTCAATGATACCGTTTTTAGCGGTGAAACAGGTGCCAGGTGCATTCAGAGGAGTGAAAGCGAGCGGTCCTGCATTCCCTGCGAAAGGGAAGAGTTGCGAGTTTGTGACCTCGCCGCCTTCATACGATCGAGGGTTAGCTATATGCTCTATGTGAACGGGAAGAACATAAGACTCACTTCCATCAGCACGTCCACCACACGAGAAAAGGATGGCCTGATTGCCTGCAGCACGGCGAGGATCGAAATTGAAGCAAGCTCCGGTCTATAGACTCAGGCGTTAGAGTGGCATCCTACGCTCGTGGAAGAGCCCACATACGAATGAATTGACAATCAGCATCGTTCCTGGTTGGTTGTTGTGCTTTCCAGCAGTGATAACATCCCAGAGCATGGTAACATCACCATCACATTCACCAATCTGGATAGGAGTCAAGTTTGCTCGGAAATCCCCAGAAAGCGGATCAACGAATAAACACTTCCCGGCAGATGTCTGATAGTTCCATTAACCGAGGATCTGTAGCGCCATTCCATTGGTGAACTTGCCTTGATTGGAACAGACGAGAAAACCCTGGTGGCGGTGTCATCCCGTTGTTGGGCTTCCTCAAAAGCAGCTTGGTTGAGTTCCGTAACTGCGCGTTTCTCAGCGACAGGATGTGCCGCAACCAGTGAGGCTGTTCCTAGCAGGAGTGTCCAGATGGACAAGACCATGATGTTAAGTCGAATTAAAATAAAAATGGGGCAAAAGCAAAAAGAATGGATGCACCAGGCAAAAGAATGAAACCTGGTCAACAGGTGTGCAAGTAAAGAATGACGTGGGAATGTTCAAGGCTAGGGAAAGAGAGATTGACGAAGATCGCCAGAAGTACATAAGATATATTGCCCATCATATCAGGCATCAGACTCGGTATTCCGCACTGTTGTTCTCAGGATCGTGCAATCTTGCCACAGTGCCTTTCTCCACAGCCCGAAGGGTTATTTCGGGGCTGGCACATCGATGGAATATTCCATTCTTGTCAAGGTGTAACACTTTGGCGTCAGCCGAGACGGCGGCGCCATGAAATGTCAAGGCCTTCAGAAACTCCTGAGTAACCCCCAACAAGGTTCTCTACTTAGGCTAACTTACCCGGGCCACAAAGCATGAAACAGTGGTTGCTGCTTACCGAAGGGTAACATCGACCTCAGGATTCCCCTGCCAAGGCTGCCACTGGTATTGCTCTCGGATTTAAAGGCAGACTGCAAGGGCGAGAGGCACCGACAATGGGTACAGGTGAATAGTGCGAATGCTGCAAGGAACGAATATGCTCTGGAGGCAAGGCTGTTGAGCATAGAATAAAGGTCACCATCCACGGGCTGCCCATGTTGCGAAGCTTCATGCTTTGCCAAGGCGGGTAAGGAGGCGCCAAGTTCCAACTGGCCGCCTACCAAATACGTCAACTCCTGACCTGCGCTGGGTTGAAGATATATCGCCAACCAAACCCTCCTCTTCGCTTTCACTGTGGTCAATGCTGTCGCCTTTCCTATTCCTATCTCATTTTTAGATGGCGCTTCCAACTTCCAACCCCAGCTGGCGCTCGACAGATTGCCGCTCGGCGAAGAGAACACACTTGCAAGGCTGACCTAGCGCCCTTCTCATACCGATCTCCTCACGAACATTACCTGAGTGACAAAGCCGTCGATGAACCACCCTTCGTCTTCCGTCGTGGTCATTCTCTCTCCTAACTATCCTCGTCAGCCTCCTTTGTTACCATACTAGCCGTCCCTATAATTCCTACCCCTACTCGCACTCCGATATCAGATTCCCAGAACTTAAATAGGCCCCTTCGCCCACATACTGATATCGATCTTCGCTCGATGTGAAGCTCAGTATTGGGTTGGCTCCATCCTCCTTGTTTACTCGGACTTCAATGCCACTGCCGAGATCCTGTGCGAGGTTGTGCAAATACCTAGGGTTCTCGGTGGGTCAGGTGGCCATACAACCTTCAAATGTGTTTCTCTGGTTGGGTTATATTGACCTGGCCGCGGTACCTGCCTGTCTCCCAGGGCTGGTTCTGACCCAGTTCCATTTACTTCCAGTATAACGGTCTTTGTTGTGGCGGGAACTATTCGCTGGGGCGGAACAGCGTGCCCTAACTGCGCGAAGGCACAGGCCTTGGAGAGGCACCAGTCGTGAGTCTTTCGCCTGGGCTTCGTATTCGTGCGTGCTGATGAGTCCTGTCGTGTTGAGGGAGGTGGGCGTTGGAGGCGAGCTCTTGGGGTTTTCGCAGCGGTAACGTAACTCTCATCGTTTCAAACTCGGGGAAGAAGATCCTCTGGAAGTGATCGCGTCGCTCATCTTCCGCCTGTCCATCGTAGCCGATAGTAGGACCCTGATTTCAGAAGATCTTCAATCAACGGCCGTACTCGGCCGTCCAGAAAAGCACAAGATGCCGCAACCCAATATTCATTGCTCGAAGGCAGGATCGGCGCTTTCAGTTCTACTCTCGCCGACGAGTGACAAGGTGCTTGCACCACCACGACTCCACCCCAAGCCGTTCCTTCAGCTCCTGATCTCTTATGGCCCGGACCCAGCGAATACCGCTGAGTATAACGAAGCAGTCAAGCTGTTTGCAAAAGGATTTGCTGCTGGGGTGCCAAAGCTGGAGTTGAGCCTGATTGAAATCATGTCACTTCTGTTGGTGAACAAGCAATCGCCTCGGCAAGCTGTCAATAACCTGGAGATATGGATGGGAAAGATGAAGGAGGAAAAGAAAAAAGTAAAGAGAGCAGATTCTGGGGTGTTCAGTGGGTGAATTCACTGGGGAATTTTAAAAAAATTTCCATTAATTTACGACCCAGTCGTCCAGGTTTCTCTTTCAAAACCACTCACCCTCACGCCCCCAATCCCCCCACCGACGACCCTCATGCAGTGGCCGACGATGATCTGAAGTTTGCTGCGCATCGCCTTTCTATTAGCGCCCTGCGCCTCTCCTCCGACCACAGCGAATTACCCTCAATGGGGGTTAAATAATAGAGCATGTCTCCTTCCAACGCCTAACCCCATCAGTCCCAGGCCCCTGAACATCAATTAGGGAAAATGAACTCGTACGACATCTTGTGGGTCAAAGTTGCCTGCTATGCCAGGCCAAACGCTCATACACCATCGGGTTTTCAAGTTGTCACTACAAGCCTGTCCGACCACAGCAACGGGCAATCATGCTAATGATACACAACGGCTCGCTTTAGAAATCCGTTTCGAGGAGTAGAATGGGGATCTTTGGCAGAGTATTGTATTGCGCTTTGCCCATTGTTCTGTACAGGGATGATTTCCAATGGTACAGCTCTGGTGAGCTCTCCTGACAGTGATGCACCAGACAGCGACTTAAGACTTTCAGTGCTGATGCCAGACAGAATGGAGATCAGTCCGAAGCCTTTACCCACGGGGACATGATGGAGGAGTATGATCGCGACAGACATGAGAACCATAAGGAACGGCTGCAGGCCTAGCACGAAATAGAGCAGGGCAGATTTGTATAACGTCGGTCGAATGTAGAGAACCGTGTCATTAACATGGTATATCAACCCCACGTCCTCGTACGTAAGGTTTTCACCTGTTTCCAAAGTCCTTTGGCTGACCTGCAGCGGCATTGGATCTGACTGGACAATATTTTCGGCGCTATCCAGTATTGTGATCCTTGACCATACCATCGCAGCTGTTGCAGTTGCCATTGATCTCTTGAGCCATTTGGATTGGTCTCTGCTGCCCCCGAATGGACCAACTAGTTCCACAAGCGATGACATATACCAAACGCCCAAGAACATACTGCTATCCGTTATGACAAGTTGTTTCTCCAAGGGCAAAGCCGTGCCACTACACGAACCACCGACAAGCTGGAAATTGCGTCTAGTAATTGACCAGGTGCCCTCACAGAGCTGCCTGTTCAGGTCATAGAGCAATGCATCTTCGATAAATTGGTCACACGCCGGCAGGTAATTGATTCCGGGATCCTTAGTCACCCCGATATATTGCAGTGTCTGGTCTCCTGGAGACGCATGGTCGACGAGGACGATCGACTTGTTATTCATCATGGACATGTGCGAGAAAGCGCCTGAGCTGGCTTTAGCAGCAGTACAAAAATCTGTGAAAAAGGCCTCATATGCAACTGGATCGATCTCTCTGGAATGATTGAATGTTGCGACAGTCGCAAAAACGCTCGCTGTCATTCTCCATGATTCACCCTGTGCCAGTAAGTTTTGCACGGCAGAGATATAACGGGGTTGAGGAATGTCGAGTAGCGCAGTACGGTCGTCGTCAAGAGACAGGATGTTGAAGCCATACGGCTGCACCCCCAATGGCAGCGGAGGATCGGTTCCGTTGCTGTAGGGGGAGCTCAATTGGGCAAAGTCGAGTGTTGCGTTGGCAAAAAGTGTAGTCCCAGTTTTCTGGCCTAACGTTTGCAAACCCGGCAGAGCGAACATGCCATAATAGGATGAATCTTCAACGTAGTTGCTCGGATCAACGGCCATAACGCTCTCACCGCCTGTGAAGGTTTTATACGCGGCACTCAGTATGATTGGTAACGCGATTGTCGAGACGAGAACCAGTCGCCAGACGAAGCTCAGTTGCGCCCCTAGTGGTTGATTCCGAAGAATGTTCTCGTAATTCTGCAGGGTCGATAGCCCAAACCTCGCCTCGACGACCAGAAAAAGCGTCGGTGCAATGCTATTGAAACTTATGTTCATGATACTCAGTAGAAACCCCAGCACCACTAACTGGTATGTTCCGACCCCCAAGTGCCAGGAAATGCTTTCACTGGCGACGGTGATGATCGCAACTGACAAACATAGGGCAGATACCCCAATGTCAATGCATCTTTGATTGAAAAGATTTTCTTAGCTGCTGGCTTGCCGAGGAGGGTGTCGTCCGATGGAACTTGAGAAAACTGGGTCTCAATATACGTGTTGGTGTTTCTCCCCAGCATCGGGCTGAGAAGATGCTGATCTGCGTGATAGGAGTGCTCTCTGTCGTGACGCCTTGATGGTGTTGTCACTGACCTCTGATATGGGAACGTTTCGTTGCGGCTGTACAGAGGATCCAGCTCCATGGTGCCTCCGACAGACTAGGGAGACTTTCGTTCCACTTGCGCAGACAGAACCTCGCCAGCAAGTCGCCTACCTAAACAGTGGCGGGAATAGTTATATGATAGGAGAGCCTAGGCCGGCATCTCGGCATCAAACAGCATTGTCCTGTCTAGCCTCGCCTGGTCCCTGACTCCCTGACCGCACCTTGCGCGGCAGGAGAATGATCTTACCACGGTTTCAAGCAGGAAGCATTGCAAATTGAAGGCTGAACCAATCATTCGTGAGTGGCCATCATGTACGGAGTCCTGTGTCTGCCTCTGCACAACGACCAGAGCGCCACGCTGTCTCCTGGAGGCTCAGGTGCATTAGCTTCCAATAATCAGGAAAGTTTCGCTTATCAGCTGCCTTTCAGCCCGATAAAAGCCACCATGAACGGGAGGTTTGCTTGTATAACAACCTAAGTTAGGAACTTGGACATTTTCCCGATTGGGGCCAATTCCGGCCGCGCCCCTCGCGAGGGCCCAATACAGGCCAAAACATCAGTCAAATTCACCGCTGTACAGAATCCAGTCACATGAATTAGCTGGAGTCAGCCGGGATGGACATTCACAAGAAGTCTCTAAGGGGTTCATCAGCAATCATCAACTCTTTCGGCCAATGAAGGATGGCCTGCTTGCATAGTACGGTGGCGGGGTGGAAGGGCCTCTACCTTTAGCTACTCTTTCATCTTCCCATCCTCCTATTCTACACCATACTATGCAGGAAAAGATACTATGTCGATCATTAATGCTGTGATCTAGTTCACACTTGCAGTAACTTCTCATCCGATGCCTCGTTTTGGCGTCCCGATCCCTTACACTAGGCCACAGGGACGCCGGACGCCAGCACACCGAGTTCTTAGTATATAAAAAAAGGAGATATGCGGTGCAAGATGTACTGAGACTACCATCAAGTGACAAACCAACCCACTCAATGCAGATTTATTGCACTGATCCTACCTATTCATGAAACATCCCGAAGGATTAGATACCGCACTCATACGTGTCTCCCGTGCGGGGTTCTCCTGAATCAAGCACTGAGATGGGCTTACTATCGGACGCATAGAACTTAAGGTCTTTTCTCTTCCCACAGGGCTTCACGGGCCCTGGCTTCACGAGCCCTGCGTCTTCCTCTTATGACATACGAACCCACAAGAAGTAATGTAGTAGCCACCACCCACAATGCAACTCCAGTGACGACTTTCGCTGTGGTAGAAATGCCGCTCGAAGGGATTGGTGAGGGCGTCGCGCTCACACCGCTCACGGTTGGAGAGGTTGCCGTGACGGTGGTCGTGAGTGAAGAGGAAGCTGTAGGGCTGTAGATCCGTTAGTATTAGGCCTCATTGCGTTCTTGTATGTGTCTCGAGGGCTAACAGTTGTAACCTTGTGGACGTCGATGCCACTGAGCTTGACACGTTCGGCTCGGCAAACGAAAACCTCCCATTAAAAGTATAAGTGCAGTCGGCAGTACCAAGGTCACATATCGACATGAAATAATCAAGGCCATCATTGGTGACCGTGAGAGACTGCTCTGGTGTCCAGGAATATGAGCCATCATTTTGGGTAGAAGCTAAATTCAACAATCTGTCGTTAGCTTGGTATCTTACTCCATGAAGGAGCTGCTGGGGTAGAGCAGTGAATGTGGAGAAATAGCTGAATACTGACGGGTGATGTTCTGCAATGGCACGTTGTTGCCATAGTGGAGAGTTATCTTTACTGGACCTGGAGTCTTTGGATTCCACTCAATATCGTAAGGCTCCCCGACTGGCACAACTTCAGAGGCTTTTGGATGGCTCATGGGGTTATTGCCATCTGCAAAGACTTCTGTGAAGCCAATTGAAACAGCCACTGCCCATATCACGCACGAAAGTCGCGAATAAGCCGCCATCGTAATATTATGCAAGTCGCGAGTTCAAAATTGATTCTGTGAGGATGAGATAAGATGGAGAAAATGAACTTACCAACGTGAATGAGTGAGTGCAGTGATAAGGCTGGCTAGGTCGACCCTTCCATGCTTCGACAGCCTCTTGAACCCGGAAGAGAGACAATAGCTCTGTCTTCCACACACATCGATGCCTTCCGGGACCAACGCTCTGTTCAGGATTTGCGTTGAGAAATCCATACAACCGGGGCAAACACGTTAGGCTGGAGTACCGGGGCCGACCTTCCAAGGCGGCATAGAGCCAAGAACAATGTCTCACCTGATCTGCAAGCCATGAGGCTGGATTTGAGGCTGCGCACCAATACCTCATTCGGAATGTCCTGGTCGGGCGCACAAACTAAAAGTCCTCGATGCAGATAGGCACTTTCCCGCACATCCTAATGCAACAAGGTGAGATGGTGTTTGGAGAGCTTCGACAACCGACAGCTTTTGATTCCAGGATGGTAAGAGTATTTGGTCCGCCAAGCCATGAGGCTGAATGGAACCAGAGCTAGGAATCGACCAAACATGGCCGAGAACTTTTGGGAAGGGGACTCTTTACCACTCTGAATTACACTCATCGGGGGATCATCTCGATATGAGTTAGATCTTACAAGGTCTCTAGAATTGCAAGTGTGATGGCTTGGTGTTGCGTAAGTATCTAGGTTCAGTGGAAGCACTTTCCAAGGTACTCCGTACGTATTAGGTATGTAGAGCTAAACTATCTACCTTGGCGCCGACTCGCCGAGGCCTAGGATGGGTTATCACAGCTCCCAGGCATCATGTTACTCAGTCGGCGCCCGTTGCTCGGGCGCACTCATATACCATACACGGTACGGAGTACGGAGTACACTACGGGGGAATGGTAATAAAATGGGTATTGGGGGTAAGCGCACGCTCGCACCTCTCAAGGGTACACTAAGTTAGCCACCCGCTCAGAGAAAACGTAGGCTTAGATTGAGTGCCCGCTTAGAGAAGACTAATACTCCGTACAGAGGTAACCTACACACCTCTCAGACTTGGGTGATAACAAGCTGCGGCTCCTGAAGTGCGTCCCACAGAACCTTAGCAGCCCCTCGCTGAACCAATCATCTAGTTCGCCACGGATCGCTTCCTGGGGGCGGTTTGAGGGATGGTTGATAAGGCCAGAGCCTAGATGGATAGCTGGTTAGCTCAGCCTGATTTCTCCTCGATGTTTACTTCCGCTGCTACACAGTACTGTTGGCAACAGGTTGCGGGAAAGGTGCGAGAAAATCAGGTCACAGTCAGCATTGAAGAGAAACGATACATTTGCGTTCCTTGAAAGGCGCGTCATGTTGCCATAGAACAAAGAGTCAAGGACTGCTTCAGCAATCTTGAAAAGCCCTTTGCCCTGAAGCCGCTAAGATGTGAGAGAGATGCTAGTGGCAGTTTGTCGCTGCAGAAGCCCTGTGTGCTCCACCAGTAATTCCGAATCTCATTTGCTTTCAGCAATGCTGGTATCTAATCTTAGTCGAAACCATAAGTCTCCGGGTCTAGTAAGCTCTCTCTACCTTACTAAGTAGAGGACTTGGTCACTGTCCTCTCCTTTATTGAGGATGAGAAAGCCTATTGAGATATAAATAGAGTCCCTTAACATTCTTCTTGATAAGGTTGCGAATGGGGTCTGACCTTGGGACGATCGTCCTTATGATTTTGGAGCGTGGACTCTACCATAGTTTCGGCATCCAGATGTCTACATCGGTCAGGAACATCTGTTTGATCAGCGTTCCGATAAGGCTCCCTGTTTTGCGATGAGCCTGCATTGCTTGTGCGGCTAAGGAGAACAACCCTCTGAATATGTTGTGAGATAGGTTGCATAATCGCTCACTTGTGTGTATGGTGACTTGGTATTGTGTAAGTCCCTGTGGGCTGTGGAAGTGCTATTGTGTCTATATCATGTAAGTAGGTAGGTAGGAGCACGGAGTACATAAGGGTTTGTAGTAGTAATCAATAATAATTAGATTCAGCGGGAAACCATGCCAATCAGGGCAATGTCGGGCCTTCTCGGTCTTGGCATCAAACCTTTTCTCCTCTAACTCACACTTTGCGATCTGCATAACCCTGGTAACGAGAAGCTAGATACCTGTACTACCTTCTCCGTACATCCATACCAACGCTTGACCTCCGACATTCACTGTAGTGACCCACTTGCGTCGTTGCTTATCGACTTTAGGCCAGCTACCGAGTGGCCGAGGCGTTAGGAGGCCTTTGGCGCAGTCACGCGAAGATAGCCGGGAGCTTCTTTGACATTTGCAACCCCTATCTCAAGGTACTTCTGACATCGGGTTGGTGGGAACTGTCGTCGACCTTGCGTCAACGCCGATGGACTTGTGGCCGAGATAATGGCACTATATTGATTCTTAAATGAAAATACTCATATGTCGTCGGTTCTCCGGCGTGGGCTGCAGATGGCTTCACCTTTACCTAAGGACCCACTTCTGGTAATCATTGGGGCAACTGGGACAGGAAAATCAAAGGTGAGAAAGATCATGTTCTTCAAGACCGATCTCTTGCTGATCGCGGTAGGCAGCTGGCGGTTGAATTAGCAACTCGCTTTAATGGAGAGATCATCAATGGGGATGCAATGCAAATGTACAAGGGGCTGCCAGTTATTACAAATAAGATGCCGGAGATTGAACGGAATGGCGTCCCGCACCATCTGATTGACTTTATTGGCCTTGATGAAAAGCCCTGGACGGTTGCTCAATTTGTGAAAGAGAGCTGTCGTGTCATCGAGCAAATCAGATCGCGTGGGAAGCTTCCCATTCTTGTTGGAGGAACGCATTACTACACACATGCCCTTCTGTTCAAGGATGCAACGTTGACAGATGATTTCGGGGATCAGGGAAAAGCAGACGCCAATGACGACGAACAAGAGAAGCAGTGGCCAATTTTGTCACAACCGACCGAAGTAATATTATCAAAGTTGAAGGAGGTTGACCCTGACATGGCTGCACGTTGGCATCCAAACGACAGGCGTAAGATTCAACGCTCGCTCCATATCTGGCTTGCCAGTGGGAGGAGAGCATCAGAAATCTACGCGGAACAATGTCAGCATCGCCAGTCCGCGAAAGAAGGACGAGGCGCAGATATCCTGGAAACTCCTGCGGTGGGTCCAGAAGGCCTACGCTTTCCTACCCTGCTTCTGTGGTTAGAAGCACAAGACTTGGTCTTAAAGGAGCGTCTCAATAGCCGTGTTGACGCCATGGTTCAGGATGGTCTAGTTGAGGAAGCTCGAGACCTAGTAAAGCTTAAGGAGCAGCTGACCCACGATGGGATAGCTGTTGATGTTACCAAAGGAATTTGGGTGTCAATCGGGTACAAAGAGCTCGAGTCTTATTTGAACGGTCAAGAATCGAAAGTGGACCCTAATAAGCAATTACGAATGATGCAGGAAGCCATCGAGTCTGTCAAGGCGGGCACCAGGCGGTATGCAAAGCGTCAAAATCGATATATCCGGATTCGACTGGCGGATGCACTGAGGGATGCCAGCCAGTTGGACAAGCTTTTCCTTCTTGACGGTACCTCTCTGGACCAATGGAACTCCGCGGTATTTTCCCCTTCAGCAAATCTGGTCGACTCGTTTTTAAAGGGCGAGCTGTTGCCTGCTCCTAGTAGCCTCTCACTTCTTGCCAACCAGATGTCGGAAACGATCTATGGTGACAAAAACGGTGCTCAGAGGCTTGCCAGGACTTGTGAAGTATGCCAGAAGATTTTGATGACCGACAAAGAATGGTCGGGTCATCTATCGAGCCGTGGTCATAGAAGACTCGTTGCTCGTCAGCGAAAGCATGCGACCTCGTTCAGAACAGAGTCTGAAATACCTCTGAACCTTTCGGGGGTTTCGGGTCAGAACTGAGCCACAATAATAATTCGAAGAAGAATCTGGGCAAGGTTCCCTTCACAGAGTCTGGAATGAATAATGATCCACGGGTTCGTGTCTAAGACGGATCGGATGGCTTCCTATTGGAATTTTCCGGGCGTTCGCTCCTTCGCGCCTGCTGTATCAGACCGTTAGTGCGCCAGTCGACGAATGTTTGCAGCAAGATATCTCCATGACCTGTTTCTTCCAGTCGGAACACCTCAAGAAATGGCACTTTTTCTCGTTTCCGAATTCTCCAAACCCCTTCTGTGGTTACTATTCCTCGTAGCCCTTAAAC
>Ga0105239_10000607_pt1 | contig 51016 bp, 49 predicted proteins | sample KBSC44metaG_FD_92761 | JGI IMG/M metagenome (GOLD analysis project Ga0105239, IMG submission 92761) | Corn rhizosphere microbial communities from Kellogg Biological Station, Michigan, USA - KBS C4-4 metaG | ecosystem: Host-associated > Plants > Roots > Rhizosphere > Soil | place: Michigan, USA...
TGTAGCCCCCCCCCCCCCCCCCGGCCCTCTTCTCTACAGAGTAGACCAATATACTAATTTGCATGGGAAACAGTGTCAGGGTCCTCCGCAAATTCCATGCCGTACTTGAACTCGGCTCACTCACCCAACGGCATTGCACCCAGTCCTTACACCCCAGACCACACCTCAGCCCCTCCAGCGCCATTCAACAATAACACGTCCCATCCAACCAACGGTTTGCCGACACCGACATCCGATTCTCATCCAAACCGGGGAAGCGGTGATTTTGATGATTCAAGGAGAAGCAGCGTCACAAATAGTATACACACCGGTATGAACAACCTAGGACTGGGCCCTGGATCTCCTTACACCAGCAACAACCAGTCACAATCGTCTCTTGTTTCTGGCCTGCAAAGGGAGCGTGGCATTCAAACAAATGGATATTCCGGCAGTCGATATTCAACAATGAGCGCCGGTTCGATGTCCTCATTTGGATCCAATCGCGGGGGAGCAGGCAGAGGCGGCTTTGCTGCAGGGCGTGTAGCTCCTCCCATCTTGGAAAATCCCAAACAGGAAGTTTACAGTGCCGATGCACCTACTCGCGGTCAAGCCTATGCTTTCCCAGATCCAGATGCTCCGCGCACCACTGGACGGCCGCCGTCCAATTTTTCGAGGAGAAACAGTTTTGCCGAGTCATTTACCAGCAGCATTCTAACAGTAGAGTCTTCCAGGCTGCCCATGGGCCAACAAGGTAATCTCGCTCGCAAGTTCGTGGTATTCAAGATTGCTTACAAATATCTAGAATTACCTGATGCCCACCATCATACTTTGCAACACAAGCAAATCGACAGCCTTCGTGGAGATCCAGATTCTCCAAATAGTCAAACACCTTATAGTCGAACTCCAGAGTTACGTGTAACTCACAAGCTCGCCGAACGTAAACGACGAAGTGAGATGAAGGATTGTTTCGAACAGCTAAGAACGAGGCTACCACAGGCCCAAAATAATAAATCCAGCAAATGGGAGACTTTGTCCCGAGGTAAGCAAAAGTACTTTGACAAGAATTGCTTGCGAATGGCTCTAATATTTCCCTCAGCTATCGATTATATTTCGTCTCTGGAAACTCAGAATAAACAGCAGAGGATCGATTATGAGAAACAGCGACACCAATTACAGGACTTGGAGAACAAGATGCACCAGATGAGCGAGCAGTTGCAACGCCTGCAACATCAAGGTTCATTTCCGCCCGCACCAAGCGTCAACACTCAGAGTCCTATGAGTTATGGTCCAGGTCCTCATTTTGCTAATACCATCGACGGACCAAATGAGCTTCCGCGAACCCTTCCGCCATTGGTCAACGGTGCCATGCAAGGAATTCAGTATTCCGATGACAGGAGGTAGCATAACTTTTCTTGTGGGGTTTCCGGACCATTATTTCACCACCTCTCTCGTATATTTAGGGTCTCTCGCTCGCTCTTCATGGTTAGGGGATACCTCATTTTGTTATTTATTTATATGCTTTGCTTTATTAGTAAAAGCGAGGATAGTTGAGGCTACAATGGGGTCGGGCGCGGAAGCTGTATGGCTGATCGAATTATGATACCACGGTCACGGGACGTTGCAAGGAATTTCGGATGGGGACAGTTCATTGACGATGTCTTTCATTCTGGTCGATGACAGTGAGAGAACACCAAGCTCTCGGGGTTGACATCAACACTTGAGTTATTTTTCAGACTAACGTCGCTCAGACGGTCATGAGACTTGGGCATGTATATGCAAAATGCGATAATTACAGAATTACCAGCACCGAAGTAGGTTTATGGAAGTGCTCCATACCACAACGTCATTCAGTTCAGAGCTTGACCGGAAAGCAATGTTTCGATGGAGTAATAGCGTGATCTCGAGCCCTGGACAGAAATCAGTCTCCGGGGCGTCCATGACTATGTTCGGCTAGCATTTTAGCCCGCACAGACTACCTTGTGCGTTCCTGCACGTAGCCTGATGAGCCGCAGCAGCCTTGTGAAACAAAACGTGGGCATCTTGTTAGATCGGCGCACGTGATCGGGCGTTGATTGGCCAAGGAACCTCACAACTTCAGACAACGACGCGCGCGTATTTGATTCACTTTTCACCATGAGCCACTCACAATACCCATCGGAAGCTTGAAGATGGTATTTCGAGATTCGATCTTGCCGCTGAATCAAAACACTGTAGGTTTGCTAAGTTTGGTAATGTCCCCAATACCCCAGCTGCACAACGAAACATGATAGGTATCCAGCAGCTGCTTCATCCTGACATTGGCAAAACCCCAGTCACACATGGATGGATGAATGGCTTTGTCGCAAGTTACCCTGTGGACTGGCTTGACCCGTTAGCCTGGCCTCGTTGACATTGTTATCAAGCCCGTTTCCGCGCCTGTGTCTCTTCCAGATTGTCCTCCACACTACTGTCTCTCCAGACTTTGTACGTGTGTTTCGATGCAATTCATATTTCCTTTGTTTTTCCTTTCCCTTTCTTACTATGTGCCTCATGTTCTAATCGCCCCGTTTTCCTGGAGCTGTTGTTAATTATCAGTATATTCACGACTAAGTTCCTTGGGAGGGTGATCGCAATCATTCAATACATTATTCATCCACTGGGGATTGTAGATACCCTACATTCATTAATCACAATCCTTCACTCAGGAAAGGCCAACAGTGCAGTCGATCTTCTATGCACCACTTTACCGTGACGAATTTCCTTGTTGATCGCCTCCTCGACGGTATTCCCTCAAGGAGAGACAACCACAATGGTGACCAGCTTTGAAACTCCATCTCGGACCACAAAAGCCCGCATTGCTATACAAAACATAAATCCTAAATCCTCACCAGCATTCCCCTTATCCTCACCGCCAACGGAACAGTTGACTTCTTTCAAACCAAGCAATGCCGAGGCCGTTCACTCTTCTGGAAATCCTTTCCTTTCCACCAATACTTTTGCCTCCAGCTCTTCCGATGACGAGAGCGGCTCCTCAAGTGGCCTTGATGAATTTCAGCTCGAGAGATATAGCGAGTCGAAGACTGAAGCGCGGCACACACAACGATCCTACCGAAAACCGCCCAGCCGAGACGAGGCTCGAAAACGACCAGGACTGAACATTGTAACCAACTTTTCGAATTCAGGCAAGCGAACGCATACCGATGGACTTTTAATTGATGAAGTGCAATCTCAAAGACCCCGAATGAAGCAAAGATATGCAACCTCTATCATCTCAGCCAAAGCAGAACATGGACATCATTCGCCATATGAGGCATTCCAGAGCAACCAGTTTCATGATAACAACAGCGTTTGGAATGCTACATCTACGATAGAAAAGGCTAGCCAGTTGGAAAACCATAAAAGAGCTTTAGGTCGTGAAGCACTTACGAGGCTACAAGCGTTGCAGGCGGCCAGGAAGAAAGCTACAAAGGATTTGGGACATTCACCAAATTTGGTTCCCAAATCACATGGTGACCCGGATATTTCAAGAGATTCCGAGCATGGACGGCCACTAGCCATGCAAACCACTCAATCACCTGACAAGAGGTCGATTGTTATAGGCTTATCAATACCTGAGGACGAAGCTGAAGCGCACAAGCTCAACAACAGTGGAGATAGTGCACTGTCGATGTATACGCCTGATACACCCGCCATTATTGTTACCTCTGCAGAAGACGTAGAAACATGGAAGACAACGACGACAACAACAACAGCATCCAAAATCAGGCCACCTTCTAGCCTCTACTCCGCCGCTCCATGGGCCGAAAGTGCGGTATTCCGTCAGGACTTTCCTCCAGTGCCGAAAATCCCACAAAGTCTCCCACAAAAGCTTGCTACCAATACTGCAACAAGAAGAGGTATTACGACGAATAAACACCACTGCGAGCATGATAAATCTTCTGACCAAGATTTCGACGACGAGCACTACGATAATGACATTGGGCCTGGAAGGAGAGCTTCCGCTGAAAGCAAAGAGCACATCCTTAGTTCTCAGAGCGATGGTGGGAGACATAAGTCGCAAGGCTGGTGGAATCTGATGCTTTCACCAATGCTATCAAGGAAAGGCACTCTTAAAAGCATTGCTACCCTCGATGTGGCAACTCCCCCCCTTCCCTCAATGCCAGACCATATTCAACAGTCGAAAGGCATCACGAGCTCTCCTGTCTCTTCTCAGTCACCTGGCACTCCACGCCGATTTGGGTTGGCCAGCGCTAGAGCAAGCGTTTGGTCTAGATGGACAACATGGGAGAGATCGCGTGATGGGATCGTGATGTCAAATGAAAAGACAGTTCCTTATCCCAGCTCGGCGGAACAAAGACATGTGGCGGATGATTCGAGCAATGTACTGCCAGAATCATTTTCACATTCTGGTGAAGGGTATGCTGCTGAGTATTATCATGCCTGTGCTGTTGATCAGGTCAAAGGCGTCAAGTATTTCGAATGCCAAAATCACTCCTGTTCTGAGCAACTTCCCAAGTTGCATTCCATTTTTGACGCGAGATCTCTTGCAGTCATCTCATCTGAGGATGGGGGCGAAGTTCGATCCAGTCCCCAGACACAAGCAAATGGCACATCAGATGCACCGATGGTTGAAAGAGCCCTAAGCAGCATTACAATCCGAACAGAACCCGAGGAATTGTCACCCAACGTTCGTCAAGCAAACACTGCAGCAGTTGTTCAAGCAAAATCGATTGATTCATTGGCAAAGCCGACTGCCAGCAACGGGCAGGAAACGGGGAATAAGGGTGGTCTGGTTGAGGAGGATCCAACAAATGCAAACGTTGATGTCCAAAAGAAACCAGCGCAGCTCGACAGAAGCGTTTCGCGTCGTGACGTTGAATTTCCAAACATTGCAACTGTAGTTCCTTCAAGCCAGGTCCAACCACTAGTCCCTTCTCCGGGACCAGTGTCACCAGGAATGCAGCAAACCATGGCATCACGCGGAGCCGTTCCAATGGCGGAGATAGCCTCACCTCCTGTCCGAACATCTAGTCCAGAACAAACGCAGGCAGTCACTCCTTCGGATCCCTGGAGTCAAATGCAACCATCTTCTGTTACTATTCATAATCATACCACTTACACAGAACGAAACGTGGCTCAGAATCCGTTCCTCAGCGAGATGGAGAGAAGGGAAGAGGCAGCATCTCAGCCAGTGCCTGCGGCCAGTGTACCTGGCCCAACTTCGAAATCACCGGCTAAAGAGGTAGTTTCAAAGTCAGAAGCTCAAGAGGAAACAAAGCAAAGAGGCAGCCTTCTTTCGAAGCTCAAATGTCTCCGGAGAACGAAGAAGTCAAACCCTAATGAGCCGAAGAAGCCGACGAAGCGTTACTGGAATTGGGTCATCGCCGTACTCTTATTTCTTATCGTCGTTGCCTGTGTTCTGACAGCTATGTTTCTAACACGAACCGGAGATGGCACGCCTGTGCAAAGCCAATGGCTCAACCTTACCGGTTATCCTCCCATGCCTACTGGAATCTCGACTATTGCCCGACCAGATGTAAGACAGCAATCTCAATGTGTTGTACCTTCCACTTTATGGAGCTGTGCTTTGCCAAAGGAGAACCAGGCTGAGGTTACACCAAATGCCCCTGACCAACCCAACTTTCGCTTTCAGATTGCCTTCCAGAATGGAACGGTGCCTGCCAATATGACCATTCCATTGGATCGCCTATCCAAGAGATCGTCCACTCTCAACTCCAGGGCAAGTAATCCGTTCTCGACTGACTTGTTTGAGCCCAACCCTCAGCCTCCCAGCCGTGCCGATCAGATCTTCATGGGCAATACGACAGATAATATCACTCAACCATTTGACGGAGAGAAGACCCCATTTTTTATCACATTTGTGCCCGTTTTTCCTGTGGATCCTACAAATACTACGGAATCAACCCCACCCGCATCAACGTCCCGGTTACGACCAAGACAAGATAACAATGGTACGGATTCTATCCCAGCTCCAGACGTCCTTGATGATGGGAGTGCTGCGCCTGCCAACCTGCTTCCAACGGAGCCGTACCCCACGTCACAACCCATCAAGCTTTATAATCGAGGCTTACAGGACGAACATTACGGATTTTACATGTACTACGATAAATCGATCTTCCTGCGTTCACGAGCGCCGTTCAACGGATCGTCAGCCACAGGTGGTAATGACATCGACTCTGCCGATGAGAATGGAGGCTCGACCCGCAACCAAGCACAATTTCGCTGCACATTCAGCCAGACACGCTTCTTGGTGCGAATGTGGACGAATCCCGCGTTTGGCGCGAAGCTTCTGCCTCCCCTAACTGACGCAAACAGCACGAGAGGAAACGAGGATAAGGCCAACTCAGCTACCGATTTTAGCCGGCCGGGCTCCTTCCCTTATCCAACGACTATCACCATCGACAGACACGGAGGCAACGTCAACAAGAAAACGGCATACTGTTATGGTGTCGACGGATTGCAGGTCATTCAGGCCGATATCAAAACTTTGATCCCCGAAGCGAGAGGTATCAATGGTAACCTAATCAACGCTGCACCTCGATTGGTCAACGGCACGGGTTTGGACGAAGGGTTTGACCAAAATGCCGGTGGTATCGATGGTGGCACGGGCGGGTGCAATTGTATTTGGCAGAATTGGAATTGAAACGACTTTCTCATGTGATCTGACTCGGTGGATTCGGGTGTGAAGGGAGAAAGGAAGCAAGTCATTGTTGAGATGAATACGAATTTGTACCCGCGCTCATTGGAATTCGCCTTGGGTGGGTGGGAAGGAGTCAGGAACACTCAAAATAGTTCTGGTATTGGTATTAATTAGCGGGTCGGATTGAAAAGTATTCAGCTACTGACATTACTATCTCTGGACTGGTCCAGATCGAGATATCACAGACATAAACAAGTGAGCACTGGGTGGTACAAAAATCTTGACCCGAGAGGCCAAAGCAATAAATTGGGTCAAACCCCTGTACAAACGGTGCTTGCATGCTGATGAGCCCTACTGGGCGCTCTTTGATTCACTGTTGGTCTGATTCCAAACATTCTCGTCGAACTCAATGCGCTCCCCGAGTCTCGTCCGAAGCTCAATATCCCAATGAGTGAGTTTGACCGACGGGAGGACAGACGGGAATTCATAGGATTTTTCTACAATGCTATTACGGTTGTTCTAATTCACAGAGCCAGGACAATCGTTTTTCCGCAGCGGTTAGTTCGGCAGAGAAAGGGGATGAAGAAGTCATGACGTATGAGGTACATCTCGGGAAAGGCCTCAACGTGCGAGTAAGAACGTGCTGCTTTTGCCCCTTTGGAATTCACGTGATAAAGTACTACTAATTTTGTCACGGTGAGCAATTCCGTCACATATTCCCCGGATCCAGCTAACCCCCAGCCATTCCTATTTCATTCTAGCCCGAGGCTCGTTCCATCTGATGACTACAAACAATGTTTTTGGGCCACTCACTTTGTTTCTCTCTCGTAAACACGCCCTCTCGCCGTCTGAATTGCGACTTCTCCCTCCCTGCTGGCCTGCTTTGTTTGAATACTTTTCAGTCACACCATGACCGTGCCCTTGTACACGCCTGTGGAGTCGCAGCTCAGCTGCCGCTTTTACACCTTCTTTTTCTATGGGAATATGCCTTCACAGCGGAGATGCCTCGCTGCTCAATATTCTCATTACGCATTCGCCTTGCTTAGGGCTCGGCCTTGCCCCATGTGCCCTCGAATCGCTGGAATCTTTTCAGTTCGTTCTCCACGGGCCGGGTCGAACTGTACATTGCTTCAAGCTTCAAAGCTCCGTCCATGGAACCCGGTTCGTCCTCTTTTATCCTCTTTTATCTGTTTTTTCCGCCTTGCCTTGCCTCGCCACATCAACGTCTTAAAACTGTCCCTTCTGCAGAGGTCAATCATTTTACCGCCCGTTCCTGCTTCCTAAGCCTGATGATGGCATCCTCTTTGTCAGATCGTATATCATAAACCGCCATATTCAGAGCTTTATCTCGCTTCCTACTTTGTATTTCTGTCCATGATTATTAGATTCCCCTAAGGCTACAGCCAAGCCGTCCATCTCATATCCACCATGTCACCACGAGAGAGTAAACGCGAGGCTTCGCTCCAATCCCAGCCTCGTGAGCCTACTAAGCCTAAGCCACCATTCGATATCGACAACTATCTCAATCCTTACATTCCTCGTTCACCATTATACCTACTCCCAACATCGATCTCATACTTCTTTGGGTATCGAATACCGCGGGCCTCCTCACGGCGTCCTCCGGTAGTCCATCGTTATCACAACGTGATAGTCTATCTGTCAGTATTTATCGGCACATTTTGTGGTCTTTCCATCATCGAAAACACTTTCCTTGCGCTTCCGCCGCTCTCTGGTCAAGCGGCGCCCATAATCATTGCCTCATTTGGTGCTGCTGCAATTCTTGAATACAACAGTATAGAGTCTCCGCTCGCTCAACCAAGGAACCTCATTTTTGGCCATTTTTTCTCGGCTACCGTTGCCGTTTCAATTGTTAAGCTTTTTGAACACCTTCCACCACAACGGTTTGACGACCTACGATGGCTTTCAGGCGCGATTTCAGTTGCGGTAGCAAGTATTATCATGAGTGCCACGAAGACTGTTCATCCCCCTGCTGGCGCTACAGCACTGTTGGCATCGACAAGCGTTGAAATACAGGTTCTCGGCTGGTGGCTCTTGCCTCTCGTCCTATTGGCGGCTATGCTCATGCTTGCAAGTGCCATGCTTCTGAACAACATTGCTGGCAGACGCTATCCCGTTTATTGGTGGACTCCCGTAGACCTCAAGGTTTTGAGACAAGAACGACGTAAAGAAAAGGAAGTTAAACAGGCATTAGACCTTGAAAAGGCGACAACACCGACAACGCCTGAAGCAAACAAAACAGAGACAAGCTCTGACGAAGACACAGAAACGGATTCAAACACTGGAGACCTTCGCAAAATGAGCACACAGGATGCTGATCGCTTAGGGAGAACGGTATCGTATACTTCAGCCTCGAGAGTTCCACATCCTGGTCGATCCCTATCCAAAGCTTCGCGACCTGAACACGGCAGACCATCGACGGATAGCCTCAGGGAAGATGCCGAAGAGGAAGAGAGTAGTGATAGAATCGTTATCACCAAGGACCAGATCATCACCCCCGAATGGCTACAGCTGAATGACTGGGAGGATGAAGTCCTCAGGATTTTGATGGAGAGGTTGAGGGATACGTGAATGAACGCTTGAGCACGATTTAGAAGCACCCAAAGGATTTTCTCCCGCTTTCTCGGAAGGAAGCCTCTTCCCTCTATTTCCAGGATGACCCAAGAAGAAGAAGCCACGAACATTGTCGGAATTGACAAAAAGGTCATGAAGATGAAGGATCCCTGCCAATGAATGGACCGGCCGTTTTTCTCACGAGCTAGAAGACGTGAGGGACGCCTTCCGCATCCTCAGAGCAAAGGGTACAACGGCAAAGAAGGAGAAGTTTTAGACCATGGATGATGCAGAGAATGCATCCATGCAAAATCCATGTGCCAAATACATGATGTTCAGGAGGAAAGTGGTTGGTGACGAATGGTGTGCTTCGTAGATATGTATGAGCGCAAGCATCAGCCTTGCTCTTGACCACAGTTCGAGAAGGGTAGACGAGATAAACGAGATAAACGTACGTAATCACATGAGCCACATGTAGTTTTGCGCAACCGACGATTCAGGTACCGTTTCCAACCCAGTTCTCAAGCATGCTTTTTTCGACAACGCTCATGACTCCTCATTGGATATGATAATACTTGACGTGACTACTTACGTACCTCAGTACATGTACTTGGTTTCAATTCCATTTTGTCTTTCCGGTTCTCCACTTGGACGCACGGAAAACTCGGGCCTCTCCCATTCCCTCCCTGCCAAGGCACATGGACTGAACCATGCGAGCTCCACCCCCGTACAGCAATAAAAGGACAATTCCAGTCCTCAGCCAACGAACGACCGACATTCCCAAGCTCTCCCGTACATAATGATGCAGCCCGCCTTCTCTACTTCTGCCCCTGTCCCTCCTGCCGCATCAGCTTCTCCTTGGCACCGAAAAGATCCTTGGCAACCATTGCGCGACAAATGGGATGGTAGAAGTCCTTGTTCTTCTCGAAGGTCTCGACGGCCAGATCAATGTCCATCTTGATCAGACCCCTGAACAGCGGGCGCACGAACTTCATGCGGCCGACCTCGCCGAGCAGCTTGGCGACGAAGGGCTTGATGCTGAAATCGCCGCTGGCCATGGCGATCTGGTAGTAGCGCGAGCTGACCTCGACGTTGCGCGTGTCCTTCAGGTTGTAGATGTAACCCATGTAGTTCTCGTGCGGGACGGGGAGCGGGGTGGCGAACTGCAGGACGCGCTCGAGGAAGACGACGAGTTGGTTCGCGGACCACCCCTCGACGTCCAGCCAGGTGGGCCGGAATCCCTGCGCCGGGTCCGTGTTGAATTTCTCCCACTGGTCGGCCAGCTTGTTCGCGGCGTCGGCCAGCGTCGTGTCGAAATCCGGCTTCGGCGGGTAGCCCGGCGCGTAGAACCAGGTGTCCCAGTCGACCTGCGCGAGCTTGGCAGACACGTTCTGGTCCGGGGCGAAGAAGTCCAACAGCGTCGCCTTGAAGTCGTAGCTGTCGAGCGACTTGCCGCGCCACGTCTCGAAGTAGTGCGGGATGAACCTGTCGAACTCCTCCTTGGAGATGAGCTTCTCGATGTAGTAGAGGAAGTTGAACCCCTTTTCGTATGGGATGGACGAGAAGGCGTCGTCCGGGTCTTTCCCCTTCAGGTCGATGACCAGCTTGGTGAATTCGTGCTCGGCCCCGAATTGCTCGATGCTGTCGCTCATCGCTTTCCAGCCGATGATGGCCGAGAAGTCGCGCCATTGGTCGCCGCCGTGGACGATGGCCTGGATGCGCCGCTCCAGGTACGTCGTCCAGCCTTCGTTGAGCCAGAAGTGCTCCCACGATGCGTTCGAGACCAGGTTGCCCGACCACGAATGGCTGAGTTCGTGCGCGATCACGTCCACGTTTTGGCGGTCGCCCGAGATGACGGTCGGCGTCGCAAATGTGTAGACTGGGTTCTCCATTCCGCCATATGGGAAGGACGGTGGGAGGACTAGCACGTTGTACTCGCCCCAGGCGTATGGGTAAACCAGAGATTCAGCCGCTTTCAGGAACTTCTCGGTGTCTTCCTCGAACTCCCACTTGCAGTCCTTCAACTCATCCGGACCCGTGGCTACGGCGCTGCGGGGCCCTATTGGAGCCGTTACAATGTCTCCCGCAGCGAGCGCGAAGAGATAGGCCGGGATCGGGACCTTTTGTTGGAAGTTAAAGACTTGAGATGACCCGTTGGCTGATGGAGATGTCGGGTTGTCTTTGGCCGCAATGCCAGACGCCAGAACCGGCAAGGGGGAGGTGATGTGGAAATCAAAGGTTGCTTTCACGTCTGGGGTGTCCTGGCAGGGGAAGATAGACCGAGCGTGGATCGCCTGGCATTGGGAAAAAACGTAAGGGTGTTTCTTGTTGGAGGTTTGTTCCGGTGTCAGCCATTGCAGGGCGGTACAAGCTGGTGTGGTTTCAAGATCAATTTGGACCGCCAGAGTTTTGTCGAGTGCCGGCTTGTGGTCGAGTTTGATCTTCAGTGCACTACCGTACGGCTCGAGGCGTTGAAGTAGCTCCCACTTGGCAGTTTTGCCATCCACGGTGACACTGTGAACTAGGAGATGACTGGTGTCCAGGATGATTTCGTCGCTCTCGCCATCGGTAATTGCCCTCAGGGTGTGAACAACATTTCCCTTCAGCTTCTTCTCACCAAAGACGATGTCCAAGGTCGTGGCAGTGTGCAATGTTCGCCAGTTGTTGTAGTTGGCCAGGGTATTTGGATCACGAGGTGGATTTATAATAGTGGTCGCCATGGTTCGCAACGGTGTAGATAATAGCCACTGGAAGGGCAAGGGTAGTGTAGCTCTGAGAGGGGCTCGAGATGGAGAGCCGCTTGAAGCTGAGGTCAAGATCTGCCACCACCGCCTTTTGATCATAAGCTCCCCCACCCTTCTTCTGGTCGGTCGAGTCAGTCGCTTTTGCTTCTGAAAGAGCGTTGCTTAATCAACCGTGGAATACGACAAGCTAAAGGCAACGTCACACGTCAGTAAACAATAGAGAATCGCTGTTGATTCAACACCTGGTCTTGCTCTGATGCCAAACTACGACTACTCCAGAGTCCAAAGATACCCACATGGAATGCCAAGGTGAGTAAAAACTGCTCGCGCCTCCTCCGCGATCGGGATTAGGGTGATGCCGCCCTGTGCTCACCCATGATTTGGGTCAAACTGTCTAGCGTCTCGGCGTCGGATGGTGTGACGCCGATTGGCCCTCGCCGGGTCTGGTGACCCTGGCAAAGGCGGCGCCGCCGAGGTTTCTGTTCGGGGCTGGTCTCGCTGATCTCGTTTGACCTAGCTTAGGTAATGGCGCGTTCGACCGCAGTTTGTCCTATTTAGTGCACGGCATAGATTTGCACTGAGTTGTGACGCGACATCAGTGATGGCCTTACTCTTCACGCAAATTCCTACCAGACTCGACGAGCTGACCGGCGTTTCCTCCATGTCTATCTTCCCCTCTCGAAAACCGTTTGTGATGCAGAAGCAGTGGCTGCGAAGTCACTGACGCCGACTACCTCAGTGGCTAGATCATTCGCAGTAAGTGGCACCTCGCTGTGACGCCCATAGCTATTATCCCTTAACCCGTCGGTCCGTCTTAGTATAGATATAATGTTCGTTTCTCGATTACCTCTTGATACCTAGAGTTTTCCCTTCCTATAGGCTTCCTGGCACGATACATAACTCAGATAGTAGGGCATCTTCTAGGTCGACGCCTGTACCAAGGAGAGTATTCAGCAGTCTCTCACACAACTAGCGCTCCTCATCTAAGTCGAGGAGAATGTCGACTGCGTCAAACGACGGCTGACTCACGCCTCCGACGCCTAGCTCCTTGTGTTTGATAATGCTGATGACCCTCGTCTCCAGCTCACCCCGTCCCTGCCGGCCAGGAATCGAGGTAATATCACCATTACGAGCCGCAACCCATAGTGTCAACGCTACAACACGGTTGGATATCGACAACTTGGGCAACTCTCGCTGGACGATTCATTGACGCTGCTCGGCAAGGTGATCTATGGTGCAACGATGGCATCACTAGACACCGGGGAAAAAAGCAATGTGATCGTGGACGTACTCGGCCGCTTTGCGCTTGCGATTGTGCAGGCAGGCGCATATATTCGTGACACGCCGTACTCGTTTCACGACTGCCTCGACATTTACAACAAATGGACAAGGAATTTACTACGCTTTTTACCGCAGCATCTGGGCACGAACTACCAGCTTTCGGTGTACATAACGTGACAGATGTTGGTGGAGTCACAGAAAGATGCAGTATCTTGTCATACTCTTTTAGAATAAGTAGTTTAGTACTTGAGCTAACAATCTGTCTTAGTACGATAACTCCACATTATCGAACCTCACTATTCAACTCATCTAGCCATTTTGCGACAGTCATCGGCTGACTTAAGTACGGAGAGTGAGCGCTATCGCACCTTGTCTCTCTCGGGGATAATCCCTGTTCCGTGAGTCGTTCTAGATATTTAAGCTGTGTCTCGGGCTGTAAGACACGATCATTCTCACAGACTAAATACGCAACATCAATGCCGCGCCAGGCCTCGTTCTTGAGTTCCACGTGGTGACACTCTCGTGACAAACCCGTTAGCTCAGCCACCCATCTCTTCTGTTCGTGTTCTGGCATGTCATGGTAAAACGCTGGAGCTGGGTTCTTCGGATACGTGACGAGGTCGGTCTACACTATTGAGTTAGTTCGTGGTGCAGTTACCATCGTGTACCTAGCCATGGGTCTCGTGGTAGGCCTATTAGTCTTACCACGACTGAGTGGTCCGTGTCCCGAAGTAGAACAGGAACATCATCTCTTATTCTCCGAGTGTCGTCGAGTTTCTCTCCCTTAAATGGAACCAGTGCCGCCATATATGCTAACCACTTGATTCCGCCTGGCAAACCTTGCTTCCGTCTTTCTTTGACCCCAAGACCCACCAAAGCTTCCGTACCTAAGAAGCCACCATACGAATGCATAAGCACAATAATTTCCTGTCCGCCTTCGGCTTTTTGTTCGGCAACACCACGAACAAGTTCAATATCGGCCTGAAAGGAGTTTGGCGGGGGAAGAATACTGTTGCTCGGCAGCCGTAGGTTACTGACAGTGTAGCCTCTGGACAAGAGGATATCACTGATGGGGGTAAAATGCACTGGGGTGTGACAGCCACCGGATATAATGAGCACTTCAGTAGGAGCCATGAGTAAGAGCCTGTGATGGCAGACGGGTGAAATTTCTTGTAAGTGCTCCTCCTCGCGCCGCGCGAAATGAGATACTTTTTTTCAGACCAATGTGGGCATATTGCCCCTATAAGTAGGATCGAATTAGCAGCCCTCTACTGCGATTTGAGAAATGAGTGCCCCGCCTTGGTTAAGACCCGTGGGGTCGTTGGGTTTCAACGATCTGCACGTAGCCAGATCGTGTCATCAATTCCGGGGGAAAAGTGATGAAGAGACTCAGAAAATGGATATCCGATATAAACTTCCGAGATGTTCGTCGTACAGTGCGATTCAGGTGTGCTGATTGGGAAAAGAGAATAATGTCGAGCAGGAAAGTTGGGGTAATAGAGTACGGAGTATATCGTTGATTACGATTAGATGGGCATGGTAGCGGAGATCAACACTAATGTTGTTAGCCGCAAAATAGTAATAACTCGGTACTAGCAATTAGTAGAAGGCAACTGTCACTGGTAGGAGTAGGGATGAATGGTTGAAGGTCTCTGTTCGTGCTACCTGATTGCTGAGGGTTCTCTTGTCTATATAGATTCCTACAGTAAATGAAACACTGATTCATGGTCATGAAACTCTTTTATCGTCGGTGAATGAGATCCTGCAAGTCTCAGGAGACGGACTATCGTTAATCCGTCGTCCAACAGCGCCGCTCCCGGATGGCTCTCTCGATAATAGTACTTAACGGGGTAAGCGCCGTCGATAGGGCGCGACTTGAGAAGATAGATGACGGTATAATCTTATATACACAGAGTGTAGAGGTCCTGAACATCTCGGCCAGCTCCAGCGCTTAGTGGACAGCAATCTAATAAGTAAGGCGACCTTGTTCCGGAATTAGGAGATATATGTTGTGGAAATATTCGGTCTTCGACCTGTCCTGTGCGGCCTCCTTCCCTCGAGTTAGGATCTTCTAATCCCGACGTTCTCGAATCCAATGTTCCTGGTACCGGCGTAGCGCTTGGGTTTTTAACGCTTTAAGGCGGTTAGCGTACCGCTACTTCGGTCGGCTACTAGCTTTATTGTCGCTTATAGATCACGTAAGTATCTAATTCTCCTTCGTAAGCTCTAGGAGCTCCGGATCTCCGTATACTTCGTCCTCGAGATGCGAGGGCAGTTTGTCAGGTAAGCCCTCCTCGTGAACTTTCTTCAAGCTTTAGAAGTAGTCGATATGACGCTGGTCACTTTCTTCATTTCGAAAAGCCGCCTGGCCATCTACGGACGAACAATTGGCGACGTAACTCTGGCCGAAGACTCGCTCATCGGCTTAAGTAAGGTATTGTGAGTGTTAGACGGAGGTATATCGTTCTAGAATATGAAAATTAGCCTAGGTAAACTAACGACCCGACTTTATTACAGCGAAAGATTAGCGTACCGACACCAGGGGAATGGCTTACTGTCGACCTCCTTACCGAGCTGCTGGCGGATAGCGTGGATCGACGGTCCGTAGAGGTAGCCGATATTGGTCAAGGTGCTCTTCAGTATGACGGTGAAAGAACTTTTAGGCATAGGCTCGTCGGTCACGCTACCTATCTTTATACATTTACGAAGAATCGGCCGTTCTAAGGTAGAATCCTTGAATCTTAAGATTAGCTTATCCTCACCCTAGGGAATCTCCTGCGCCCGAACGTCATCGAGAGTCTCGTATCTAAAGAGAGCATCGTCGGCGATTACCATGGCGAGGAAAAAACCGGCATTATTGTAAAATAGGCTCTCATGGTCCTTGGCCGCTGAATCAAAGCTAGACGCGACCTACAGTGAGCTATCGGGGTAAACGGATAGTCGACATGAATAGAAGGGGGAACGAGGGGGCCCAGGAAATGATCGCAAGTCGAAAAGGCACCAAAGAGGGACCGGTGGGTGTACCGCCAATTTTGGATCCTCGTCGGGCCTGCATGCGGTGGAGCGGTGCAGGACGAAGGGTGAGAGTGAGGGTGAGAGAGGTGAGGGCGAAGGTGAGAGGGCGGGTGAGGGTATATAAAAGCGGCACCCTCGGGGTGAGACGCACGTGAGCCCCGAGCAGCTTTTACTTGTCTTGAGCCGCCAAGAGATACTGTGTGTGCCTGGATCTGCCACCTTAAGTGGATTGAAGGCGGTGAGTCAGTCGACGCCTGGCACCAGACCGCGGATCTATATTTCTCCGATCCCGTTGCACATTGTCAACATCACACCATCCATACAGCGGAAGCGAGAAAGCTCACGGAAGAATTAAGCCTGCACGCCCAGCTCGAGGGTATACGCTGAGGATTATGTCAGGGAATTCTTCGTTCGCTTATATGCTTGAATATCGGGCAGCATCCGATCTTCGGAATGTAGGCGAAGAAAACCAAACATTCAGTTTATCTACAGGTGATCTTCCGACCGCCCGGGATCGGTTGTACACAAAGTTACGATGGGAGGCTTGAGCTTGTCACCAGCTGGCTTGAATCGCGTGCTTCGTATTTGATGGCCCCTTGCTGGCAGGGGGTCTCTAAAGGTCCGTCGGAGCCTCCGTGGAGTGCTTATCTTGAACAAGGCGACATGAAATGAAATTACGGGTACAAAAGTGTTGAATGCTCATGTGCTAGCTATGGAGTGTGCCTTCGGACGAGAGGAAATTGGGCGGATGTCTCAGCCCTGACCAATCGACTTACTAACCCACATAGTCCGCATTTCTTCTTCTCCCATCCCACGGGGCGGAGATCCATTAATTTTGTGGTTCTGGAGAATCGAGACCCGAGACTGGAGAAGAAAAAATCTTTCCTGCATGGTCGGGGATTGAGGAGACTTCTCCCCCCAAGCGTGTGTTATTGTGGTCTATCGATGTCAACCCGACATCAGGAGATGCAGTGAAACCCAAAGCTCCTGGAGTCCTAGCATCCATCACAACAGACCTAATTTTCCGAAACCTGATGAGCCTTTTTCCTTCACCGCTTTAATGCAACTGTCAAAGATCTGCAGCCTTGGCCTGTTCCTAACCAACGATTCCTTCTCGAGACAGCTGCGCACCTGCAGGTACCGCTTCAGAAGTAGTGTTACAGTGGTTGATACTCGGTGGTATTAACCTCCGAAAGGCTGAGCAAAGAGTTACACAATCAATGGTGACATTGAACCATTTTAGTTGATTAAAAGCACATAGTGCAGGAGCTATGGTAACAAAGAGCATGGCCAACCATTATCACTGCATCGCTGTGCCCATCACCGCGTTCTGCGGTCGCGATATGCTGTGCTCCTTCGATACAGGAAATTTTTCTGTTCCATCCCTATCACAACCCATTTTCATCTTCTAACTTCGTACTCATATTGAATCTTTCCCGGTCTCACGTACGGCTATTGACACGGGCCAACCATCAATAAACTCTCCAAGTACCACCCCCACCCTGATCTCGTTTACTCTTCCTTGGATCGTTCACTAGCACCCTTGATGAATCGGCTCAAGTCACCCACTGGGAGATTGAGAGGGAAGTCGACAGCGGCAAGAAGTTGTACAAAGAATAGATACCATCCCAGCAAGCAAGTGACGAATGTAAGACCTCCTGCAGCGTGTTGCAGGGTGATATTGGCGGCTCCGTTGCCAATAGAGAAGAAGAGACCAGCAAGACATCCGAACGCAGCGACGAGCGTCAAGAAGATCAAGAAGAAGATGATGTTTGTTCGGAGAGAAACAACCATGTAGACAAAGCAGAGAACGCCCATATAGACATGGAAGAAGCCAAATGTTGAGGCAAAGACTGGATCAGTTGACGAAGTTGCTGGAGTGTCTGGGGCATAGGCGATCGACGCGTTGAAGTAAGGAGTCAGAGTAGCTCCAAAAGTGAGCCAGAAGGCGCCGAAGGAGCCAAACACCACGAAGGGGAATGTGTTGCCCAAGATGAACTCCAAAAGACCGCCCAAAACCATGAGAAGGCCACCAAAGAAGTAGTAGACGCCACTGTGGGAAGATTTGTTAAAAAAATGGTGGGAAAGGAAGCATGCGGTCATAACTTACACTTCAGCTGCACCGAATCCCCCAGAGCCTTGCCAACCTAGTAGAACATTCGAAAGAGGAGTCAAGGAGAGTAGAAAGCCGACAAGAGCACTGAAAGGTGTTAAAAAAGCAAATCTTGTGTATGGCAATAGGATGACTTACAGAGGGGTAGGATTGCCAACAGTTGACCGGATGTTGTTGGAAACACGGTTCTTGGGAGAGAGGTAAATCTTCTCAAAAAGCTCCGGGGTGATTGAAATGCTGCCTGCAGTTCGGAGCCTCCTCAAGGCTGTGTCACTGTCATGGTGATCATGGTGAAGATCATACTTGGTATTGCCATTGACAGAGTCGCTGCCGGCATGATCCTTCTCGACGTCGGGAACGTGGTTGGACATATTGGTTTGGCGTAGGAATAATAGTTTTCGAGGTATAGAAGAGGTATGCTTGTACCTGGAGGGTTGTTGGTACTAAATATGAATTGAGGTGAGGCAAGGACGAAAATGTCTGTCGAGAAGTATAGTAACAGGAACACAAACGCAAGCACAGCAATGGTACCTCTCCAGATCAGGGGACTTCACGGGAATCCATGCATAATATAGCATTGGAAGGCGGCTGTCTTGGTCTGTGACGCGAACCAAGATGGCATGGAGTGATTCTCCTCTCGGTGGAGTGGAGAGCCCCCTAACCCGCTCAGCCGAGTGTCCACTGTTCAATGGTGTTCATTTTTGGGGTGGAGGTCAACAAGCATGGAGTCTAACCCGATGAGAGATCGAACGAAATTTGGGATGACGATGGCGAAGGCGGCAGAGCATGGATGGCAACCAGAGAATCCAACCTTTGACCAGTGGAAAAGTGGACAGGGTCGGCACAATGGGTTTGTACAAGCTGGAACAAGTAAAGCCTCGAGAATAAGTACATTGTGGATTCCGGGCCCACCAATGATTCCAGACGACGACTGGCTCAAGCTCTGAGCTAGAATGGGAACTAAATCAATATGCCCTTGTCCAGACTTGCTGCGGGGAAAGCTGGGGAAGGATGGCCTTGTTGCCAGTCCCGATGATGAGGGTGAAAGGATACCTGATACCTAATAGGTGTAGACGTCGGGATAGGGATAGGGATGGAAATGAGTAGTCAGGGCATTCTCCCTCCATCCATTGGCATCAGTCAACCGCGCGTCGGGAAAGCCAGAAATCCAAGAGTCGCCCATGTGAGAGAGAGGTTTGGCAATCCGGCCATTGCAGGATTTGGCGCCTGTTGAGTACCAAGATGTTGAGCACCGAGATGTTGTAATACCAGTGATGCTGCAGTTTATCCAAGCCCATGAGCTTCCACTCCCTGACAAGCGTCCATGACGATTGAATGGAGCACATCGTTACTGAGGAGAGGAAGTTTCTCGGAACCGCAATATTTGCGGGGTTGAATTGACGTGAAGACTCTGGTGGGTGTCTGGCTGTTGGTAGATTCGATCTCGGGTCGTGAGACCTTCAATGATCAACAGAGCTCATTGCCGCATCCAGATGTCTCCGATTCCATGTTATTTACCCAGGGTAATATGCAGAATGTCTGATCTGGGAGAGGAAAGACACTGCCAGCTCGACCAGAACCAGACTTTGTGACGTGGTTGCTAGCTGTTTGACCGGGTTTGAGCGTGAACATGGCCGAGCACATTACTATCATTGGCAATAGCATCAGCAACGGCAACGGCACCGCAGCATACCGAACCTGGACGAATAGGTTTGCACGAAGCTTCGAGAGGGGTTTGGGGGATCTACGATCGGCTGGAACCATCATGGGTATGACAGTCAGGGTTTAAGATTGTCCACTACTAACCAGGCCCGGAATGTGCGTTCTACGAGTAAGGGATCGAAAACCTTGACAACCAGCATTCTCTCCGTTCGAGAAAGCGAAACGAGGTACTCCGGACTTCGTTAGGTCGTCACAACTCATCGACTTACCCGTGACCTCTAGTAATGCTGGGAATGCCGTCAATGGGAAGGGAGCTCATGAGTAGAATCAACATTCGTTCCCTCGCCCTTGTCGCTGCCCAGTCTGTTTGTTGCTCTGGGCGCCGAAAGAAGAACATTCGAGCGATTCGTCGACGACATACATGGGTAATTTGGGACTAATGGTTGTTGTTGTTGTTCTTATTGATCGCAGGCCCTGTACAAATACATCTGCAGTTGACGTGTCCTGTGTACGGAGTACCTTGTGTGGTCCCTCCACTCTCCCGTATCCCCCAGCCACCAGTATCAAATTTTCGTTCGTAGGCCTCCCCAAATCTGGTCCCTACTATCCATCAAATATTTTTGTTGAAATGGGCTCACTAACCCCCTCCCGCCGAAATCAGAATAGGATGTCCCGGGCAGGCGGCAGGCGAGCCTAGGGTCTCTTCTCCGTTGGCCCAGTAGCCTCCCGACGCCAAAGCCACCAAATGGGTCCCGCCCCGGATGAATGACTTGAACATCCGGAGAGTGCGGACAATAGTCATCCCATCCCGCATTATACTCCGTACCTTGTGGAGTGCTCCGTATCTTGTACGGGTAGTAGTATGGAGAGACTACAGAAGGACGTCTTGTATCAGATTATCACATCTCATATTGAGTGATAGCCGTGGAACAGTAAGACGAACCTGCGATTTTTAATCCTTCTGTCTTCGAACAATGCTACTGCGCTAGACATGATCGCTTGGGGCGGGTGGCACCGACTAGTTGCAGAGCCTAGGTCATTTTCTCACACTGGCGTATTTCCACACTTCCACCTAACTTGACGGGAACTCCGTGCTTCAGGTACTCCGTACTCCGTACTTGTACGTTCACTCTTGTTGGTGAAATCCAATACAGTCACGTGTCGTGATCATCAGGTGAGCCGTCATTGCACCCACCGGGCTCTGTGCTCCGTACTCCGTACTTGTTTGCATGACCAGGATTTCGTCGCGAGCCAGACAGACCGTCCGATATACGAAGTACGAACTACACCTCCTGCCCGTACTCGGCACGAGGAGCGTGGATGAAGTTATTCTCGTGACGGGGCAATACGAGCCAAATGGTATGGAGTACGCTGCCCAACTCCCCTCATACTCCTTGTGCGATATCGGTCGTTGACAGGAATGTACAAGTCTTACGTGCAACTCATATATGCAGTATGCATATGACCCTCTTCGGGGGCCGGCTATGCGCATATATCTTTCACCGTTTCCAGGTTGGTGGGTTGTGGCATCCGAGAAATCTGAAGACATATTCGACTAGACCTGTGCCAGCCGTGTACTGACCTCAACTTGGCCTCCTCGCTAGGCTTTGACTTGCCCTCTCGAGTGGCAGGCATTCGACGTATGTAAATGACCCCCTTGCTTATGCACATAATGACTGATGCTTTCAATCTGGATGGAACGCGACCAACAAGGACCGGCGGTTTGAGCAGTACTCAATCCGCAGGGCCTGGCATCATTCATAGAATATGTCCCAAGAGACTCTAAGAACGAATCGAGTCATGGCACTGGCTTTGGAAACCTGTGTAAAGAGTAAGCTGCATCATGAATCAATCATACCATGGCTAGGAGAGGTCTTCCTCAAAAAGTCCAATGGAACATGCTTCATGTTTTTACAAACCAGGAACTGCCATGGACAGATATGTACAAGTTTTTTTGTAATTTTGGGTGTTTTTGCGCTCGTTCATGGGTGCAGACGCCATTTGTTGAGACCCCAAATAACATGGGTATCGATTCCATATGAACGCCATGTCTATTCTGCCCACTCCGTGACTCTTTAAACTCGAATTTTCCTCCTCGACAGCCATTAAATCTCGTCCTCGCCTCTCAATTCTCCACCGAGAGCTTAGTCGAGCTTGTTCAATAATGCTTCTAGGTCGAAGTTCTTATCGTTGGGATCCGTGATAACTAAAGCACGTCAGTTTTGGTGTAGCTCTTCACATAGCCGTCCACCGAGGTCACATACCATCGCTGCCCGCTGATTGGGATTGAGGCAGAGTCTTCTTAGCCCACTCGAGCTTTGCCTTTTGTATTAAATCAACTTTGTGTTGGTATTCTGCTTGAGCATGTGCAGCTGCGTTGTTTGATGAGATTGTTCTTTGATGGGAGAAACCGTAGAAAAGCCCAGCGACGAGAGCTGAGTACCGGAGCACCTATTTCTTGTTAGCGCTCGTCCGCAATCAAATATCTTACACCCTGCGAAAGGTCCAGAAAGGCGAATCGGGAAGGTTGGCATACATTAACTCCTTGAGAAGTGGACATTGTGGCTTTCAAAGGTGCGGTTGACGGCGGACGCTCGTTAATTTGTATATTTGGATATGAAGTAGCGCGCGCACTCTTCAGTGACTAGATGTCGCGCTGGGAAGGTCTGGTCCGTTCAGAAAGAGGTCTTGTGGCAAGCTTCGAGTCTGTCAGAGAATTGATCCATTTGCACCCGAAGGAGCTCCAACAAAAAACCCACGCGAGCTTAACACGTGACTCGCCTCCAAATGATACCCCATCCAGGTCAACACCAAGCGACTCCTGCCATTTCACACGATTCTGTGATATTTCCTACAACATACGGCCTCAGCACACGCTCGCTCGTTCCTGGGCTTTACTCTCTGCCATCCCCCAGTTCAGCTGGGACCTAACAATTAACAATGTCGTCTCACAAAGATGAGCTCCTCGCTAAGAGAGCGCGTCTCGCCGAACTTAAACGCCAGCGGGCATTACGCGAAGAACAGTATTCCTCTGGTCGTCATAGTATTGGAGAGGTAGGTTTACTGGTACATGCAAAGATGGGCAGAATCGTACTGACAATTCCAAGGCACCCTCTCCAAGTAGGACAGCAGAGGAGCGTAAATCCGAGATCGATCACTTGGTGTCTACTCTGATCGGGCGTCAACGAGACTCAACCGCTTCGGACAGTAGAAGAGCGAGTCGACCGTCTTCTATCCAGGGCACGGGGCAGCTAACTCCTCAGTCCGATGTTGAACCATCACCTCGGATATTAATGCAATCTATATCCACACAAACCGATTCTTCTCCCACCTCACTCCCCGTTTACGAGAATGCTTCCACCAGTGAACCCTCTGCGCCCAAACGTGAATACATTACCTATACCAAGGGTGTACAGACAGAGCCATATCTCGAGGAGACTACCAAGTCACAAACCGCCTCAGATGATGAACTACCAGTCCGGAGAAAGCGACTCAGTAGGAGGGATCAGGAAAGAGACGAGGAAATAAGAATCAGCTTGCGCAAGGAGATTGAAGATGAGCTAAGAGCCACCCTCAATAGAGAGTCTACAATTTCATTGTCGGCATCCTCTCAGCAACGTTTCCCTCTTCGGACATTGACCAACACTGAATTGAATGCTGTCGTTGCTTCTTCTGAATTCGTCTCCTTCGTTGAGCGTTCTTCCAAAGTTATTGAGCGAGCCTTGGATCTGGACGACGAATATGATCTGTTGACCGATTATACCCGAACATCCACCTTAGATGACGACGACGATATGAATTATGCACGATCCAATAAAAAGTCCCATTCTCTGCGAGAGTCATTCCAACTATTTTCCGACCGTCACTCCCGAAGACGAATAGTCTCAGATATTCACTTTTCGCCTCATTTCAACGAACTGCTTTTATCTTCCTACACCAAAAATCCATCTGCTCCTCATGAACCTGCTGGTCTGGTTCTTCTCTGGAACGCTCATGCCCCGTCCAGTCCAGAGTATTCGTTCACGGCTTCATCAGACGTTCTCTCAGCGCGCTTTTCCCCATTCCACCCCAACCTCGTCATAGGAGGTTGTTATTCTGGACAAATATGTCTTTGGGATACAAGATCTTCAGGTAGGACCGGCCAACCGGTTCAGAAGACACCTCAATCAGGGTCACATCTGGGACATACTCATCCAGTCTACAGTATCAATGTAGTGGGAACTCCCAATGCTCACAATATCGTGACAGCTTCCATGGATGGTGTCGTATGCTCGTGGTCGGTAGATATGCTAACCCAAGCACAAGAGTATCTGGTTCTCAACACCCCTGCTCCTGCCAGAACTGACGACCTCGCACCAACAAGCATGAGTTTCCCAGCATCTGACCCAACATTTTTCCTCGTCGGTACAGAGGAAGGAACCATTTACCCTTGCCACCGATATGACCGAGCTGGTGCTCAAGCTGGCGTGGACAATCGTGTGGCCTACCGTGGCCACACTGCACCTGTCATGAGTTCTCAATTCCATCCGACACGTGGACCGTTGGACCTGGGCGACCTTCTTCTCAGTTCGAGTTCTGATTGGAGTATTAAGCTCTGGAGGGTCAAACCTGCTGCAAGCTCGGTTGCGACGGTTGCTGATAAAGATGTCAAACCCATTCTCGATATTGCACGGGAGGACTTGGTCTATGACGCAAAATGGGCCCCTTACAAGCCATCTGTCTTTGGCTGTGTCACAGGATCGGGTGATCTCGAGGTTTTTGACTTGAGCTATGATCTCGAGGTACCGATTACCAAGGTCAACCCAACTCGAGGTAAGAGCGGTATCTTGCCGTTCAAGGGATTAAACAAGCTCGCATGGGAGGAGAAACGTGGTAGCCAAATCGCCGTTGGAGGGCTCGATGGTGTTGTCACTGTCTTTGATGTTGGCAAGGGCCTCCAGGGAGGAAATATGGAGGTGAATGAAGACGAGTGGAAAGCAATGAAGAGGTTGGTAACAAGATTGGAAGGCTCGAGCGCAAAATAGTGACTAACAGGCCCTTGTTGACGTAAATACTCATGTTCTTCAGATCATTCGAAGACCTCTGTCCTCTGAGACAGTAGGCAAAAGCTGTGTCTTGGAATGAGCGTGCTATCTTGGTTTGGCTAGCCTTTTTTGGTGCAAGTGCTTTGATGCACTATGATACCCCTCGAGCAAGAGCGTTGGAGTAATCTTTGGCGGCATTGAATTGAACCAGCGTTTTGCCTAGCTTCGTCTGTAGGTCGACGGAAAAATGGCTGAGGATTGAATGATCCATAGCAGACAAGAATAAATGACCCCATTACCTGGACTTCTTCATAAATCGTAGGTCCGCAGTGTATGTGGTCGTCTGGTGCGCAAATTTTTACCTCTCAGAGGCTCTCACTCTTAGAAGGCGCTTCTCCCTTTGCCCTCCGGCCTTGATTTCCCTCACTCACCCTCACAACTTCGCCAGCCTCGTCCCGCTTTCCCTTTCCTCCACAACCGTCCCTAATCTCAACTCCAGCCCATCTAGCGACACAGTCACGCTATTGCCCTCTCCCAGAAGCACCTCCTGACAATCATCATCAGCAACGCCATTGACAAACTGCGTGACCAGAAAATCCACCCGCCGCTCGCCGAGCACCACCATGGGCGCGTGCCACGTGCCCGCCCCGTAGGTGACGGCTTGGTCGCCCCGTGCGATGAACGCGCGGAGACGGGTTAGGTCCGGTGGAGACTTGATTTCGAGGTTGCTGTTTGGGTTTTGGATGGCGCTGGTGCTTGGCAGCGAGGGTGCGACAATTACGAGGAAGCATGTCTTTGCTCGACCAAGACCCTCTCCTGATGGTAGACCCATGGGTGAAAATGTCTGGGTGGTGTAGGGATGGCGTTCAAGGATTGCGACTCGGAACTGGATGCGGGGAGATCCTCCTCCCTGTTGGTTCTCAGGGCTGGGCTCCGACTCGATCCCAATCCCACTCAGGTTCAGCGGAAAGCAGGAGAACATGCTCATCTGTGGCTTTGATGGCGGGGTCGGTGGGTACCTGTTCTCGAAGATCGAGATTGGAGACGTCTTCAACGCGGAGTTTTGGTTCGCATATCCAGCGACTGGTTGATGTGGTGCGTGCAAGGGGCGGGGGATGGCAGTGGGTGGTGTGCTTAGACTGGAATGAAAGGCTGGAGAGATGGCTGTGCCGAAGGGTGCGAAGGACGCCGGTGTGAGTATCTCCAGCGGGAGGGAAATGGGTTGCTGGAGGGCATTTGGGAGCGTTGGTGGTGTCGTGGACATTTTGATACCGTTCTTGTTTGGCCTTTGAATCGACAACAACCACTTGTGGCCACCTCGTTTGTGCTGGAGGTGCCCCTCTAGATAACAGGCCGCCAAATGATAGGAGATCAGGAGTTCAGTTCAATGTACAAACCTGATAGAGATCTCTGATGTTCATCCGTGGTGCGAACGAAGTCGATCTTGCTTCGCAGAGTGATGAGTGGGGTGGGTCTCGCTACCAAGTCACTGTCACGATGTAGCTTTCTAGAACCCCTTTAAACTAGGGGCTGTACCGAATACTAGATACAAATTATTGTCAAGAGCCCAGTCCCCAATCGAAAACAGTGGTGTGGCGACGGTGGGGTTGGGAATGTTAGCGGGCTTTGATCAAGTACTCCCAGAACGGAGAAGGCTTGGCCAGTCGTCGACGCAATACTCCGCGGGTTATCCATTCCAACTAATACGGCAAGATAAGTCAAGAATACGTCAGTAGAAACAATGGCAATGTAGAATATGAAGTCTTCTGAGCAATTTCATTGATTTCAGCAACCGTTTACTGGAAAAATTTGCCGACTCTATCTACAAAGTAACAACCTTTCCCAGCTTTCCGGCAGGAAACCACACTTTTTGGGTTTTCGAAGAGAGAAGCTATCCGAAAGTGACGCCGACCACAATGTTGGAAAAAATGCGTAGTGTTGTGATTTGCATAACCCCCATTTCGTGAAAGACGTTTCAAAGTACGGAGTATTGAGGTCTCGATGTCTCAATGAGGGGATTTTGAGACGTATAATGTTGGTGTGTGGCTGTCTGCCATGTCCCGCGCCGCCGAAACAGAGCTGGAATGTCCCCTTTTACCTCGTGGCCATAGCCTTGGTCATGGCACGCTTCAAAGCCAACTCCTTCTTCTTGAGATCATCTGGTGAGGAATCGTCGACCTCGAGTTGCTGCATAGCATCGCTGAGAGCCTCCTCGATCTTGGCCTTGTTGCCACGCTTCATCTTCATGGACAAACCTGGATCGTTGATGAGCTCCTCAACACGGCCGATATAGGACTCAAGCTGTTGTTTGGCCTCGAACTTCTTGGTGAAAGCCTCGTCCGATGTCTTGAACTTTTCGGCATCCTCAACCATCTTCTCGATCTCGGAGGTTGAGAGCTTCCCGACCGCATTGGAGATGGTGATGTTGGCGGTGCGGCCAGACGACTTCTCAGTTGCAGTCACCTTCAGAATGCCGTTGACATCCACTTCAAACACGACCTCGAGGACGGCGTCACCGGCCTTCATGGGTGGGATTGGAGCAAGAGTGAACTCGCCGAGTGAGGTGTTGTCCTCGCAGTTGGTGCGCTCGCCCTGGAACACCGGGAATTGAACCTATTGAATCGTCAGCGAATCTGCCCAAAAACAGCAGGGGGGGGCGTTTTCGCACTGTACTCTGTCCGTCTGAAACGGTTGTGAAGGTTCTATGGCATAATATGCATCAGTAAGCGTCAGAAAGTTGAACGAGTAACACATTGAAGAAGAAAAAAGTTAAAAAAAAGGAAAAGACAGTAAAAAAGCAAAAAAGTGGAGGTCCGGGCCCAGGAAGGCAGCGGCGATGAGGTCCCAGGTAGATGAACAGTAGTAAAAAATGTCGGTCCAGGCCCGGAGATGTAGCGTCGATGAGGTCCCAGGTAGATGAAACAAGATAAAAGGTATTGGTCCATGTCCGAAATCACAGTCGGTGATTTGCCTAAGATGCGGCCAGCGAGGCCATCACCTCCCGATGACGTTCCCCGTTCCTGTGTCGTTCAAGATGACACATATGGGTGAAGTGCTTGCCACATGGCTTGCAATGGAAGCGCAGCTTGCCGGCAGCAGCTCTCTGGACGGCTAGCTTATGTCGACGTGATCGATTATGGAGATTGAGCTGATAGTTGCTGGTGCAGGTAACGCCACAAAACTCGCAGTACCAGCGCTTTTCTTCGCGCACCTTTTGGATGTAGCGAGCTTGATTGGCAGCCTTTTTGTCCGAAGAGAACTGCCGGTAGGTTTTGGCATACCGGCGATGACGTTCATTGTAGCTTTCGAGGTTGCGCTCACGCTGCATTCTGTAGTACTTTGCATTGTGCAGCTTCTTCGCTTCCTTGAGCCGCTTCGCAGCCACTTCAGCAAGTTCCAGGATTTGCTCGGCTGTGAGATCGAAATGACCCGGGACCAAGTCTCTTAGAGAGGAGTGGGAACAAAGCCCACCGTAGTCCCAAGGGCAGGTGCAAGGTTCCAGCCAACAAAAGGCATCAGTATCTCCCAGAATTGTGGAAGAATAGCTCGTTGAACAAAAAATGCCTTGATAAACAGAAGAACAAAAGCTTGGTAGGCAGGGTGGGCACCAGTCCAGGAACGGGGTAAGCCATCACAACATCTGGGGAGGGACGAGGGCGGCCCCCTTATGGATAAGCTCATACGGGAAAATGGGGGAGGGTGTAATGTCAAAACAACAGAATAGCTTGGAAGGCCATTCAATAGTAACACAGCTGGGAACAACTAACCGTTTCTTGAGGCAAGGGACTGTGGAACCACGAGGGACAACAGGAGCAAAGATATTGCCCTCCATGGCAACACCCAAGGAGAGGGGAATGACATCGAGCAAGAGGAGGTCGGCGGTATCGGCGGAAGTGGCTTTGCCAGATAGGATACCAGCTTGCACAGCGGCACCATAGGCAACAGCCTCGTCAGGATTGATGCTCTATCAACGAATTAGCATTTCGTTGAGTATAGTACTAGTGATCGACATACCTTCTCCAATTTCTTGCCGTCAAAGAAATCGCTCAACAGCTTCTGGATGCGGGGGATACGGGTAGAACCACCAACAAGTACAATTTCGTCAACCTTGGACTTCTCGATTCCAGAATCCTTAAGAACTTGTTGGACGGGCTCTAGGGTGCCGTTGAAAGCTTTGGCGTTCAGATCCTCGAAACGAGCACGAGTGATCTGAGAATTGAAATCCTCACCATCGAAGAGAGAATCGATCTCGACGGTGGTTTGGGTTCCATTGGACAAGGTTCGCTTTGCACGCTCACAGGCGGTCCGAAGTCTTCGAAGGGCACGGGCATCGCCAGAAAGATCCTTCTTGGTCTTTCGCTGGAACTCCTTCTTGAAGTGGTCGAGGAGGTTGGTATCGAAATCTTGACCGCCCAAGTGGGTATCACCAGCGGTGGCCTTAACCGTGAATACACCACCTTGGATGTTCAGAAGAGAAACATCGAAAGTTCCACCACCAAGATCGTAGATCAGAACGTTACGCTCCTTATCGGATTTGCCGGATCCAAGACCGTAGGCGATAGCAGCAGCAGTAGGCTCGTTGATGATACGGAGGACATTCAGACCGGCGATGGCACCGGCATCTTTGGTGGCTTGTCGCTGGTTGTCGTTGAAATAAGCAGGGACAGTGATGACAGCCTTGGAGACCTTTTTGCCGAGTTTGGTTTCGGCGACCTCCTTCATCTATTGAATCGATTAGGAAGAGATCGGAACACAACCGAATGTCCCCATACCTTTGTCAAAACCATGGAAGAGATCTCCTGAGGGGAGAATGTCTTTGTCTCTTTGAGGTATTCAACTTGGACGAAAGGATTTCCACCCTGATCGATGATCTTGAACGGCCATGTTTCGACATCCTTCTTGACAGTGGGGTCATCAAATCTTCGTCCGATCAATCGCCTGCATGAAGTCATTAATTAGTGTGAGCTCCATTCATCTGGTATAAATTTAACCAACTTGATATCAAAGACGGTGTTTGCCGGGTTCATAGCGGCCTGGTTCTTTGCGGCCTCACCAATAAGACGCTCCTCATCGGTGAACGAAACGAAGGATGGCGTGGTGAAAGATCCTTGTTCATTTGCGACTGTTTCATTGTGTTAGAGATGACTGAGGGAAAAGTGACGAATAGTTGAGGTTTAGGTGGGACGTGGGCAAGAATTGTATGAGATTTCTCAAGGGAAAGTTTGGAGGACAGGACGTACTGATCTCAACATTGGTGCCTTCGTAGTTGGCAACACAAGAGTAGGTAGTGCCTGATTATTTGTTAGACTGCACACAATGATGCTAGAGCCTGATCTGGTAGAAGAGTGCATACCAAGATCGATGCCGATGGCACCTTCATAAACTTCGTCCGACATGATTGATGGATGCGGAGGAATTTCACCTGAAGCGACTTCTCAGAAGATTGAGATACAAAGGTCGTTCAAGTCGCAAGAAATAGGAATGGGAGATGCAAGCAAACCCGCCCACTCTGAGCGAACTTTTGGTGTACGAATTTTCTTGAAAGTCTAAAAATTTCGCCAAGAGTTTGCGCGGGCTAACTTCACCGCCTTTGCCCCTCGGTTCCCGGATTTTCTATTGTTCCCTTAATGACATTACATACACTCCCTGACCGTGGTGGGTACGTGGCTCATAATCATGCCCCATGCCCATCCATCGCCATTAGAACATGGAACCTGGGAGCTCTCCAACTTGAAATTCCGACTCGCAATCGGATAGAAACTGTGTTGTGTTGTACATCAATCTATTAACGCTTGTCCACTTATTCTATCACCGCCCCTCAGAGTGGGGTTATGCCTTCTCATATCAATCGTAAGTAAGTATTGGTACCCGTGCCGTTATCCCAAACAGCATAAAAGCATTTCAAACGCATCCAAACCGGTTCGACCCGGTGTCCGTCTAGCCGCCAAATCTTCAAAAGTTGAGTTACAGGATAGTCAATGGTCTTCATGAATCAGGAGTCCTCCTCCTTTTCCACAGCAGCCTGGCCTTCCTCCGCTCGAATGTCTGCTTTCTTTGGCTTCACGATCAAACCTTGTTCGGTCTCTAGACCGACGTTCAAGTCATAACCTTTGATCCAGAGACTTGCGATAAAACAGATACCGGCCAATGCTGTCAGGAAAATGTAGACAGTTCTTAAAGAATCGGTGTATGCAGTCTGAAGATCAAGCTTTCCGTTAGCCATAGGAGTTTTCTTTATGATCTCGACCAATGCCGCCGCATCCTTTGCGAGCTCGCTGGCTTGCTCGACAAATTGAGGATAAGCTCGAAGGTTGGTGGCCATCTCATTCTGGAAAATCACTCCACCGATGGCTACTCCCAGGGCTTGACCGAAGGATCGGAAAAATACAAAAAGAGCGACCGCGAATGCCATGTCCTTGTTCGTAGTGGCGGCTTGCAGCTGGAATTGGAGGGACGGGAACAGGATACCCAGACCGATGCCAGAGACCAGATCAATGAAAATCCACTGTGGAACCTTTGTATCCACTTTGAGCAGGACCAGCAGACCGAGACCAAGCGTTGAGACTGCCCAGCCAGACCAAATTGCCCACCTATATCGTCCTAATTTGGTAATTGTAAAGCCAGTGACGACTGCCAAAGGTGCCACGGTGAACGTTGCAGGGAAGAGGGCAACACCTGAGATGACTGGCTTGTACCCCTTTACAGCCTCAAAGTACAATGGCTGATAATACAGAAGACACCAGAGAATAAGGCCGTGGATGGTTGTGGTAAAGTAGGCAATATTGGTAGTGCGATTTGCGAATACTGACAGTCGAAGGAGGGGTTCAGGGGCAAGATGCTTCTCATAGAAGCAGAAGCCTGTAAGACCCGCAGCACCGATGAGAAGAGGTACCAGGGTTCTCCAATGGGACCAGGAGTACATGACACCTCCCCAGGTAAGTGGAATGAGGAAACTTGTCATGCTTCCAACAAACAAGATGGTGCCAATCCAATCAACTCGTTTCAACTTGGCAGCAATACTTTGTGGGATGACATTGAGTCTGAGAAATAGAGGTATCATGATACCGCCGATTCCGATGAATGGTAAATTGATCCAGAAGATCCATCGCCATTGGACTGTCGCAAATGCGCCTCCGATAATGGGCCCTGAAACACTGCCGATGGACCACATGCCCCCGATGATTCCAGCCCACTGGCCTCGATAACGGAGTGGTACAAGGTCAGTGATAACGATCTCGGTCATGGAGATAATGCCTGAGGTTCTTTGTTAGTACAACAAGATAGGTAGGTGACGGGGAGACAAGAATATGCTGCTTACCACCACCGCCTATTCCTTGGATGGCTCTGCCAGCCAGCAATAGGCCAAAGTCATTGGCTAATGCTGCCATCATCACACCTACGAAGAAAAGGCCTATGCTAACCATGATGACTGGCATTCGTCCAAAGATATGGCTGAAGCTGGCAAAGTTCGGCTGGAAGACAGTCGATGCAAGCAAAAATGAAGTTCCTGACCAAAAGGCCTCGATGGCTGTTCCGTTCAACTTGTGTGCAATGATAGGCAAGGCTACCGATATTGATGTACCATCCAATGCCACCATTAGGGTCAAGACTGATAGGGCGGCGAACGCCATGAGGAAGCGAGTGGAGATTTCGAAGGTAGGTGGTGTCGCGGGAGCTCCATCTTTCGGTTCAACAAAGGACGATGAGGAAGAAGTATTTTGGGACTCTTGTTGCTCTTGTTGGTGAGTTGTTGCTATCGTAGGCGGTTCCAACCCCGATTGAGTATTCGATATAGAGGATGACTCCATTATGGAAAGCCCAAAAGTAGTGGGATGTGCGTGGGACAAGAATAGAATGTTCAGGTTTGTGTCGGATGTACAACACAGCTATATCTGATAGACAAATGCCAAATGTTTGCTTCGGTGGGGTGACACCTTCACACGAAAACGGGTACTATGGAGATAACGATAGTAGCAAATACGGATGATCTGTTAGAAGCCTTTTTGGAAAACCTCATGGCCAAGGAGCGGATGCAGACATCCAAGATATACTCCATCAAAAATCTTTCGCGAACGTATTGAATCATAGCTGCCTGGTCTAAAAGGTATCTACTTCGTAATATTGAACCGGAACAACCTCAGTTTGGCCTGATAGGAGCCAGTGGTGGTGAAAGCGCCACTGGAGACCATATGGGGCACCAGTCTGTGATGCGACGAGGCTGAACGGCAACTCGGTGCAACAATGCTGCTATGTGATTGGTGATTTTGTGACAAGCCGACTGCCGACGGTACGAAGTTAGGCCGAGAATGTCATTCAGAAGCACGCAACAGCCCGCTAGAGCCCGCTGAAAATTACTCGTCGGCCTTCTACTCGCTTGCTTGAACCCTAACTCCCAATTCCATCTGTTTCGTCGTCATAGTTCAGAGAAAATATCGTACTCGTAATGGAAAGTTGTATTGATACGGTGATGCTATATTCACCTGGGCGCATGACCTCGCACAGCTTAACGAGAGATCATAGATCATACCTAGCTCGTAGAATGTGTGGGTGAAGCCAGTGCTGAGGTACCGACGACTTGGCAGTGGACTTTGAAGGGTCTCGTAGTAGTATTGCGAGGTACGAGGAATAGGGGACCTTACACCTATGGCCATATTTTACTGAAGCTGTCGTTTGCAATTTTGCAACTTCCTAGTACGGAGCGCCACCGTACACCAATGATGACTGTTGCACAAACACTGGCATCAGTCAGAATTCAAAGGTAGAGATCAACGATGTAAAGCAAAACAACTATCCGAAGCACTCTTGGAGTGTTGGGATAATATTACTCCGGACCCAAGTTACCCCTTATGGTCAAAGTCCAAAAAACCTTTTTCTCCTCCAGCTACGAAATACGGCCGGAAGGTGACGGTGGGTCTGATATGTGGAAAATACCAACACTAATCGCGCGGAAGAATTTATTACCCCGTCAATTCCCCTTTGACTAACACGTGGATGCCACCCAGCAGTCGATGGAGACAGATTAGTCAATCGCGCGCGGGTGCACGTTTTCTGGCTATAACGGGCTGACATTGCTGACGATTGCTTTATTATCGGATCCAAATCTTTGATTGCTCCATACTCCGTACATTGTAGCCCAATAGGAAATGTAGGGGAAGCCACAACGCCACAACCCTGTCGCGGAGGAGAGAGTCCACCCGCTGTCCATATTTCTCAACGAGAGGAACGGGTGGAGACGAGGATAGATTGCAATGAACGAAACCCACAGTCGCATGCGAGCCAAAAGGAGAGGCATGTACGAAATACTTCGTACATAACGTTACGATAAGGGACCTTGGGATACAATTGCACTGCTCCAAACCCGATGTACTCAGAATCCTGGCCCGGCTCGCCGTTTCTCGGATCTCACTCAATCTAATCCTGTTGACTATCAAAACGGGTAGGCTCCGAGCGTTTGACAGCTCATAATCATTTTCACTATGGGGTGGCAGCAAAATCGAAGTTTAGCGCTGTGAGGCCTCCGCGGCCGTTGCCTTTCTTGTTATATTTGTTGCGAAGTGCCTTTTTGTCAAGTGCATTTGGCTTCTGCTTCAGGTCATCGGATTTTTCTGATTCCAGACTTTTCTTCACATTCTTGTCTATGGTTTGACCTTCATGGTCCTCGAAATCAGTATGTGGGTGTTTCTTCCCCTCCTTTCGCTTGCTTGGAGCCGAGAATTGGGCTTGTTCGGCTTCGGAAGATTGCGTTATCTTGATGGGCTGTTGAGTAGGGTCGATGTCTTTGTCCCTAAAACACATCCTGCCTGATGACCCAAAGGGGTGGTCGAGATATTTCAAGCGACGAGTTGGGATGAAAGGAATTCGAGGCAGATAGTCAGTGTATGGGTTTCAGCCTGTTTGATCCCAGGTAGCGGTGTGTGATGCGAGATTCCTCAAGATCGAGACGAATATGTATTGTTCCTATTGATTCACTTTCAATGCTGATGCAGACGGCAAGCACAGATCCTTAAATACCTTCGTCAATTTCTCATCTCCGCGACCGAAAAGGCAATGACCCTAAATAGAGCAAGCCGAATACGATAAACCAGGCGATGTTGCTCAGAGGACCTCATCTGCAAGAAGTCAGGAGATTCCACGAGAGGAGTCTAGCGAGGATAAAAATAGGACATCAATGGAAGAGGCGGCATGTTGTCCAGGGTGTGAATGGAAAAAGGCACCCCTTACACAAAGCTTAGAAGGCAAGGTCCGATTCTGATAAGTGGTAGGGGCCTAGGCTGACTGCGACGGCAACCATCAAGCCCAGGAGTCACACAAGACATGAGGGGTAACAATATCTCCTGTGCCCTGCCATGCCTGCTTCGAATTTCCCCACATTCCCCAGAAGGGGGGCCGAGGGCAAATACGAGCTGCCCTTCCATTGTGCTTCTGTCAGCCTTGGGTGAAGCAGGAGCATAGATTTCGTTTCTCTTGCACGGTTGTACCCCTTCTGGTACAGCTGTGTCTTCACAGGAAATCCATTCTTCATGCGACGGACAGCATGAGTCATGAGGTAGGTTCGCAGGTGATTTGGCAGGCAGACCACAATGGTGCGACGGCGATGTACCAGTGATGGCCTTGTTCAGGTGTGGTATCTGCACAAGCCACATCGAAATCGCTATGTTGAACTTGCCGAAAGGGTGGGTATAACCCAAATATATGACCAGGCTATCACCGCCATTCGGAGTTTGGCTGTTTTGAACTTTTGAACGTCTGACTCTGCATCCGAGGTTATGGAGGCCGTTGCGGAGGCAATCCGCTTGGGTAGATCTCGAGAGTCAACCGGGCTCCACTAACATTCCCGAGCAGCGAATGGGAATACCTCTTGATTCAATCAACGCCTCGGGAGATCTCTAGGTGGAAGGTAAGTATGCTTAACATATCTATATCTCAGATAATCCGAGACTTTCATAATTCACCGCTCTGAAAACGGTAACGGATACCTGCTCACTATTGGACTGTCACGAGGACTACTTAGGTTAAAACCACACTTCATAACGATGTCTTCATTCGCCATGAGCGGGCCCTTCTGTCCTGTCGGTTTTGACGACCGGATCACCATTCCGCAGTTTATGACAAAGTACAATCCAGACCTCTGTCCGGCTGATAAAGTGGTCCATATCGACACAATAGCAAACAAAAGTCTAACATATGGGGGGCTTCGAGAGCAAGCCGCCAAATGCGCTTGGGGTTTGAAGCATCGACTGGGTCTGAAGGAAGGCGATAGACTGATGGTCCTTGTCCCCAACTCGGTATGCCCGATTAGATGCACCACCTGGTTGCCATATATGCTAACCTGGACTAGACGGATTTCATAATTCTGGCTCATGCTACGCTGTGGCTAGGAGCAGTATTCTCGTATGTTTCTCTCATTTGCTCTCACCTGACCTCCACAGACTCACACAATTATGAAGACCACTTAATCCCGCCTCAGTAGCCAAAGATATCGCTCACGCTGTCTCCTTGGTCCAGCCGAGTCATCTTGCGGTACATCCAAGTAAGTTAGCGGCGGCCAAGTCGGCCCTTCAACAGCTGGGCTTGAATGGCTCGCAGGGGCCAACTATCTTCACCCTTATCGAGAGAGCTGAAAATTTGAAACTGGTAAAGGAGGAGATTCCTCTCCCAAAGCCTATGAACTGACCATTATGATAGTTCCCGGACGACGTCACTGGTACCTTGGAACACGAAACCCTCCCTGCCTATGATCTTCAAGGCAAATCCGCCAAAGATGCAACTGCCTTCATAGTATTTTCGTCAGGCACAACAGGCAAAATCAAAGGAGTTCAGCTCTCCCATTACAACATCATCTCCAACATGCTACAATCTCGGATAGCCGTCCCTGGATTGGTGGTATCTTCCTCTAGAGAGTGCTTCTTCCCACCCTGTGAGTATATCACCTTCCCATAATCCTAGACCTGTGGGCTTACATTATCAAGATTGCCACGTCTATGGTCTGTCAGTGGTCGTTCTCATTGGCATGTGGGTGGGCTCGTTCACATGCGGCATCCCGGCGTTTGAGTTCGAATTATTTTGCCGTAAGATGGCTGAGTATAAAGCCAACTGGTCGCACATTGTAGAAGCAGAAGAGAGAGAGAAAATTAGTTATTGAGTTCTATGGAAAGGATGCGGCTACAGAAGGAAGGCTTTATAGCCTGATTGACAAAGGCAGTGATGCTGACTGTCACGCTGCCTTTGTCACCAGTGAGGCAGTGCCTGATTCAACACACATCGTACCCTCAATTGCTGTACAACTTGCCGACTCTGCGGTGGTTGCCAAATATGACCTATCCGCGTTGAAAACGATCTTGATTTCCGCGGCCCCCACGAAAAGAGCGTTGCAGGTGAGGCTGAAAGCAAGATTTGGCGCCGATTCTAGAATCATCCAAGGTATGTGTCCCACGATTTCTCAACAGTGTCGATCTAACCGGTGAGATAGGCTACGGTATGAGTGAATGTGCACCCACAGTGATGCTGCAGACGACACTAGACGACGAGAACAATATTGGCACTGTGGGCAAGCCTGTTTCTGGGACGTACGTATCTGCTGTTCTCAACACGTTAGGGGCATTCTATTGACATTCTCAAAAGTGAGGTTCGTCTAGTAAGCCCAGTGTCGCTCAAAGACGTCGCACGCGGCGAGGAGGGCGAACTCTGGGTCAAAGGCCCGCAGACCATGATGTGAGCAATTCATTGTTCTTCATCTGGAGGTTCTGACCACCATAGGGGCTACTTCAACAATGAGCAAGCAACTCGCGACACATACGTAGGAGATTGGCTACGTACTGGTGATGTTATGCGTGTGGACGAGAACGGCAATTTCTGGGTCACTGACCGATTGAAAGAGGTACATGTCCATCGATCGCCGCCGTATAGCCCCACAAGTAGAGAGACACTAACCCAGTGAACAGTTGATCAAATACAAAGGCTTCCAAGTCCCACCATCAGAGCTAGAGGATCTGCTCCTACAACACCCATCCGTCGCCGACGCGGCAGTGACGTCGATATACTCAGACGAACAAGCGACCGAACTCCCCATTGCATACGTCACCCTCTCAGCCGAGCATGCCTCGTCCAACAAAGCCCAGAAGCAAAAGGCCTTGGACGGCATCCGAGCCTGGGCCGATAACCAGGTTGCCGGATACAAGAAGCTGAGGGGCGGTGTGTGGGAGCTCCAGAACCTGCCCAAGACCCCCAGTGGCAAGATCCTTCGTAAGGACCTCCCTTGCCGGCGGCAGGAGGAGAAGCCCGCAAAATTGTGAGGACGTGTTGGGTACATTTGCGGCGTGGAGTTGGCCCAGCGAGCTTTGGCGATCAATAGAAGAAAGTGATCCTTTGAGAGTACCTGGTTTGTATATATTGAATGAAATGGTTGGATATCTTACCTTTTGCGCCGACCGAACACTACGGCCAACTGGTTACTCTATCACTTGGATCCAAGTTCACCTCCGACACTAACCACATTGACCAATGACCGTCAGGAGAGGAAGCCTTGAACTCGAAGTCAACCTGACTTACCAGACTAAGCAAACGCCTTCTGACACCTAAATCAATGTCAGGGCTGCAAAAGCGACATCACAATTCATCGCAACAGCGAGAGAAGTGAAGGAAGTTCCTTGTTGGGATGGAACCCGTTCCTGGAGAAAAAGGGGGTTATCCTGCGCACGTCACCACAGTGCTGCAGGTCGGATGTTAATGAGGATTTTGGAGACTCGCTTTAGACACGTGCTTTGCGATGGGCTCTTCATGGCCATAGTGATACGATATGAGTAGAGGTCGGGTGAATAGATTCGATGATGCGAGAGGAAGGGTTGTAGGTTCGGTTGTTTATGGGGGCCACGTCCTGACGACAGCTGAATGCAAAAATGGACAATGAACCGCGAAACGCTTTGGTTCCCAAGGGTTATCGGCACCAATATAGTGTCCATTTTCCGGGGGGCTCCTTGAAACCTAGTTGGCCCAATCGCCCAAATACCTATAACGAATTACTTCAGCTCAGGAGTCTCGCCCAGCATCATCTCCTTGAACGCGTCAGGATACCGCACACCAATATTCTGCGCCTGCTCGGACAGAGCGCGCAGTGTCTTATCCTCATCGTCGCTCAACACGACCGTGACCGCGAACAAGTTCTCCTTGATGCGGGCGGCACTGCGAGTGCCGAAGAGCACGTGGACCTGCTCGCCCTGTCGCATCAACCAGGCGAGCACCAGCTGGCTGGCAGTGAGGCCCTTTTTCTCCGCCATGTCCTTGAATTTGTGGACCAGCTCCATGTTCTTGTCGAAAAACTCCTTCTGGAATCGGGGCACGGTCGCACGCCAGTCGTTTTGCACGTCTTCAGGGGACTTGATGGTCCCCGTCAGGAAGCCGCGACCCAGAGGGCTGTATGCCACGATCGCCGTGCCTAGTTCCTTGCAAACGTCGAAGATGGGAGGGTTGCCCTTCACACTTTGCTCGATATCCAGCACCCAGGGAGAGTATTCGATTTGCAGCGCTGCAACGTGATGCACCTTGGCTGCCCTCTTGAGTGTGGCAGCGGTGACCTCGGACAGTCCAATGTACTTGATTTTCCCTTCACTGTGATAGGCATCAGTCAGTACTAAAATTGTAGCAACCGGCAAGGGTTTCTCACTTCTTCAGCTCCACCATGATTTTCATCGTTTCCTCGATGGGTGTTTTCCCGTCGACTCGATGACAGTAGTACAGGTCAATATAGCTAGTCTTCAGCTTCTTCAGGCTGCTCTCGACGGCTGAACGGACATATTCTGGATCACTTCTTATGGTCATGCCATTCATATCGAACGCTGCAATTCCAAACTTGGTCGTCAAGAATATATCCTTCCGCTTTCCCGGGTTGCGTTCAAACCACTTGCCCAGAAGCTCTTCCGTGTCACCGTAGGCGTCGGCATCGTCCCAGTGGCGAGCACCCAGCTCGTACGCAGCGTCTAGGACTTTAAGTCGCTGCTCATCGTTTCCAGCAGGGCCATAGACCCCAGCTAGGGACATCTTCGGTTGTTTCGGTTAGCTTCGTGCGAATAAAGCAAGGAAAAGGGGGGGGGGGGTAGAAAGGATATCGTTGTCGAAGTGATTTTGGTTCTGATGCGGACCTGGGCTCGCCGACTAACACCATGCCGTCACATTCGACGCAAGATCCGAGAGCTCTATGCCGGAGGGACAGACGAAGGCAAGAAGAATCCTGACTCACCAGTCCAAAGGACATGGCCGGAATATTTGGGCCTGATGCCCCCAGCTGTCTAATTGGAAGAGGATTAGGGAGAGACATGTTTGCGTGATGCCTTGGATGGTCGTTCGGGCGCTTCGAAAGTAAGCTATGACCACGAGACAGTGGTGGAATGATATCTAACTTTGATGTTGAAAATTTCATACCTTAGGGAAAGAGTTCTCTCCTGCTTTAAATAAGTTTGAGTGGATGGCCCTCGGGGGGACCACGGCTGCATGAGCACGGAGTACATTCATCTGCAGTGGAAACAGAGCCCTCCTTACCTATGTAGGCTCAAGGCTAACTTGATAGGGACGATATAAATCTTGGAGGGCTTGGAGGCCGTGCCATTGTACGCAGCACAACGGACAAAGTGCTAAGCCTTCCTGGAGATATCGCACTTTAGAGCGTAGCTAGGAGTTTGGATGCCAATTAGGGCATTCTGAGCTAATGCGATGTGGCAATATCTTGTTCATGGACGTTATAATGTGCTGGCGAATAGAAGCGAGAATGATGGGTCGTTCAAATATCATGAGTAAAGTGGCAGGGTGGGTGCCAGTTTGAAGGGTCACACAAGGAGGAAAGACTCACCGCTTGACCAATCAGCAGTGAACATGAGAATGGACAAACCCGGACGAATCCAAGGCATATCACGTGCATCAGCATTTCCCTTCATCGGTTCTATCAGGAGAAGCTTGAACCCGCTGGGTCCCTCCCGCCAGACATGTTGATTAACCAAGCAAGAGCGGAATCGAGCGGCATCGAGCGGATGCCCTTTCCTCTTGGCACTGCTCGTTCAAATAAAGGGTAAGAACTTAACGCCAGGGCGTGGTAACTGAGGGCAATATGTTCCGACAGGCAAGCCATTAAGAGAGATCGCAGACTGGGAGGGAGTCGAACCCCGGTCTCTAGCTAGTCGTCCGTACAGGCCAATCGAAAGATAAAATCGAGGCTGTCCATACATTGAACAACCATCCCAATGACCATTCACACTTTCAACTTCACGGTGTCCTATGTTCCCATTTCCTTCCAAATGCCGCTGTTTCAGATTCGCATTCAAATGAGGACTTCTCATCGGCGCGGTAGGAACCGAATATCCCAGGTTAAAGTTGGCGTGAAAGCAAATCACTTCCGAGGGAAACCCCTTTCTTTGTCCGCAGCAGCAACTGGCTTTGGTCCCGAGGTATCCTGTTGCTCCACCTGCTCGATTCTGGCCTCGAGCCCATGGAATTCTTGTGCTGGCCAATCTCGTACCTTGATCCTATCTTGAAAGAACATCTCAATCTCAAGGTGGCTGCGTCCTGTAGTCTCGCCGACACAAAACCAGACAAATGCCAGAGTGATACACGTCGTGCCAGCGTAAACAAATCCAAGCATGGGACCGTCAAAGTAGATGTAGGGACTCGTAAAGGCAATGACCCAGACTATGAAGAAGAAGGACACGATTGAGGAAGACATGATCTTATTGCGATTCCGGCCAACCGCCATTTCTGATGCGATCGTGAAAGCCAATGGTCCGTGTCCGAAGTTGAAGGCCATAATGACAATGTACGAGATAACAACTATTGTCGTACTGAAACTGGCTTTGGTGTAGGTACCTGCACCAAGGCCGCCGATGATGATGTATGCCAATAGCATCATGATTGTTGTAACTAGCAGGTTGGCCCGGAGGGAGACTTTGTTGCCGAGATGCACTGATGTATCAACAGCGACAACTTAAAGTGTGTTGGTGATGACTGAAATGGTGAACGCTTGTTTGATACTAATTGACTGTGCAAACACGACCCCGTACGAATAGAAGAATTGAATCCCATTGATTTGTTGAGCAACCATGGCACCGCAGGAATAGATGAGTTTTCTTCGTTCAATTGGATGCTTCACAAGTGATATCCAAGATGATTCAGCGTCCTGGAGTGTCTATTTCAACGGTATGTCTAAGTTGAACTATATGTTTTCCTCAGGCGTGTAGCTGGGTATACCGTGGTTGATCTTCTCAAGAGCTTTGCGTGCACTTTCAATCTCACCCTTTCGAATATACCAGACAGGTGACTCGGGAATGAAAAACAAACTAGTAAGCATAATCAGAGGCAGCAACGCAGGCAGGCTCATTGGTATTCGGCAAGAGCCCGTTGAAGTGATCCACTCGGTTCCTTTCGTAATCACCGATCCAACGAGTTGTGAACATCATCAGCGCCGGGCCGCGAATAGCTTGAGGAGCCACTTCACCGTGAATTGTCCGATTCCTAGACCGATCAGAATCCGACCAAGAATGATGACGCCGATAGAGCCGCGATCAGTCACCTGGGCAATTGCGCCTCCAATGATGCATACAGAAGCATAAAGGAAGACGCCCTTCCGACCGAAATGGTCATTGATGGGAGCGGCAACCAGAGCACCCAACAGCCCACCAACGTAGATAATGGAGGAAGTCAACGAGATGAAAGTCGTTGTCAAGGCTACATGGCCATCAAGGTCGTGGGTTGTACCATAGTCAGCCACAAATCTCTTCGTACCAAGCACTCCGGTGTAATATATCTGGTCATATCCATAACATAGTGTACTAAGGCCTGAAACAGCACAGAGGAATATGGCCCATCTGTGTTCGCACCAGTTGATGCCAAACATAGGTTTCAACAAGTTGGATCTCGGTGGATGAGAGAATATAATACGTGGTCCATGGGTGAAAGGAAACGTGGTACAAGTGCTCGTGCAGGAGTGAGCGGTGAGGCTCAATGTGAGAGACCGGCGGGTTGTGTACTTGATGCAAAGGAGCCGAGCTGGGACTGGAGGTGTTCTGGTGGCATTGGGAAAGCAGGAGAGGGTGAACCGTGAAGTTTCGATTGCTAAACAGGGAAGATACGGCGTGGTGACGATCTGAAACCAGCCCTGCAAGCACCGACGAGTCGCTGGCAAGCTGGCCAAATCCTCGTCGGAGATAGCTGTGTGAATGAAAATACTCACGTCTCGAGGCCGCTCAAAGGAGACCGGTAGGTGCATTGGAGTCCCATGTTCTCGCGGTGGGAACAAGTAGGACGTCAGCCGTCACACCTCGATTTTTTCGTTTCCGGCTCGTGTCACAGGCAAGCTCAGTCTTGCTGCGCTTCGGACGAGTGGCGGCGATCGTGTCCATCCTCGGGCGACATAGTGCATATCTTTTCGATTTGGATGCACCGCTTGTCAAGGATTTAAGTTGATGAAGACGTCCAACTCTCGGACAACATGTTCACTGATAGTGAAACTGGACGTGCCAGACCAGGCACCACACATGTTCCTGCCTCAGCGGTGATGATTACGCAGACACGTCCAAGATTCAGTGCGATTAAGAACGAGGGCCTTCCGAAGTTCAGCAAAGGTCATGGTAAGGTCAACTCGTGAGTCACTGTATGTGGGAAATCGTTAGATTTAAGGTCGTAGAAGTTTACGGTCTGGTAGAAGGCATCTTCCCCTTTCGGATAATGTGTTGAACTTCCGAAGTTAGAGATACGAGGAGGGTGGGCAGGGGTGGGTGTATCGTAGTTGAAATACCAGGGGACGATATCCGTCCAACTAAAGGGACCTCATGCACTTACTGCTCGTTTCAACACTCGCCATCGCTCTCCATTCATATCCTATTTTGTTGATGTCGGGCTGCGAGTCATAAGCCTTCACAAGTTACATATTGTTTGATAGTTAACCAACTAACTTAATTACGTACTGTCCTGAGATGGTCAAGTAAACCAACAATAACATTCACCCCGCGGGCCCCTAGAAACTAGGTATTATTCTTCGCTCTGGTTCGGATGGCTTTGGTCGGCATGCTCCTCACATGAATCGTGACATGCCGTGGGATTTTCGCCCATGGATCCCACTACGGAGTACTCGCCATAGATAACCCACTACCTAGGAGCCCTCCTTACCCACAATACGCACTGACGATAGGAAAGCCATTTCTATGCCACATAACTTGCTCAACAGGTTTAATATCGATCATCAACCGCTGGTGCCGAACCACCGACTCTGCATTTCGTCTTGGGTGGATTGACTTGAGCCTTTGCCCGTGTTGAATATTCTGTGGTAAACAATCCACTCGCATGCCTGCTGATGATTCTATGAAACCGCCTTGTGAAAAAGAGTAGCCAAGGGATAAATGGTATCAATTGTATCTGAAAAAATGCTCGAGGATCCATTCCCACTCTATGTGGTCCGCTGGCCAACATTAGTTGCGGATTTATTTTGGAGACGCGACGTTCAGTTTGATTTTATCCTCATGAGAGAGACGAGACAACTAGTCTTCATCCTCATCATCTAGAGGTATTCCCGCCGCCTTCTTTTTCTGGACAATATCTGCCCTAAGATTTTGTACCGAATTTGCGAGTTTCCTTTTCATTATGGTGACGGTCCCTGGAGCGTTCATTTTCTCAAGTTGCTGCTTGATCTTGAGTTTGAAGTCCGCGATCACCTCCTTAGCTCGGCGCATCTGCTCATCTTCTTCTTTCTGATCATCATCGCGTTCCTCTTCATCGTCCTCGTCGTCATCATCGTCATCGTCATCGCCCTCTGCGTCTTCATCACCGGAAGAGTGACCAGCTGCCGAAGCTGGGGTCTGCGCAGCGGTGACCAAAGGAGATGCAGAGTTGCTGGTGACTGCAATGGACGAATCAAACGCATCAGGCGGTTGTAGGCTAGTATGGGAGTGTGTGACCGTGCCCGTTGCAGGTGCTTCGTGCTCACCCCCCTCACCTTCTGACTCCCAGTAATTTTGGAATTCGTTCACCGCATCATCATCCAACTCATCGACGATAGGGAAATATCCACCATCTTCATCCTCGCCCTCTGCGTCTTCTGCATCGCCATCCTCATCTTCTCCCTCACCCGAGAAGTCCTCGCTGGGCTGCGCCATGAGTCGTGGATCGCTGTCATGGAGCTGAAATCGGGTCGCAAGGGCTGCCTTATCTGCCTCTAGAAGAGCCGTCACACGTCGCTCAACTGCCTCGATGTCATCCACTTTCGCACGTTTGGTTCGCGCAAATCGTCTTTTGCGCACCCATTTCATCGGCGCGGTCAATCCATGGGCGTATTGGTAAGTCTTGGGATCAACATCTGGGGGCAATGGATAGTTTCTTGCTTCGTCATCTGAGGCGCACCTTCCAAGCACTAGTAGCATTTGGCAGATGTCGGTACTCTTCATCCACCCCTTCTTGTCCCAAGATTTCATACCCTCGATGATACAAGGAAGATCAACTAACGTCGTAGCATATCTGTTCCCCCTTATCACCATGATTCCTCTTCTCCCTAAGGTGTCCAGCATGCGCAAGGTAATTTCGGGGCCACCCTTAATACGGGGAACGCCCACTCGGCCTTCTTCTATTTGCTTGCGTAGGAAATCGCAATCAGCACCTGGTTCCATCCGTAGAATGAACCCTTCCAGTATCACCGGATCTTGCTCTCGATCCTCTAGTTCCGAGTCATATCCCATACCTGGTGGGCGCTTCGGAATTTTGCCCTTTGATTTCAACTTCAACAGCGGTGCAGGCGTCTGAGTAGAGGTGGGGGCAGGTGTGGAAGTTTTTTTGAATGTGATCTTTGGCCTTGCGACGGGTTGAGAGGACTTTCCACTTTCCAGATCTGGCTCGTCTGCGCCTTTTTGGACTTTGCGCTTCTTGGTAGCTGAACCTGGTGTGCCCGCGTCCGATGGCTTCTTCTTTCGTTTGGCTCCATTTGCACTGGCAGGGGTTGGAGGCCCTAGAGGAGTTCCGCCCAGTTTTAACTTGATGGAAGGGGTACGAACGGCGCTTTCAGGGTTTGGGGTTTGCGCAGCTTGTGCGTTGTTTGCTAGGGGGATGGAGGGCTTGCTGAAGCTGAGTTTCAAGGTTGGGCGTTGGGGTTTCGATGGAGGATCCGCCATTTCGATGTCGGATTCTTGGGAATCTATAGAATCCGTGTCTGCGTCCGATGGATCTGGAGACTCATTCTCTTCGTTGGAATTCGGGTGGGAAGGGGATTCGAAAACAGCCGCTGTGTCGTCGAACGTGGACGACGCAGGCGAGGCATAATGGTCGTCATTAAAGTCAGGAAGGCTAGAATTGGCGCGTCTCGCTTTGCGTTGCACCGGAATTTGGAGCCTAACTCTCCGACTGGGCTTGTTTGCTGGTTGGGCCTGGACGGAGTCTGACAGGGATGGATCAGAGTCATAATTGGCATGATTGGCGGGACTGTGTTGCTCACCTCCACCTAGTTTGAGGATGTTCTTCGGGTTGGCCAAATTCTTGTCCCACACTCTACGTGTCTTCATGTCGTCGGCTTCTTCTTCTTCCTCCTTGATAGGGATATCTGTTTCTGGTTGGGATTGAATAGAGGAGTTAGGATACTCTTTCAGCCTCTGAGAGGATACTTTCAGTGTGATAAAGGTACTGGCTGGGAGAGGGACATTAGAAGTGAAAGCCGGCTTGGCAGGTTCTGGCTTCACTGTTGTTCTCCTCTTTTTGGTCATCGTGCCTGCTAGGTGAAATGCACTGAATGCTGTGTCGGATTTACTAGCAGGCAGTTGGGTATCGGTGGAAGCTGCCTCTGTACTGTGACGCCCCTGTGACGCCACTTGAAACCTCAGTCAATGCCTTCTCATTCTTGTCATCTCACCTAGCCAATATCCTGCAGCAAGTGCAAACGTGGCGACAATGACCTCAGCGGATCTCCAAACAGCGCTGCTGCGCCCAGCAGTCCTTCAGGTGCTTCGTGCCGCAGGATTCGGGTATGCACGCCCTGCAGTGATTGACACACTTACCGACCTGGCCGCGCGATATCTTATTCTTCTTGCTTCCTCAACGGCTCAGAACGCCTTCAACACACACAATGATTATGTCCCGACTATTCAAGATGTGCGACTTGCACTAACTCAAGCCGGAGCGCTGGTACCTCAGATGAGTACTGTGGAGGAAAGTCTAAAAGACGACGTCGAGATTGAAGGGGTGATGGTTCCTTTCGAGGACTTGCGTGGGGTGCAAGGGTTTGTAAACTGGGCTCATGGACCCGTCAACAAGGGGATTCGAAGAGTTGCAGGATTCGGAGATGATGCAAATGTTGATGAAATAGCCGCTGGACTAGATGAGCAAGAAGATTATCTGACAGGTTAGTTTTTGAAAGGCCACGATATATTGCAAGAAGAAGTGACTGACCGATTGCTGGGTTTAGCGCTGAAGAAAAAACACAGCAAAACGGGTGAGGAATCTCGTTACCAGGGAACAGCCCTCGGTAAAGACGCTGAGAGTCAGAAGGTGTCGATTGTCGGCGGACCCGGAACGCTTGCTGAATGGAGAAGCCAGCAAACATAAGGAGCCATTTCGTTCACTTTTCGTGAATGATGAATGAAGGTCTTCGGTTGAAGATGCTTGCTTGCCCTGTTGAGTGACAGTGACGAAGGGAAGAGCTATTGGGGTTATTGAGACTGCTGCACATGCCATTCATCCCATGCGGCTCAAGTGGGTGAAGTGAGCCAAAGAGCGGACAGAACTGCTAGGATTTTACTGGCAGAATCCGTCACAGCGGTAAATCACACAGCCCACTGAATCGTGGACTTCAGGATATTATTCTTACTGGGTCTTCGATAAGAGCAAAGGGACACGGTGAGGCCGCGAAGAGCCATTCAGTACATTAGTGGGTACCGTTGCGATGATACTGCAAGGAATGGTTCCTTTCATGAGAGACGAATGCCATTATGCTCACATGTCACTTTTACGGACCCGATCAAGCATCGTCCAGTTCTTGAATTAGAAGTCACGGCTACCTAGAATCTGCTTGGGACGCATTATAGTATGGTGAATGAGCTTTCTTTCTTCTCCAACTTCGATGACCATTGAGACAAATAAGGCTTTCCCACTCTCTTTCAACCTCTGCATGCACCACCACTTCGCATACCTAGGTCTTTGCCTCTCTTCACCATTGGTATCATTAACTTCACTCCTGTCGACTTCACGTAGCACATCAAGCGTCCCCTCTGGTTGTTTTATACTCTAGTTCTCCTAGTTCTCCAACCTCCGGCACTCTGGCCCAGGCAACGTGGGGTGGAATTCCTCGTCTGACCTGCGCCAAAGCCTGGGCTGCGGTTGAAGTCGCATTTACATTTTCGCTGCCGCCATTGCTACTTGGGATGATTGAGGTTGAGAATGTTGTCCCCTCCACACTCGAGGATAACCATGGTGCGTCACTGCTAGGGCAATTGATGGGCCTTCCTGTGGCATTGCAGATAGTGGATGCATTAGGATTGTTGAGGTTTGAAGCTGTCATTGCTGTCAAACTTGCAACCGCATCAAAGCTTGTGGTCGTCTCGGTGGTACATGTCGCATTAGTGCAGATGATTGTCTCGGTACCCGTACGAGGGACAGTGATCGGAATGGCATCAGCACGGGATGAACTAACAGATGGTGGCGAAGTGGTCATGTTCGCTGGGGCTGTAGCATTCCAGTCTCTCCATCCCGAAGATTCCACATCCCATGCGCAGGAAGTGCTCATGGCCGCGGGTCCTTGCGCTGTGCCGTTGGACCAGTAGACTGACGAAGATGCTAATGCAGTGCTTGAGGTATCATTTATCGAGGAGGAAGTAAAATTTGCGCTTGAAGTCGACTCGGTGCTTGGGCTAGGAGATACAGGAGAAGAAGGAACTGAGATATCGGATGTGATAGCACCATCAACGGTCGTACTGGACGGTTCGCCCGAGCCTGCTGTGCTGGAAACAGATTCATTGGTTCTACTTCCACTCGAGCTCGATGACATTGGCGGGTCAGTTGAGCTTGCCTGCTGAGTTGAAGAGGAGGACGATACCGAGGCAGTAGTTGAATTCGAACCCAGTGAATCACTGGAGCTTGTAGTTGCTTGCACAGGATCGAAATCTCTGGAAAGACTGCTGGTGCTGCTAGAACTCTCCAGTGCAGTTGAAAGAGGTGAAGAAGTCTCAGGGGGGTGGTAACTCGTAGAATTCGTCCAAAATGGCCCGTTCCATCCTCCAGAACGAGTTCCAGTCCAATCAGCCCACTCTGTAGTGTTGCTCGAGAATCCTCCTGCAATTGTAGATCGGTATGTCGACCAAATGGTGGTTGTACTTGCATTAACCGGACCGAACACGAATGAACTAGTGGTTTGCGAGGTACCATTTTCAGTTGCTGTGGAACTAATAGACGCATTCACCGGGCTGTCCAGCGTAATGCAGCTCGAGCTTGTTGTATTTATGACAGAGTTTGCTGCATCTATGGTACTGCTATTTGACCCATTTGAGGTTACGGCATTACTGGATATCGTGGCAGGGAAAGTAGTCTGAACCCCTGGGCCGCCGGCAACACAGGATATATCGCCGTATCCACCGCAGTGAGGAACAGATGCATAGCCCGTGCTCATCGGGGGTCCCCAGGTATGATTGCCATAGGTGTCTGGGTGAGTGTGATTTTCGCAACGCCGGATGATTCGAGCGTGAAGACCTGGAGCATATTAAGTCCGCCTGTCAGATGGGAAAGGGAACTGGGTCAGGCAAACCTGGTATCTCATTAGCTTCACTCAACCGGAATACGACTGCCAAAAGAATGAAAAGAGGCCGTGTTAACACAACCATGGCCATAGCTTCACTGGGATGTTTCAAATGAGCGTGGGAGGGTGAGAAAACTCACATCGTGCTCCTCTTCACTTATTTATCAAGGTCATGGTGCGTTCAACTTGTTTGATCATCAACAGCAGATTCCCGTAGGTCGCAGCCACCACCAGCATCAGGCGTTGGTTGAATCGGCTGACCGTGAGCTCTGGATTATGACCGACATATTCCGCAATCTCGCGTGGAAGCCATTGTCCGCTTGTAAAGCGGATAGATTCCAAAAAGTAATGAGCACGCGCAGTCGTGGCTTTCTTGTATCCCGTCCGTATGGAAGCGGGTGCGGCTGCAAAGGGCCGTGTGAATAGAGAGAGCATTTCAAGCCTTTGTATGAGGGATTGTGTGGCTTCCACCATCTCACGGGCTGAGCTAGCTCCTGGACACCAATGACAAAGAGATCATATCCAGGAGTACATAGGTATCTAGAACTAGATGCCCACGGTGGTGTCGACTTCAATGCCCAACAATAATATCCTGAAGCTAAGCCATGAGGAAGATTTTCTACCGAGACCAGGAACACGTATGCTAAGTACGTGGGGGAAGTTGTATCGGCCCCTTGCATCGGGTACGGGCCGTCTCCAGTCAGGAAGCTGACGTTGTACAGCATAATGATCTCCAAGATGACAGGTCACCAAATTGAGCTCAGACGTAATACAGAGAGAGGCACATATTCAGCGTGATATCAGGAAAGTCTCCCTGGTGCGATGGGTGAACTAGCGTAAGAGTAATTAATTCCATAAGAATTATTTGCTATTCCCGAGCGATACAAAGGCACAATGCATCCGACTTCATGCCTAATGTCTCAGGCGGCTGCGCTGAAGAGCCGTTTCTCGTGTTCCAAGAGATACTATGTAGACCAGAGTTGACATGACATGCGTTCCCAAGGCTTCAAAGTCATGTACATAGTAGTTGAAACTGTCCTACAATCGGCACTCAGTACGAGATTATGCCCGAACTTTGTTGTACCTCGTGAAGTTTGAACCGTCAAATACATTGACTAGCGTGTCTTGAGCCCGAGTTTATCGTGGAAACCTGACATGACTAAGGGGGGGGGGGGGGGGGGGGGGGGGGGGGGGGGGGGGATTTTTTTTTTATGGTTGGGGTTTTGTTTTGTTTGTTTTAAATAAATATAA